>Ga0308164_10001243_pt1 | contig 31125 bp, 24 predicted proteins | sample PhyTR2_FD_201031 | JGI IMG/M metagenome (GOLD analysis project Ga0308164, IMG submission 201031) | Phyllosphere microbial communities from UC Gill Tract Community Farm, Albany, California, United States - DLSLT.R2 | ecosystem: Host-associated > Plants > Phyllosphere > Unclassified | place: USA... | reverse complement strand
ACTGCGGACTATGCGGCCTGGGCCGATCGCCTTGCACGGGTGTTGCCGGCAGCGCTCAAACGGACCGCCACGATCTGAGCCGAACCGCGGATCGGTTTTACCGTTGGTGCGTTTGCTCGCCGGCCTTGGTTGCGTAAGGTCGCGCCCTCAGACGTTCGAGATACGATGCAGCGACCGACGACCCAGCCTGACAGCGGCAATCCGGCGCAGGAGCGTTACGATGCGCTGTTCGAAGCGATCGACGCGGGATTCTGCATCATCGAGGTGATGTTCGATAGCGATCATGCGATCGATTACCGCTTCGTGGAGGTCAATTCCCAGTTCGAAAGTCAGACCGGGCTGCTCGACGTGGTCGGCCGGACGGCGGGCGAACTCGTCCCCGATCTCGAGCGCTTCTGGTTCGACGCCTATGGCAAGGTCGCGCTGACCGGCGAGCCGGCGCGGTTCGATCACGGTTCGGACGCGATGGACCGGTGGTTCGACGTCCACGCCTTTCCGGTCGGTACCGGGACGCCGCGCCTCGTCGCCGTCCTGTTCACCGACGTATCTGCGTACCGTCGCGCAGCTATCGCGACGCAGGAAAGCGAGGAACGGCTCAACCAGGCGCTCGCGGCGGGCAACGGCATCGGCACATGGGACTGGGACATTCCGAACGACCGGGTGAAGGCCGACGAACGCTTCTCGCGACTATACGGCGTTCCGGAGGAACTCGGTCGCAAAGGCGCGCCGCTTGAACGGTTCTTTGGTGGCATTCATCCCGACGATCTTCCAGCTACCCGCGCGGCCATCGCCGATGCGCTCGAAACCGGTGGCGACTTCAGTGCAGAATACCGCCTCGTCCAACCCGGCGGCGCGATCCGCTGGATCGCCGCGCAGGGCCGCTGCCGGCTTGCCTCGGATGGCACGCCGCTGCGCTTCCCCGGCGTCAGCTTCGACATCACCGAGCGCAAACAGGCCGATCTCCGACAGAGCGCCCTGCTCCAATTGAGCGACGCGATCCGCGACCTCACCGATCCCGACGAGATCGCCTATGCGGCATCGGCGATCCTGGGCGCCGCGCTACAGGTCAGCCGGGTTGGCTACGGCGTGATCGACAAGACGCGCGAGACGATCCGGGTCGAGCGCGACTGGAGCGCACCGGGCATCGTCACGCTCGCGGGCACGCTCAAGTTTCGCGACTATGGTTCCTATATCGAGGATCTGAAGGCGGGCCGCACCGTCGCCATCGCCGACGTCGCCCACGATCCCCGGACGGCCAATCTCGCTGACGCGCTGCGAGGGATCAGCGCGGCATCGTTCGTCAACATGCCGCTGGTCGAGCAGGACGATTTCGTCGCGCTGATCTATGCCAACCACGCCGCGCCGCGCGTGTGGAGCGACGACGACCTGTTGCTGATGCGCGAAGTCGCCGAACGCGTCCGCGCCGCCACCGAGCGTCTGCGCGCCGAGGGTGCGCGGCGGGCGAGCGAGGAACAGTTCCGGGTGTTCGCCGAGGCCGTGCCCAACCAGATCTGGGCGGCGCGACCCGATGGCTACCTCTATTGGTTCAACCAGCAGGTCTATGCGTATAACGGGCTCGCCCCCGGCGAACTCGACGGCGTCGAGGTATGGGGCGGGCTGTTGCATCCCGACGATGTCACCTTGGCAGCCGAGCGATGGAGCACTTCGTTGGCGACCGGCGCCCCCTATTCGGTGGAGTTCCGGGTACGAGCCGCGGATGGCGAATATCGCTGGTTCCTGGTCCGCGCCGAACCGGTGCGCGGCGATGACGGCACGATCCTGCGCTGGGTCGGCACCAATACCGATATCGACGATAGCCGCCGCCAGACAGCGCAACTCGCCCAGTGGAACGAGACACTAGAGGAACAGGTCGCCGAACGCACCCGCGAACTGATGCAGGCCGAAGAGGCGCTGCGGCAGAGCCAGAAGATGGAGGCGGTCGGCCAGCTTACCGGCGGGATCGCGCATGATTTCAACAATTTGCTGACCGGCATTACCGGCAGCTTGGAACTGCTCGGCATACGGATAGCCCAGGGGCGGCTGAACGACGTCGAGCGCTATTCGCTGGCTGCGCAGGGTGCTGCCAAGCGTGCGGCGGCGCTGACCCACCGGTTGCTTGCTTTCTCGCGGCGACAGACGCTCGATCCCAAGCCGACCGACGTCAACCGGCTGGTCGGGGGAATCGAGGATATGGTCCGGCGCACGGTTGGCCCGGAAGTCGAGGTCGAGGTCGTCGCCTCGGTCGGGTTGTGGGCGACCTTGGTCGATCCCCACCAGCTGGAAAACGCGCTGCTCAACCTGTGCATCAATGCGCGCGATGCGATGCCGGGTGGCGGGCGCCTCACGATCGAAACCGCCAATCGCTGGATCGACGCCCGCACGGCGCGCGAGCGCGAACTCGATGCTGGACAATATGTGTCGCTGTGCGTGTCCGACACCGGCACGGGCATGACCCCGGAGGTGATCGCCAAGGCGTTCGATCCGTTCTTCACCACCAAGCCGCTCGGGCTCGGCACGGGCCTCGGCCTGTCGATGATCTACGGCTTTGCCCGGCAATCCGGTGGACATGTCCGCATTTACTCCGAGGTCGGCCAAGGCACCAACGTCTGCATCTACCTCCCGCGGCATTTCGGTGAGGCCGAGGATACCGAGACCGTCGCCGGACACGCCGAAGCGCCGCGTGCGAACGCCGGCGAGACTGTGCTGGTGGTCGACGACGAACCGACCGTCCGAATGCTGGTGATGGAGGTGCTCGAGGAGCTGGGCTATGCGGCGATCGAAGCGGCGGACGGCGCATCCGGGCTAAAACTGCTGCAATCCGACATTCGCATCGACCTGCTGGTCACCGACGTCGGCCTTCCCGGCGGTATGAACGGCCGACAGATGGCCGACGCGGCGCGGATCGGGCGGCCGGACCTCAAGATCCTCTTTATCACCGGCTATGCCGAGAATGCAGTCGTCGGTAACGGGCATCTCGATCCCGGCATGCATGTCATGACCAAGCCATTCGCGATGGAGGCCTTGGCCACGCGCATCAAGGATCTGATCGTCGCGGGATAATGCGGCGGGGTGTGGAGTCGAATCCTACCCTACTCCGTCATCCTGACGAAAGCCCGGATCCAGAGCAACGGACGCCGCCAATCGTGGCTCTGGATCCGGGCTTTCGTCAGGATGACGGCGGATGTTTTGATCCCCGGAGAACGTCAAACCATGTTGCATCGCGGTAACAGTCGCGACGCCATTCGCATTCATGGCAACATTGTCACTTGATATGATGTATCATCAAATCTACCCGAAGTGTCGTACAGGGACGACACAAGGGAATTTCATGAAGACGATGCTGTTCGGCGCCACAGCCCTGGCTGCGCTCCTTTCCTCTCAGGCTCACGCGCAGACCGTGGCTGCGGATCCCGCTACGCCGGCCCCTGCCCCCGCATCGGTCGGATCGACCAACCAGCGCGACATCATCGTCACCGCCCCGATCCAGACCAGCGAGCGCGACGTCCTGCAGGGCACCACCGTCCTCACCGGCCAGGAACTCACCCGCCAGCTGCGGCCGTCGATCGGCGAGACGCTCGCGCGCCAGCCCGGTGTGTCGGCATCGTCATTCGGCCCCAGCGCCTCGCGTCCGATCCTCCGCGGCTTCCAAGGCGACCGCATCCGCGTGCTGACCGACGGCATCGGCTCGATCGACGTCTCGAACACCTCGGTCGACCACGCCGTCATCATCGACCCGCTGCTCGCCGAGCGCATCGAGATCCTCCGCGGGCCGAGCGCGCTCCTGTACGGCACGTCGGCGGTCGGCGGCGTCGTCAACGTCATCGACACACGCATCCCGCGGACGGTGCCCGAGAACGGCTACCGCGTGAACGGCATCGCCAATTACGGCTCGGCCGCCAATGAGCGCTCTGGCGGCATGGCGGGCGACGTCGCGGTCGGCCAGCACCTCGTGCTTCACGCCGATGGCTCGTACCTGAAGTCCGGCGACCTGCGCACGGGTGGCTACATCCTGTCGCGCGATGCCCGCGCCCAAGCGCAGGCTACCGCCGCCCTCCCCGTCGATCCCAACGAAGCCGACCCGATCGACTACGCCGCATCGGCGCAGTTGAAGGGCAAGCTCCCCAACACGCAGGCCGAAACCTGGACGGCGGGTGCCGGCGCGTCGATCATTACCGACAACGGCAATCTCGGCATCTCGTACAGCCACTACGACAGCCTCTACGGCGTACCGATCCGCTACGCCACGCAGCCCGACCAGGAGCAGGAAGCGCCGCGCCTCGACGTCGTCCAGAACCGCGTCGACCTGCGGGGCGAGATCGACACCGGCGGCGATTTCATCAGCAAGATCCGCGTTCGCGCCGGCCAGGCGAGCTATCGCCATTTCGAACTGGAGGAGGACAACTCCGTCGGTACCGCCTTCTATAACAAGGGCCTCGAAGGACGCCTTGAGGTGGTACAGGCGAACCGAGGCGGATGGCAGGGCGCGTCGGGCGTGCAGTTCTACAACCGCATCTTCAACGTGGTCGGCGACGAAGCCTTCCTGCCGAAGAACGAGACCAACCAGACCGGCCTCTTCACGCTCCAGCAGTACGAGTCCGGCAAGTTCCACGCCGAGGGTGGCGTCCGCTACGAGATCACCGATCTCGCCGCGCGCACCCCCGAGGACGACTTTCGCTTCTTCCGCGGCAGCCAGAGCTATCATTCGGTCTCGGGCTCGCTCGGCGCGTCCTATGCTTTGACCGACAGCATCCGCGTCGGCCTGAACGGCTCGCGCACCGAGCGTGCGCCATCGGCCGAGGAACTGTTCGCCAACGGCGCGCATGCCGGGACGCAGGCGTACGAACTCGGAAATCCGAACTTCCGGCTGGAAAAGTCCTGGGGCCTCGAAGGCACGCTCCACGCGCATGGCGACGGCTTCAGCTTCGACGCGTCGGCCTATTACAACTGGTTCTCGAACTACATCTCGGAGAACCAGGTCGCCTCGACGGTCTGCCAGGCTGCCGCCGATCCTTCGGGCCGGACCGTCGACCTGCCCTGCTTCCAGTACCAGCAGGCCGATGCGCGTTATTACGGGTTCGAGGCGGATGCGTCGGTGAAGGTCGCGCAGATTGGCGGCTATGCGGTCAACGCCGACGTGCTGGGCGACTACGTCCATGCGAACATCGTCGACCAGGGTCCCGTGCCGCGCATCCCGCCGATGCGCGTGCTGGGCGGGATCGAGGCGCAGGGCGACCGGATCAACGGCCGCGTCGAGGTCGAGCATGTGTTCGACCAGAACCGCATCGCCGCGTTCGAGACGAAGACCAACGAGTACACGATGGTTAACGCCTCGATCGGCCTCAGCCCGTTCGGCAAGGATTCGAAGACGACGTTGCTGCTGAGCGCGAACAACCTGTTCGACGTGAACGCACGCCGCGCGACGAGCTTCCTGAAGGACTTCGCCCCACTTGCGGGTCGCGATTTCCGCGCGACGTTGCGCTTCGGTCTGTAACCTCTACCGGCCGTTCCAGCATCGAAGCGGGAACGGCCGGCACGCGATCATTTGCCGATCAGGACGTCGCTCGCCTTGATCAGGACGGTGACCGTATCGCCGGTCGCGAGTGCGAGGTCGGCGATCGCTTCTTCAGTGATGTTGGCGGTGACGACGTTGCCACCGCCGATATCGACCTTGATCGAACCGTTGACCGCGCCCGGCGTGATCGAGACGATAGTGCCGGAAATCTGGTTACGTGCGCTGATCTTCATCGCTTCTGTTCCTTCTGAAACCGTTCCCCGGCAGCGTTTCGGTCACGCTGCCAGCGCTGGATCCGATGCCATGAGATCGACCCGCACGCCATCCTCGCCGAGCAGTTCGAGGATCCGCTCGCCAGACGACAACACAGTATCGCCCCACCAGTCGGCCGCCGCCATCCCGTCAAGATAGCGCTCGGCACACCGCAATGCGATGGTGCAGCGAAGCGTCACCCCCTCATGCTCCCGCTGGAACGCCATGACATGGTCGCGGCGCGGCCCGGTGACGGCGATTGGCGCGTAACTACCCTTCGAAAACAACGCGGGATGCGTCCGCCGCATGTCCAGCAGATGCTTGATCGACCGCATCTTGGGCGCATCGCCGGCCCGCAGCATATCGCGCAGGACGGCATAATCGACCGGCCGCCGGTTATCCGGATCGACCAGGCTCAGATCGGCGATCTCGGTACCCTGATACAGATCCGGCACGCCCGGCACGGTATAGCGCAACACAACCTGCGCGAGGCTGTTCTGCTCTGCGGCGGGCGCGATCCGATCGACGAATGCCGTCATGTCCTCAATAAAGTCCGTCGACCGTTCGGGATCGAGCAACGCCCGCGCCAGATCGTGACAGCGGGTCTCGTACGCCTCATCTGGCGCTTCCCAGGACGAGCGCAGTTTGGCCTCGCGCAGCGCCTTTTCCTGCCACGCGACGATCCGCTCTGCATACTCCGACAGAGCATCGGCGTCCGGCGCGCGAAGGTTCGTCGGCCAAGCGCCGAACAGCGTCTGGAGCAGCATATAGGCGTCGGCGGGATCGACGCCTTCCGCATACGGGGCAGCCTGTTCGAACCAATGCTCCGCAAGGGAACGCCAGAGATCGGGTATCTCGCTGAGCACCGCTAGCCGCGCGCGAACGTCCTCACCACGTTTGTGGTCGTGCGTCGCGGTGGCGAGCATCGCGGACGGCCAGTCGCCGGCACGTTCGATCATCGCGGCGTGGAATGCGTCGATATCGAGCGACATACGCGCCGCGTCGAACCCGACGTCGTTGCGCGAAAGCAGGCGGCCATAGCGGTAGAAGGCGGTATCCTCGACCGCCTTGGCGGCGATCGGTGCGGAAAGTTGCTGGAAGCGCCGTACAGCGTCCGCGGCTAGTGTCGGGTCGCCAGAACCCTCGCCTGCCAGCCAGGACAGCATTTGGTCGACGACGCTGCCTTCACCGGGGGGGGTGAACTTGGCAACCCGCTGGCGGACGATATCGCGGATCCTGGCGTCTGCGAGCGGCGCTGCCTCGCCCGTTCCGTAGGTCCGATACACCGGAAAGACCCAGAGCAGCCGCTCGATCGCGCGGTGGAGCATGCCTGTCGTCAGCCCATCGCAGTCGGATGTCGAGCGGGCCAGCGCCACGAACGCCTCGACGCAGCGGCGGTGCTGCGCATTGAACTGCCATGCGAGCAGTTCCTGTCGCGCGCGCAACTCTTCGGGTGCGAAGTCGGCGGATCGCCCGCTTATGTCGGCCCAGAGTTCGGCGAGCGGTTCTGCCCCGGCGGGTGCGTGAAGCATGGCGGCGACCTGCTCCATGAAATCGTACCCGCTGGTACCGTCAACGCCCCAGTCGGTGCTGAGCGGTTCACCGTCGGCGAGGATCTTCTCGATGACTATGTAGGCAGGCCCAACCGGCGCAGCGGCGGGACGTTCGATCGCGTCGAGGCGCGCCCGGAGTTGTTGGCAATAGCCGGCTGGGTCGGTCAGGCCGTCGACGTGATCGACGCGGACGCCGTCGATCAGGCCCTCGGCGTACAGGTGAAAATAGAGCGCGTGGGTTGCCTCGAACACGACCGAGTCTTCGGCGCGAAGACCGGCGAGGTCGTTGATCGTGAAGAACCGCCGCCAATTAAGTTCGTCGTTCGCTACGCGCCACGAGGCGAGGCGGTAATGCTGGCGGTCTATCAGCGCAGCGATGTCGTCGGTCGCAGCGGTGGCCTGATCCTCGTCGCGGATCGGCAGGCGGTGCTCGCCGTATGCTTCGAGGACGTAGCGGCCGTCGACCTGCTCGACCTTCAGCGCGTCGCTGGCCAGCGTCTCGGTAAGCGGATCGCCGAGGATCGGGAGGACGAGCTTCTTGCGCCAGTCGATGTCGAAGTAGTGCGCGAATTCGCTGAAATCACCGTGCGTTAGGACGTCTTTCCACCACGCGTTCTCACCACCGGCGACGCCCATGTGGTTGGGGACGATGTCGATGATGACGCCCATGTCGCGCGTGCGGAGGGCTGCAACGAGGCTTCGGAACGCGTCCTCGCCGCCGAGTTCGGGGTTGATGCGGGTTGGGTCGACGACGTCGTAGCCGTGGGTGGACCCGCTTCGCGCGGTGGTGATCGGCGAGGCGTAGAGGTGGCTGATCCCAAGGTCGTCGAGATACGGCACCAGCGCCTCCGCGTCGGCGAAGGTGAAGTCCTCGTGGAACTGGATGCGGTAGGTTGCGCGCGGAGTGGTGGGGGCGGTCATGCGGGTCTCGTGGCGTTGAGTGTGTCGATGCGCGCGGCGACTTCGGGGCGGGCGAGCAGCGCCTCGGTCGTGTCGGGCATGCGGCGGCGCCAGTTAGGGTGCTCGTCGATCGTGCCGGGGAGGTTGGGTTGCTCGACCAGTCCGGCGAGGTCTTCGATCGGGATGATGGCGAGCGCGCAGGGCGTGCTGGCGACATGCGCGATGGCGGCGTCAACGACCGGGTTGGTGTCTTCGGGGGTGGGCTGTTCGGTCCCGGTGTCGAATGCAGACCAGAGCGCGACGCGGTCCTCGGCGCGGGCGGCGAGGTCCGTGGGTTTGTCGGCGGCGTCGGACTTGCGTCCGAGGTCCCACGTCCAGTCGATATCGCGGCCGCTCCACCAGCCTGCGATCGTCGCGAGATCGTGCGTGCCCGTCATCGCTACCGCGTCAGGCGACCATTTGGCGGGCGGGACGAAGCCGTCCGCATCGCGCTCGAACCAGAGGACGCGCATACCGAGCATAGCGCGGGCGTCCATCGCTTCGCGGAAGCCGTCGGGGACGGTGCCGAGGTCTTCACCGATGACGATTGCCTTGGCACGCTGCGATTCCATCGCGACGATCCGCATCAGGTCGTCGAACGGCATGTCGAGATAGGCGCCTTCCGCGGCAGACGCGCCTTCGGGAACGACCCAGAGGCGACGGAGGCCGAACGCGTGGTCGATGCGGATGCCCCCGGCGTGCGCGAGCGCCGTGCGGATCGTCGCGATGAACGGGGCGAAGCCAGTATCGCGCAGCGCTTGTGGGTCGAACCCGGTGATGCCCCAGCTTTGCCCGTCTGGCCCGAGCGGATCGGGCGGCGCGCCGATCGACAAGCCGGTGAGCAGGTCGCTGCGCCGGCTCCAGCCGTGGCTGCCGCCGGGGTCCATGCCGACGGCGAGATCGGCGATGAGACCGATCGCCATGCTAGCGTCCTTGGCGGCCGTCTGCGCGGCGTCGAGGTCGCGGCGTGCTAGCCATTGGAGGAAAATGTAGAACGTGACGTTGTCCGCATGCTCCGCGACGAAGCGGCGGACGGCGGGGCTAGCGGGATCGTGATACTCGGCGGGCCATTGCTGCCAGCCCCGTGCGCGGGTGGTCGCGAAGAAGTGCGCGTGGAGGGCGTCGAACTCGGCGTGGCGTTCGAGGTCGTCGCCACCTTGTCGCCTGAACGCCGTCAGGGTTTTTTCAATCTGTGGAAGCGCTTGGTCAAAGCTCTTGCGTAGTCGCGCGAGCTTTTCGGGGATCGCGGCGTCCCAGTCGATCAGTTCGGGAAAGTCGCGGCTGTCGGACTGTGCACCGAATGCGGCCGGGTCGCCGTACAGGCCATTGAGGAATTGCCGGCTCGAGGGTGCGTAGGGGCTGTACCGGCTGGCGTCGGCGGGGAACAGCGCGTGGGTGGGGCTGATCGCGAGGGCATCAGCGCCGCGTTGGCCGAAGGCTCGGGCGGCATCGGCTAGCGAAACGAAATCGCCGAACGCCTTCGGCGCATCGGTGCGAAGGCTTGGGATCTGGACGGCGGGCGCCCAGAGCTTGCGGCCCGGTAGCGCGTCGGCGATCGTGTAGCAGCGGCGTGGGGCGACGAGAATTTCGATGACTTCGCTATGTATTTCAAGCTTGTGGTAGCCGCTCTTGCTTATCGGACTCAACTCGCCGTTATCGATTGTGACGGAGCGCGTCGTACCGTCTTCGAACGTAAGTTCGGCTTTGCCTGATACCTTCGATGTCAGCAGGATCGGGTCTCCCACATCGACGGACAAGAAACGGACACCCTGCGCGTTTCGAGTTTCGATCGCGGCGAGGCTTTCGGCGATCTGCTTTTGGCTTCCGGACGGATGGCCGAGACGATTCAGGATGGCCTGTAATGCGTCGTCGGCGACGGTCTGGCGACGACCCGCTGCGTCCTGCCACTCGGGTTGCAGACCGGCCGCGACAGCGAGTGTTCGGAGGCTGCTCATTGATCCAGCCAGACTGCCACGCTCGCAGCCTCCCCAGGGCCGCGGTCGGCGAATATCGGGGAGGCCTCTGGTGCAGGAAAATCAACGACTTCACCGCCGAGGTTGAGCGCAATTGTTAGGATTGCGCCGTCACCCATCCGCCAGCGTGCAACGACCGCCCCCTCCCCGATCGCCTCGGCGCCGATTGCGGTCGTGTTGCGAAGGCGGGGGATGATCTGCTCGCGTCGGATCTTGAGCAGAGTGCGGTAGAGGTTCTGCCACTCGGCCGCATCGGCGCCGGGCCGTGCTCGCGATTGGAGGAAGGTTTCATGCGCGTTTGGGTCGGGGATCGCCTCGCGCGCTTCGGGATCGGCGAAGGCGGCGAACTTGGCGAATTCCTTGCGCCGGCCTTCGCGCGCCGCGTCTGCTAGCTCGTCATGGAAATCGGTGAAGAACAGGAACGGGCTTTCGCTGCCGTGCTCGTCGCCGATGAAGAGCAGCGGGATCTGCGGGCCGAGCAAGAGCAACGCGGTGGCGGCGCGGAGCTTTTGGTGGTCCGCGAGCAGCGTCAGGCGTTCGCCCATCGCACGGTTGCCGATCTGATCGTGGTTCTGGAGGAACGCGACGAACGCAGTCGGTGACAAGTGTGCGCTGGGCTTGCCGCGCGGCTTGCCGTCATGGTTGGGGGAGCCTTCGCCCTGGTAGATGAAGCCTTCGCTAAGGCACCGCGCGAGTCGTTCGGCGGGGCGGTCGGCGAAGTCGGCGTAATAGGCGCTGGTCTCGCCGGTGAGCAGGACGTGGAGGACGTTGTGGAAGTCGTCGTTCCACTGCGCGTCGAACGCGGCGGGGTGGAGCCGGTCGGCGTCGTTGCCTTCGTTTTCGAGGACGAGGTGGACGTGGCGGCCGGCGGTCTTCTCCCGCAGTTCGGCGGCCATCGCGTCGAGGAAGTCATCGTTCTCGATCGCGTGGACCGCATCGAAGCGGAGGCCGTCGACCTTGTACTCGTTCAGCCACATCAGCGCGTTGTCGACGAAATAGCGGTGGACGGGTGCCTGGTCGACCGCGACCGCGCCGCCCCAGGGGGTTTCGACTTCGGGGTGGAAGAAGCCCTTTGCATAGGCGCCGAGATAGTTCCCGTCCGGTCCGAAGTGATTGTAGACGACGTCGAGGAACACGGCGAGGCCGAGTTCGTGGGCGCGGTCGACCAAGGCCTTCAGGTCGTCGGGCGAACCGTAGCTTTCGGCCGGGGCGTAGGGCAGCACGCCGTCATAGCCCCAGTTGCGGGTGCCGCCGAACGCGTTGACGGGCATGAGTTCGATCGCGGTGATGCCGAGTTCGGCGATCGCCGGGAGGTGGTCCGCGACGCCGGCGAAGCCGCCGAGCGTGCCGACATGGACCTCCTGGATGACCATCTCTTCCCATGATCGGCCGCGCCAGTCGGGAGTCCGCCACGCATACGTGTCGGGATCGACGACCATGCTCCAGCCGTGGACGCCGCCGGACTGCGCGCGGGAGGCGGGATCGGGGACCGTCAGGTCGTCTGTCAGGCGGAACCGGTAGCGGGCCCCTGCCCCCACCGGCGCCTTCACGCTGAACCAGCCTTCCGGATCCCGGGTCATGGCGACCGGCTGATGGTCGGCAATCTCCAGCGTTACCGCGTCACGATCGGGCGCCCATAAGCGGAAAGTCGTCCCGCCTTCGGAAAGCGTCGGCCCCCAGGTCATGCTGCCGCAATCGTCCAGGCAAGCAACGCCGCGCCCTGCGGGGGTAATTCGTAGCTGTCCTTGATCGGTGTCGCTGGCTGGTCGGGCTTGCTGCTGTCGATCAGGACGGTGCGCTCGACCTCTTCGGGCGGCGGCATGTGGAAGGTCAGCGGGCCTTCCGACGCATTGAGGAGGAGAGAGACCACCTGGACTTCACCGGATTCGAGTTCGCAGGCGCGACGCATCACCAGCGCGCGGCCGTTGGTGTTGTCCCAATCCTCGGGCGTGAGTTGCTGGCCGCGCTCGTCCCACCATTCGATGTCCTTGAGACCCTCGGCCGGCGTGTCCTCACCGTAGAGAAAGTTGCCGGCACGCAGCATGCCGTATTCGCGGCGCAGCGCGATCAGGCGCGCGGTGAAGTCGATCAGCGCGTCGCCCTCAGGGGACTTAGCCTTGTTCCATTCAAGCCAGCTGATCTCGTTGTCCTGGCAATAAGCGTTGTTATTGCCGTTCTGCGTGCGGCCGAACTCGTCGCCCGCGACCAGCATCGGCGTGCCGAGCGACGCGAACAACGTCGTCAGCATCGAGCGCATCACGCGCGACCGGGTCTCCAGGATCGCGGGGTCTTCGGTGGGACCTTCGACGCCCCAGTTGCGGGAGCAGTTGTTTGAGTGGCCGTCGTTGTTGTCTTCACCGTTCGCTTCGTTGTGGCGCTCCTCGTAGGCGACGGTGTCGGCGAGCGTGTAGCCGTCGTGCGCGCCGAGCAGGTTGACACTCGCCCAGGGGCGGCGTGCGCGGCGGTCGAACAGGTCGGCCGAGCCGGTCAGGCGGGCGGCGAGGTCGGCGCGTTGCGCGTGGTCGCCGCGCCAGAACTTCCGTACGGTGTCGCGGTACTTGTCGTTCCACTCCGCGAAACCGGGGGGAAAGTTGCCGAGCTGATAGCCGCCGGGGCCGATGTCCCAGGGCTCGGTAATGAGCTTCAGTTTGCCGAGCACCGGGTCCTGGCGGAGGACGTCGAAAAAGCCTGCGCCGGGATCGAAGCCGGTGTCGGTGCGGCCCAGCGTCAGGCCGAGATCGAAGCGGAAGCCGTCGATGCCGAAGCTGGTCGCCCAGTAGCGGAGCGAATCCGCTACCATCTGGATTACGCGGGCCTTGGTGAGGTTCAGCGTGTTGCCGGTGCCGGTGTCGTTGATCGAATAGCGGGGGTCGTCCTTGACGAGGCGGTAGTAGCTCGCGTTGTCGAGGCCGCGCCAGGAGAGCGTCGGGCCCTGTTCGGAGCCTTCGCAGGTGTGGTTGTAGACGACATCGAGGATCACCTCGATCCCGGCCGCGTGGAGGCGGCGGATCGAGCGGCGGAGTTCGTTATGGCTGTCGGTGGCGAAGAACGAGCGTTCAGGCGTGAAGAAATTGAGGGTGTTGTAGCCCCAGTAATTGCGCAGGCCCTTCTCCTGCAGGAACCGATCCTGGATGTAGGTATGGATCGGCAGCAGCTCGATCGCGGTGACGCCGAGGCGCTTAAGATGATCGATGACCTTGGGGTTGCCGAGCGCTGCGAAGGTGCCGCGCTCGGACGGCTGGACCTCCTCGAACAGCTTGGTGAGGCCCTTGGTATGCGCCTCGTAAATCACCGTCTCCGACCACGGCGTGTTCGGGCGCACGTCGCGCGACCAGTCGAAATGGCTGTCGGTCACGACGCCCTTCGGCATCGTCAGCGCGCTGTCGCGCTTGTCGAAGCTCAGGTCCGCGCGCGGCGACTTGACTTGATAGCCGTACATCGCGTCGGTCCAACGGAGTTCGCCGATCATCTGCTTGGCGTACGGATCGAGCAGCAGCTTGTTCGGATTGAAGCGGTGGCCTTCCTCGGGGGCGTAGCGGCCATGCGCGCGGTAGCCATAGACGAGGCCCGGCTGTGCGTCGGGGAGGTAGCCGTGCCAGACTTCGTCGGTCCATTCGGGAAGCACGTACCGCTTGAGCTCACGGCGCCCGGTCTCGTCATAGACGCACAGTTCGATCATCTCGGCATTGGCAGAGTAGACTGCGAAATTGACGCCGAGGCCGTCGAACGACGCGCCGAGAGGATAGGCCGAGCCGGCGTCGAGCGTGTCGGGCAGTAGATGCAATGCGAAGACCCTTTTCGTGTCGTAATCGTCTTGCTGCGGGAGCGGCTTTATCGCGGTGCAGCATTCCTTGCCGTGAAACCCGCTCGCGGCTTCCTATGTTCCGCTCAACGCGGTGAGTTTCGCCGTATCCTTCCACGTATCAAGGGGCCATCATGCGCATTCCTTCCACTCCCCGGTCGATCCTGGCATGAGCGGGCCAAAACTGTTCGAGCCACTTACGGTCGGCAACCTGACGCTCGCAAACCGCATCGTGATCGCGCCGATGTGTCAGTATTCGGCCGAAAACGGCTGCATGAACGACTGGCACCAGATCCATCTGGGACAGCTGGCATTGTCCGGCGCGGCATTGTTGACGATCGAGGCGAGTGCGGTGCTGCCGGAAGGGCGGATCACCTACGGCGACGTCGGACTGTACGACGATGCGACCGAGGCGGCGATGGCGGGCGTGATCGAGAGCGTGCGGCGCTGGTCCGACATGCCGATCGCGATCCAGCTTGCACATGCCGGGCGGAAAGCGTCGTGCGAGGTGCCGTGGAAGGGCGGTCTACAGATCGCGCCGGGCGCGCCGAACGGGTGGCAGACCGAGGCGCCGTCAGCCGTGTCGTTCCTGCCCGAGGAGAACGCGCCGGTCGCGCTCGACCGTGAGGGGCTGGCGAAGGTGCGCGATGCGTTCGTCGCCGCGACGGTGCGCGCAGCACGGCTTGGGATCGACGTGGTGCAGTTGCACGGTGCGCATGGGTATCTGCTGCACGAGTTCCTGTCGCCGCTGTCGAACCGGCGTGAGGGCGAGTATGGCGGCAGCCTCGAGAACCGGATGCGGTTTCCGCTCGAGGTGTTCGATGCGGTCCGCGCTGCGTTTCCGGCCGATCGGGCGGTGACGATGCGCGTGTCGGGCACGGACTGGGTCGAGGGCGGCTGGGATTCGGAGCAGACCGTGGCGTTCGCCAAGGCCCTGGAGGCACGGGGGTGCAGCGCGATCCACGTATCGAGCGGCGGGAATTCGCCGGCGCAGCAGATCCCGGTCGGGCCGAGCTATCAGGTGCCGCTGGCGCGGGCGGTGAAGCAGGCGGTGTCGATTCCGGTCGTCGCGGTCGGGCTGATCACCGATTTCGAGCAGGCCGAGGCGATCGTCGGGACGGGTGATGCGGACATGATCGCGCTGGCCCGGACGATCCTGTATGATCCGCGCTGGCCCTGGCATGCAGCGGCGCATCTTGGCGGCAAGGTGAAGGCGCCGAAACAGTATCTGCGGTCGCAACCGCGGCAGTTTAAGGATTTGTTCGAGGGGTAGGCTTCCAAGGGGTAAGATTGAGAGCGGCCCGCCCCGCCGCTTTCCCGTTCCCCCGCGGAGGCGGGGTCCAGGGTTACGCACGGTATCGCCTGAGATCCTGGGCCCCCGTTTCCGCGGGGGAACAGGTTTGATCTTCGTGTTACCCAGCCACCGTCATTACCGAGCCGGAGTCCACGCGGATATCCGCGCCGTTGATGAAGCTCGCGCGCTCCGAGCACAGGAACAGGATCGCCGACGCCACCTCGTCCGCCTTGCCGCGGCGCTTGAGGGTCATGCCAGGGCGTTCTTCCTCCAGGAACGTCTCGATCGCCTCGTCGAAGCTCATGCCCTTCTCGTCGGCGCGCTTCTGCATCATCTTGTCGGTCATCGGCGTCGCGATGAACGCGGGCGAGACGGTGTTCACCAGCACGTTGTCGCAGCCATACGCCTTCGACAGCCCCTTCGACAGGCTGGAGATCCCAGCCTTCGACGCGCAATAGGCGAGCTCGTCGACATAGGGCTGCACCGCATCCTCCGAGCTCATCAGCACGATGCGGCCCCATTTGGCGGCGCGCATCGCCGGGATCGCCTCGCGGCAGACACGGACCGCGCCCATCAGGTTGATGTTCAGCGTCGAGTGCCAGCCTTCATCGTCAACCTCAAGGAAGTCGCCGGTCGCGCCGGTCACGCCCGCGCAGTTCACAAGGATATCCGGGTCGCCGAGCTGCTCGCGGACCTTGGCGAAGAGCGTCTTGACGTCGTCGAGCCTGGTTACGTCCGCCTCGACCGCGATCACCTCGCCGAGGGCCTTCAGATCCTCGATGCTCTTGGCCAGATCGCCGCCGGGCTGGTCGGTGATCGCGACGCGGACGCCCTCCTGCAACAGCATCCGCGCAGTTTCCTTGCCCATGCCGCTGTCGGCGCCGGTAACGAGTGCGATCTTGCCTGCGATGTCGAGATTCATGGCGTATTCCTCAAAGTGTCGGATAGCGTAACCCGTTCAGACGCCGGGAGTTTCCTCACGCCCACGCCCTCGGCCCGCCATCGTTCAGCGCGCGGTCGAGGTAGAAGGCGGCGCTGATCAGCGCGAGGTGGCTGAACGCCTGCGGGAAGTTGCCGAGGAACGTCCCGTCCTGCGCGATCTCCTCCGCGAACAGGCCGAGATGATTGCCGTGCGCGAGCAGTTTCTCGAAGTTCAGCCGTGCCTCGTCGAGCCGCCCTGCCCTTGCCAGACATTCGACGTACCAGAACGAGCAGGCGACGAACGTCCCCTCCTGCCCCGGCAGGCCGTCGTCGATCCTGTAGCGATAGACCTGTCCGTCGTCGGACAGGTCGTCGCCGATCGCCTTCAATGTCGCCAGCCATTTTGGATCGGTCGGGCCGATGAAGCGGACCAGCGGCATCATCAGCAACGCGCCGTCGACCGCCTTGTCCTCGGGCGTATCCCCTTTCGCGCGGACGAAGCGGCCAAGATCGTCGTTCCAGAAATTCGCCCAGATATCGTCGCTGATCTCGGTCCGCGTTTCCGACCAGCGGACCAGCGGCGCGGGGAGCGAGCGTTTCTGCGCCAGGCGAACGGCGCGATCGACCGCGACCCAGTTCATCAATCGCGAGTGCAGATATTCCTTGTCCGGTCCGCGCACTTCCCAAATGCCCGAGTCCGGATCGCGCCACGTATCGCAGACATGGTCGACGACGCGCATGATCGCCTGCCAAGAATCATGCGCAAGCGGTTCGCCGTATTTGCTGCCGAGATAGGTCGCATCGAGCAGCGCGCCGTAGATGTCGTGTTGCGTCTGCCCATTGGCGTCGTTGCCGACGACGATCGGCGATGCGCCTTCGAACCCGGCGAGATCGAGCTTGCGTTCGGACGCGACCTCACCGCCGTCGAGCGCGTACATCACGCCGAGATGCCCCTTCGAACAGGACTGCGCGCGGTCCATCGCCCAGTGCATGAAGCCGACCGCCTCGTCCTGGAAGCCGAGCCGCAGTAGCGCATAGACGGTGAACGACGAATCGCGGATCCAGGTCGCGCGGTAATCCCAGTTGCGCACGCCGCCGGGCGCTTCGGGCAGGCCGAACGTCGCCGCCGCCGCGATCGAGCCGTGTTTGCGCGAGGTCAGCAGTTTCAGCAGCATCGCCGAGCGCTCGACGGTCTCGCGCCAGCGTCCGCGGTACAGCGACTGGCGGCTCCACTTGCGCCAATAGGCGATGTCCTTCTCGACGACCGCGTCGAGTGCCTTGGCATCGAGCGACACGTCGTCCGGGTTGCTGAGCACCAGCGAAACGGTGTCGCCCTCTGCCAGCACGATCTCCGCGGTCAGGTCGCAGCCATCGGCGACCAGCGACGCCTTGGCATGCAACGCCAGCGCGAGCCCGCATTCGTGGTCGAACCTGCCGCGCGATACCTCCGCCTCACGACCCGTGACCGAGGCGGTTCGTCCTTCGGTCCCGTAATCGAACCGTGGCGCACAGCGGATGCGGATCGTCGCCTCGCCGCGCGTGCACGTGATCCGGCGAACCAGCCGCGACGGCACGTTCTCGTCCGCGTTCCCCACCGGCATCAGGTCGACGAGGTCGATGCTCGCCTGCGTACCCATCCAGCGGGTCATCAGGATGTTGGTCTCGGGCAGGTACATCTGCACGACGCGCGCGTCCGGGAGATCGGGTTCGATCGCGAAATGCCCGCCCTTGTGCGCATCGAGCAGGCGCGCGAATACCGTCGCGCTGTCGAGGCACGGCCAGCACAGATAATCGATGCAGCCGGTCGTATCGACGAGCGCGATCGTCTCGAGATTGCCGATCGCGCCGTGATCGGCAATCGGCGTCGTGGCCGGCTCAACCATTGTCGCGGAAGCCGGGGTAGAGCGACATGCCGCCGTCGATCGTTAAGGTGGACCCAACGATGTAATCCGCCGCATCCGACGCCAGGAACAGCGCCGCGCAGGCCACGTCGTCGGGATCGCCGACGCGGCCGTAGGGGATCAGTTCGAGCAGCTTGCCCTGATCCGCCGTCGCATCCGCGTTGATCGCAGTGGCGATCGCGCCGGGGGCGATGCCGTTCACGCGGATACGGTCGCCCGCCACCTCCTGTGCGAGCGTCCGCATCAGCATCCCGCTGCCGCCCTTCGACGCCGCATAATTGGCGTGCCCGGCCCAAGGGATGACCTCGTGTACCGAACTCATGAAGAGGATCTTGCCGATCGCCCGGCTGACGCCGCGGTCGCCCTGTTTGCGAAAGCGCCTTACGGCTTCGCGCGAGACGAGGAACTGGCCGGTCAGATTGACGTCGATGACACGCTTCCAGTCCTCCAGCGTCAGGTCGGCATAGGCCGCATCCTTCTGCATCCCGGCGTTGGCGAACACCACGTCGACCCCGCCGAACCGCGCGACCGTCTCGTCGAACAGGCTGATGACCGCGGCTTCGTCGGAGGTATCGGCCTGGAAGGCGAACGCCTCGCCACCGGCCTGCTCGATCCGCTCGACGACCTCGCGCGCCTTATCCTCGCTGCTGTTGTAGTTGACCGCGACGCGCGCACCGGCGGCGGCAAAGGCGATCGCGGTAGCGCGTCCCAGCCCCGAACTGGCACCGGTGACGATCGCGGCCTGGCCTGTCAGGTCGATATGCATGGCTAGTCTTTCGGTTGAGAATATCCCGCCCCCAACGCGCTCCGGCCCGCCTTCTATCCCTCCCCCCGTAATCTTGCTGATCTGCGTTAAGTGGCGGTTTTCGGTGCAACTCTTAGCCCGCCCCGCGCGCTGTGGGTCCTGAGAAGCTACGAGGACGGCACATGACCAAGACCATCGCCAAGGATACCGGCACGCCCCCGCAGGGCGCGACGTTCGAGACGCAGGTCGGCGAAGGGGGCGAACTGCACCAGATCGCCAGCGGCGACGGCGACGTGCTGACGACGCAGCAGGGTATCCCGGTCGCCGACGACCAGAACTCGCTGAAGGTCGGCGATCGCGGACCGACGCTGCTCGAGGATTTCCATTTCCGCGAGAAGATCTTCCACTTCGATCACGAGCGTATTCCCGAGCGCGTCGTCCACGCGCGCGGCTATGGCGCGCACGGCACGTTCACGCTGAACGAAAGTCTCGAAGAGTTCACCAGCGCGGGCGTGCTGACCGAAGTCGGTGAGCAGACGCCGATGTTCGTCCGCTTCTCCACGGTCGCGGGCAACAAGGGCTCGGCCGATCTCGCCCGCGACGTGCGCGGCTTCTCGGCAAAGTTCTACACCAAGGAAGGCAATTGGGACATTGTCGGGAACAACATCCCGGTGTTCTTCATCCAGGATGCGATCAAGTTCCCCGACCTGATCCATGCCGCCAAGCAGGAGCCCGATCGCGGCTTCCCGCAGGCACAGACCGCGCATGACAATTTCTGGGACTTCATCAGCCTGACGCCGGAATCGATGCACATGGTCATGTGGATCATGTCCGATCGCACGATCCCGCGCGGTTTCCGCTTCGTCGAAGGCTTCGGCGTGCATACGTTCCGGCTGATCAACGCCGAGGGCAAGGGCACTTACGTCAAGTTCCACTTCAAGCCGAAGCTGGGCCTGCAGTCGGTCGCCTGGAACGAGGCGGTCAAGATCAACGGCGCCGATCCCGACTTCCATCGCCGCGACCTGTGGGACTCGATCAGCCAGGGCAACTTCCCCGAATGGGATCTCGGCGTCCAGTTGTTCGACGACGAGTTCGCCGACAATTTCGAGTTCGACGTGCTCGATTCGACCAAGATCATTCCCGAAGAGCAGATCCCGGTCCGCATCATCGGCAGCTTCAAGCTCGATCGTCTGGTGGACAATTTCTTCGCCGAGACCGAGCAGGTCGCGTTCTGCACGCAGAACGTTGTCCCGGGGATCGGTTTCACCAACGATCCGCTGCTGCAGGGGCGTAACTTCTCCTATCTCGATACGCAGCTGAAGCGGCTCGGTAGCCCGAACTTCACGCATATCCCGATCAATGCGCCGAAGATCCCGGTGAAGAACTACCAGCAGGACGGTCACATGGCGATGCGCAACCCCAAGGGTCGCGTGAACTATGAGCCCAACAGCTGGGACGGCCCGCGCGAAAGCCCTTCGAAGGGATACAAGCATTTCCCGTCGCAGGAGACGGGGCGCAAGGCGCAGGTGCGTTCGGCGACGTTCGCCGATCACTACAGCCAGGCGCGGCAGTTCTTCATCAGCCAGACAGAGATCGAGAAGAAGCACATCGGCGATGCGCTGACGTTCGAGCTGTCGAAGGTCGAGCGTGTCGATATCCGCAAGCTGATGGTCGGGCATCTGCTCAACATCGACGAGAAGCTCGCTAAGACGGTCGCGACCGGTCTCGGCCTCAAGGCGATGCCGCCAAAGGCAAAGGCGGCGGTCGAGCCGCGCACCGACCTGCCGGTGTCGGATGCGCTCAGCATCCTGAAGAACACCAGCGGTAGCTTCGAGGGTCGTAAGCTCGGCATCCTCGTAACCGACGGTGCACCCGCAGCGATCGTCCAGGCGCTGGTCGACGGGATTGTCGCGGCGAAGGCCACGTACGAGATCATCGCACCGAAGGTTGCCGGTGCGACGCTCGACGACGGGACGCTCGCGGAAGGCAAGCAGAAGATCGATGGCGCGCCTTCGGTGCTCTACGACGCCGTTGCGATCGTCGTGTCGGCGGACGGGGCGAAGAAGCTCGGCAAGGACAAGACCGCCAAGGACTTCGTCAGCGATGCGTTCGGGCATGCCAAGTTCATCGGCTTCAACGCCGAGGCGAAACCGTTCCTGGAAAAGGCCGGCATCGAGGACGAGGACATGGACGACGGCGTGATCGCGCTCGGCGGCAAGGGCGATGTCGATGCGTTCCTCAAGACGCTCGCCAAGCTCCGCATCTGGGACCGCGAACTGAACGTCGACCTCGACGCGCCAGCGTTCGAAAACCCCGAGGCGGCTTGATCGCTTCGTTCAAACCCGGGCCGTCGCCACCGTACGCTCAGCGTGCGGTGGCGATCGCCATTCCGGTCAAGAACGAAGACCAGTATCTGCTTGGCTGCCTCGACGCGCTGGATCGTGCGGCGGGGCGCTACGGCGGCAAGGTCGTCATCGTCGCAATGGCGAACGACTGCACCGATGGCACGATCGATATCCTGACGAACTGGCGGCCGGCGCATGCGACGCTCGCATGGTCGGCCGTTTCGCTTTTACCGGGGGCGCGGCACGCCGGTTGGGCCCGGCGGCTAGCGCTCGATGCTGGTGCCGGGCTGCTCACGAATCATACCGATATTTTGCTGTCGACTGATGCGGACACGAACGTCTCCGCGGACTGGATCGTGCGGATCGTTGCGCATGTCGACGCAGGTAACGACGCGGTGGCCGGTCGCGCGCTGACGCTGCGGTCCGACCGTGCAAGCCTTGGCGCGGCGGCACGGCGGCGGCTCGATCAGCTCGGGCGCTATTACACCGCGCTGGATTATCTCCGCGCGCGCGCCGAGACCGAAGACCATGATCCCTGGCCTCGCCATTTCTACGAGGGCGGCGCGAGTATCGCGGTCACCCATGCGATGTACTGCCGGATCGGTGGCGCCCCTACCCCACCCGTTGCCGAGGACCGCGCGCTGTTCGATCGGATCCGGGCGCATGGCGGGCAGGTCCGGCACCCGCTCGACGTCCGCGTCTTCACGTCGTGCAGAATTTCAGGACGCGCGCCCGGTGGCATGGCGGACGCGGTCGCGCGGTGGATCGACCAACCGATCGACGCGCCGCTCCACGAGACGTATGCGGTAACGGCGGCGCTCAATCCCGCCGCCGCGAACCCAGGCGACCAGCTCAGCTTCGCGACATTGCCCGATGCGATCCGCGAGGCGCAGACGCTGATCCGCCTAACCCGCGTCTTCCAGCCGCCAGAGGTCGAGCCGATACGCTTCATGCCGATCGCTGCGAACGACCGTGACGCGGGGCCCGAGCGCGGCGTGCAGTTCGGCGACGGCATCGTCCCCGCTTTTGGGATAGTCGGTCTCGCCGATCCAGTGGACCAGCATCACATTCCCGCCTGACGCCGCCGCCGAGCGGACATACGCGGCCAAGCGGACGATGTCGGCGCTGTCCCAGTAATAGACCACCTCCGACAGCAGGATCAGGTCGAACGTCCCTGCGGGAGCGTCTTCGGGAAGTCGGCGCTGTTCGATGCGGATATGCGGCTGGTCCGCGCACCGTGCCTGCGCAGCCGCGACCGCGGTTTCTGACACGTCCAGCGCGAGCAACGCGTCGCAGCGTGCCCCGAGCCGCGCCGTCAGGACACCGTTCGCGCAGCCGACTTCCAGCGCGCTCTCGAACCGCTCCTTCGGCAACGCGGCCAAGGTCTCGTCATACTTAGCGGCCTCGTACGGGCTGGTCTCGAACTTCCAGGGGTCGCCCTTGTCCTTGTAGAGCGCTTCGAAATATTCTGGCTCGATCGAGTGTTCACGGCGCATCGCGGGTCTCCAGCAACAAGGTGTTCGGCCGGTCCATCAGCCGCATCATCGCGTTGGGCAGCCGGAAGTTCTCGCGCGCGCCGACGATCCGCCCGCCGCGCTGGCTCCGGTGGCACGCCATCGCGCGACGCTGTCGGGGCCGTCCGGATGCCGTGGCGATCGACAGCACGCGCCCGCCGCGCAGGCGCTTGGTCAGGTCAGGAACGGTCCAACCCCAGACGAGATACTGGAAGAGACGGCAATGCGCACGCCATGCCACCGCCTCGGCGAGTGCGGCTGCGGCCTCGTGGTCGCAATGCGGTTCGCCCGACCATGTCACGGCGATCTGGCGGACACCGCGAGCCTTGCACCACGCGGCCAGTCGATCGACGCTGCGCACGAACAGCGGATCGCCCTTCGAAGCCGGCGACGCGTCGGGCCAATCGAGATAGAGCGCGTCCTGCTCGCCACCCAAGGCCTTCAACGCCGCTCGCGCCTCGCTACGCCGTAGTTCTGCGATCCGTTTTCCACTCCAACCCGGCGCATCGGGGTGCGACCCCGATCCGTCGGTCAGGAACGCCGTATGAACCCGCCCGCCAGCCGCCGTTACCGAGGCGATGAACGCGCCGCAGCCAAGCGTCTCGTCATCGGGATGCGGCGCCAGTACGAGCCAAGGCCCCTGCCCCGCAGCCGTCTGGGCCGTCATCCGCCGTGCACGCCGCGTGAGGTTGCTCCAGGCCTTGCCGCCCGGCGCTACCACCACCGATCGTCGCCCCAACAATCATCTTCGAGCCACGCCGCCGCCGCCCTATCACGCGCCTGATCCGGGACCGGCTGGCGCAGGTACAACCCGAGATCGCGCGTGATCCGGTCGATCCGGCTGGCCGCGAAAAACGAGGCGGTGCCGACCGAGCGCGCCGCGGCCTCCATCGTCTTCAATCCCGCTTCCTCGACGATACCCCGTGTCATCAGCACGAACGGGATCGCCTCCGCCGCCTGCGTCTCCGCAAGGTGTGCAGCGCGGCGAACCCACAGCCCTGCGCTGCGCGTTTCGGTCAGACAGGTCGCGAACCGGGCGCGCTGGATCGCGTCGTCGCCCTTGCCGGTCGCCACGAGATGATCGCGCAGATGCCGAACCAGCGCTTCGATCGCACCGAGCTGCACCGCGGTGAACCGCCACGCGCCAGCACTGAACCGCGGTTCGGTCTCGTACACGTCGGGCGCACCGATCATTCCCTCCGGACCAATCGGCATGCCGGAGAAATCGAAGAGCCCGCTGCACGTCCCGCGCATCCCGCGGACCTGCCACCCGCTATTGTCGGCGCGTGCAGTTTCGCCCGCGATCGGCACTAGGACGAGTTTCTTGCCGCCGGTCGCATCGCGCGCGGTCACCAGGATGCGGTCGAGATGCCCCGCCCCCGTCGCGAAACTCTTGCGGCCGTCGAGCACCCAGCGGCCGGGCGCGGACTGGCGGATCGAAAGGCCGGGCGTGGGCTCGGTATTCCAGACGCCGAACACGCGACCGCCTGCGAGATCGTCCGCCAAGGCTGCCCGCTGTGCATCGTCGCCGTACGCGGAAACGAGTTGGGCCGCATTCACATGCCCCTCGAATACGCGGCCAAGGCTCAGGTCCGCGCCACCGATCGCCCGCAGCACGTCGACCAGCGCATCGGTGCGCGCCGGTGTCGATACGTCGATGAATTCGGCTAGCGCCCCAGCTTCGTGCAGCGCGGTAACGCGATCAGCCGGAAACGACTCCTCGCCGTTGCTGCGATCCCAGTCCGCCGCAAGCGCACGGACGCTTTCGAGGACGGTCCAACCCTTTGGATGAACGGGCGATTGTGCCGGCGATAGTCTGGTCAGTGGATCGATCCCCGCGCGCTGCGGACCGTGCGATACGGCCGCTGTGCGACTAGAACGCCGGACCGCCGCGAGCGTTGCGTGAACCGCCGCCGACAATGGTTAACCGCATCCGAATCCGTCCCGAACCTTTGGTTAACGCTTGCCCGGCATAACGGCGGAATCGGAAGGGAAGCAGATCGATGGCACATAAACAGGATATCTTCGCGCTGGTCGGCAAGCGGATGTGCGCGTCGCCGAGCCTTCACGATTTGACCGCGAGCTATGATCGGCCGCAGATCGCCGACCTCATCCGCAGGATTGACCGCGCGCTGCTGGATCGCCGCGCCGCCTGATCATCGCTTCAGTCGTCGGATCGTTCGGTGAAACCGATCGCCGCGGCATAGGCTTCGGCCGCGCGGATCTCGCGCGCATCCTTGAACGCGACGTGCGGCGCGGGCGCGACGCCGGTCGCACACAGGACCGCCCAGAGCGCAAACAGCCGCCCCGCCTCCCGCTCGGTCCCGAACGCGATCGACACGCGCTCGCGTCCCGCCTCCAGCGCCTCGGGGCTGAGCGTATCGATGTCGGTCGTGCCGAAGAAATGCTGCGAGATCGCGTCGAGGTCCATGGATCGGGCCTAGCCGACGCTCCGCCTCCTGCGCAATCGCACGCGCGCACGCGTCCACACATACCAGATCGGCACATCGCGGTGGTTGCGATCGCGACGCTCTCCGCTTAGACGCCGTCGTCCCGGCTCGCCGGGTCACGGCGTGGAAGAGTGTCCGAGTGGTTTAAGGAACTGGTCTTGAAAACCAGCGATGGGGTAACTCATCCGTGGGTTCGAATCCCACCTCTTCCGCCACGTGCCGCCTAAACGCGGGCCGTTACGCGGCTCAGTTGCTCTTTCCGGGCGGCACGACGGGTAGCGGCAGCGGGGCGACCGGCACGCCCTCCTCGACCAGTGCCTTCGCTTCGGCGAGACTGGCCTGACCGTGGATCGTCGCCTGCTTCTCCTCGCCGAGATGCATCGCGCGGGCGCGATCGGCGAAGGCTGTGCCGACCCATTCCGATGATTCGAGCGCTTTGGCCTGTCGCGCGGCAAGCACCTTCATCGCGGCCTTCAACGCCTCCGGGCTCGGCGGAGAGGGCTTGGAGTTGCTCTTCGACGGAATCGCGGGCGCCATGACCGCCTTGGTCACATCACCATCGTTGCAGACCGGACATTGCACCTGCCCCGCCTTGCGCTGGCTTTCATACGCGTCGCTCGATCCGAACCATGCCTCGAACACGTGCCCGCCGCCGCATCTGAGGTCGAAGACGATCACGACAGGCTGGTAACGGCGGGAATCGCGCGACGATGGGCGATCACCGGAATGCGCGACCGGACCTGCTCTACGCGAGCGGGATCGATCTCGGCGAAGGCAAGCCCTGCCGTCTCGCCCATGTCGAGGATCACGTCACCCCATGGATCGACGACCAGCGAGTGACCATAGGTCTCGCGTCCGTCCGCATGAACGCCCGTCTGCGCGGCTGCGACGACGAATGCGCCCGCCTCGATCGCCCGCGCGCGCAGCAGGATATGCCAGTGCGCGGCGCCGGTCGGACGCGTGAAGGCAGCCGGAACCGAGAGGATCGTCGCGCCTGCATCGCTGAGCGCACGATAGAGGTCCGCGAACCGCACATCGTAGCAGATCGACGGGCCGAGGCGTCCTGCCGGCGTATCGATGACGATCGCCGCGTCACCACCGGCGTAGGCGGCGGACTCGCGCCAGCTTTCGCCGGTCGGGAGATCGACGTCGAACAGGTGGATTTTGTCGTAGCGCGCGCGGATCGTGCCGGCCGCATCGATGACGAACCCGCGATTGGCGAACTTGCCGTCGGACCGCCGCACGGCGAGTGAGCCCAGGTGAACCCAGACACCGGCCTCGGCGGCAGCGGCACGCACGGCGGCGAGCACAGGATCCGAATCCTCGGCGACGATGGAGGATGCGCCGCGAGACCGATCGCGATCGATCAGCCCGGACATTTCAGGCGTGAACAGGACCGACGCGTCGGCCTTTCCCGCGTCACGGATCGCTTCGACCAACGTCGCGGCGTTGACGGCGGGATCGATCCCGCTCGTCATCTGGAGGACGCCGATCTTCACCATCAGGCGAGGAGTGCGTCGAGGCCGCCCTTCGCATCGAGTGCGACCAGATCGTCGGATCCGCCGATATGCTTTCCGTCGATAAAGACCTGCGGCATTGTCATGCGACCACCCGACCGCTCGACCATCTCGGCCTTTTTCGGGCCACCCATCGTGACGTCGAACTGCTCGGGTTCGACCCCCTTCGATGCGAGGAGCTTCAGCGCGCGCGTGCAATACGGACAGAACGCCTTGGTGTAGATTTCGACTTTAGCCATGAGGCGGGAAATGTGGTCTCGGTTTGCCGTTGTCAATCGTCCGACGCCGGCAAAACCCGCGCCCAGCACAGGATCACGACCGATTGCGCGCCCGCCTTGAGCAGTACGCGCGTGCACGCCTCGGCGGTAGCGCCACTGGTGTAGACGTCGTCGACCAGCGCGATCGCCCTGCCCCGCACGCGGTCGCGCGCGGGGACCGCGAACGCGCCCGACACCGCCTTTGCTCGCTGGCGTCCGCCGAGCCCGCGCAACAGGATTGTCCGCCGGGGCCTCGTCAGAACGGTGCGATCGTGCCTGACCCCCGACAGCTTCGCGATGGCGTCGGCGATCAACGCCGCCTGGTTGAAGCCGCGCGACCATATTCGCCAGCGGTGCAGCGGCACCGGCACCAGCAAGTCGACCTCGTCCGGCAGCAAGCGCCGCATCTGTCGCGCCATAGTCTCCGCAAAGGCGATACGCCCGCCATATTTCAGGCGCAGCGCCAGCGTCCGCGCGATCGGACCGTACGCGACGGCCGCGCGGACGCCGGCATGACGCGGCGGATCCTCGAGGCATGCCGCACACCGTGCGTCGTCACCGCGATCGAACGCGAAGGGTATGTTGCAGCCCCCGCACCAGGGCGGCCCCAAGAACCGCAATCCGGTCCAGCAGATCGCGCAGAACCGGTGATCCTCGGCAACCGGCGTGCCGCAACCGGCGCACCGTGGCGGCAAGGCGATCCCGGCGATGAAGCGGAACGGGGCGAGTATCTTCATCCAGCCCCCCATGAGTGCCAGCCCTTGTCGGAGGCGGGCGACCACGGCACAAGCGAAGACGTGTCCGATATCGTTTCAGAAAACTCCGCCCCAGAAATCTTCGACCGCGCCGCGCGCCGTGTCCGCCGGGACCGCGCCGCGCCGGGCTATGCCGACCACGACTTCCTGCGGGCCACGATGCTCGACGGAATCGCCGAACGGCTGGATGCAGTGACGCGAGACTTTACCGACATCCTCGATCTCGGCTGCTTCGACGGCGCGTTCGTTGCGCCACCGGGTGCGCGAGTGGCGCGCTGCGATGCGGGGTTCGCGTTTGCCGCCAAGCCGAGTGGCGTGCAGGCAGACGAGGATCGCCTCCCCTTCGCCGATGCGTCGTTCGATCTCGTGGTGAGCGCCGGCGTACTCGATCAGGTCAACGACCTGCCCGGCGCGCTGGCGCTGATCCGCCGCGTGCTGCGTCCTGACGGCCTGTTTCTCGGTGCGTTCGTCGGCGCCGGGAGCCTGCCCGCCCTGCGCAGCGCACTGAGGTCCGCGGAAAGCGAGCGGCCCGCCGCGCGTCTCCACCCGCAGATCGACGTGCGATCCGCCGGCGACCTGCTGATGCGGGCGGGGTTCGCCTTGCCCGTCGCCGATGTGGAAACGCTCGACGTCGGCTATCGCGATCTCAGCCGGCTGTTCGGTGATCTGCGCGGAATGGCAGCAGGTAACATCCTCGCGCAGCGCCAGCCTCTGGTGTCGGCGACGGTAGGACGGACCGCCGCTGCCTTCGCTGGCGCGTCGGACGATCGTGGCCGAACCCACGAGACATTCCAGATCGTGTTCCTGACCGGCTGGTCGCCGGACCCTTCGCAGCCCAAGCCAGCGAAACGCGGCAGCGCGACTGCATCGCTCGGTGCAGCGCTAGGACGCCACGATCAAAGCGGCGCCTAGCCGATCACACCGTCGCCTTCGGCTCCGCGTGCCAGGATCACACCCATCGCGTCGAACAAAGAATCCATCGCGACTGGCTTGAAAATAACATCGTCTGCACCCGCCGTCAGACAGCGCTCCCGCAGATCGGGCGCGATATCCGCGGTAACGACGATGATCGGCACCTTGGCTTTGGCGTCCTGCCTGGCACGAATATGTTCGATCGCGGTGATACCATCCATGCCGGGCATCCGCAGATCGACGAGGATCATCGCGAACTCCTGTTCATCGAGAATTTCGAGACCGCGTTCCGCACTCTCCGCCTCGACCATCGATACGCCAGCAACGTCGAGCATATCCTTGACGACACGACGGTTCATCCGGTCGTCCTCGATGAACAAAACGTTCACCGCAGCCCCCACTTAACATAGATCGAAGGAGGATATATCGTGGTCATTTGGAGGCCTCTACGCCTCATGCAGCATGCGACACAAGGTCGGGATTCACGCCGTTCGTCGATACCGATTCATCGAACATCAGCGCAATCAGCGTACCTCCGCTCACCGGCTTCGCAACGACCCGCGTGATCCCCGTACGCAGCAGTTCCTTACGCTCTTCCTCTGCGGCAACAGGCCATAGCAACGTCGTCTCGGCACCCGAAATATACGCGGCCTCGGCAATCCGCGACAGTCCGCCCAGCGCGTCGTCGCTCGCGCGCACCGTCGCATCGTCGATCAGCACGCGCGCGACGTCCCTATCGGCAAGACGCATGACCGCTTCGTCAACCGACGCTGCGAAGGCGATCGGGCCGCCGTAAGGTGCGAGCAAGGTCTTGAACATGCTGCGCGTGATCGGATTGCGATCGACGATCAGCGTGTCCGGTCGCGTCTCCGTTTCGACGATCTCGACCGCCTTCGTGTCGGCCCGGACCAGCGGCAGGACGAGCGTGAAGGTCGCCCCCTGCCCCACGATGCTGTTGACGGACACGTCACCGCCCATGGCACGCGCCAGATTGCGACAGATCGACAGTCCCAAACCAGTACCACCGAACTGTCGTGTCGTCCCGGCATCGGCCTGACGGAACGATTCGAAGATCTCCTCGATCTTGTCGGCGGGAATACCGATGCCGGAATCGGTGACGGTAACACGCAGTCGGTCGTCGTCGCCGACCTGGATGCTCAGCGCGACGTGGCCCGCCTTCGTGAACTTCAGCGCGTTCGACAGGAGATTAAAGACGATCTGTCGAACCCGTGCGGCGTCGCCCATGATCATCGCAGGGCAACCGCCGACATCGACGGTGAAGGAAAGGCCTTTCGCGCGCGCCTGCTCTTCCCACATCCGCGCCGCGTCCGTCACCGTTGCGCAGACGTCGAACGGAGCCGCCTCGATCGTCAGGTTGCCGGTTTCCATCTTGGCGACGTCCAGGATGTCGTTGACGAGCGCCCGCATCGTGATCCCGGCGCCATGCACCACGCCAAGCCGGTCGCGCATGTCCGCCGGAAGCGTCGGGTCCGCCAGCATCACCTGAGTCATGCCCAGAATACCGTTCAGCGGCGTCCGGATCTCGTGACTGGTCGTGGCCAGGAACTCGGTCTTTGCGGCCAGCGCCTTACCCAATGCGCTGTTCGTCGTCGCGAGGTCGTCGTTCGCGGCGCGTACCTGATCGCGGCTGCGACGGATCGTAACCAGCCCGATCGCCAGCAAAGCGATAACGACAGCGACCGCCGCGCCCGTCGCGATGAAGATATTCCGCTGAGTCCGCGCCTGCGTGCGCTCGAACGCGATACTGCGCTGCAATTCGCTGGCCTTGAGCTGGCTGATCCGCAACTCCTGATTGGCGAAATCGAACCGCGCCGCCATCAGCGCGGTCTTCGTGTCGGTAGCGAGCTTGGTGCCCGCGTCGTCGAGGCGCTTGAGGGCTTGGAGATGGACCAGCGCCGAAGTGGTGTCGCCCGTTGCCGTGAAGACATTGTACGCGGTCTGATGAAAATCGCGGTACGAGATGCCCGTGGTTTTCGGATCGATCCCGACCAGCGCGCTTTCGATCAATCGATTAGCGCGTGGCAGGTCGCCGTGTTGCAACGCCGCCTGCGCTGCCGTTGCCGTCAGGCGCCCTGCGAGACTCGGGTCACTGGGATCGGCCGTCGCCCGCCCGTTCGCGATCGCCCGGTCCGCAAGCGTCAGGTTGCCAAGTTCGAGCTGCACGCGCGCGATGTTCATATAGATCAGCTCGAGCAGGTTCCTGCTGTTGAGCTGCTTCGCCAGATCGAGCGCGTTCTTGAACTGCTCCGCGGCCTTCTTGTATTGTTTGTCCTCGGCGAACACCAAGGCACGGTTGTTGTAAACGGAGACGGCGATATTGACGTCCCCCCGATAAATATCGAGCGCCTGCTGATAATAGCGGTCCGACGTCTCGGGGTCCTTAGCCTGCGTATAGAGCAACGCGATAAAGACCAGCGCCCGCGACTGCCCCCGAGCATCGCCAAGCTTTCGGTAGATACCGA
>Ga0308164_10001242_pt1 | contig 31137 bp, 16 predicted proteins | sample PhyTR2_FD_201031 | JGI IMG/M metagenome (GOLD analysis project Ga0308164, IMG submission 201031) | Phyllosphere microbial communities from UC Gill Tract Community Farm, Albany, California, United States - DLSLT.R2 | ecosystem: Host-associated > Plants > Phyllosphere > Unclassified | place: USA... | reverse complement strand
TGAAAGTTTCCCAACAGCAGGCTTCTTACAAAGGCAAATTATATTTAAATAAAGATTCCGAATATACTTTTATGCTTGATCTGGGCGATATGGATAACCGCCATTTATTGATCATTGACGGAAAACCGGTGATTGACCAATCCAACCTTTGGTTGCCTCCGGCTGTCAGCACAAAAATTAATTTGAAAGCTGGTGAACATGAGATTCAGGTTGTTTGTAAAGATTCCAACACACCAGTTTTAAAATGGAATGAGGCTAGTAATGTGACGACTTTCCGTTCGCCCAACAGCAAAGCCTTGGATTATGTTTTTTTTGCCGGGAATGATACCGATGAAGTGATAGAAGCTTATAGAGAACTTTCAGGTGAGGTTCCAATGCTTCCGAAATGGGCTTTTGGATATTGGCAATGCCGGGAAAGATACACTTCAGCTTCGCACCTTGTTGAGACTGTGAAAAAATTCAGAAAAAGAAGGTTGCCGATGGATGTCATCGTTCAGGATTGGCAGTATTGGGGAAAATATGGATGGGGCGTTCCGAAATTTGACGAACAGAATTATCCAAATCCGGGACAGTTTATCAAAGAATTACATCAGTTAAATTCAAAATTCTCGGTATCAGTCTGGGAAAATTTAGATAAAAAATCGGATGTCGCGAAAGATTATAAAGGGCTTTACATTCCAGACAGTCCGTGGATTGATATTTATAATCCAAAAACACAAAACGTTCATTGGAATGCCTTAAATGATAACCTTTTCAAATTCGGAGTAGATTCCTGGTGGATGGACGCTACAGAACCGGAAAATGATGCTCTGGCAGGAAAGAAAACGTATTTCGGAGCGGGAGAATTTTACAGATTAACTTATCCTTTGTTCGTGAGCCAGGCGGTTTATGACGGACAAAGGAAAACAAATCCCGATAAAAGAGTAGTGATTTTAACAAGGTCTGCGTTCCCGGGTCAGCAGCGGTACGGAACCATCAATTGGTCGGGAGACATCGGCTGGGATTGGGATACTTACAAGAGACAGATTGTTGCCGGACTAAATTATTCGTTGACTGGAATGCCGTATTGGACAACCGATATCGGTGGCTTTTTCCGTCCGGGTTCTTCTCAATATACAGATCCAAAATACCACGATATTCTGATGCGCTGGTTTCAATGGGGTGTTTTTTGTCCTATTTTCAGAACGCACGGTTACCAATCCGAAACTGAACCCTGGAAATATGGCGATAAAGTGGAGGGCGAAATGCGGGATTTAATCAATCTTCGGTATCAGTTATTGCCTTATATCTATTCTCAATCTTGGGAAGTTTCTCACAATAATTCTACAATAATGCGTCCGATGGTAATGGATTTCAAAGATGATCCGGAAGCAGTGAAACAGGCGTATCAGTATATGTTTGGAAAATCGATTTTGATTGCTCCTGTCACAATGCCGGAAGCAAAAAACTGGCAAGTCTATCTTCCGAAAGGAACTTCCTGGTACGACTTCTGGACGGATAAAAGCTACGATGGCGGACAAAATATAACGGCTGATGCTTCTGGAAACAAAATTCCCCTGTTCGTCAAATCAGGTTCTAGTATTCCTTTAGGACCGATAATACAATATTCTTCCGAAAAATCAAATGATACAATGACCATTAAAGTTTATACCGGACAAAACGGTTTTTTTGAACTTTATGAAGATGAAGGCGATAATTACAATTATGAAAAAGGAAATTACAGCCTGATTCCATTTTCCTGGAACGAAAAAAACAAAACTTTAAAGATTGACAAACGGAAAGGTTTATTTGAAGGAATTACAGAAAAAAGAACCTTCAATATCAGCTTAATCGGTTTGAATGGTAAAATAATCAGCAGAAAAATTCTGTATGATGGTCGTGCAGTTGTGTCAAAATTTTAATGCAATAAATTGAATATGAAAAAGATAAAAATAATAATCGGTATAGCTTTTTGCAGTTTAAATGCAATTGCTTTTGCCCAGAATCCTGTGATCCAGACGCATTTTTCACCAGATCCTGCGCCAATGGTTTATAAAGATAAAATGTATGTTTACACAGGCGACGATATTCCGAGATATGATTTTTATTATATGACGAAATGGAGAGTTCATTCATCCGAAGATATGGTCAACTGGACAGATCACGGCGTTCCGATTTCCTTAGAATCATTCAGTTGGGCTCGTGACCGCGCCTGGGCAGCACAATGTATACAGCGTGACGGTAAATTTTATTGGTACATCTGTGCACAAACTGTGAATAATGATATGGCAATTGGCGTTGCAGTTTCCGACAGTCCGACAGGCCCATTCAAGGATGCGCTTGGAAAACCTTTGATAACAACGGGAACCTGGGATAATATCGACCCAACCGTTTTTATTGATGATGACGGACAGGCCTATCTTTATTGGGGAAACAGTAAATTATTTTATGTGAAGCTCAATAAAAATATGACTTCTTATGATGATAAAATCACAGAAGTTCCGCAATCGGTGGAAGCGTTCGGAGGATTGAGACGTCCGGGAAAAAGTGAAGAAGTTTTGCAGAAACAGGAAAAATTTAAGGATGTTTATGTAGAAGGACCTTGGTTTTATAAACGAAACAAAAAATATTATCTGATGTACGCAGGAATGACAGACCACACGGAATGTCTTTCCTACTCAACAAGTTCTTCGCCAACAGGACCGTGGAAATATCAGGGAAAAATAATGACCGACCAGCCAACCAACAGCTTCACCAACCACGGCGGAATCATTGATTTCCGAGGCAAATCCTATCTGTTTTATCATACAGGATTGCTGCCCGGTGCCGGAAGTTATGGCAGATCGACTGCGATTGAAGAATTTAAATACAATGCCGACGGAACCATTCCTAAAATCACAATGACGAAAGAAGGTGTAAATCCTGTAAGAACATTAAATCCTTACCAAAGAAATGAAGCAGAAACAATGGCCTGGTCGGAGAAATGCAGCACATCGGAAAATAAAAAACACGGCGTTTTTGTCTCTGATATCAGAGTTGGAGGTTACATAAAAGTTCGTGCGGTAGATTTTGGAAAAGGAGCTTCGGAATTCTCAGCTTCTTTGGCAGCAGGACTTGATGGCGGAATTTTAGAAGTAAGACTTGATAAATTAGACGGACAAAAAATAGCTGAAATGGAGGTGCCGCGAACTGGCGGTTGGGAAGAATTTAAAACACTGAGTTCAAAAATAACAGAATCTATTTCAGGCATCCACGATGTGTATTTTGTGTTTAAAGGAAAAAATATCACGGCAGGTAGAAAGCTTTTCAATTTCGACCACTGGAGTTTCAGAAAAAGTAAATCAATATGAAAAAAAGAATAAAATCAACCATAAATATCTGTCTGATAGGATTTTCGGGAAAATTTTTTCCGCAGAATCCCATTATTCAAACCAATTACACCGCAGATCCGGCACCAATGGTTTATAATCACAGGCTTTACGTTTATACCACACACGACGAGGACGATTCCACCTGGTTTACGATGAACGATTGGAAAGTTTATTCTACCAACGATATGGTGAACTGGACGGACCACGGGACAATTCTTTCCTACAACGATTTCGATTGGGCAAAGCGTGATGCGTGGGCGGCTCAGTGCATAGAAAGAAACGGAAAATTCTTTATGTACGTCCCGATGATTTCCAAAACCAATAACAAAGGTGCAATTGGAGTAGCGGTTGCCGACAGTCCGTTCGGCCCATTTCACGATCCGTTGGGAAAACCTTTGGTACAGAGCGAATGGGGAGATATTGATCCAACTATTTTCGTGGATGATGACGGACAGGCGCATCTATACTGGGGGAATCCAAAATTGAAATATGTGAAGCTGAATCAGGATCTGATTTCCTATTCCGGCGATATTGTTGAGGTTCCGATGACCGCCGAATCTTTCGGAAAAAGAGACGGAAAAGAAAACCCGGAAAGACCAACGAAATACGAGGAAGGTCCTTGGCTTTATAAACGAAAAAATCTGTATTATCTCTTCTGGCCGGGCGGTCCGCTCCCTGAATTCATCGGATATTCTACCAGTAAAAATCCGCAGGGTCCGTGGAAATATGGCGGAATTGTGATGCCTGCGGAAGGAAAATCTTTCACCAACCATCCCGGCGTTATTGATTTTAAAGGCAAAACCTACTTTTTCTACCACAACGGTGCTTTGCCGGGTGGAAGCGGTTTCACAAGATCGGTTAGCGTTCAGGAAATGGAATTCAATAAAGATGGTTCCATTTCACCTTTCAAAATGACCAACGGTATTACGAAAGCCATTGCAAATGTTAATCCTTACACCTTCAATCAGGCTGAAATGATGGCGTGGTCGGAAAATGTAAAATCGTATCAAAATAAAGAAGCCGGCGTTTTTATTAAAGGCAAAAAAAAAGGTGCTTACACGAGCGTGAAAAATGTTGATTTCGGTAAAAAAGGTGCAGCCAGCTTTTCTGCAAGAGTGGGAACGACGCATAACAGTGAAGTGACGATGGATGTTCATTTAGACAGTTTGGAAGGACCTCTTGCAGGAACGGTAAAAGTGCCGCTGACTGGTGGAGACGACCGCTGGCAAAATGTCAAAGCTGAATTAAAAGAGAAAATCAGTGGCGTTCACGATGTGTATTTTGTGTTTAACGGAAAGGCAGAAAAAGACATTATGTTTTTCGATTCCTGGACTTTTTTTGAAAATAATTAATTATGAATCAATTTATTTTAAAACTCTCATTTTTCATAAGCGTTCTTCTTTTAATCACTTTATCAGCGCAGGTTGCGAAAGTTTCAAGTCCCGATGGAAAACTGAAACTGAGTGTTTTTTCAGAGAACGGAAATGCTCTGTATTCTGTCATCTTTCAGGGAAAAACGATGCTGGAAAAATCACCGTTAGGTTTAATTACTAATGAATCTGATTTTTCTAAGAATTTAAAATTCATCGATAGTAAAAAAGATTTCGTTTCTAAAAAATACAGCAACGAAAAAATCAAAAAATCAAAGGTTGATTATAATGCTAATGTACTGACTGTCAGTTTTAAAAATGCCGACCAATTTGACCTCGGAATTGAATTTCAGGTAAGTGATAACAATATTGCTTTTCGCTACAGTATTGAACCAATGAAAGACCGCTTCAGCGTTGTGGTACAGTCAGAAATGACAGGGTACAGATTTCCGTCTCAAACCACTACGTTTCTCTCACCAATGATGAAGCCGATGACTGGTTTTGCACGAACAGCACCGAGCTACGAAAGTGGTTACAAAGCCGATGCAGAATTGGGAACAAAAGCCGATTATGGTTACGTTTTTCCAGGTCTGTTTCACATTGGAAATGACGGCTGGATTTTACTCTCTGAAACTGGAGTAAGCAGTTTTTACTGCGCTTCTCATTTAGATACAACTTCAGAAAAAAATCTCTATAAAGTAGCTTATCCGAATATGGCTGAAAACAATGGTTTTGGAAGTTCCGGCGCAGTAATTTCTCTTCCGGGAACAACTCCTTGGCGAACCATCACCATTGGCGATTCGCTGAAACCTATTGTGGAAACTACCATTCCGTTTGATGTAGTCGACCAGCTTTATGAGCCTTCTCAAAAATACCAGTTCGGAAAATCTACCTGGAGCTGGATTCTCTGGCAGGATAACAGTATGAATTATGATGATCAGACAAAATTTATTGATTTAGCATCAAAACTTAATTATGAATTCATTCTGATCGATGCGCTTTGGGATAAAAATATCGGTAAAGAAAGGATGAAAGAGCTCATTCAATATGCAAAATCCAAAAATGTTGGCGTTTTGCTTTGGTATAATTCCAACGGTTCAGCCAACGACGCTCCGATGGGCCCGAGAAACAAAATGAGCAGTTCGGTGGAACGGAAAAAAGAAATGAAATGGCTGAGAGAAGTTGGTGTAAAAGGTTTGAAAGTCGATTTCTTTGGTGGCGACAAGCAGGAAACGATGCGGCTGTATGAAGATATTCTTTCCGACGCCAATGATTTTGCTCTCACCATTATTTTTCACGGCGCTACTTTGCCGCGAGGTTGGGAAGTAATGTACCCAAATTATGCAGGAAGCGAAGCTGTTCTTGCCTCAGAAATGCTTTATTTTTCAGAAGACGTTCGTAAGCAGGAAGCGTTCTTTGCAACCTTGCATCCGTTCATCCGAAACACGGTCGGAAGTATGGAATTTGGCGGAACTTTTTTGAATAAATTTTTGACTAAATCCAATAAAGAAAAAAATAAAAGACATACCACAGACGGTTTCCAGCTTGCAACGGCCGTTCTTTTTCAGAATCCCATACAAATGTTTGCTGTGATGCCTAACAACCTTACAGATGTTCCGAAATTCCAGATTGATTTTATGAAGGAAGTTCCCACACTTTGGGACGAAACGGTTTTCATCGACGGCTATCCCGGGAAATACTCAGTCATTGCTCGAAGACATCAGGATAAATGGTTTGTTGCCGGAATCAATGCAGAAAAAACGGTGAAAAAACTTAAAATCAATCTTCCAATGTCTGCAGGGAAAAATGTGGAACTGATCAATGATGATAAAACCGGAAACACTTTCACAAAGCCAGTTTCCATTAATAAAAAAGGGGAATTTGAAATTGAAATTCAGCCGAATGGGGGATTTGTGTTGAAGAATTAATTTGGCAGTGATTTGGGCTGCTTAATCCGTCTTCCACTCCCGCTTTTTTGCTCGTCGTTCCTCCTCACAAAAAGAGCTCCGTTCAAGCCGGGCTGCGTGCAATTCGCATCCGAAATATTAAATAAACCTTATGGATTTTAATCATATAAATATAAGATTATGAAAAGATTACCAATACTATTTTTCGTTGTAATATTTTTTGCTGCTTGTTTAAATGTACAGGCAACAGAACCATTTATCACAACCAAAAAAAGCGATAATGCCATTCTCCTGAAAGACAAATCGGTTAAGATTTCAATATTTACAAACAGTAATATCGACGCAGGAATTTTAAGAGCTGTCAAAAACCTGCAGTCGGATTTCCAGAAAGTCACAGGCAATCAGCCAACGCTTTTAAATCAGATTTCCGGGATGAATTCTCCGTTGATCATCATCGGAACAGTCGGGACAAAATCGGTTATTGATGATTTAATCAAACAGAAAAAGATCGACGGAAAATCTTTAGCAGGAAAAAACGAAAACTATATCATTCAGAATATCAGCAATCCGTTTCCCGGAGTTTCGGAAGCAATTGTGATTGCGGGAAGCGACAAAAGAGGAACGATTTACGGAATTTATGAAGTTTCTCAGCAGATTGGCGTTTCGCCGTGGCATTACTGGGCAGATGTTCCGGTCGAAACGAAGGAAAATTTATATTTCAAAAAAGGAATTTATTCCGATGGAGAGCCAGCTGTAGAATACCGTGGAATTTTCCTGAATGACGAAGAACCTTCACTCGGAAGCTGGGCCAGAGCAACTTTTGGGGGCATCAATTCTAAATTTTACGAAAAGGTTTTTGAATTGCTTCTTCGCTCCAAAGCCAATTACCTTTGGCCTGCGATGTGGGGAAAAGCCTTTTATGACGATGATGCTTTGAGCGGACCATTAGCCAACGAAATGGGAATTATAATGGGAACTTCGCACCACGAACCGATGGCTTTGGCGCAGACCGATTGGCACCGGTACATCAAGAAAAATAATCTTCCGAACGTTTGGGATTATTCTAAAAACGGTAAAGTTTTGAGAGAATTTTGGAAATCAGGATTGGAACGGAGCAAAAACTGGGAAAAGCTTGTTACTGTCGGAATGCGTGGCGACGGCGACGAGGCGATGGGAGAGGGAACCAATATTTCTTTGCTTGAAAACATCGTTGGAGACCAGCGTAAAATTATACAGAATGTTACTGGTGAAAATCCGAGTAAAACACCGCAGATTTGGGCTTTATATAAGGAAGTTCAGGATTATTACGATAAAGGAATGCGCGTTCCCGATGATGTAATTCTATTGTTTTGTGATGACAACTGGGGCAATGTGAGAAAGCTTCCGGATCTTTCAAAACCTTTACACAAAGGCGGTTACGGAATGTACTATCATTTTGATTATGTGGGCGGACCGAGAAATTCTAAATGGATCAATATCAATCCAATTCAAAGGGTTTGGGAGCAGATGAATCTTTCTTATGAACACGGCGTAGATAAAGTTTGGGTGGTTAACGTGGGTGATTTGAAACCGATGGAATTTCCAATCAGTTTTTTCTTGGAAATGGCCTGGAACCCGAAACAGTTTAATTCTAAAAACCTTTTGGAATACACTGAAAGATGGTCGGCACAGCAGTTTGGCGAAAAACATTCAAAGGAAATTGCCAGAATGATTAATCTTTACGCAAAATACAACCGCAGAGTAACGCCTGAAACGCTGGACAGCAAAACATTCAGTCTCGAAAATTACAATGAATTTGAAACCGTTTTGAATGATTACAGAGCGTTGGCAGTGGATGCGCTCCGTTTAAAAGACCAGATTCCGGCAGAATATCAGGATGCGTATTATCAACTGGTTTTATATCCGATTGATGCGTGCAGTAATTTGTATGAAATGTATTATGCCGTAGCTAAAAATAAAGAACTGGCTTCTAAAAATGACCTTAAAGCAAATTATTATGCCGACAAAGTGAAAGAATGTTTTGAACGAAACGCATATCTCGACAATAAATACAACAATGAAATTGCCGGCGGAAAATGGACGCATATGATGGATCAGATGAAAATAGGATACAAAAGTTGGGCAGACCGAAAGGAAAATATAATACCTGAGGTTACGTATGTTTCTGAAGAAAATGTTCCTAAGGAGAAAGTGTTTCAGGAGAAAGACGGTTATGTTTCTATCGAAGCGGAAAATTTTGCCAGAATGAATAATTCAGACAAAATTCATTGGGAAGTGATTCCTGACTTTGGAAAAACTAAATCCGGTATCACCACATTTCCACAGAATGCCTATCCAACATCTGACGAAAATATCTATTTGGAATATGATATTAATTTCGAGTCTAAAGGTGAAATTGAGGTTCAGCTTCTTTTAGCACCAACTTTAAATTACAATCACAACAAAGGACTTCGCTACGAGATTTCTTTCGACGGACAATCCCCACAAACCGTCAATTTCAACGGTCATTATAAAGGCGAACTGGGAAGATGGCAAGCGGAACATATTATAAAATCAATCACGAAGCATCAGATTTCACAACCCGGAAAACATACTTTACGTTTCAGAGTTTTAGAACCGGGAATTGTTTTGGAGAAAATATTAATCAATACAGGCGGATTGAAGCCCAGTTATCTAGGAGCGCCGGAAAGCGATTATACTGAAAAAAAGTAGACATCAATTTTACTAAATTATTATAAATGAAACCTTTCAGAATTAAATGCTGAAAGGTTTTTTTGATCCGTTTTTTTGGATTGAAACTAAACTGTGTTCTTTGATTTATCTTATATAGAGTCCGATCTGCGGGTGATTTTATATCACTGAATATTGAATTTTAAGTTAAAACGAAATTGATCATTCGGTTTCGTTCGTCTAGAACTATATTCCCGGGGATTTTGCTTGGATTTTTTGTTGTTAATCTATTATAAAATAAGGTCTGTAGCTTGATTATTTAAATTTCAAACATTTTTTTTTGCTCGGATTGCTAAAGACTTATCATTATAACAATAGTGTATAAAATATGATATAAAATCCTCGATTATTCTGAAGATGTTTTGATGGACGGCTTTGCTTACTACGTAATCATTTCAAAAATGATAACATAATCATAAAGCCGTATTCTTGTATTGTTTATAATACTTTTAAAATGAAATATTTTTATTGATTTGATAAGCGATTATGGTTTTAGTTGAATTATTTTATTATATTAGTGATATATAATAATAAAAATATAATCAATGAGATGAATTTTACTAGTTTACAACCTTAAGTTTCTTACCAGATAAATCTGCCAGAGAATATCTGTGAGATTCAAAGTTTAATTCTGTTATTCACTAAAATTTACATCGTCTAAAAGATGCTTTTTCAAAAGAGCATCAGGTTTCTTACTGTATTTTTTTACCATATCAATGGACAGGATATTCCTTTAGAAATTCAAAAATATTAAAAATAAAAATTTACGTTATGAAAAAAAACATTATTAATTTAATCTGCAGAATTACTTCTGTTGCAATTTTTTTACTGAGCCTGCAGATTAGTGCACAAACACCAAAAGTCAGGATAGATAATACGACGCCACGACAAAAGATCACGGGTTTCGGTGGATTTGTCTGTAGTCCGCAGTTTGCTTACGACCATATGACACCTGCAGAAATAGATAAAATGTGGGGAACAAACAGCGAGGCCGGTTACAATATTATGCGCCTGTACATTCCTAGCACAAAAGCAAACTGGAGTTCTGCTCTTGCCACTGCCCAGAAAGCGAAAGCTCTGGGTCTGATTATTTTTGCGAGCCCGTGGTCGCCACCTGCAGAATGGAAAACCAACGGAAACGAAGCTGGAACCTACAATGGCGTAGAAGGGTTTTTAAAGGAAGAAAATTATGCAGATTTTGCCAAGTATCTTAACGATTTTGTAGTCTATATTAGAGAAAATGGGGTAGAGTTGTACGCGATATCGCTTCAGAACGAGCCCGACTATGTCGTCACTTATGCTGGCTGTACCTACACGCCGGCACAAATAACCAATTTCTTAAAAAATTATTCAGATGTAATTTCGTGCAGAATTATTGCACCGGAAACCGTCGGAATGTCAAATAATTATGCCAGCGCGCTTCTTGCCAGTGATGTGTTACCAAAATTTGAAATCTACGCAGGACATCAGTACGGCGGGATTGGTTCTACGTACAAAGGTTTTCTGAATACAGATAAGGAAATCTGGATGACAGAATTTCTTCTCAACTGGAACTCAAATGGCGGAACAAGAAATTTCACTTGGAGCACAGATGCATTTGATTTTGCTAAGAGTGTCAATGATGTTTTAGTAGGCGGAGGAAATGCCTGGATCCATTACGCTACAAAAAGATATTACGGAATGATGGGAGACGGGCAATTTGGAACTACAACCGGTGCGATTACAAAAAGAGGATATATACTTTCCCACTTTGCAAAATACACCACAGGTTCCAAAAGACTGGATGCGATATGGAGTGATCAGGGTTCTATGCAGGGTTCAGCTTATATCAATGATACAGGTGACAAGGTGACGCTCATCATTATCAATTCATCCGCAAATACTTATACTCTGAAAGTAGATTTACCATTTTATACGACTTCAGGTGAGAAGATTCTGACCAATGAAACGACTAATATGGCTTCCTCAAACCTTAATTTTGCTGAGACATTCCGCCCTACAATTCAGGTGAACGCATCTGGTGTAATGACTTTTGTTTTTGATAAGAGTAATGTGCGCGAGGTTTCCAATATGACAGGCCAAAATGTAAATTATAACAAAATAGAGAATCAGACTGTTACAAATTCTGCTTTTGGAACAACGTATCAATTGAGTGGCAAAACGGCTACTTTGTATAATTCTACACCTCTAATCAGTTCAAATATGACCGATGCCAATGGCTTTGTAGGTCTGGATGATCGCTATAACAAACTGGTTTTCCACGTCAACAGTTACACTACGAGCAATTTGCCCACCTCTTCCAATACCACTTTGTATTATGTAGATAATGCCGGAGCTGTGAAATCATATAATTATGGGACTGTAAATCTGCCATCATCCGGATCTTCCAATTTTGATTTGGTTTTTGATATTTCAAGAGCTGTTCTTACGACTGGCTGTAAAGGCGTTATCGGACTTAGAAATGGGAATTTCAGCTCCATTCTCACCTTCAATTTTGGAGATGTTTATTTTAATGTTTCTAATGAAAAGGCTATGAAATTTGCAGGCGTATACTCAGACGGCGACAGCAATCTAATGGATGCTTACGAAAACAATTACTACACATCACTGGATTTTACAGCTGCGACAGATGTCAATACATCCGCGAATTGGAGAAGCAAAATGGCAAATACCAACAGTCTTTTCTATGTCAGCAATGCAGCTGGCTTCCAGAAAGATTTCAAAGCCATCAGCGCAAATGTAGTTTCAGGAACAACTTGTGCTTCATTGGAATTGTCAGATCAGGGCGGAGATTTTAATGCACCGCTTAATTTCTCTGCAACTTCAGCTTCATACACAAAAACAGTCAACGGATATGCCGTTATTGTTCTTCCATTTGAGGCAAGTGTTCCCGCTGGTTTGCAGGGCTACAATATGCTTCCGTCTACAACCAGTGTTTTGTGTACTTCGCTTCCGAACGGGAAAATTCCTGCAAATACACCATTTCTGGTTATTGGAAACGGTACATTTACTTTCACAGGATCGGGCGCAGTTTCTACACCGAAAGCGATTGTTTACAACCAGTTTAATGCAGATTACAGTACAGTAAAAGCTTATTCCGGAGGCTATGTTTTGAAGACGGTAGGTGGAAATACAGGTTTTTACAAAGTTGCTGGTGTTGCCGAAACGGTATCATCTTTCAGTGCTTACATTTCTGAAGAAAATGCCTATTCAGCTTTGATATTACCGTTAGAATTTGAGACTCTTTCTACAGATAATACTTCTGATTCTAAATTTCAAATCTATCCAAATCCTGCTAAAAATGAAATTTTTGTTGATTGGAAATCCCAAGATGCGGCGTATTCAATATATGATGCAAAAGGAAGTATGATATCTTCTAAAGGGAAACTTGCGACCGGCAAAAATAAAATCGATGTTTCTAAACTTCCGGCCGGGCTTTATCTTATAGAAATATCAGGATCTGGTAAAATTGTCAGAAGTAAATTCTTAAAAAAATAGTACCATTCATATTTTCAAATTAATTTTTTAAAGGCCATCAGAATTATTCGGATGGCCTTTTTTTAAATTCAAAATATAATTAAGTGTTATTTATACATTTATTCAGAATAGAATGCTATATTTGTTATTAGTAGCATCAGTATTTTTCTTTTGTTTGAACAAAGGTCAAATTCTTTAAAAAATATTTTTCCTAATGAAAAAAATTATACTTTTCTCATCCATTTTTATTCATATATTTTCATCCGCACAGACTTTTAAATATCCCTTCCAAAATCCAAAACTCCCGGTCGAACAAAGAATCGAGAATCTCTTAGGATTATTATCGGTTGATGAAAAAATCGGAATGATGATGGATAATTCCAAAGCAGTTCCACGACTCGGCATTCCCGCTTACGGATGGTGGAATGAAGCGCTTCACGGCGTTGCAAGAGCAGGAACAGCTACTGTTTTTCCGCAAGCCATCGGTTTGGCGGCAACCTGGGATGTTCCGGAACATCTCAAAACTTTCGAAATGATTTCTGATGAAGCAAGAGCAAAATACAATAAATCTTTCGACGAATCCAGCAAAACCGGACGTTACGAAGGACTGACTTTCTGGACGCCAAACATTAATATTTTCCGTGACCCAAGATGGGGAAGAGGCCAGGAAACCTATGGAGAAGATCCTTATTTAACCTCTGTTCTGGGTGTTGCGGCCGTAAAAGGTTTGCAGGGAAATGACCCGAAATATTTTAAAACACACGCCTGCGCCAAACATTTTGCCGTCCACAGTGGCCCCGAATGGAACCGACATTCTTATAATGCTGAAGTTTCCAAAAGAGATTTGTACGAAACCTATCTTCCGGCCTTCAAAGCATTGGTTTTGGAAGGAAATGTAAGAGAAGTGATGTGTGCTTACAACGCTTTCGACGGACAGCCGTGCTGCGCCAACAATACCTTGCTTACAGAAATTCTCCGTGGAAAATGGAAGTATGACGGAATGGTTGTCTCCGACTGTTGGGCTTTGGCAGATTTCTATCAGGAAAAATACCACGGAACGCATCCGGACGAAAAAACAACCGCAGCAGATGCGCTGAAACATTCTACAGATCTGGAATGTGGCGACACCTATAATAATTTAAATAAATCTCTTGCCAGCGGTTTAATCACAGAAAAAGATCTTGATATTTCAATGAGAAGAATTCTGAAGGGCTGGTTTGAACTGGGAATGCTGGATCCAAAATCGTCCGTTCATTGGAATCAAATCCCCTATTCGGTGGTAGATTCGGATGAACACAAGAAACAGGCTTTGAAAATGGCGCAAAAGTCAATCGTTCTGATGAAAAATGAGAAGAATGTTCTGCCTTTAAACAAAAACATAAGAAAAATCGCCGTAGTCGGCCCGAATGCAGATGACGGAATTATGCAACTGGGAAACTACAACGGAACACCTTCTTCTACAGTTACGGTCTTAGATGGAATTAAAACCAAATTTCCGAACGCAGAAATCATTTACGAAAAAGGAAGTGAAGTCGCAGATCCTACGGCAAGAACTTCGCTTTACCAGAATTTCATCAGTCAGAAAAACGGACAGAATGGAATGAAAGTAGAATTCTTCAACAATAATGAATTCAAAGGTCAACCGGTCAATACATCAGTCAATAATACCTCAATCACATATAACAGTTTTGGCGGAACACAGCTCGCTGCGGGAGTTGCCAGAGAAAATACTTCAGCAAGAATTTCGGGTATTTTTAAAAGTAATTATAGTGGCGAAGTGATATTCTCTGCGGCAACATCAGATATTTACATACTTTTTGTTGATGGAAAGGAAATCGCCACCAGAAAAGGTCCAGACGCAAGACATCCATCTGAATTTCCTGTGAAAATGGAGAAAGGAAAAGAATATCAGATAGAACTTCGCCATTCCCAAAAAGGAAAATATGTGAGTATTGTTTTTGAAGTCTATAAAAAAGATCCGGTCAATTTTGCAGCGCTTAACCAAAAAGTAAAAGATGCCGAAGTTATTATTTTCGCCGGCGGACTTTCTCCAAGTCTGGAAGGCGAAGAAATGTTGGTCAGTGCAGAAGGTTTCAGAGGTGGTGATAAAACCTCGATAGAACTTGCGAAAGTGCAGCGTGAATTATTAGCGGAATTAAGAAAAACCGGAAAACCTGTTGTTTTCGTTTTGTGCACAGGAAGTTCACTTGGTTTGGAGCATGACGAAAAAAATTATGATGCCTTGCTAAACGCTTGGTATGGCGGACAAGCCAGCGGAACAGCCGTTGCAGATGTTTTGGCGGGCGATTACAATCCTTCAGGAAAACTGCCAATAACGTTTTACAAAAATCTGGAACAGCTCGACAATAATTTATCGAAAACCAGCAAACATCAGGGTTTTGAAAACTACGATATGCAGGGAAGAACCTACCGTTATATGAAAGAAAAACCATTGTATGCTTTCGGTCACGGTTTGAGCTATTCAAAATTTAATTTCGGAGATGCAAAATTGAGTAAAAGCATCATCAATTCTAATGAAAATCTTACGATTACGATTCCGGTTACCAACACTTCAAAAAGAGATGGTGAAGAAGTAGTGCAGGTTTATGTAAAAAGGAACAATGATACTAGCGCGCCGGTAAAGACTTTGAGAGCCTTCGAAAGAGTTTTGATCAAATCAAATGAAACAAAAAACATCCAACTGACGATTTCTCAGGATTCATTTAAATTTTATGATGAGAAAGCTGATGATCTGGTTTCAAAACCTGGAGATTACACGATTTTCTACGGCGGAACATCGGATGAATCAGGTTTGAAAAGCCTCAAATTGCAGGTTAAATAACTTCTGAAATCAAATCAAAACTTTTTAGAGTAAATCAGGAATTTAAAATCTGTAAAATCAAAAAATCTGCGAGAGCAAATGTCGTCTAACTTAAAACTACCAATGAAAACAAAATCCAAAATATTCGCAACCGCATTTTCTTTAAGCGTAGCCTTACTTTCCGCACAAAAAGGAAATATCACAAAGCACTTCCTTGATTTAGACGGAACTTCAACCAATATCAAAATTCAGCCGACGATGTATGGGATTTTCTTCGAAGACATCAATTTTGCAGCCGATGGTGGAATTTACGCAGAACTCATCAAAAACAGAAGTTTTGAATTTGATGAACCGTTGACGGGTTGGAAGCAGGAAAATACGAAAATGCTTTCTCCAAATTTAGATTCAGGTTTTCTAACCATTTATTCGGATGATTCCAAAACCAACAAAAACTACGCAAGAATCACCATTTACAATGATAAAAATTATATTCTGGAGAATGAAGGTTTCAGAGCAATCGGGCTTCATCAGAACTCGAACTATGATTTTAGTTTCAACCTCGAAAATGTATCGGGATATATTTCTGCAGTCAATGCAAGTTTAGTCGACGAAAACGGCAAGGTTATTTCCACTGCTCCAATTCTTATCAAAGGAAAAGGCTGGCAAAATTATACCGCCGTTATTAAACCAACAAGAACGGTTGAAAAGGCAAAATTACAGATAAAATTCAACGGTAAAGGTGTGGTGAATTTGGATATGATTTCGCTCTTCCCGCAGGAAACCTGGAAAGGAAGAAAAGGTGGTTTAAGAAAAGATTTGGTTCAGAAATTATACGATTTACAACCGGGATTTTTACGTTTCCCCGGAGGTTGCATCGTCGAAGGAAGAACTTTGGCAGAGCGTTATCAGTGGAAAAAAACTATAGGAAAAGTCGAAGACCGCGAAAATCTCATCAATAAATGGAACAACGGATTTGCACATCGTCTTACGCCGGATTACTGGCAGTCTTTCGGACTCGGTTTTTATGAATATTTCCTGCTTTCAGAGGATTTGGGAGCAGAACCGCTTCCCATTTTAAGTTGTGGAATGGCGTGTCAGTTCAACACAGCAGAATTGGTGAAAATGGAAGATTTAAATCCATACGTTCAGGATGCCTTGGATTTGATTGAATTTGCCAATGGCGACCCGAATACAAAATGGGGAAAAATCCGTGCTGAAATGGGACATCCCAAACCGTTTAATATGAAATACATCGGTGTTGGAAACGAACAGTGGGGCGAAGATTATATCGAACGGTACAAAGTTTTTGAAAAAGCCATTCACAGTAGATATCCTGACATCCAAATCATTTCAGGGAGCGGCCCGTCGCCTGACGGAGAATTTTTCGAATACGGATGGAAAGAACTCAAAAAACTCAATGCACAAATCGTTGATGAACATTACTACAATTCACCGGACTGGTTTTTAAAAAACGCCGACAGATATGATAAATACGATAGGAGAGGACCAAAAGTTTTTGCCGGAGAATATGCCGCACAATCAGTCGGTGTTGTGAAACCAGACAACAAAAACAACTGGCAGACTGCACTTTCAGAAGCCGCTTTTATGACCGGTTTGGAAAGAAATGCAGATGTCGTTACGATGACTTCCTACGCACCGCTTCTGGCGCACGCAGACGGTTGGCAGTGGATACCCGATTTAATTTGGTTTAATAATCTGAAATCGTACGCCACCCCGAATTACTACGTTCAGAAATTATTTTCCAACAATAAAGGAACTGATTTAATTAAAATCTCTGAAAAAGGAAAAGCATTAACTGGCCAGAATAATCTCTACGCTTCGGCAGTGAAAGACAGTAAACGCGGTGAAACCATCGTCAAAATTGTTAATTCAAATGCATATCAAACTTCGGTTGAAATCACTCCTAAAAATATAAAAACGGGCAGCCAAATAACCAAAATTATCCTGACTGCGTCGGCTCTTCAAGATGAAAATAATTTCCATACAGAAAATATTAAACCTGTCGAAGAAACATCGGTCTTGAAAAAAGGAAAAATTTCAGTGGATATTCCGGCTAATTCTTTAGTTATTTTAAAGATTAAATAGCTCAAATGTACCATCAATAAAAGAAATTTTACAATTAAGTGTAAATATTACATTTATTTAAAATAGAATCTTATATTTGTTTTACCTCAAAAGCAGAAATGTGGAGATTTGTTTAAGTAATACGAAAACTTACAGGCAAATCTTTGCTGACTGCCACAATAATCGAATAAATCTCTTTCGTTAATGAAAAAATACGTTATCGGCTTAGACTACGGAACTGATTCCGTTCGTGCCGTTTTGATTGACACAGAAAACGGCGCAGAACTCGCCGCTTACGTTAGCTATTACCAAAGATGGAAAGCCGGAAAATTCTGTAAACCCGAAGTCAATCAGTTTCGCCAGCATCCGTTGGACCATATTGAAGGTTTGGAAAAAACCATTTCCACCGTTGTAAAAGAAAGTGGAGTGGCACCGGAACATATCGTCAGCATCTGCATCGATACCACCGGCTCATCACCGCTTCCCGTCAATGAAGAAGGAATTTCACTGGCATTAATTCCTGGATACGAAGCAAATCCGAATGCAATGATGGTTTTGTGGAAAGATCATACTTCGATTGATGAAGCGGAAGAAATCAACCATTTGGCGAGAAACTGGGGTGGCGAAGATTACACAAAATTTGAAGGCGGAATTTATTCTTCTGAATGGTTTTGGGCTAAAATTCTTCACATCAACAGAATCGATGAAAATGTTAAAAATGCGGCTTACAGCTGGATGGAACATTGCGATTATATTACATTTCTTCTTTCCGACCATCAGGATTTGATGACTTTCAAAAGAAGCCGTTGCGCAGCCGGTCACAAAGCAATGTGGCACGAGTCGTGGGACGGATTGCCTTCCAAATATTTTCTCGGTCAGTTAGACCCGTCTTTAGCCGAACTTCGTGACAGATTGTACGATAAAACTTACACTTCCGATGAGGTTGCAGGAAATCTGAATGAGGAATGGGCAGCAAAATTAGGATTGACAACTAACACAGTAATCGCCGTAGGAACTTTCGACGCACACTCAGGAGCCGTCGGTGCGAAAGTCGAGGAGAACACACTCATCAGAATTATGGGAACGTCAACCTGCGATATTATGGTAGCTCCCAACGAGATTATAGGTGATAAAACTGTCAAAGGAATCTGCGGACAGGTCGATGGTTCTGTGATTCCGGGATTGATCGGTTTGGAAGCCGGCCAGTCAGCGTTCGGCGATTTGTTGGCGTGGTACAAAGATATTCTGATGTGGCCGACTCAAAATATTTTGATGAATTCTCACATCATTGATGAAAACCAAAAACAACTTTTAAAAGAAGAAATAGAGCATAATCTCATTCGAAATCTGACGCAGGAAGCAGAAAAAATTCCACTGTCCGAAGCCGTTCCAATTGCTCTGGACTGGATTAACGGACGAAGGACACCCGATGCCAATCAGGAACTGAAAGCTTCAATCAGCAATCTTTCGCTCGGCACAAAAGCGCCGCATATTTTCAAAGCTTTAGTGAATGCCATTTGTTTCGGTTCCAAAAAAATCGTCGACCGTTTCGAAGAAGAAGGTGTGAAAATCGAAAAAGTCATCGGAATTGGCGGTGTTGCCAGAAAATCGCCTTTCATTATGCAGACTTTAGCAAACGTCCTAAATATGCCGATTGTAGTTGCCGCTTCCGATCAGGCGCCGGCTTTGGGAGCCGCAATTTATGCCGCCGTTGCCGCAGGAATTTACCCGAATGTTCAGGAAGCTAGCCAGAAAATGGGCTCCGATTTCGAAGCCGAATATTTCCCGCAGACAGAACACGTGGAAAAATATGCCGAATTAATGAACCAATATCAGATTCTTGCCGACTTCACTGAAAATAATATCAAATCAAAGAAGAAGTTGATTGTTGACAGTTTTTAGTTGATAGAAAATTACAATATGCTTTTGCAAGCTCCGTAGGAGCGCCCTATTAATAGCAAACGATTAGCCAGTAAGCCTCGTAGAGGCGACCTGTTAATTAATTATATAACTAAAACCAACAAACGTCAACAACTAAAAACTAACAATAAAAATTTTTATGGCAGCTTTATCCGCCCTCCGTTCCCGCTTTTTTGTTCCGCTTTGCTACACAAAAAGTGCTCCACTCAGGTCGGGCTGCGAACGATTCACCGCTGGAATCAAATCAATAGGAACGGGCTTTAGCCCGTTTGATAAATGAACAATTAAATCGGCTTTAGCCAAAACTTATTATAAATTTTGGCTAAAGCCGAATGAGAATCAAAAATCTGACATCGGGCTAAAGCCCGACGCAATTGAAGAATCTCAATATCTAATTTTTTAATCTTTCAATCATTTAATAAAAATAAAATGAGCATCTATAAAGAACTTCAAAGAGAATGTTACGAAGCCAATATGCAGTTGGATGCCTTGAAGCTTGTCGTTTACACATTCGGAAACGTAAGTGCAGTCGACCGTGAAAAAGGAATTTTCTCAATTAAACCAAGCGGCGTTCCTTACGAAATTTTGAAACCGGAAGACATTGTGATTTTAGATTACGATGCGAATGTTGTCGAAGGAAAATTAAGACCGTCGTCAGACACCAAAACCCACGCTTACCTTTACAAAAACTGGGAAAACATTGGCGGAATTTCACATACGCACGCCATTTATTCGGTCGCTTGGGCACAGGCGCAAATGGATATTCCAATTTTTGGAACGACACACGCCGACCATCTTACGACAGATATTCCCTGCGCTCCGCCGATGCGCGATGATTTAATCGAAGGAAACTACGAGTACAACACAGGCATCCAAATTTTGGATTGCTTCAAAGAAAAAGAACTGTCTTACGAAGAAGTCGAAATGGTTCTTATCGGAAATCACGGACCGTTCACTTGGGGCAAAAATGCAGACAAAGCCGTTTACAACAGCAAAGTTCTGGAAACGATTGCCGAAATGGCATATCGAACAAGACAAATTAATCCGAATGCACCACGCCTGAAAGATTCCCTCATCAAAAAACACTACGAACGAAAACACGGCAAAGACGCCTATTACGGTCAATAAAATTTATAATTAATCATTCATAATTCATCATTATAAAAACTATGTTAACACCTCTCAATACAAAAGAAATCTGGTTCATCACCGGAAGTCAGCATTTATACGGCCCTGAAACCTTGGCTCAAGTTGCAGAACATTCACAAAAAATCGTGGAAGCACTTAATATTTCTTCATCAATTCCGGTAAAAGTGGTTCTGAAACCAACAGTAAAAACGACAGAAGAAATTTTTGAAACCCTTACAGCCGCCAATTTTGCAAAAGACTGTATCGGAATTGTAACCTGGATGCACACGTTTTCACCTGCAAAAATGTGGATTCGTGGACTGACCGCTTTGCAAAAGCCAATGCTGCATCTGCATACGCAGTTCAATCAGGATATTCCTTGGTCTACGATGGATATGGATTTTATGAATTTGAACCAAGCTGCTCACGGCGACCGTGAATTCGGATTTATGGTAAGCCGCCTCCGTAAAAACAGAAAAGTGGTTGTCGGGCATTGGGCTGACGAAAGAGTTCAGAAACAAATTGGCGACTGGTCTCGTGTAGCTGCAGGTTGGGACGATTGGCAGGGTGCAAAATTCGCTCGTTTTGGCGACAATATGAGATACGTTGCCGTAACCGATGGCGACAAAGTAGAAGCAGAAACTAAATTTGGATTCTCGGTAAACACTTGGGGAATTGGTGATTTGGTCAGCGTTGTCAATTCAATCGGCGATGGTGAAATCAAAACTTTAATGGAAGAATATGAAGCGTCTTACAAAATGGCGGAATCTCTTCTTTCAGGCGGAAGCAACAGAAAATCTCTGGAAGCGGCGGCACGAATAGAATTGGGCTTAGAAAAATTTCTGAAAGACGGAAATTTCAAAGGCTTCTCAGATACTTTTGAAGACCTTCACGGTTTGGAACAACTTCCGGGAATTTCCGTTCAGAGATTAATGGAAAAAGGCTACGGATTTGCCGGAGAAGGCGACTGGAAAACCGCAGCTTTGGTTCGTGCAATGAAGACAATGGGACAAGGTCTTGAAGGTGGAAACGCTTTTATGGAAGATTATACGTATCATCTCAATCCTTCAAATCCGTCTGTTTTAGGCTCTCATATGCTGGAAGTTGACCCTGTTTTGGCAGTGGACAAACCATCTTGTGAGATCCATCCGCTGGGAATAGGTGGGAAAGCCGATCCGGTTCGTTTGGTTTTCAATTCCAGAGGAAATATTGATTCTCTGAATGCGGCTCTGATGGATTTCGGAAATCATTTCAGACTGCTCATCAACAAAACAAAAGCGTTGGAAATTACCGAAGAATTACCAAAACTTCCTGTTGCAAGAGTTCTCTGGAAACCGCTTCCGGATTTGTTCACGGCTGCTGAAGCCTGGATTTTGGCTGGCGGCGCGCACCACACCTGTTACAGTGAGAATATCAGTGCAGAGATGTTGGAAGATTTTGCAGAAATGGCAGGAATTGAATCTCTTGTGATTGATGAAGATACCAAAATCCGCGATTTCAAAAATACACTTCGCTGGAATGAAATTTATTATCGTTAATCTTGCAAATCATTCAGACTATGAAAAAAATAAGTTATAACCTGATTATTGTTGCGCTTTTGAGTATTTTCGGATGCAATAAAACAGAAAATAATAATCAGCCTCAAAAAGAGAATATGGAGAATATACAGGTTTCAGATTACGGCGTGACAGCGAAAGGAGATTCTACCAAAAAATTTACGCTGACCAACAAAAACGGGATGAAGGTAGAAGTTATCAATTTTGGCGGAATCATCACTTCGCTCACCGCTCCCGACAAAAACGGAAAATATGAAGATGTGGTTTTGGGTTTTACGAAGCCTGAAGATTATTTCAACGGAAATCCTTATTATTTTGGAGCTTTGATTGGCCGTTACGGAAATAGGATTGCGAATGCCAAATTTACTCTGGAGGGCAAAACCTACGACATCGACAAAAATGATGGCCCCAACAGTCTTCACGGTGGAAAGGAAGGTTTCCATACCAAATTCTGGAATATTGAACCTGTAAAAGATGCCAAATTTCCAACATTAAAACTGACATATACAAGTGCTGACGGCGAAGAAGGTTATCCTGGGAAATTGTCGACAACGGTTTTTTACACTTTGACAGACGACAATGCTTTGGAGATTTCTTACGAAGCAACAACGGACAAAGCAACGGTTGTGAATTTAACGCAACATTCATATTTCAACCTTTCGGGGAATTTCACAAAAACAATTCTTGATCACGAATTGCAGATTAATGGAAATCAGTTTACGCCTGTCAATGAAACTTTGATTCCGACTGGCGAGCAGAAATCCGTGAAAGGAACTCCGTTTGATTTCACAGCTTCAAAACCAATCGGAAAAGATATCGACGCAAATGATGACCAGCTTAAAAAAGGAAAAGGCTACGACCACAACTGGATTCTGAGCGGAAGCGGAATGAGAAGCATCGCAAAAGTGTTGCATCCGGAATCAGGAAGAATGATGGAAGTTTTGACCGATGAACCTGGCGTTCAGTTCTATTCCGGAAATTTTTTGGATGGAAAATTTGAGACCAAAACCGGTGGGAAAAATGAATTCAGAACAGGTTTCTGTTTGGAAACCCAGCACTTTCCGGATTCCCCGAATCAACCGTCATTTCCTACAACGGAGCTGAAACCCGGACAAAAATATCAGACTAAAACGATTTATAAATTTTCAGTTAAAAAATAGTTATGGGAAATTTAGCAACAATAGATATCATCATATTTTTAGTATATTTTGTGGTGGTTGCCGGTTATGGAATTTGGATTTACAACAGAAAAAAGTCTGCAGCAACAGGCAGTAAAGATTATTTTCTTGCCGAAGGATCATTGACTTGGTGGGCAATCGGAGCCAGTTTAATTGCATCCAATATTTCCGCAGAACAGTTCATCGGAATGTCCGGAGAAGGTTTTTTCGTGGGAGTTGCGGTTGCAGCTTACGAATGGATTGCCGCAATTGCATTGATTATCATTGCCGTTTGGTTTATCCCGATTTATCTTAAAAATAAGATTTACACGATGCCACAGTTTCTGGAAACCCGTTACAACAAATCGGTTTCATTGATTATGGCTGTTTTCTGGCTTTTTCTGTATGTCATTGTCAATCTAACTTCAATTCTGTATTTAGGTGCTTTGGCAATTGACACATTATTGGGTGGCGACAATCTTCACATTATTATGATTGGATTGCTTCTGATGGCTTTGTTAATCGGTCTTGGAGGAATGAAAGTTATCGGATATACGGATGTTATTCAGGTAGCGGTTTTAATCATCGGAGGTTTTGCCACGGTTTATATGGCGCTTCAAATTGTTGACCAGAGAATTAATGGTGCTGCTGTAGGAAATGCTTTTGCTGGTTTCCAGACTTTGATGAGCGAAGCGCCGCAGCACTTTAAATTAATGCTCGACAAACCGGCAGTTACCACAACAACATTGGCAATGCCTGAAAATCTGGATGTTCAGAAATATGTGGTTTTACCGGGATTGGCGATGTATTTTGCAGGCCAGTGGATCGTAAACTTGAACTATTGGGGATGCAATCAATACATTACTCAAAGAGCGTTGGGAGCAGATTTGAAAACCGCCAGAACCGGAATTTTGTTCGCAGGCTTCTTAAAATTATTTATGCCGATTATCGTGATGCTTCCGGGAATCGCAGCCTATGTTTTATACACAAAAGGACAGTTGCCCGGATTCAACGGGGTGAAAGATGGTGCGTATTCTGCGATTTTAGGTTTTCTTCCAACAGGTCTGAAAGGCCTTGCAGTAGCAGCTTTAACGGCAGCGATTGTAGCATCTTTAGCAGGAAAGGTGAACAGTATTTCTACGATTTTCACTTTAGATATTTATAAAAAATATTTGAAAGCTGATGCGACCGAAATCCAAATGGTAAGAACCGGACGTTGGGCGATTATTATCGCAATGGCCGTTGCCCTGGCATTTACGTGGACGGATGTTCTGGGAATTGGCGGTGAAGGTGGATTTACCTTTATCCAAAAATATACAGGATTTATCAGTCCGGGTGTTTTTGCGATGTTCATTCTGGGAATGTTCTGGAAGAGAACTACTGGTGCTGCGGCTTTGGTGGGCGTGATTTTAGGATTTGTTTTAGCAATTTTCTTTAACAGTTTTGCAGTCGATATTTTCGGTAAAGAAACCTGGCTGTATACCGCATTTACCTATGAGAAATTAGAAAATGGAACGGTTCACACGATTACAGAAATTCCGTTTTTAATCAATATGGGATGGTCGTTTTTCTTCACGATTGTTGCGATGATCCTGATAAGTCTTACAGGTCCGAAGGTGAATCCGAAAGCATTTGCGATCGACTCTGCAATGTTCAAAGTGGACAACAGAACTTTAGTAATGATCGTAGTAACAGTCCTTTTATTAACTGCATTGTATGTGAGATTCTGGTAATCATCAACATTTTAATTCATAAAAAAAGGATGCCGATTTTGTCGAGCATCCTTTTTATTTTTCGGAAATATTATTAAATCTTAAACATAAAACCTTCCGCAATCTTCTTATTATATTTTTCCTCATCGAAAGTATACAGAAACGAACCCTTTTTGGATGAGCTCATATCTTTCTCATTGATCTTTACCAAAACGTCCAGTGCATTGATCTTGCTTGTAAAATTACGCTTGTCATATTTCTCGTCAAAGATGGCTTCATAAAGATTTTGCAGGTCTTTCATCGTAAATTTTTCCGGCAGCAGCTCAAAACCGATCGGTCTTGTCGTCGCTCTTCGCCGTAGCCTTAGAACGGCATCTTTTACCATAGCATTGTGATCAAAAATCAAATCTGGATGGCCTTTTAAATCAAACCATTTGGCACTGTATTTCTCATTGATCTGAATAGAATCCTGAATATTAATCAATGCATAATGCGATATAGACATTATTCTGTCGCTGGGATCGCGGTCTACTGCGGTATAAGTATTCAGCTGTTCAAGGTAGATGTGTTCCAGACCTGTGAGCGTAGTAAGAATGCGGTCTGCAGCCTGGTCAGAACTTTCCTGCTCTTTGATAAATCCACCCATCAAAGACCAATCTCCTTTATTGGGTTCAAAATTTCTTTTTATTAAAAGAATTTTAAGATTTTCTCCATCAAAACCGAAAATAATACAGTCTACAGCGACATAATGTTTGGGATAATTCTCTTCCATCAAATATGATTTTGTGCAAAGTTAATATTTTTCCTGCAAGAATGGTGGTGACAGTATATTAAATGTAATTACAACACTTTATTTTCCTGTCTTTTCCTTTTTTTTGAGAATTTGAAGCTTCAGATCGCCATTTTAGTGAATTATATTGATGATTAAACAGTCATATTTGATGAAATCGTTAAAAATGAAGATTAATTTAATGTTAAAAATATGTTAAAGTTTATGATCGACTCTTCACTAAAATTTAAGCAAGAACTTTTACTTAAATACGATAAGTATTATGCAAAATTTTTCAGTTGTTTTTGTAAACGCACGGTATTTATTTGGGTAATGGCGCCCTTGCATTTATTTTATTGATGATCTTATCTTGGGCTAATCTTGTTTTTTATGATAAGGTACCGCTTTTCGGGTATCTTTTTCCTTATTGACAGGCGGTTTTTTATAAGTCCTGCGTTGCGATCTCAAAAAATGTTTGGTATCTGATTTCTTTCTTTTATTTTAGAAATGTAGAAATAACATTTATTAATGATCAAAAATTCGCTGATATTATTTTTGAGTTTTGGAACACTTGCTTTCGGGCAGGTGAAGAAAACTGTCAGCTACTTTCCACTCAATCAAGTTCATTTGTCTGAAAGCGTTTTCAGCAAGGCAATGCAAACCGACGAGAATTACATAATGTCGATGGATGCAGACCGTTTGCTCGCTCCTTACTTAAAAGAAGCCGGATTAAAACCTAAAAAAGAAAATTATCCCAACTGGGAAAATACAGGACTGGACGGCCACGTTGGCGGGCATTATATTTCTGCTTTGGCTTTGATGTACGCTTCAACCGGCGATCCAAAGGTCAAACAACGTCTGGATTATATGATTGATGAGCTGGAACGTTGTCAGAATGTTTCGGGAAATGGCTATTTATCCGGCGTTCCAAACGGTAAAAAAATCTGGAAGGAAATTGCAGACGGTAATATCAGGGCAGCAACTTTCGGACTCAATGATCGATGGGTTCCTTTATATAACATTCACAAAATATATTCAGGTTTAAGAGACGCTTACTGGTATGCGGGCAGTGAGAAAGCAAAAAAAATACTCATCAGACTTACAGACTGGATGGCAGATGAAGTTTCCGGACTTTCAGATGAGCAGATTCAGGACATGTTGAAGAGCGAGCACGGCGGCCTCAACGAAGTTTTTGCTGATGTTTATGACATTACCAAAAATGAAAAATATCTCAAGTTGGCGCACCGTTTTTCGCATCAGGCCATTTTAAATCCACTGTTGATTCACGAAGATAAACTGACGGGAATTCACGCCAACACACAGATTCCGAAAGTAATCGGCTTCAAAAGAATTGCTGATTTAGAAAATAACAAAGAGTGGAGCAGTGCCGCAGATTTTTTCTGGGCCAATGTTACGCAAAAAAGGTCTGCAGTTATCGGTGGAAACAGTGTGAGCGAACATTTTAATTCCATCAGTGATTTCAGCGGAATGATTAAAAGTATCGAAGGTCCCGAAACCTGCAATACGTACAATATGCTGAAGCTGACCAAAGAACTTTTCGCCACCAATCCAAAGTCATCGTATCTGGATTATTACGAAAGAGCTTTGTACAACCACATTCTTTCCACGCAAAATCCTGAAAAAGGCGGTTTTGTCTATTTTACGCCAATGCGTCCAGGTCATTACAGGGTTTATTCCCAGCCGGAAACCAGCTTTTGGTGTTGCGTAGGTTCGGGAATGGAAAATCACGCAAAATATGGCGAAATGATTTATGCACATAACGATAACGATCTGTATGTCAATCTGTTTATTCCATCAATTTTAAAATGGTCTGAGAAGAAAGTCGTTGTAAGACAGGAAAATAATTTCCCTGAAAATCCATCTACAAAACTGATTTTTGATGTTGCTCCGAAGTCCAATTTGAATTTAAAACTGAGAGCACCGGAATGGGCAAAAGCTTCTGAAATTACAATTTCAGTGAACGATAAAAATGCAAATGTTCCGGTTGATGCTGAAGGTTATTTTACCATTAATAAACAATGGAAAAAAGGTGATGTTATAGAAATGAAAATGCCGATGCACCTTTCCGCCGAGCAGCTTCCTGACAAATCAGATTATTTTGCTTTTAAATATGGTCCGATCGTTTTAGCCGCAACTTACGGAACAGAAAATCAGGACGGAATGTTTGCTGATGACAGTCGCGGCGGACATATCGCCCACGGACAGCAAATTCCTCTCAATGAAATTCCTACCATTTTGGGAAATTCAGATGCATTACTAAATCATTTGGAAACCGTGAATGGCGAAGATTTAACATTTAAACTGAAAGGATTATATCCGCAGAATAAATTTGCTGAAGGAATGAAACTGGTTCCGTTTTACAAAATTCACGAGCAACGTTACATTATTTATTTTCCGCAGGCGACTCAGGATAAAGTCGAAATGATTCAGAAACAGAAAGCCAAAGAAGAAGCGGAAATACGAAAACTTGACAATATTACGACTGACAAAATTCAATTGGGAGAGCAACAACCGGAATCTGACCACAATTTCGACAGCAAAGATTCCAGCACCGGATATATGGAAGACCGCCATTTCCGTGAGGCGAAAGGTTGGTTCAGTTACCAGATGAAAAATAAGGAGAAGAATGCAAAATATCTGTATATCACTTATTTTGATGCCAATAACAACCGTACTTTGAATGCAGAAATCAACGGGATTAAAACCTACTCCAAAAATTTCGAAGGAAAAATGGGCAACTCGCCACAAACTTTATTGATTCCGATTCCTGAATCTGAAATCCATAAAGAAATCCTGAATATCAGGTTTAATTCAGGTGAAAAATCATTAACTCCGAAAATCATCGAGGTGAGACTGTTGAATGATAAACCTTAAAAAATGAAAAGCAATCAGATGAATTTTTTGGGCAGCTTAATCCGCCCTCCGTTCCCGCTTTTTTGCACGTCGTACCTCCTCACAAAAAGAGCTCCACCCAGGTCGGGCTGCGAGTGATTCGAGTATAAAAGTCCGCTCCGTAGGAGCGATATCTGTGTAAAAAGAAAAATGGCAGGTTAGTGGAGAACTCCGTAGGAGTTCAATCCTAAAAAAATCAAACTTGCAATCGTTAAAATATACAAAATATGAAATATAAAAATATCAGGAATATCACCTTGCTGCTCTGCATATTTTGCACTGTACTTTTTGAGGCGAAAATTAAGCTTCCAACCTTGGTTTCAGACGGAATGGTTTTGCAGAGAAATCAAAAACTCAACATTTGGGGAAAAGCTGATGCTAACGAAAAAGTGGAAGTGAAATTCCTCAACAAAAATTATAAAACGTCGGCCGACCAAAACGGAAACTGGAAAATCGTGCTTCCTGAACAAAAAGCAGGCGGTCCTTATACAATGATCATTAATGAAATCACGCTTAAAGATATTTTGATTGGCGATGTATATCTTGCTTCGGGACAGTCGAATATGGAATTGCCGATGCGCAGACTGACACCGCTTTATGCCGACGAAATTAAAAATGCAAATAATCAGAACATCAGATTTTTCACGGTTCCTCAGAAATATAATTTTAAATCGCCTCAAACTGAGCTTGACGGTGGAAAATGGGAAGCAACAAATCCGCAGACGATTCTTAATTTTTCTGGAGTTGCTTACTTTTTCGCAAAAGAATTAAGTCAGAAAAATAAAGTGGCCGTCGGAATTATCCACGCAAGTTTAGGCGGTTCTCCAATCCAGGCGTGGATGGATGAAAATTCGCTGAAAAAATATCCTGAATATCTGGATGAAGCCAAAAAATGGCAGAATGATGACCTAATAAAATCTACCGAATCTGGTGAACAGGCGTTGAGCAAAGCGTGGTACGCAGAACTCGATCGAAGCGATATCGGATTAAACCAGCATTGGGAAAATTTTGATCTTAATGATTCGGACTGGAAAACAATGCAAATTCCAGGTTCTTGGGAAGATAAAGAAGGCTCATTTGATGGTTCAGTTTGGTTCAGAAAAGAAATTAACTTAACCAAAAATCAGGTAGGAAAAGCCACTTTTTTAAATTTAGGAAGAATAAAAGATGCCGATGTAACCTATATTAACGGAACAAAAGTAGGAAACGTGACTTATGAATATCCGCCACGTTGGTACGACATTCCTGCAGGAGTTTTAAAAGAAGGCAAAAACGTAATCGCAGTGAGAATTTCCAACGGAAGCGGAAAAGGACAATTCATTGCAGACAAACCTTATTACTTAGAAATTGACGGTAAGAAAATAAATCTGGAAGGCGAGTGGAAATATAAAATTGGTGCTAAAATGGAAAAAATGGCTCCCGGAACTACTTTCATCCGCTGGAAAGCAACCGGATTGTACAATGCAATGATTAATCCGCTCATCAATTATAATATCAAAGGAGCAATCTGGTATCAGGGCGAAAGCAATACCGGAAAACCCAGAGAATACGGCGATTTGCTGACCACAATGATTACCGATTGGCGAAACAAATGGAACCAGAAAGAGATGCCGTTTTTCACCGTACAATTAGCAAATTTTATGGAACCAAAGGCACAACCAGTAGAAAGCAATTGGGCAGAACTGAGAGAACAGCAGCGCCAGGTTTCTCTAAAAGTTCCGAACACTGGACTTGCCGTAATTATAGATATAGGAGAGTGGAACGATATTCATCCTTTAAACAAGAAAACGGTTGGAGACAGACTGGCTTTGCAGGCTTTAAAAGTGGCTGACAAAAAGGATCTCATCGCAGACGGCCCGGTTTATCAGTCGATGAAAACTGACGGAAATAAAATCATTCTTTCCTTTAAAAATGGAACTGATGATTTTGCACAAGTTTCAGAACTGAAAGGCTTTGCTATTAAAAATTCAGATGGAAAATGGTTTTGGCCAACCGCAAAAATCGAAGGCAAAAAAATCATTGTCTGGAATGATGCTGTAAAAAATCCGGTTGCAGTTCGCTACGATTGGGCAGACAATCCCGACGGAAATCTGAAAAACAAAACAGGACTTCCCGCATCGCCTTTTACAACTGAATAATCAATTATCATTTATCAAATATCAATCATTAAAATGAACAACTCATCTCAAAAAATATCTGTCGTTGAAAAAATCGGCTACAGTTTAGGAGATTTAGCCGCCAA
>Ga0308164_10001241_pt1 | contig 31159 bp, 37 predicted proteins | sample PhyTR2_FD_201031 | JGI IMG/M metagenome (GOLD analysis project Ga0308164, IMG submission 201031) | Phyllosphere microbial communities from UC Gill Tract Community Farm, Albany, California, United States - DLSLT.R2 | ecosystem: Host-associated > Plants > Phyllosphere > Unclassified | place: USA... | reverse complement strand
ACGCGTTCGGTCCGGCGCCTGGCACGGGAATGAAGCCGTCCGGATCGTTGAGCGCCTCCTTGTAAGCGCTGGGTACGACTCTCCCCAACATCGGAACGTTGACGATCGCCTGGGCTGCACCTTCGGCGGTGTGAAGGATCTCGATCGGCTTCACGCCGAGGATCCCTGACAGACGCGTAAGCATGGCAAATGTAAGGCCTCGCTCGGCACGCTCGATCTTCGCGATCGTTGTAAAATGCACATCCATCTTTTCGGCCAGCTGCTCGAGCGTCATGCCCTTTGCCTTCCGGATTTCCCGGAGGTTGTTCGTCACTTTGTGCCCGCGCGCCATTGCCAGTCCTCAATCTCTATCAGTCGCTCTTAGCCGATCGGCCTAATTCGAGGAATACAGATAGAGAGTTAACAGTCTTGCCCAATGAGGCCAAACGGCCTAACTGTATTTAGATGAAATTAGCCTCTTACCTCGCCGAGCATCAGATCTCGTTCAGCGCCTTCGCGCGCCAGATCGGAACACCCCACGGTCGCACCGTCGAGCGATATGCTCGGGGCAAGCGGATACCCTCCGGTCTGATGATGGCCGCAATCGTGCGCGTGACGGAGGGCGCAGTGCAGCCCGCCGACTTCGTAAGCGAGGTATCGGTTCCCGAAGTCCAAGTGCGCAAGGCAGCATAGCAAGTGCGCATCAGGGGGCGGCTGGACGATGCGACGTTCCATCGGATCACCGATGAAGCGCGCGACCGTCATCGCGCATCCGACCTGATCGGCCGGTACACCAACCTGCGCCGCGCGGGGAACGAGTGGAAAGGACTCTGCCCCTTTCGGGACGAAAAGACGGCGTCGTTCTACGTCAACGATGCCGAGGGCACCTATCACTGCTTCGGCTGCGGGGCTGGCGGCGATATCATCCGTTTCGTTAGAGAAAAGCATGGTCTCACGTTTTTCGAGACCCTGGAATTTCTAGGCGCTGCCGATCTTCCTGTTGTCCTTGAGGAGGAACGTGCCCGCCGCGTCGCCGAAAACGAAGCCGTGCGAGCGGCGGCGATCGAAGAAGCGGTCGCGATTTGGTACGCCGGCTGCGATCCAGTGGGCACCGACGCGGATCGATACGCCCGATCGCGCTCGATCACGATGGATCTGCCGCCATCGGTGCGATTCGTCAGGACGCCGCGCTGGCGCGATCGCAAGACAGGCGAGATCGGTCCTAATTGTCCGGCGATGGCGCTCGCGGTCACTATGGGCGACGAGGTCGTTGCTGTGCAGTGCGTGTTCCTGCGCGACCATGGCCGATCAAAAGCGATGGGCAAGGCCAAGCAGAGTCGCGGCCGGATAATCGGCGGCGCGGTTCGATTCGATCACGGCCGTGAAACGGCCGACGAAGTGATTATCACCGAGGGCCCCGAAGACGCGTTGAGCCTCGCTCAGGAATTGCCGACTGCGCGCGTCTGGGCGACGTTGGGCACCGCGATGATGCCGTCGGTCGTCTACCCGCCCGAGATCCGCACGATCGTCATCGCCGAGCAGAACGACAAGGCTGGCGACCTCGCCGCGCGTACTGCGGCGGCGGCACTGCAGGACCGCGGTTACACGGTTAAACGCATGCGCCCCGATGCCGCGTTCAAGGACTGGAACGACCAGCTGCGCGGCATCCGTCTCGATGCCGCACCCGTGCCGCAGGTCAGCGACGATGACGACGCAGGTGCCTGGCGCATCCAATCGGGAGGTGACCGTCGGTGACCGCCGCCCCCAGCTTCTCTCGGCAATACCTCGAGGCCGACCGACTTCCCGGACAGCCCATCCCCATCAAGCCGCCTGTCGCTCAGCCCGGCGTCTATCCCGTCGACGCCCTCAGTCCGCGGCTTGCGGCAGCTGCGATGGCGATTGTCGACAAGGTCCAGCTCCCCGCGTCAATCGCCGCGAACTCGGTCCTCGCGGCGGCATCCCTTGCCGTGCAGGGATACATCGACGTCGTGCTTCCGACCAAGGAGGTGATCCCCGTCTCGCTATTCATGGTGACGGTGGCCGCGTCCGGCGATCGCAAATCGAGCGCCGATAAGCTGGCCTTGATGGCGATGCGGGAGCGGGAGCGCGAGTTGCGCCTCGAGGCTATCGAGCATCAGGTCGCCTACGCTGCTGACGCGCAGGCCTTCGCTGCCGCCAAGAAAAAGGCCACGGCTGGTAACAAGTCCCGAGAGCAGATGAAGCAGGAGCTAGTCGCGCTCGGGAGAGAGCCTCGTCCTCCTACGACTGCGATCCTGACAACCGACGAGGGGACCCTTGAAGGTCTTCAAAAGCTCTACGCGGATTCGCTCCCAACCCTCGGCCTGTTCTCGGACGAGGGCGGGCAATGGCTGGGTGGTCATTCCATGGCAGCAGAGCAACGCGGCAAGACCGGCGCAGCGCTGAGCAAGCTGTGGGATGGTGCGCCGGTAAAGCGGGTCAGGGGCAGCGAAGCCGTCTCGTTCCTGCCGGGACGTCGGCTCGCCCTGCACTTGATGGTGCAGCACAAGATCGCGGCCGACCTGTTCGGCGACAAGGCGCTGCGCGATCAGGGCCTGCTGTCGCGCATGCTCGTGTGCCAACCGATCAGCATGAAGGGCGAGCGCCCCTGGAAAGAGGCCGACGAACTGTCGGACCTTGCTCTCGAGAAGTACAATGTGCGGTTGTACCGCCTGCTCAAAGAGCCCCTTCCCATGGACCCGGATACGCGGGAACTGGATCCGAGGAGGCTCACGCTGTCCGACGATGCACGCCGTCTATTCATACAGTGGCATGACGCGGTGGAGTTGGAGCTGAGGGCTGAGGGCGGCTTCGCAGACATCATAGGCTTCGCGGCCAAGTTGCCCGAACATGCCGTCCGCATCGCCGCGGTGATGGCGTTCTTCGAATCGTCCAGCACGACCGAGATCAGCGGCGCGGCGTTGAGCGCCGGCATCAAGATCGCGCGCTTCCACGCGGCAGAGGCACTGCGCATCATCGGTCTCGGCAGCGTCGACGAGGACAGCGAGAACGCGCACGCGCTGATTACCTGGATCCGTTCGCAGGGAGAGGCGGTCGTCGGCAAGCGCTGGATGTCCCGCGCCGCCTTCCCGCGCGAGTTGCGCGGCGCGGCGGTCCTATCCCGTGCGATCGAGGTGCTGGTCGAGCACGGACACCTCGTGCCGATCAAGAGCGGCGCAGCCATGGCGAACGGCGTCCATTATCGTGAAGCCTTCACCGTCATCGCGGACGACCAAGAATGAACGGCGCCATGCTGTTCAATCCCGACCGGTTCGTGACCTGCGTGCCAGCGCAGGAGACGGGCCCGCAGAGGACCGTGCCGGGCATCCAGCCGAAGGACAATCGCGACCTTCCGCCGGAATGGCAGAAGGGGCTTGATCGCCTGAACGTGATGGAAATGCCATTGGCGGCGGAACCTACACGCTGGGCGCAGATCGTCCTCGATGCGCATCGTCTTGCGTGGTCGTGGCACCGGCAGGCCCTGCGCCTGGGTTGGTCTGTTGGCGCGCTGTTCGGATACGATCCTACGCAACCCGGCGTGCACAGCCTGGTCCTCGACATCCGCGGTGGCCGGGTATTCGCCATGCAGCGGGACCAACGGGACCGTCACGTCGCAGCGATCGCGCTGCCCGACGGCGGGGGCCGGCACCACTATCGTGGCTACGCGGACAATCTGCCGCCGATCTGGCTCCTGCGAGGTGGCCGATGATCGCCGCTGCAGTGGTGTCGCACACTGTCGCACGGTGTCGCACTTTCCGTTCATATTCGGCGGCGCGGACCGAAGTGTCGCACGGTGTCGCCAAGTGTCGCACCAACCGGCTCGCGCACCCGAAACCCGCAGAACTCCTGGGCAGGAAGGCAGTGCGGGCGATCACTGTCGCACGGGGGTGCGACACAAGTGCGACGCTTTGTGCCGTTCTTGTGGAACGGACAGCGAACGCGGGTCAGTTTTTTTATTTCCAGCCCCTGCGCCGCGGGGTGCTTGGCGGAGGTCTAGGGGGGAAGCTGGCTACGCCAGCATACCCCCCTAAGCCCGCCTGCGTCAATAGCGTTGGGGTTACCGGGTGGGAGAGGGTTTCGTGAGGTTCCAGATTTCAGGCATTCCAGCGGTCGGGATCGAGTTGATGCTCGACGACCAGCGGTACGAGGCGGTGCAGGTGGCCCCGCATACCAGATTGGACGGCGGGCAGTCGTTCCTCATCACTTGGCGCGCTCCATGCGCTTCCTGCTCGCAACCTTTCGAGCAGGTGACTGGCAGCGGCGGCAAGGTCCCGTTTCGCAACTGTGGACCATGCAGGAGCCTTGCGCCCCCTAAGCCGGTGTCAGGTCGCTGGGGCAAGCGGGTGAAGGTCGAGGTGCGCAGGCCATGACCAGCCCACGCTCCTCGCTGGCGTCGATCGCCAGCAGATGCCGCGAACCAGATCCGGCAGCGGCACGCCGCGCAGCACGCGCAGCTTGGCACGACAGCGGCATCATCCTGATCAACCCCGCCTGGCTGCCGGGATGGGCTGACCGAAAGACGGTCGAGCTGATGGCCGAGAAACTCCACGGAAAACGGAAGGACGTAAAGTGAAACGGATTTCGATGTTGCTGGCCGTCATCGTCGCCAGCTGTTCAAGCGCGGCGCCGGCGATCGCGCAGCCACTTACGGTCGTGGATCATCAAGCGCGGTCATACCCCTCCGCCTGGTGGCTGCTCGTTGTGCTGCCGGCGTTGGTCCTGTTGATCGGCTGCATGCGCGTATTCCGGCGCCGACAGGACGATTGGCGCGAGGTCGAGGCGAAAGCCGCCGAAGTTCGGGACATGGCAGCACGCGACCGCCGACGTGATCGGGTTCGTCATCCTCGTCCGGTCGTCGATGCGGACACGTTCGGCGGCCGTCCAGGAAACTATTGATGGCAGGTGATCCAACTCGCCGGCCGTCGAACGAGCGAACACGCGTCGACGGCGTAGGGACAATGGTGTGGATCGAATGCCGCTCCTGCTTCGGCGACGGCTGGTCCTGGCCACACCGCGGGCGCCCAACGCGCAAGATCACATGCCTCTCATGCGGTGGCAGCGGTCGGCGCCAGATCGCGGCGATCGAGTGTTCGCCGTCCGACAAAATCCTCGCTGAGCAAATTGGGCAGCGAGCACCAAAAACGGGAGGAGCATGACGTGGGACGTAAAGGCAGGTCGCATAAACTGAAGGCACGGGTCGCTACAGCTGTCGCCGTAAAAACGCCGCTGAAGAAGGTTCAAGTGGAGGGTTCGCTGGAGCCAACGCGTGAGCAAATGGGGCGCGTGGAGTTCACGCATGCACCGGTTAGAAACGAGCTCGGCCGGACGATCGGGTTCGCCTATCGACGCAACCCGCTATTCGAAACGATGGCGAAGACGATGAGCATCGCGCCTCCCGAACTCGAGGCGCTGCGCGTGTATCGTGCGGCGTTCGATCGATCACACCGATCGCCTACCAAGTCATGCTTGGACTTTGGCGGTGGCGGTGGCGGTGGCGGCGGAAGCGGACGCGGCATTCCTTCCGACATCGCCAATGCAACGCCGACGATGATCGACGCGAAACGTCGGCTGCTCGAATGTGAGGCCACGATGGGCAACAACGTCCAAACGATGCGTGCGGTAGTCCTGCACGACATGTCCTTCAGCCAGGTCGCGATCGACAGGTTCGGCCATCGCATTCAACATTGGATCTATGTCGACGGACCCGGCCGGGAACGGGGCGAGCATCACGACAAGGTCGTGCCGAAGAGCGGGCGACATCGTGAAGCGGTGCGGCAGGAATTTCTCGCCGGGATGCGCGCGCTATCGCGTGCGCTCACCACGCATATGTCGGACTCGTTCGAGATATGGGTGGACCGGGACGACGCCGCCGCGTGGATTACGGTGGGCCGCGTGGCACCTGATCGGCGCTATCGGCTGTGGGGGTCGTACGACGACGTCGCCGACGTGCGATTTCATATCCAGCAGGGCAACCCGGACATGCGATACGCGAACGCGGCCGATGCGCGCGCGGCCCTTGATGTCGCCAATCAGATGAGCCGGACCAAGCTGCGTCGGCTCGAAGATGAAGAGTTGAAAGACTGATCCGCCTCGCGACGGATGGTTGCCGTCACTGCGGTAGTCTGCGGTGACGGCGGGACAATTCGCTATTAGGCTACCGAATTAGTCGCTCAGTTCGCTTTCCCCGTGGGCCGCGCAACCAGCAGCGTCAGTTCCGCCGCGAATGCCGCCAGGTCCTCGGCGTTGTGTATGACGAGCGGCAACATCGATCCGCCCACCAGTTCGAATACGATCGCTGGCTTGCCTTCGACCTCGCTGAGGAAGACCGTGTTCGCGTTCAACGTCGAAGTCTGGAGACGCTCTTCTTCGGTCAGGAATTCGTTGAGCTTATAGGCCTCGGCTGAAAGGGCCGCGAGGACCGGGCCAATCAGCCCCAGCTTCATGTCGATCCGGATGCCCTGCGGCGCGCCAGTCCCCAACGCTAGGGTAACCGTTCGATCAGCCGGATCCGACCCCGCGAACATCAGTTGATTATAGATCGGTAGTTCGTCGCTCACATGATCCTCCATCGCAAGCCCAGCTTGTCGCATCTGGTTGATCAGGATGTACAGGGTGTTGCGCGGGGGCAGCGCGTGTGGCAATGACGTCATGTTCCTAGGTTGCGTCAGCAGCCTGACACGAGCTTGAAAAGGAAGACCGGAAAAAGGTGGCGCACCGCCATCATCGCGTGGATCGCGCCAATCGGACTCATCACCGGAACTCTAGGGTTCAACGCAAGCATTCACATTCATGTGAGTGCCCCAGCAACGGAGGTATCCATGGTAGCACACGTCGATACGAAGGTGCACGGTGAAGCAAGCGCGAGCGGTGGTCCTGGTTGGGGCTGATCCACGCAAATGATGGGGTCGCCACCCGCCGGAGTTCCAATTCGAGGTATCGCGCAGGGCGGTTCGATTCCGCCCACCACCACCAAGTTACCGAAGCCCGCCATCTCGGCGGGCTTCGTCGTATCTGGACAGTCTGAACCGCAATTGCGGCTCAACCCCAACTCTTCGTGCTTTCGAGTAGAAAGGCGGCCTCGATGGCAGTGCGTAAGGCGTGGGACCGCAATGGTCCCGATCGTCGCGTCCGAGGCAGTGCCGGCCAACGCATGCGCAAACGGCGCTTGGCCCGCACCGATGGGCTTTGCGAGATGTGCGATAGCGAGGGGCTGACCACGCTGGCCACGGTTGTGAACCACAAGGTGCCGCTCGCTCGTGGTGGCGAGGACGTGGACGGCAACACTGAGAATCTGTGCGCACGACACGACGCGATCGTCACGGCCGCGCAGTTCAACAAGGCCGAGCCGATCAAGGGCAAGGGCGTCGACCGTGACGGGCGCCCGACGAGCGCAGCTCATCCATGGAACAGGCCGAATCGGACCTGACGGTCAGGGGTGTGGTGGCATCGCAACACACTCCCCCCCCGGTTGAAAAGTCTCCGAGCCCCGCTGGCTGGACACCGGACGACCCCTTCGTGCGCACTGAGACCAATTTTTGAGGGGGGAGGGTTTCGGCTCGCCCGCCGCGAGGAGGCCACATGGCCGATGTGATCGCGATCGACGGAGGCGACGGCGTTCCGCCGGAGCCGAACTGGCGTTCGATCTTCGGGCGCGCCGCCGATCGCGAGGCGGCAGCCGCCTACTGGCGCAGCATCGTCAGCGAGATGCGCGGTGCTGAGAAGCTCGCCGTGGCAAACTCGCATTCGATTATGCGGCTCGTCGTCGCCTACGTGACCTTCGACCTGTCGGCAAAGGAGGTGCTGAAGTCTGGTCCGGTGATGAAGGCCAAGAAGACCGGCGTCCCGACCTACAACCCGTGGTGGACCACCATGTCGAACGCGGCGAGCCAGGCGCAGGCGCTGGAGAAGGAGCTTTGCATCTCGCCACGTGAGCGAAACAGCGGCGGCAAGATTCAGAAGTCCGCGAAGCGTACGACCGGCGCTGACAGGTATTTGAAGCCTCGTGGCTAACCGCTTTCTCGGGGATGCCGATCCGACAACCGCCTGGGCGCGGGCCGCGATCGAAGGAAAGTTCTTCACCGCCGGCGAACTCGTCAAGCACGCCGCCGAACGCCACCTGCGGGACATCCGCGACGGTGAGAAGCGTGGCATCTTCTGGCGGCCGGACGCGGCGGCGCACGCGCTGGAGTTTCTGCCGTCCGTTTTCCAGGTGACAGACGGGCCGTCGGCGGGATCCCCGTTCTACCCGCTGGAGTGGCATACGTTCGTCGTCGGCTCGCTGTTCGGGTGGCGCACAGCGACCGACCGCTGGCGGTTTCGGTCGGGCTGGATGGAGACCGGCAAGGGGCAGGCCAAGTCGCCTCTAATGGGCGCGATCGGCGTCTACATCATGGGTTGGTGCGACATCCAGCGCGCCCAGTGCTACGCCATCGGGGAGGACAAGAAGACCGCCAACGTCCTGTTCCGCGACGCGGCGGCCATGTGCCGCGCAACGATCCCGGATCACGATCCAGGCGAGAGCCTGGAGGCGCTGGGCGAGGTCGTCATCCGCGGCGAGCTCGAGAACGCATGGAAGATCGAGCACCCGGACAGCGGGTCGTTCTTCCAGCCAATCGCCAGCGGCGAGAGCCTATCGGGTCCGCGGCCTAACTACGTAGCCGGTGACGAGATCCACGAGCTAACCGACGAGAACGTGCTCCAGACCTGGAAGCGCGGCATCGACAAGGTTGCGGGCAACGCGCTGATGCTCCTCGGGACGAACACGCCAGCCACGTCACAGCACGTCGGCACCGCTTGGTCAGAGATGTATCAGTCGATCGCCAAGGGCGAGTCGCGTGACGACAGCGCGTTCGCGTTCGTGGCCCGGGTCGACAAGTCCGACCGCGAGACCGTGTTCGAGAACGAGAAGTGCTGGCAGAAATCGCTGCCAGCGCTGGGCGAGACGTTTCCTATCCAGAACATCCGCGAGACGGTCGCCTCGGCGCTGCTTCGTCCCTCGACCAAGTCGAGCGTCAAGCGGCTCTACTTCGGCATCGACACGGCGGCGGCCGACTTCTGGATCGACGAGGAGAAGTGGGCTGCAGTCCAAGGTGTCGTCGACGCCAATACGATGCGCGGGCGTCGGTGCTGGCTCGCCATGGATCTGTCGAAGAAGAACGACCTGACCGCGCTCAGCGCGGCTTGGGAAGCGACGGACGACCTGCCTATCGCTGTGAAGTCCTGGTATTGGACAACGCAGGACGGGCTGCGCGACCGGGCCGAGGCGGACAAGGCGCCCTATCTCGACTGGGTCGAGGACAAATATCTGACCGCCACGCCAGGCGCGACGATCGATTACACGTTCGTCGCCGTCCAGATTGCAACGCTCGTCGCCGAGCAGCTGGTCGAGGAGCTGCTGGTCGATCCCGCATTCATCGCCGATTTCATCGCCGCGTGCGGGCAGGTCGGCTTAGCCGTCTGGCGGTATGAGGGGCCCGGCAAGCCGGACGGTCGCGGGCTCAAGATCGTCAGCCATGCGCAAGGTAAAAGGGTGATGTTCGAGGATCGGCAGCTGTGCATGCCGCAGTCGATCACGCGCACCGAGGACCGTATCCTCGATCAGCGCATCGTCATTGATGCATCGCCGGTGACATACAGCTGCGCGGCGAACGCGGTCCTCGACTTCGACGGTCAGGGCAATCGCTGCTTCGAGAAGAACCGGTCCCGCGGACGCATCGACGGGATGGTTACGGTCACGATGTCTGTCGGCGGCGCGACCGCGAGCGAAAAGCCGAAGAAGAAGTCGATTTACGCGTCGCGCGGCGTCCGCAGGCTCTGAAGGAATCAATATGGCAGCCATATCGCCCGACGAATATCGCCGCGCGTCCGGCTATCGCCACTCGGTGGCGGCGCCAGTGCGCGGCGATCGGCTTGGCGGCAACGGGGTGAAGTCCTTCACCGCCATGGATATCGACAGCCCGGTGCTGCGCGAGTTCTTGGGCGGCGGCCGATCCTCGGCGGCGGGGGTCACGGTCACCGAGAAGCTGGCGTTGAGCAACAGCGCGTTCTTCCGCGCGATGAAGTTGATCTCGACGTCGGTTGGCATGTTGCCGCTGCACCTGCACCGCCGCGGGGCGGACGGAACGACAGCGAAGGCCAAGGACCATCCGCTCTACCGCGTCCTGCACAAGCGGCCGAACAGTTACCAGACGGCGCTGGAGTTCAAGACGCACATGCAACTGTGCGCCCTGCTGGATGGCAACGCCTACGCTCGCGTCGTCTGGGGGGTAAAGCAGGGGCGTCCGGCTGTGCTCGCCCTCTTGCCGTTCCAGCGCCGCACGATCACGCCGAGCTTGAACGCCTCGAACGAGGTCGAATTTCGCTATCGTCCGTCATCCGGCGCGGCCCAGACCTTCATCGCGCGCGACGTGTTCCACTTCCGCCATCCGATAAGTCTAGACGGGTTGAAGGGCATCTCGTTGCTCGACGTCGCCGTTGAAACACTGGGCCTCGCATCCGCTGCGGAGCGCGCGCTCGCCAAGATGCTGGCCAAGGGCGTGATGGCTGGCGGCGCTGTCGAAATGCCAGTCGGCGAAGAGTTGAGCCCCGAGCAGTATGACCGCCTGAAGGAGAGCCTGAACGAAGACAACGGCGGCGCCGACAATGCCGGCACCTGGTTCCTGCTGGAGGGCGGTGCAAAGGCGAACCCGTTCACGACGGCGAAGGACAGCCAGACCGACGAGATGCGCAAGCGTCAGGTGGAAGATATCGCGCGATTCACCGACGCGCCGCGACCGCTATTGATGATGGACGAAACTTCGTGGGGCACCGGCATCCGGGAGCTCGGCCTGTTCTTCGTCACCTACTGCCTGCTCGGCTGGTTCGTTGCATGGGAGCAGGCGGTCGAACGATCCTGCCTGACCGAGGCAGAGCAGGACGCCGACGAACTCTACGTAAAGTTCAACGAGGGCGCGCTGCTGCGCGGCTCGCTAAAGGATCAGGCCGAGTTTTTCTCAAAGGCGCTCGGCAACAATGGCGCGTGGATGGTTCCCAACGAGGTTCGCGCCAACTTTGAGCTAGATCCTCGCGATGATGGCATGGATCTGCCTAAGCCAGTAGCTAAGATGGCTAGCGACGAAGCCTTATCAGCATCTTAAGATCATCTTTGGTCATATTTGGCGCAATCGCGTAATAAACTCTGCGACAGCTGTATAGCTCAATCGGAACGAACGATGATTCCCCGGCGGCCTGCCATCTTCGGATGAGGGCATACTCTACGTCGCTGAGCTTGAGGGCGATGTCCAAGTAGACCGCCGCATCCCATTCCAAAACAGTCATCATAAAGGAACCATAGCATGGCGGTTTGCTGCTCTGCCATATTTGCGCGCCAGCGTCCCGGCGCCCTGCCCATCCCAGCCGAACGAGGCGTTGCTGCATTCACCCCCGCCCCGGTCCTTGATCGCTGGAACGCCGAAGCTGCCGGCGTCCGGCCCACGGCCGTCGAGGTCGGTGACAACGTCATCACCATGTTCGATGTCATCGGCGAGGACTGGTGGAGCGGCGGCGGCATCACCGCGAAGAAGGTCACCGCCCAGCTGCGCGCGATCGGCGATCGTCCGGTCGAGGTGCAGATCAACTCGCCCGGCGGCGACATGTTCGAGGGGCTGGCGATCTACAACGTCCTGCGCGAGCATCCACAGGCCGTGACGATCAAGGTGATGGGGATGGCGGCTTCGGCGGCGTCCGTGATCACGATGGCTGGCGATACCGTCGAGATCGGCGCGGCGTCGTTCATCATGATCCACAATTGCTGGGTCGGCGCGGTCGGCAACCGGCACGACATGGCCGAGGTCGCGGCGTTCTTGGCGCCCTTCGATCAGGCGATGGCTGACGTCTACGCTCAGCGAACCGGCAAGACTTCCGCCGAGTGCGCGAAATGGATGGACGACGAGACGTACATGTCCGGTTCGGTCGCGATCGAGCGGGGCTTCGCGGACGAGTTGCTCGCTGCCGACAAGACGAAGGTCGATGGCGACGCCAAGGCGACTGACCGAAGTGTCAACAAGGTACGCGCGATGGAGCTCGCGCTCGTTGCCGGCGGCGCGACCCGCGCTCAGGCTCGCGCGCACATCCAAGAAATCAAGGGCACGCCTGGCGCTGCCCTCGACCCTGCCGACACGCCTGGCGCTGGCGGCGACCCCGAGTTGATCACCGCCATGCAGGCGCTGCTCGACGATTTCCGCAGCTAAACCACGAGGCTATGCCATGAAGAAGATGAATATGACCGCCCTCGCGGCGGTCGCGACGGTGCTCGCCCATCCGTTCCGAGCGCTGTTCGCGCCCGCGAAGCCGGTCCTGACCCTCACCGCGCCGGTCGTTCCCGCCATGCCCCGTGCGATCACCGGGCTGATCCGTGCCGACGTGTCGGGTGACCCGAAGGCGATGATTGCCGCGCTGCAGGGCGCGCACAACGAGTTCAAGGCCACGATGGAGGGCAACCTCGGTGCGAAGGCCGATAGTGCCGAAGTCCAGGCCAAGCTCGACGCCATCAACCTCACGATGAACACGCTCGAGGCGTCGCTGAACGACCATGCGCTGAAGATCGCAGGTCAGCAGATGGGCAACGGCGGGAAGGCCACCCCGGCGGATCCCGAATACAGCGGCACGTTCGCCTCGTTCATGCGCGGCGGGTCCCGCGAAGACGAGCAGAAGCTGTCCGCGGCGCAGAAGTCGGGCGTCCGTGCCGCCATGTCGGAGGGCGTCCCCGCCGACGGTGGGCTGCTCACCCCGAACGAGTGGGATCGCACGATCACGTCGCGCCTTAAGCTCATCTCGCCGATGCGCTCGGAATCGACCGTAATCTCGATCAGCAAGGCGGCTTTCACCAAGCTGTTCACCGACCGGCAGGTCGGCTCCGGCTGGGTCGGCGAAACCGCGTCGCGCCCGGCGACCGCCACGCCGCAGTTCACCGCGCTCGGCTTCGGCCTCGGCCAGCTCTATGCGAACGCCGCGGCCTCGCAGGACCTGCTGGACGATGCCGAAATCGATCTCGAAAACTGGCTGACCGACGAAATCGAGACCGAGTTCTCGCGTCAGGAGGGTATCGCGTTCGTCGCTGGTGACGGCGTCAACAAGCCTTTCGGCTTCCTCAATTACGCCACCGGCGGCGGCGCGGCTGCGCGTCACCCTTGGGGCGCGATCGAGGTGCTGACCAGCGGTGCTGCAACGTCGATCACGACCGACAAGGTGATCGACGCGATGTACAAGCTGCCGGCGATCTACACGCCGAATGCGAAGTTCTTCCTCAACCGCTCGTCCCTCGGGTCGATCCGGAAGCTGAAGGATGGCCAGGGCAACTACATCTGGCAGCCGACTTTCGTCGCAGGTCAGCCGTCGACCCTCGTCGGCTACCCTGTGGTCGACATCCCCGACATGCCGAACGTCGCCGCCTCGGCGCTGGCGCTCGCATTCGGTGATATGCGCGAAACCTATCTCGTCATCGACCGCATCGGCGTCCGGATCTTGCGCGATCCGTACACCAACAAGCCGTACGTCTGCTTCTACGTCACGAAACGCGTCGGTGGCGGGGTGAAGAACCCGGACTCGATGAAGATCATCCAGATCGGCGCCTGATCCCTCAAGCCTGCCGGGCCAGCGTAGCCGCTGGCCCGGTTCTTCGAAGCCGCGGCGCTGCCGCCGTTTCGGAGAGCCAAGGAGAAGAGTGATGGACACGCAATCGACCACGAAGACCGTCGGCAAGGCCCCCGAGGCGAAGCCGGCGAACATCAAGCCCGCGACCCAGGTCGATACCTCGGGCGCGCCGCAGCAGATCGTTCCCGATGTCGACCTCGACCACCCCGCCGTCGACAACGACCCGCGCGCCGGCACGACCGATGTCATGAACCGGATCGACTTCAACGATCCGGCCAAGTCCGGTCAGGAAGTCGTCGAGGATCAGCTCAAGGCCCGCGACGGCAAGTAAACTGCCCAACGCTGCCTATCCCCCTTTGGGCAGTCACTTGGGCCGCGTCTTCAAATGCGGCCCTTTTCTATTCCGGAGTGCGACATGGGCAACACCGACCGCATCGAGCCGAACAATCCCGGGCTCGACCCAGCGCTGGCGTTCGCGCCGACCGACAATGTGCCGATGCCGGTGAAGGCGCAGCCGGTGGCTGCGTATTCCCTGACCAGCGCCGACAACTATCGGCGCGTGTCGTGCACCAACGACGCCCCAACCGCCGTAACCGTCCCCAGCGACGCCACCTTGAGCATGCCTCTCGGCGCGCTATTGGCCGTTGCGCGCGACGGCCTGGGCTCGGTCACCATCACCGCGGCGGCAGGTGTCACGCTGACCAAACCAGCCGCCTTCGCCACTCCGGTGACGGTCGCCGATCGCTATGGCGCCGCCATTCTCCAGAAGACAGCCGCGAACGCATGGTATGTCTTCGGCGGCCTCACGAAGGCCTGACCGGTGGTTCTTCCGGTCACCATCAGGCAGGCGAAAGATCAGCTGCAGGTCGGGGATATGGACCCATCCCGGGACTCGGAGATCTTTGATTTCATCGAGGATGCTGCGGCGTGGGTGGAGGAGTACACCGGCCACATTCTCGTCGCGCGCGATGTCGTCGAGCATTTTGACTCGTTCGAGCGCATCCGGTTGAAGGCGTGGCCGATCAAACCCGACGCGGTCGTAGGGATCGGCTATTCGCCCGGTGCCGGAGCAGCGACCAACCTCTATGGCGCGCGTATCGCGTCGTCGTCGCGTCCCGCCGTTGTTCTGCCTGCGGTCGGCACTAGGTGGCCTGTCGGCGCGAGCGGGGTGACCGTTCTCGTTCGCGCCGGGTACGAGGCCGCCGACGAGGTCCCCGCCAACTTCCGCCGCGCGATGCTAATTCTCATCAGCGCGTACGACTCCGACCGCGAAGGTGGCGATGTCTTCGCGAAGGCGGAAGCATCCGCTCGCCGGCTATGCCGCTGGTTCAGGATCCGACGCTTATGACCGTCGGCAAGGGGCTTTCGAGCCGTCTGCGCGAACGCGTTGACATCGAGGAGAAGGACCTCGTCCCGAACGGTGCGGGCGGACGACGTGCTCGTCCGGGTGAGGATCGATGGAAGCCCATCGCTCAAGGCGTTCCAGCAGAGATTATACCGCTGCGCGGCGGCGAGGCGCTGAACGCGAGCATAGTGCGCTCTACCGAGTTCTATCGGGTCACGATCCGAAAGCGTCCGGGGATCACCACCAAACAGCGCATTGTGTGGAACGGGGTCATCATGGACATCCGAACGGCGCCACCGTCGACAGATCGCGCCACTATCGTGATGACCTGCGAAAGCGGAGTGCCCAGCTGATGCCCGTCAACCGCCGCGCGCGTGCGCGATCGCTCAATCGCGGACGCGCCGCCTCCGCAATTAGAGGCTCGAAGAGCTTCCGCCGCCTTCTCCGCGGACTGCCCGACACCATGCGTGTCGAGATGGCGGACGTCCTGACCAAGAGCAGGCCGGCTGCCGAGGCCGTCGTCAATGCGCGGATCGCCACAACGACGAAGGTGCGGACTGGCGCACTACGCGCCGGCGTGAAGTCGAAGGTCTACCCGAAGACGTTGCGCCTCCAGGTTGGTTTCCTCGGCACGAAGACCGGACGCGCGAAGCTGTTTTACGCAAGGATCCTCGACCTCGGCCGCAAGGCGCAGACCGTCACGATCAAACGCGGCAAGAGGAAAGGGCAGAAAATGGAAGTTCGCGCGATCGGCGCGAAACGCTTCGTCACCGGCGGCATTGGTCCCCTCGGTCGCGTGATCGGCGTGAAATTGAACGGCGTATGGGATCGCGCGGTCCGCCGCGTTGCAGCAGGTGACGAATGAGCAGCGCGCTCATCGTCGTGGAGATGATGGCGTTCGAGATCCTGACCGAAGCGGTGACCCTCGCTGCCGTGTTTCAAGACGTACCGGACGACTATCAGGACGAGGTCGTCATCATCGGCGACCTCAGCGCTGAGACTTTCACCGACGATCCTGCCGATCCCGATCGCCGCATCAGCCTGACGATCAACACCGTCACGATCGGCGACGAGCGGGCGCCCTGTTCCGCAATTCAGGAACAGGTCGAGACGAGCCTCGGTTCCGCGCGCGAGACCCGGGACGGTTGGGAACTGATCTTCCGCTCGCTCGGGTCCGACGCAACGCTCGCCGGCGACGGCAGCGGCTACGTCGGCACCACGACCTTCGAAATCATCGCGTTCAAGCAAGACTGATCGCGGCGAAAGCACCACCTCCACCCCGCTTCGCCGGCGGGGTTCATTCATATGGGAGAACGACCATGGCGAAGAAGTTGGGCAACGATTATCTCGTCTGGGTCGATAGTTCGACCGAAGGCGCCTACAATCTCGTGAAGGGCCAGCAGTCCGTCTCGATCAGTCGAGACGCGGGCTCGATCGACACGACTACGAAGGACGATCAGGGGTACGGCACGTCGGCGCCGGGCCTGAAGAACCTGAAGCTGTCGCTCGACACGATCCCGAACCTGCCGGATGCGAGCGGCTACACGCGCCTCGAGACACTCTGCAACGCAACCCCGCAGGAGCCGTTCAACATTCAGATCCGTAAGGGCGGCCCGACCGCCACGACTGAGGACGCGGTGTTCGCTGGGCTCGTCTACGGCAACATCAGCTCGACCGAGTTCGGGCAGAACGATGCTGTCAAAGCGAAGGTCGAGTTCACTGCCGCGGACGCTCCCACGATCGACGTACTCGGCTGATAGGAGGTCACCATGAGCATAAAGATCGGCGAAAAGTCGTTCCGTACGCGCAAGCCGTCCGACTTGGACGGCGCGCTCCTTGCCAATACTGGGTGCAGCGCCGTCGAGACGGCCAAGCATCTGGCGGGGTGGCCGACGCCGGGAAGGATCGCTTCGGCTTTGCGACCTTTCCTGCCCGAGGACGCGCCTTCGGTGCCGGACCTGGCGCAGGACATCGCTGGCGCTGACGAGGGTCCCGAGATTCTCGTCGCGGTGAAGAAGCTGTATGCCGATGCGGCAACTGCAACGGCTGCATCGACGCCCACGGGCACAGTGGCAGTCTGATGCTCGAAGACGCGAACGAGCTTCGCGGTGAGGTTGATATCGTACTCGACGGGCAGAGGTTCATCCTCCGCCCGTCGTATACGGCGATCCTCGCTATGGAGCGCAAGGCCGCCAAGCCGCTGCTTGAGCTCGCAGCGCTCGCTGAGCAGTCAATGCTGACGCAAGAGGCGCAGGCGATCGTCGTCACCGAGCTCGTGCGCGCGTGGGGCCGCAGTCTGGTCCTCAACGAATATTCGTCGGCGGAAGAAAGGTCGATCGCGACGACCGCCAAGGGCGCGAACGCGGAATCGATGGGCGAGCTGCTGTTTGGGGTCGGCACGATGGCCGTCCAGCCTCGGATTGCCGTCGTCCTCGGTGCCGCGCTGACCGGGGGGTGCCTGCCATCGGGGGAACTGAAGCCGACGGAGACGACGACGCCCGAGATCCCCGTCGGCGAATAGCGGGCATGGCGACCGGCATTATCGGCTGGTCACCCGACCAATTCTGGCAAGCAACACCGCACGAGTTTTGGGCCGCCTGGGAAGCGTGGCGATTGGCAAACGCCGCGCAGGACGACGATTAGAAGGTCGCTGCTGCCAGCTTCTTATACGTACCCGCGTCGGTGGTGCCCATGAAGCGCTTGCCGTTGTGGAACTCGGCGACGAACGTCACATCCTTTCCGCGGCCGCCAACCAACAATCCGGCTAGCAGCCCCACCGGTCCGAGGAGGGCGGCGCCCGCCACGCCCCAGCCCACGGTTCCGCCGACTCGCTTGACGCTCTCCTCCGTCGCGATGTCGACGGACTTTAGCGACGTGACCGGGACATTCTCCGGGAGGAAGCCGCCACCTTGGCGCGGCATTCCCAGTTGCCCGAAGTGAAACGTTGCCGAGCTCGTTCCGAAGTCACCCGCCAGCAGCTTGATCTTCGCCATCGTTCACTCTCCAGCTTAAAGGACTATAGTCGATGGCCGGTACCACCGACGTCAAGTCGCTCCTGCTCGAGGTCGACGCCAGCGTTGAACTTCTCCGACGGAACCTTACCCGTGGAGACCAGGCAGTCGGCGCTTTCGAAAGCGAAACCCGTCAGCGCCTCGATCGCATCGATCGCCGGTTCGAACAGCTTGGCGGGGGCCTTCGCACGCTGCCTGGCACAATCGCGCGCGCGCGGACCGAGATCGCTACGATCGGAACGACGGCAGGACGCGTCGAGGCGCAAGTTCGCGCATCGTCCAACGCCATGCGCACCGCGCTGCTGTCGTCGACCGCTGCGATCGGCGCCGCGCTGTCCGTCAACAAGGTTGCGGACTATGCCGATGGCTATACCCGCTTCACCAACCAGCTGAAGGTCGCTGGGCTTGAGGGTGCGAACCTCGGCAAGACGCAGAACGACCTGTACGCGATCGCCCAGCGCTACGGCGTGCAGCTCGAGTCGGTCGGCACGCTCTATGGCCGTCTTTCGCAAGGGTCGAAGGAACTTGGAGCCAGCCAGGGCGATCTGCTCCGCTTTACGAACGGTGTCGGCGCCGCGCTGAAGGTGCAGGGCGGCGATGCTTCGGCCAGCGCGGGTGCGCTGTTGCAGCTCACCCAGGCGCTCGGCGGCACGTTCGTTCGCGCGGAGGAGTTCAATTCGATCAACGAAGGCGCCCGGCCGATCCTCCAGGCCGTCGCGAACGGCATTGACAAGTACAAGGGCTCGGTTTCGAAGCTCCGCGCCGACGTCATCGCCGGCACGCTGACGTCGCGCGATTTCTTCCAGGGTTTCCTAAAGGGTTCGGGCCAGCTCGAAGCGCAGGCGGCCAAGTCGAACCTGACAATTGGCGCATCGTTCACCGTCCTGAACAACGCCCTCGGAAAATACATTGGTGAAGCGGACCAAGGTGCAGGCGCGACCGTCCGGGTCAGCGAAGCGATTATTGCCCTGTCGAACAACCTTGACCTCATCGTGCCGGCACTGACCATCATCGGCGTGGGCTTCGCCACGAGGTTCGCCGTCGGCCCGGTCCTGGCCAGCGTCGCCGCCGTCGCCTCGCTTCGCGCGGAACTGTTCGCGTCGAACGTCGTGATGCTGGGTGGCAAGGAGGCCGCCGCCGCCAAGGCCGCAGCAGCGGTGGCGTCGGCCGAAGTCGAAGTCGCGTCAATCGAGGCGACGATCGCCGCCCGGCGTGCGGATCAGGCGGCGATCGCGCAGACGATGGCGCTCATCGAGGCGCAACGGCTCGAGTCCGTGAAGGCGGCGGCGCAACAGGCGTTCAACGCCAAGCTGAACTTCGGCTTGGGACGCGCTGTGACCAGCGTCGACGCCGCGCGGACCAACCAGGATCTCAAGGCGCAGATCGTAACCAAGCGCGCCCTCGCCGCCGTCGACGCTCAGCTAGCCGAAGCCGAGCTCGCGCTTGCCGCCGCCCAGCAACGTGCCGCAGTCGCAGCGACCGCCTCGACCGTAGCTACTGCCGAGGCTACCATCGCCGCCAGGGCTGGCGCGGTGGCATCGCGCCTGTTCGCCGGCGGTCTTACGCTGATCGGCGGTTCTGTTGCCGGTGGCGCTGCCGTGCTCGTGATCGGCGCGCTAGTCGGCGCCTACCTCCTGTATCGCAACGCCGCGGCGGCCGCCGAGGAGCGGAATCGTGCGACCGCAGTGTCCATGCGCGACACCGCCGAGGCGAGCCGGATGCTCAACCAGCACCTGAAGGAACTGCATGCTCTAAGCGGTGCCGCAGCAACGGGGATCGCCCAGGTCGGCGCGAGTGCCAGCTCTTCGACGGGGCAGATGCTAACATTCGCCGGCGCCGTGGGTGAAGCGGCCGAAAAGCTGCGTCAGCTGGCCGTGGCACGTCGCCGAGAGCAGGTGCTCGCCTTCGCGAATGACTCGGTCAGCGCCGAGCGTCGCGCGAACGAGGCGCAGGCACGCATCAACGCACGCCGCCCTGTGGGGTCGTCGTCGTTCGGCTCGGCTGGCTATCAGGTGATGAGCACCGCCGATCAGCGCGCGAACATCGCCGACGCGCGTATCGTTGCAGAGAACCGGGCGCTGCAGGGTGCGAACTACCGCGCCGCCCAGCAGGCCGCCAACGTCCCTCTCGACGCTCGCATTCGTGAAAGTGACCGCGTCGGCGGTCGCGACGTCGACGGTGACCTCGCTCGGGTTACCCGCGATCTCGTCGTTGCCCGGCAGCGCGGCATCCGTTCGCAGGTCGAGTCGCTCGAGGCGCAGAAGTTCGAGCTGACCCAGTACAAGGACTATCGGAAGAAGGGCCTGTCCCCGCAGGCGGCCCAGGAAGCAGCCAGCTCGGACGCCAACTCGTTCCGCGGCGCGTCGGCGGGAGCGCAAGGCGACCGCGATGCCAAGACTAACCGCACCGCTCGAAACAAGGCTGACCGCGATGCCGCCACCGCCGCCCGTACGCAGGCGACGGCTGTCCGGGACGCTGCAGCCGACGAGCGGGCATACAGCTCGGCCGAGCGAACCGCGAACAACGACATCGCCGCAGCGAGGGCCGATCTGACCAACTCAGCCGTCGAACGGGCTAACATCGAGAAGGCTCGTATCGAAAGCGAGCGTCAGAACCGCGCGAACGAGATCGCGGCGCAGGCGAAGCAGGGAGGCCTGGGGGTCGGCCCGATCGCGGAGACGCGCAAGCTCGAGCTCCAGGCCCTGAACGACAAGCGCGCGGATCTCGAAACTCAGGTGGTCGATGCGCGGGAGCGGCAGCGCATCGCTGACGAGGGGCTGGCGATCGCATCTGCCGATCGCGGGAACCAAATCGACCTGCTGCAGAAGCAGGCGGACCTGGTCACGTCTACCGGCGCGCGTCGGGATCTCGAACGACGCATCCTCGCGATCCAGTACGAGGAGGAGCGGGCGAAGCTCGACGCCGTCATCGCGTCGCGGGATTCGACCGCGGCGGAGAAGAAGATCGCGGAGCGCAAGCTGGCGCTGCTCGGTGAACTGCAGGCGGCCGACGAAAACGGCGTCAACCAGAAGACCGCTGGGCAGGTCGAGCAGTATCGGGAGCGCCTGCGCGGCGCGACCGGCGACATGCGGGAGGCGCTCGACGGTGTCGTGGCGAACGGCCTGGGCAACGTGGAGGACGGGCTGCTCGGCATCGTCAACGGCACGGAGAGCGTCGGTTCGGCGTTCAAGAAGATGGCCGCGTCCATCATTTCGGACCTTGCCCGCATTGCGATCCAGAAGGCGATCCTGTCCGCGATCGGTGGCGGGTTCTTCGGCTTCGCGGATGGCGGTTCGCTCAGCAGCATCCCCGGCCGTGCCGATGGCGGTTCGCTAGGCGGCATGATCAGTGGTCCTGGCAACGGCCGCTCCGACAGCATCCTCGCGTTGCTGAAGGGCCCGGGCGGTGGCGCGGTGCGGCTGTCCAACCGCGAGTTCATCATGAACGAGGGCGCGGTCAACTATTACGGTGCCGACACCATGGCGGCGATCAACTCGCGCCGGCTGCCGCAATTCGCGTCGGGTGGGGCGCTTGACTCGCGTTCGATCCCGTCGCTGCGCGCGCCGGCTCTGCCAAGCCTGTCCGGCATGGCTGGTGGCCGCCGCGATCGCATGGCGGTGGACGTACGGGTGAAAACGGAAGCCTCGCCGCTGCTGATCTCGACCGTGCAGGAAACCACGTTGCGGACTGTCAGCGCTGCAGCGGACCCGATCATGGACGGCGCGCAAGCGCGCACGATCCGCAAGATCAACCGACCCGATCTGCCAGGAGGATACGGCTGATGCTCGTCGAACTACCACGTTACCCACGCGCGCCGGCCGAGGTCGTCTGGAAGTTGCGCCAGCCGAGCCAGGCTAATCGAAGCGAGTTCACTGGCGCGCGCCGGGTTACCATTCTCGCCGAGTCCCCCCGGTGGACCGCTCAAGTGAAGTATCCGCCCATCATCGGCGATCGGCAGATGCGGCCGTGGCGCGCGGCGCTAGCGATGATGCAGGGCCGCGCGGGGACGTTCAGGCTTCCGGCGTTCGAGGAAGTGCAGCGCTCGGCGTACAGCACGGGCGTCGAAATTGACGGTGACGGGCAGATCGGCTCCGTCGTGGCTACCCGCGGATGGGTCCCGGGTGTCGCGGCTCTGATTGGGTGGTTCGTCGAAATAGGCGACGGCCTTCACCAGGTCGTGAAGCAGTCGATCGCAAACGCCGATGGGAAGATGTCGTTGACGGTCATCCCTTACGTTGCAGGCCGCCCCGACGGGACGAAGATCGAGGCGGCGGTTCCCTGCGGCTTGATGTCGCTTTCCGACGACGAAGCCGGTTGGACGGTAGGACCAGGTCAAAAATACGACATCGCGTTCAACTGTGAGGAGGCGCGCTGATGGTCGACCGTCCCGATCTGGCCGCGTCTGCCGCGCTCGCCGACCGCGTCCGCCGCCCCGTAACGTTCTGCTACCTCGACATTCTCGGCGACGTCGTCCGTGTGACCGACGCCCCATACTCGATGACGATCGTCGGAAGCGGGGACGAGGACATGGACGGGTTCACCTTCGAGGCCGTCGACCCGAGGGTGGTGTCCGTTGGTCCTGTGAAGGCGAAGGATGGAGGGACCGACACTGTCACGCTCCAGCTATCTGGTCTCATTGGTGTCGACGGCGAGTTGATGAACCAGATCGGCAACAAGGCGAACTGGCAAGGCCGGGACGCCCGCCTGTGGAAAGCGATGCTCGATCCCGACGATCTGACCCGCATCGGCGCAATCTGGTCGTTCTATACCGGTTACATGTCGGTACCGAAGATCGTCGGCGACCAGAGCAGCCAGACGATCAGCCTTGAGCTCGAAAGCTATCTGGCGTTCTTCGGACAGTCGTCCGGGCGGACCTATCTCGATCAGCAAATGTACGACCCCGGCGACCTGTCGGCCGAGCTTGCGATCGCGATCGCCAACGGCGCCGCCCAACCCAATTGATCGGAAAGTCATGTACCGGAAACCCGACTGGGAGGCGCGCCTTGCCGCCTTCCTAGAATCCGTGCGTCTGCAGGTGTTCGCCTGGGGCTCTTACGACTGTTGCATGTTCACCGGCGACGCCGTCGAGGCGATGACCGACGTGGATCCAATGCCGGAGTTCCGCGGAAAGTATCGGTCGGCCGCCGGAGCATCACGTGCCCTGCGGACCATCGGCGCAGGTGATCTGCCGCGCACGCTCGACGGAAAGTTCCGGCCGGTACCGCCTGCGCTGGCGCAGCGCGGCGACATCATCATGCACGATGGTCTGCTGGGCGTATGCCTGGGAGCCGTGATGGTCTGCGTCGGCCTCGAGGGCGAACGCGAGGGCCTTGTGCTGTTCGACCGGGCAACGTGGGTCGAACCGCGCGCCTGGCGCGTCGAATACGGGAGCTGACGATGGCCAAGGCTCTCAAGGTCGCGGCGATCGTCGTGGGCGTCGCCGCCCTCGCGGTCATCACCGGCGGCGCCGCGCTTGGTCTGGGCGTATCGCTGGCGACCACGCTAACGATCGGCGGCGCGTACATCTCGGCTGGCGCGCTGCTTCTCGGCGCCGGAGCGCTGTCTCTTGGCGCGGCACTATTGCAGAAGAAGCCGCAGGTGCCGGCCTCGCAGACGGACCGATTGAATGCGTCGATCGATCCACGTGCCTTCCGCAAAACCGTCCTCGGGTCGACCGCGCTGGCGACCGACGTTCGATATCAGGAATGGTATGGCGCGAACCAGGAGTTCTGCGCCTGGATCGTCGCCCTCGCCAGCCACCGTATCCAAAGCATGGACGAGGTGTGGCTGAATGACGATCTCGCCTGGACCGCTGCCGGGGGCGCACAGGGCAAATACGTCGGCTATTTTTTGGTCCCGAACGTCGTGCTCGAGGGATCAGCCGCGACGATCACCGTCGGGACCAGCGGAAAGTGGGACGGCAGCCGTCGCCTGACGGGCTGCGCCTATGCGCACTTCGTGTTCAGAACCACCGGTCTGTCGAAGAAGGCGGAAAGTCCGTTCTCGAGCGGTATCCCGAGCAGGATCACAATCATCGGCCGCGGTGCCATGCTGTACGACATGCGCCGCGACAGCACTGCCGGCGGGTCGGGACCGATGCGCGCAGCGGACCAGTCCACATGGCGCTACATCGCTGACGACGGCGCCGACATTGGCGAGAACCTCGCTCTTCTGATCCTCCGCGTCCTGCTGGGCTGGAAGATTAACGGGAAGCTAGCAACCGGGTGCGGCCTGCCTGCGAAGCGCCTGAACCTCGCATCGTTCCAGATCGCGGCCAACCAGTGCGACGAGCTGGTCAATCGATCGATCGGCGGCACCGAGCCACGATATCGCGGTGCCGGCGTGATGTCCGAGGGCGATGACCCAAGGACCGTCATCGATGCGCTATGCGCGGCATGCAACGGCCGGCTGCGCGATACGCAGGGTCGCCTATCGCTGGTCATTATGCATAACGATCTCGCGCTGGCGGCGGCGGACGATGGCCTGAACGCGGATGACGTGATCGGCGCGTTCACCTGGAACCCGGATCCGTCGATGGACCAGACGCCCAACGTCGTCCGCGGCAAATATACCGACGCGTCGCCCGCGTCGCTCTATCAGCTGCTGCCTTATCCGGACGTCAGCATTCCCACGAACACCGGTATCGAGCGGGCGATGGGACTTGATCTCGCTGTCTGTGAGTCGCCCAGCCAGGCCCAGCGCATCGCCAAGCAGGTCCTGCAGCGCCGCCAGTACGACCGCAGCTTCACGGCCCCGTTCGATATCCGCGCATGGAAATATCCTGTCGGCTCCCCGGTACCGTTCACGTTCCCGCCTCTCGGTTTCGTGCGCCAGATATTTCGCGTCGCCGAGCAGGAGATCGGCGCGGGCGGCATTTGCAACATGACGCTCAGCTTCGAGACCGAGGAGATCTACCGCTGGGATGCGGACGACGCGCAGCCCGTGCGTGCGGCGACGGCCATAATCTATGACCCGACGAAGTCAGCGCTGATACAGGCGATCAACGATGCGGCATCATCGGAAACGGTCGATGCGCAGGCGGAGATCATCGCCGCGCAGCAGGGCGCCCTGGCGACGGCGCAAGACACGCTGGCCGCTCAGCAGCAGACATTGTCGGCGTACGACGGACGGATCAGGCGGTTGGAGGCGGGCGAGCAGGAACCGTGATGCTGCTCTCTTCAGATATCGGCACGTTGACTTGGTTTCCCATGGAAGCCTAACTTTGCGAAAAGCAAAGGGGCGCGCATGCCAAGACCGATACCGTTTTTATTTTGCCGCTACCAAATGTTAGTCGACGAAGAACTGTTGGACGAGACTGGCCAGTTAGAAGCGCTCCAGAGCATCAAAGGTCAGTCTTTCGCTCATGGTCCGAAGGCGGAGCGCGAAGGAACTCTCGATATTCTCCTGATGCAGCCTCGTACGCTCGACGTAGACGGGGAAGCCGTCATCACTTGGTCAATGGGGCATCGGCCCGGCACTCGACGGAAGATCGAGTATGACTCAGACACGGACGAAATATCATCCTCAATCGAACGAGATAATCATACCATCACCACACGGTTCATAGCGTTGCCGCGGCTCGGTGTCGTGGCGGTAGATGACCGCCTGAGCGCCGAGTACATGGGGGCCCAAGCCGCGATATCACGCTTGCGTTCCGCGTTTCAGCACGTCGATGGAGGGGCTTTTCAAGCACAATTGCTCGCGCCAGGGGACGTTAACAGTGTGTTGGGTGAGCTTAATCTGACCGAATATTCTTACACAGTCCGGCGATACAACCCGCATCCGCCAAGCGATCTAGCGAGGCGTACTTCGGAGGCGATGGCTGCCGAAGGTATCGGCACGCAAAGAGGCGTTGTGCGGCCCATGCCCGGAGAAAAAATGCACGCGGGTGACGGTCTCATTCAGGGCACATCCGACCTTGCTGAGGCGGGTTATGGCGTTCGAGGTTTTCGCGGACGAACGGCAGCTGGAAACGAAGCGCAGGTCGCTAAGCCCAGTTTTGATATGGACCGCACAAAAAATCTTAAGGCACAGGGGAAGCAGCAGCGATTACGCGTCTTCTTCGAACGTCCCGCCAACGATTTTGATGTTACGCCTAGCGTTGTGGCTGAGCTTGTGCGATTTTACGAACGTGAACCGGCCAACGTTCTTGAAAAGCCTGCTGGAGGCATGGCAGATCAGCCTGGATGAGCACGGCTGGCAAGCGCTCATACCGTTTTGGCTAATATCTGCGATCGGCATGGGCGCTTGGGTTGCATGGTCGTTGCCCGCATATTTCTCAGACGGATCTAAGCCGGAAGTTTCGATCGCGGCTATGGCCGGCTTGCTAACCTTGAATGGTTTGATACTCGCATTGAGTTGGTCCGCGTTCACGAAGATCTACGAGCTTGTTGGTGCAGGTGATTTTTGCGCCTTCCTCCGGCGTCATAAGCTCTTAAGTCACTATCTTGCATTCGTTGGTTACGTCCACGTTGCTCAAGTATTGGCTATTTTGACCACCGCCTTTGCGATGCTAGCGCCCCTTCTCTCGTTGCAGCTTTGGGTTGTGAAATTAGCTGTGGCCTTATCCTTCGCCGCAACAGCGTACGCGATTAAGCAAGGCGTTGCAGCGTCAACAGTGATGCAAGACCTAATCTGGCAACGATCGGAGTTTGAAGCGGGATCGGTCGTGACGCCGACCGTCCGCCCGGTAAATCAGGCCAACTAAACGCCTTCACGATCTCGAGTTCGTTTCAACAACTAAGTTTTTGCAATCAAGCCGAGCAGGTTATTGCTTTGCCGTATTCAACTTGAGACAATTCGTCATCCACACCTTGGAGGACGGAGCCATGTCCAAGTACGCGATCATCACCTTCCGCCACGCCGGCCCGATCAAGACGTGGTCAGATATGCAGGCGGCGAACGTACACAACGCACGAACGAAGCCGATCGCGCATGGTGTCCCCGGCGCACCCGAGCCGATCTTCCTCGTTGGCACGGATGATTTAGTACAAGACGTGAAGCAAGGAATGCGCGCCGCTGATGTCAACCCGGATCGACTGCGTAAGAACGGCGTGATCGCGTACGAGGCCATTATGACAGCCTCGCCGCGGTTCTTTGCGCAGGGGACACCAGACGAGCGTGCCGAGCGACTGGAGGCATGGACGGTTGCACAGGTGCGTTTCGCTGATCAGCGATACGAGCACCGCGTCGTGTCGATGGTGCTGCACCTCGACGAGAAGACGCCGCATATCCACCTGGTCGTGTTGCCGCTCGAATGGAAGATCGACGGGCGATGTCCGGAGCGGGGCCCGAAGTGGATCCTCGACGGCAAGTCGATCTCAGGTCCCGGTAGGTTCGACAAGTTGCACGACGATTATGCGGCGGCGATGGCCGGGTTCGGGCTCGCGCGGGGAAAGAGGAAGAGCGGCGCCAAGAATGAATCGCCGGCCGTCTTCATGGATCGGCTTAAGCGGGAGCAGGAAGCTGCTGAGCGTGCTCAGGCCGACGCGGCAGCGATGCGCGCCACCGCCGACCGGGAGCATCAGGCAGCGCTGGAACTGATCGAGCAGAACAAGAGAGCGGCGGCCGAGGTTGACGCGCAGCGCGCGTTGGTCCTCGCTGACCGTGCGAAGCTCGATGACGATCGCCGGTACTACGATGGCGTGCACCGTCAGTTTATGGTGATGAACCAAGAGCAGATGGAGGACGAGAAACTATTGGCTGATGAGCTCGACGCGGTCGCTGTGCAGCGTGCGGAGCTCGCAGTGGCGAAAATGTATGCCGATAAGGAGCGGGCCGAGTTGGCTCCTGTTCTCGCCAGCGCGCAACAGTTCGTTCTTGCTCTGGATGATGTGCCAGAGCGCGCTCGCTCCGTCGTAGAGCAGCGCACCGTGATTGCCGCAATGTCGCTGCAGTCGCGGGCGGCGGCTATGGGGCAGGCAGGGCGGGCAATGTGATCGCCGATATTATCGGAATTTCCGATAGTTTCGGCGATCGATACCTTGAGCTGGTTTCAGAACGGAACCTTGATCTTCCCGCTGGTCATATCGCGGACCGCCCGATCAATCAGGGACATGGTCGCCTCCTCGTGCACGTGAGCATAGTCCTCGCGCAGGTGCAGATCGCGCGAGCGCTCGGCCGATCCGACGGTGACCAGCGTTCCGGTACCGGACTCGTGAGGTTCGATCAGCAGGATTGTGTGCCGATCGAAGCTGACGGGACGACCATCAGCATGATGCATTTCTAATAGGTCCACGAGTCTCTCCCGGTAATTGGCGGGCATGATGCCCGCGACGTTGAGTTCCACCAAGCGGGACCGATCCGTCCCGCGCCAGAAACACGTGGATAGATCGGTATCAGACCAGTCCGGCGAGGGACGCAGCGAGTTCGAGGACGCCGGTGGCGCCGTCGACAAGATCGTCGTCGTGATCGTCAGATCGCTTTAAGACGGCAATGGATACTGGAGTTGGCAGGCCGAGGACGAATGTGGTTTCAGAACCATGGTACGCGAGCGTCCGTTTCCAGCTGGCAGCATCTTCTGTCTCCTTGCTCGAGAACGGAAGGCGCGCGATCCTAATCGCGGTCTCTACGGCTTGATGTTCGGGGGTCGTCGTCACAAGCGGCAGGCACTTCGGCGGGGTCGGAGGGTTGATCACGATCATTCGCTCGTCTCCAGCGTTTCGTACGGCGGGGTTATGTCGAGGTCGGGATCAGCATCATCGACCTCGTAGCCCCGTAGAACTGTTGCCAATGCCGCCAGTTCTTCGTCCTGTACGGACCGAGTGCGGTGCATGAACGTGCCCAATCCTAGGGGAATCATCCGAGGGTCGACGCCTTGCTCGATCGCCTCTGCTCGACGCGCTAATTCCGCAGGATCCTGCCATGTGTAGGCCAGCGTCCAGTGCACGGATATCGTGTCGATCCACACTCGGCCCGCATAGCCCGGGCGGCTTATCGAGACGGATATGTTCTTTACGTACGGCCATTCCGACAATGCCGTTTTGTCGGAGGGTGCGTCGTCAAGCGCGCCGTACCGGACGATGCGGTCGAACATGGCGTCGAGCACGTCGCCCAGGCTGTACGCCTGACCGCCCTTGCCGATGAAGTCGTGGGGCGGGATGTGCTCTACCCGGGTGCCGCCGTAGTCGTAGCCGAGCTTGCCGCGGTACGACGTCATCGGGGATTCTCGCAGGCGAGGCACGTTGGTCGCGACGGCGTCATGAGTGTCGTCGTACATCAAACCGAGCAGAAGGTTGGTCGCATCCGTTGGCGTCATGTGGGGTGCGCCAGGGCCGCGAGGACCTGTGGTCAGGAGCTTACTCGCACGCAGGACGGATGCGACGTTCCGAACAGTGCCGACGGGAATTTGGAGCACCTGAGCGAACCCAGGGATGAGATCAGCGAGTCGAGCCATGTTTTGAGGTATGACCGCAAAACTGTTTTACGGTCAAGCCTCAAAACCAACTAGAGAGGACGAGCTTCATGACGGTTTCCGGTTACGCGAACTCTAAAGAGCCTCCGTACGGATCGTTATGCTGTTCGACCCACGCGTCCATTACGCATCGATCGTACAGCACCCGCCTACCGATGCGGACTGAGGCTAGCCGCAGTGATCGGAGCGTGCTCACGCTAATGGAAAAGTACTCTGCTGCGGCGACCTCGGACAATAGGCGAGGCCAGCGTGCTGGCTGGGGATCGTTGTCCATGATGGTGTCCTGCGGCGCAGTGGTTATCCCTCGTCTGCATCGCCAACCGCTCGCCGCTGCATAGCTTGAAGCCTTTGGCGCTCACCGACGGCAATCATGAAGGTCTTCCCCGCCCCGAGCGCATTCATCAAGTCAAGCTCGTACGCCGACAACGCGATGCCTTTTCCAGCCTCGCCCGCTTTCGACCACTTCAGGCTGAGATCGATCAGTCCAGGAAGTACATGTTCGTCGTGATCGTCGCTCATGACGGCTTCGACGACTTCGGCATCGCATATCGCCCAACGGCATCCCTCAGCATTGTCGTCGAAATCACTTCACCTTCGCCCCCATCGCTGGATGCGATATCGAACAACGCATGCAGTGCGGTCTCGTTGTCCGGTATCGGCATGTCGAGGTTGCGGACGAACGGCAGTCGCATGCGCTGACCCGGCGCAACCTGCCGTACCAGGACTTGTGTCTCGTGCCGCGGCGGGATCGAAGTGATCGACTGGAACCCGCTGATCTTGGCTTCGTCGCCGATCAGCGGGCGCAGTCGATGTGACCGGTCGCGGTGAGTTTCGAACCACGCCGCATCATCGGTTTTCCAGTCGGTCTGCTGCCGGAAAACCTTCGGGGGCGCGCCCTTCACTCCCGCACGAGCCATAACGTTTCGGCCTTCGGCTTCCCGAGACGCGAAGATGCCTTGCATCGACGTAACGGCCTTCTCAACATCGACCGGTCCCGATCGCTTGCCCGATGTCGGTAGATGCGTCGCCAGGTCGTCGATACCCGAGTCCAAGAACAGGCCACCGAGAACCGTCTCGGCAACCTTAGCATGGCAGCATTCGCTGACGAGTACGGCCACGCCAGCCTTCGTGATGCCGCCATAGGTGCGCGTATTATGCACGAACGGCGCCCGGCAGATTGAGCAGTTGTCGCCGTCCCGGCGCATGATTTCCCGTAGTTCGCGTTCGACACGGCGGGCGGCGGCTGGTTTCACGAACGGCTCCACATTCACGATCGGCAGGACCGAAGGGTCTCATTACTTATGAGACCCTTCAAGGGGAAAGGCTCCGGGCCACTCAAGGCGGGCCATTCCGTCCATCGAAATGGTTGCCGCTCCACCAGCGCATGGTACGGTTCGATTTCCTATTGGGAAGCCGAGCGTGTAAAAATTAAATCCATGGTATAGTCCATGGTATCTCTCAGTGAGAGCTATAAAAAGACGAGAACTTACAAAGGCTTATGAGCTTGATTGAACGGGCTCCGTCTCCGCCATTTTCGTCACCGCTAGTGTGATCGACGGTGTTCCCCCCATCGGCGCGTGCCGACGCAGGGCAGCGGGCCGCTTACGCGGTGGGCCAGGCGCGACGTTGACGTCCGGCCTCTTCGATCACCGCTGCGCTTCGATATCCCACCTAACGGATCGGCGTTGAATATCGGCTGTTGTCGTGTATGCGTGTGGCACCACTAAGAGGGTTGATCATGAAGAAGATTTTCGCTGTCGCCGT
>Ga0308164_10001240_pt1 | contig 31177 bp, 28 predicted proteins | sample PhyTR2_FD_201031 | JGI IMG/M metagenome (GOLD analysis project Ga0308164, IMG submission 201031) | Phyllosphere microbial communities from UC Gill Tract Community Farm, Albany, California, United States - DLSLT.R2 | ecosystem: Host-associated > Plants > Phyllosphere > Unclassified | place: USA... | reverse complement strand
CCACGGCCTCGCGCCTGGCGGTGACGGCCAGCGCGGTGGACGACGTGCTCTACAGCGCCTTCGGCCAGCGCATCGTCTCGACGATCTTCACCGAGACCAACCAGTACCGCGTGATCCTGGAGGCGAAAAACGATTCGATCGAGACGCCGCAGCAGCTCGGCACCCTGAACCTCAAGACCGGCTCGGGCGCGGCCACGCCGCTGTCGGCCATCGCCACCATCCGCGAGCAGCTCGCGCCGCTGCAGATCACGCACGTGGCGCAGTACCCGGCGGCGACGGTGGGCTTCGACACCGCGCCGGGCGTGTCGCTCGGCAGCGCGGTCGATGCCATCCGGCAGGCGGCGGTGGAGGTCGGATTGCCGGTGGGCGTGTCGATGACCTTCCTGGGCGCGGCCGGGGCCTACGAGAACTCGCTGTCCAACCAGCTGTGGCTGATCCTGGCGGCGGTGGTGTGCGTGTACATCGTGCTGGGCGTGCTCTACGAGAGCTACGTGCATCCGCTGACGATCCTGTCGACCCTGCCTTCGGCCGGCGTGGGCGCGCTGCTGGCGCTGATGGTGACGGGCAACGACCTCGGGGTGATCGGGATCATCGGCATCATCCTGCTGATCGGCATCGTCAAGAAGAACGCGATCATGATGATCGACTTCGCCATCGAGGCCGAACGGCGCCAGGGCATGACGCCATTGCAGGCGATCCACCAGGCCGCGCTGCTGCGCTTCCGCCCGATCCTGATGACCACCCTGGCGGCGCTGTTCGCCGCCGTGCCGCTGATGCTGGGCTTCGGCGAGGGCGCCGAACTGCGCCGGCCGCTGGGCCTGGCGATCTTCGGCGGCCTGATCGTCAGCCAGGTGCTGACGCTGTTCACGACGCCGGTGATCTACCTGGCCTTCGACCGGCTCGGACGCCGCTTCGGCCGGCGGCGCGAGGTGGCGGCGTGAACCTCTCGCGCCCGTTCGTCGAGCGGCCGATCGCCACCATCCTGCTGACCATCGGCATCGCGCTGGCGGGCATCGCGGCGTTCTTCGCATTGCCGGTGTCGCCGCTGCCCAAGGTCGACTTCCCGGTGATCTCGGTCAGCGCCAGCCTGGCCGGCGCCAGCCCCGACACCATGGCCAGCAGCATCGCGACGCCCCTGGAGCGGCGCCTGGGCACCATCGCGGGGGTCAACGAGATGACCTCGACCAGCTCGACCGGCTCGGCGCGCGTGACCCTGCAGTTCGACCTCAACCGCGACATCAACGGCGCCGCGCGCGAGGTGCAGGCCGCCATCAACGCCGCGCGCGTCGACCTGCCGGCCACGCTGCGCAGCAACCCGACCTATCGCAAGATCAATCCGGCCTCGTCGCCGGTGATCATCCTGGCGCTGACCTCCAAGACCAAGACGCCCGGGCAGATCTACGACGCCGTCTCCAACATCGTCAGCCAGCGGCTGTCTCAGGTGCAGGGCGTGGGCGACGTGGAGATCGGCGGCGGCTCGCTGCCGGCGGTGCGGGTGGAGCTGCTGCCGTTCGCGCTCAACCGCTATGGCATCAGCACCGAGGACGTGCGCGCCGCCATCCAGGCCGGCAATGCCAACCGGCCCAAGGGCGCGATCGAGGGCGAGGGCCGCCGGCTGCAGATCTACACGCCCCAGCCGGCGCGGCGCGCGGCCGAGTACCGCACCATGATCGTCGCCTGGCGCAACGGCGCGGCGGTGCGGCTGGCGGATGTCGCCAACGTGGTCGATGGCGTCGAGAACCGCCGCACGCTGGGCCTGTTCAACGGCGAGCCGGCGATCATCGTGCTGGTCACGCGCCAGCCCAGCGCCAACATCATCGAGACCGTCGACCGCGTGCGCGACCTGATCCCCGAACTGCGCGCCCAGCTGCCGCAGGACATCGAGGTGCAGGTGGCCTCCGACAGCACCAACTCGATCCGCTCCTCGCTGCACGAGATCGAGCTCACGCTGATGGTCTCGATCGTGCTCGTGGTGCTGGTGGTCGGGCTGTTCCTGCGCAAGGCGCGCGCCACCGTGGTGCCGGCGGTGGCGACCGTGGTGTCGCTGCTGGGCACCTTCGGCGTCATGTACCTGCTGGACTTCAGCCTCAACAACCTGAGCCTGATGGCCTTGACGGTGGCCACCGGCTTCGTCGTCGACGACGCCATCGTGGTGCTGGAGAACACCATGCGCCACATCGAGGCCGGCATGGACCGCGTCGAGGCGGCGCTGCAGGGCGCGCGCGAGGTCGGCTTCACGGTGCTGTCGATCAGCCTGTCGCTGGTGGCGGTGTTCATCCCGCTGCTGTTCATGGACGGGCAGGTCGGGCGGCTGTTCCGCGAGTTCGCCGTCACGCTGTCGGCGGCGGTGCTGATCTCGCTGGTCATCTCGCTGACCACCACGCCGATGATGTGCGCGCTGCTGCTGCGGCCCGAGGCACGCGAGGGCGCCGCGCCGGCGCGGCGCGCGGCCTGGCCGGTGCGCTGGGCCGAGCGCGGCTACGACGCGCTGCTGCGCGTCTATGCCCACAGCCTGGACTGGGCGCTGGCCAGCAAGGCGCTGGTGATGCTCATCCTGCTGGCGGTCATCGGCCTGAACGTCTACCTGTTCGCCAAGGTGCCCAAGGGCTTCTTCCCGCAGCAGGACAACGGCCAGCTCAACGGCGGCCTGCGCGCCGACCAGAGCATCTCCTCGGCCGCGCTGGGCGAGAAGCTCAAGCAGGCGGTCGACATCATCCGCGCCGATCCGGCGGTCGACACCGTGGTCGGCTTCTCGGGCGGCAGCCGGGCCGGCGGCGGCTTCATGTTCGTCAACCTCAAGCCCCTGGCCGAGCGCAAGGTCGCGAGCGACGTCGTCATCAATCGGCTGCGCCCGCAGCTCAACCGCCTGACCGGCCTGCGCGTGTTCCTGGGCCAGGTACAGGACCTGCGCGGCGGCAGCCGGTCGAGCAACTCGACCTACGACTACACGCTCAAGGGCGACAACATCAACGACCTGCGGACCTGGAGCGGCAAGCTGATCGAGCGCCTGAAGCAGGAGAGCGCCCTGACCGACATCGACGGCGACCAGTCCGACAACGGCGTCGAGACCTTCGTCACGGTCGACCGCGAGAGCGCCTCGCGCCTGGGCGTGACCTCCAGCGCCATCGACAGCGCGCTCTACAACGCCTTCGGCCAGCGCTCGGTCGCCACCATCTACGACGAGCTCAACCAGTACGCCGTGATCATGGAATGGGCGCCGCGCTTCATGCAGGGACCGCCGGCATTGAAGGACCTCTACGTGCCGGCATCGGCGGCCGCTGCCAGCGGCACCACCGTGCTCACCACCTCCGCCAATCCGGGGCTGCGCGGCGCCTCCACCGGGGCGCCCCTGAGCACCACGCCCACCACCATGGTGCCGCTCTCGGCCATCGCCACCCTGTCCGAGCGCGCCATCCCGACCTCGATCTCGCACGAGGGCGGCGAGCTGTCGAGCACCATCTCGTTCAGTCTCGCGCCCGGCGTGGCGCTGGGCGACGCGCAGCGCATCGTCGCCCAGGCCAGCGCCGACATCGCCATGCCGATCAACGTGCGCGGCAGCTTCGGCGGCTCGGCCGGCGTCTTCCAGCAGTCGCAGAACCAGCAGTGGCTGCTGATCGTCGCGGCGCTGGTGGTCATCTACATCGTGCTGGGCGTGCTCTACGAGAGCCTGATCCACCCCATCACGGTGCTGACCACCTTGCCCTCGGCCGGTGTCGGCGCGGTGCTGGCGCTGCTGCTGTTCCGCATGGACTTCTCGCTGATCGCGCTGATCGGGGTGTTCCTGCTGATCGGCATCGTCAAGAAGAACGCCATCCTGATCATCGACTTCGCGCTCGACGCCGAGCGCGCGCGCGGCCTCACCGCGACCGAGGCCGTGCGCGAGGCCTGCCTGCTGCGCTTCCGCCCGATCCTGATGACCACCTTGGCGGCGGCGCTCGGCGCGCTGCCGCTGGCGATCGGCTTCGGCCAGGGGTCGGAGCTGCGCCAGCCGCTGGGCGTGGCGATCGTCGGCGGACTGATCGCCAGCCAGCTGCTGACCCTGCTGACCACACCCGTCGTCTATGTGCTGATGGACAAGCTGCGCCGCCGCTCGCCCGACGAGCGCCACCTGGCCCGGGCGGCCGACGCATCGCCGCCGCACGGCCTCTCGACCACCTCCCCATGAACGCCACCTCGCATCGTCCGTCCGCCGCCTCCGCTGCTTCCGCTGCTTCCGCTGCTTCCGCTGCTTCCGCTGCTTCCGCTGCCTCCGCCGCCTCCATCGCCGGCGGGTCCGCGGCGTCGCGGCCGCGCTCCTGGCCGCGCGCCGCGCTCGGCCTGGCACTGGCGGCCGCGCTGGCCGGCTGCGCGGTCGGCCCGGCCTATCGTCCGGTGGTCGTCGACGCCCCCAGCGCCTGGAAGGAGGCGCCGGCCGTCGATGGCTGGCTGCCGGCCGCCCCGGCCGATGGCCTGGAGCGCGGTCCCTGGTGGCAGCGCTTCGGCGACGCCGGGCTCGACGCCCTGGCCGAACGCGTGCGGATCGACAACCCCGGCATCGCCGTGGCGGTGGCCAACTACGCGCAGGCCCAGGCGCTGGTGCGCGAGCAGCAGGCCACGCTGTTCCCGGCCGTCTCGCTCTCCGGCGCCAACTCGCGCAGCGGCACGCGCGGCGAGTCGAACGCGCGCGGCACCGCCAGCGCCACGGTGGGCGCCTCCTGGGCGCCCGACGTCTGGGGCCGGCTGCGGCTGGCGGTGGGCAGCGCGCAGGCCCAGGCGCAGGCCAGCCAGGCCGATCTGGCATCGGCCCGGCTGTCGGCGCTGGGCTCGCTGGCGTCGAACTACTTCCAGCTGCGCGAGGCCGATGCCGAACTCGCGCTGCTGGCCGCCACGCTGGAGGGCTACGAGCGCTCGCTGGCCATCGCGCGCAACCGCTACGAGGCCGGCATCGCCGCGCAGAGCGACGTGCTGCAGGCCCAGACGCTGCTGGTCAACACGCGGGCCGACCGGGTCGCCGTGCAACGCTCGCGCGACACGCTGGAGCACGCCATCGCGGTGCTGGTGGGCGCCGCCCCGGCGTCGTTCCGCCTGCCGGTGGCGGCGGCGCCCTGGACCCCGACGGTGCCGGCCGTGCCGCTGGGCGTGCCCTCGACCCTGCTGCAGCGCCGCCCCGACATCGCCGCCGCCGAGCGCGACATGGCCGCGGCCAACGCGCAGATCGGCATCCAGCGCGCCGCGTACTTCCCCAGCATCGGCCTGAGCGCATCGCTCGGGCGCTCGGCCACGAGCGTGTCGGACCTGTTCAGCGCCGCCGGCACGCTGTGGTCGTTCGGTCTCTCGGCGACGCAGGTGCTCTTCGATGCCGGCGCCATCGCCGCGCGCGTGGAGGCCGCCCGGGCGTCCTACGACGCCGTGACCGCCAGCTACCGGCGCACCGTGCTGGCCGCCTTCCAGGGCGTCGAGGACCAGCTCAGCGCCACCGCTAGCCTGGCGCAGCAGGAGGCCCTGCGGCGCGAGGCCTCGGCCGCCGCCGACCGCACCGAGCAGCAGATCCTCAACCGCTACCGCGCCGGCCAGGTCAGCTACACCGAGGTGGTGACGGCGCAGGCGTCGGCGCTCAACGCCCGGCGCACCGTGCTGCAGGTGCAGGTGGCGCGGCAGGTCGCGGCGGTCGGGCTGATCCAGGAACTGGGTGGCGGCTGGGAGGCGTCGTCGCTGGCTGTGCCCACATCGCCTTAATACAAGAGACTTAGTTAACGCGGTCGACATGGAGCCCTGGCGATAATCGGGCCCCATTTCAAGGAGTACGCGTGGATATCGTTTTGCTGGTCAAGGCCGCCATCATGGGCATCGTCGAAGGTCTGACGGAGTTCCTGCCCATCTCGTCGACCGGCCACCTGATCCTGGCGGGCGCCTTGCTGGGCTTCGACGACGAGCGTGCCAAGGTGTTCGACATCGCGATCCAGACCGGCGCCATCTTCGCGGTGATCCTGGTGTACTGGCACAAGATCAGCGCCACCGTGGTGGCCTTGCCGCGCCAGGCCAAGGCGCGGCGCTTCGCCCTCAACGTGTTCCTGGGGTTCCTGCCGGCGGTGGTGCTGGGCCTGGCGATCGGCTCGATGGTCAAGGCCCACCTGTTCACGCCGATCGTGGTGGCGACCACCTTCATCGTCGGCGGCTTCATCATCCTGTGGGCCGAGCGCCGCGCGCCGGGTTCGGTACGGGTCGAGAACGTCGACGACATGACGCCGCTCGACGCGCTCAAGGTCGGCCTGGTGCAGTGCCTGGCGATGGTGCCGGGCACCAGCCGCAGCGGCGCGACGATCATCGGCGGCATGCTGCTGGGTCTGTCGCGCAAGGCGGCGACCGACTTCTCGTTCTTCGTCGGCATCCCGACGCTGGTGGGCGCCGGGGCCTACAGCCTCTACAAGGCGCGCGCGCTGCTCTCGTGGGCCGACCTGCCGATGTTCCTGGTCGGCCTGGTGTTCTCGTTCATCAGCGCCTGGCTGTGCGTGCGCTGGCTGCTGCGCTACATCAGTTCGCACGACTTCGTGCCGTTCGCCTACTACCGCATCGCCTTCGGCATCGTGGTGCTGGCGACGTCGTGGAGCGGGCTGGTGGTCTGGGCCGAGTAGGCCCGCCGCTCCCTCAGATCAGCTTTTCCTCCGGCGTCGCGATCTTGCGCAGCGCGCTGTGGCGCGCGGCCGGCATCTTCAGCGGGTGGGTCGTGACGGCATCGTCCCAGACCGGGTCCTCGATGCTGTCGAACACCTCGCGCAGCTTCTGGCCCCAGCTGTTGTGCAGCATCTGGTAGTAGGGGTTGTTGGCGTCCAGGCAGACGATCTTGTCGGTCTGCAGCCGGCCGGCCTCGTACACCACCAGGTCGAGCGGCAGGCCCACCGAGAGGTTCGACTTCATGGTCGAGTCCATCGACACCAGCGCGCACTTGGCGGCCTCGTCCAGCGGCGTGTCGGGCGTCAGCACGCGGTCGAGCACGGGCTTGCCGTACTTCGATTCGCCGACCTGGAAGTAGGGCGTCTCGTTGGTGGCCTCGATGAAGTTGCCGGCCGAATAGACCAGGAACAGCCGCATGCCCTCGCCGGCGACCTGGCCGCCGAAGATGAAGGAGACGTTGAAGTCGAGTCCGGCGTGCTTGAGCGCGGCGGCATCGCGGTCGTAGACGTGGCGCACCGCCGAGCCCAGCACGCGCGCGGCGTCGAACATGCTCTTGGCGTTCCAGATCGTGATGGGCGGACCGGGCTCGCCGTCGGGGTCGATCTCGCGCAGTTCCTCGATCTGCAGGATCTCGCGCACCGACTGCGAGATGCTCAGGTTGCCCGCCGACAGCAGCACCATGACGCGGTCGCCCGGCTGCTCGTAGACGATCATCTTGCGGAAGGTGCTGATGTGGTCGACGCCGGCGTTGGTGCGCGAGTCGGAGAGGAACACCAGCCCGGCGTTGAGTTTGATGCCTACGCAATAAGTCATGGATTCGTATCGTGGGAACCGGGCCTCTCAGCCGTGGCCGGTGTCGCGCACGTTCAGTTTTTGAAGGGTGTAAAGCGCTTCCAGCGCCTCCCGGGGGCTCAAGGCGTCGAGGTCGAGCGCGGCCAGGGCGGATTCTACGGGGCTCGCCACGGGGGCCTCGGCCACGGGCGCCGCCGCGAACAGGTCGACCTGCGCCCGGGTGCTGGACTGCTGGGCCTCCAGCGCCTCCAGCGCCTGGCGCGCGTGGTTCACCACCGGCGCGGGCATGCCGGCGAGCCGCGCCACCTGGATGCCATAGCTCTTGCTGGCCGGACCGGGCTGCATCTCGTGCAGGAAGACGATGTCGCGGCCCCCGCGGCCGGCCGTCTCGGTGGCGCTCACGTGCATGTTGATCGCGCCGTGGTGCGTGGCCGGGAACTCGGTCAGCTCGAAGTAGTGCGTCGCGAACAGCGTGAACGAGCGGCTGCGGTCGTGCAGGTGCGCGGCGATGCCGGCGGCCAGGGCCAGGCCGTCGAAGGTGCTGGTGCCACGCCCGATTTCGTCCATCAGCACCAGCGAGCGGGCGGTGGCGGCGTGCAGGATCTGCGCCGCCTCGGTCATCTCCAGCATGAAGGTCGATTGCGCGTTGGCCAGGTCGTCGGCCGCGCCGATGCGGGTGTGGATGGCGTCGATCGGTCCCAGCCGGCAGGCCTGCGCCGGCACGTGCGAGCCGATCGAGGCCAGCAGCACGATGATCGCGATCTGCCGCATGTAGGTCGACTTGCCGCCCATGTTGGGCCCGGTGATGACCTGCATGCGCTGCTGCGGGCCGAGCCGGGTGTCGTTGGCGATGAAGGCGCCGGCGGACTTCTCGGCCAGCCGCGCCTCGACCACCGGATGGCGCCCGCGCGTGATCTCGATGCACGGATGGGCCGCGAACGAGGGCGCGTTCCAGTGCAGGGTGTGCGAGCGCTCGGCCAGCGCGCACAGCACGTCGAGCATGGCGATGCCGCCGGCCAGCCGCGTCAGGGCATGGACGTGCGGCTGCAGGGCGTCGAGCAGCTGCTCGTAGAGCCACTTCTCGCGCGCCAGGGCGCGGTCCTGCGCCGACAGCGCCTTGTCCTCGAAGGCCTTGAGCTCGGGCGTGACGAAGCGCTCGGCGTTCTTCAGGGTCTGGCGGCGCCGGTAGTCGTCGGGCACCTTGCCCAGCGCGCCCTGCGAGACCTCGATGTAGAAGCCATGCACGCGGTTGAACTGCACGCGCAGGTTGGCGATGCCGGTGCGCTCGCGCTCGGCGACCTCCAGCCGCAGCAGGAACTCGTCGCAGTTCTCGCCGATGGCGCGCAGCTCGTCGAGCTCGGCGTCGAAGCCCGGGGCGATCACGCCGCCATCGCGCACCAGCGCGGCCGGCTCGGGCTGGATCGCGCGCAGCAGCAGCGCGCCGCAGTCCGGGGGCGGGCCCAGGTCGTCGGCGATGCGCGCGAGCAGGGCGGCCGCATCGGGCAGGGCCGGGCCCAGCAGCGCGGCCTTGTCGAGCGCCAGCCGCAGGGCCACCAGTTCGCGCGGACGCACCTGGCGCAGGGCGATGCGCGCGGCGATGCGCTCGACGTCGCTGGTGTTCCTGAGCGACTCGCGCAGCGTGCGCCAGGGCGCGGCGGTGGCGCCGGCCGGCGCGGTCTGCAGCACATCGATGGCATCGAGCCGCGCCTGCGCGTCGGCCCGGTCGCGCCGGGGCGCCAGCAGCCAGCGCCGCAGCAGCCGGCTGCCCATGCCCGTCATGCAGGTGTCGAGCAGGGAGAAGAGGGTGGGCGCGTCCTCGCCGCGCAGGGTCTGCACCAGCTCGAGGTTGCGCCGCGTGGCCGGTGGCAGCTCGATCAGGTCGCCATCGCGCTCGACCGCCAGGCGGGCCACGTGGGTCAGCGCGCGGCCCTGCGTGTGCTCGGCATAGCCCAGCAGGGCCGATGCCGCGGCGTGCGCCTGCGGCAGGCCCTCGGCGTTCCAGGCCGCCAGGCTGGCGCTGGCGAGCTGCTCGCGCAGCTTGCGCTCGCCCAGCGCGCCATCGAACTGCCAGGCCGGGCGCACCGACAGCGTGAAGGGCGTCGCCGCGCGCGCGGCCGCCAGGCGCGCCTCGAAGGCGGGCGTGACCTCGGCGCTGTAGATCAGCTCGCTCGGCGCGATGCGGGCGATCCAGGCCTCCAGCGCATCGGCGGCGCATTCGGCCAGCCGCAGCTCGTCGCCCGTCACGCTCAGCCAGGCCAGGCCGCAGACGTTGCGCGCGCCGGCATGCACCGCCAGCAGCAGCGACTCCACGCGATCGTTGAGCAGCTCGGCGTCGGTCAGGGTGCCGGGAGTCACCACGCGCATCACCTTGCGCTCCACCGGTCCCTTGCCCAGGCCGACCTCGCCGACCTGCTCGCAGATCGCCACCGACTCGCCCAGCTTGATCAGCCGCGCCAGGTAGGTGTCGACCGCATGGAACGGCACGCCCGCCATCGGGATCGGCTGGCCGGCGGACTGGCCGCGCTGGGTGAGCGTGATGTCGAGCAGGCGCGCCGCCTTCTCGGCGTCGGCGTAGAAGAGTTCGTAGAAGTCACCCATCCGGTAGAAGAGCAGGGTGTCGGGGTGGTCGGCCTTCAGTCGGAGGTACTGGGCCATCATGGGCGTGTGGGCGGAAACGTCGATTTTTTCCATACTCAGCAGCAACTTAACGTTTCTTCCTTGGTTCTGTCCGGGGCTCGGTGCGGGACGATTCTCCACCGCGCGCGCCGATGCCGGCCGGCTCAGGGCAGCAGGTCCAGCAGCCGCCCGAGCAACACCGCGAGCGCGACCAGCGCGTCCCACAGGGCCTGGAGAAGGCGCAGGAAGTCCATGCGACGACGGGGTCAGGCGGCCGCGCCGGCTCAGCGCTGCAGCAGCGCCAGCGCGAACGGCAGGCTCAGCACGCCCAGCAGGGTCGACAGCGTCACCAGCCCGGCCACGAAGGGGCCGTTGTAGCCCATGCGGGCGGCCAGCACATAGGCGCTCGATGCGGTCGGCACGGCCGAGAAGGCCATCAGCACGCCGGCCTGCACGGCATCGAGCCGCAGGAGGCGCGCCAGCGCGAAGCCCGCCAGCGGCAGCAGCAGGTGGCGGATCGTCAGCACCGACACCGCCAGCACCTTGCCGCGCGCCAGCGACGCGAACTGCATGCCCGCGCCCGCCGCCATCAGGCCCAAGGCCAGCGATGCCGCGCCGATGCGCGACAGCGTCGGTTCCAGCCACACCGGCACCGACAGGCCCAGCAGGTTCACCACCAATCCACTTGCGGTGGCGACGATGAGCGGATTGCGCACCAGCTGGCGCGCGAAGCCGGTGTTGGCGTGGCGCGCCATCGGCCACACCGCCGCCACGTTCATGAGCGGCACGCAGACCCCGATCAATACCGCGAGCATCAGCAGGCCCTGCGCGCCGCCGAGCCGGTCGGCCATGGCCAGGCAGATGAAGGAGTTGAAGCGGAAGGCCACCTGGGCGCCGGCCGCGTGGTCGCGCCGGTCGATGTGACGGCCGATCCAGGGCAGGGCGGGCAATGCATAGGCCAGCGCGATGCCGGTCATGCCGACGCCCACGCCGGCGACGAGCAGGCCCGAGGTGGCGCCGAAGTCGATCGGGCTGCGCACGATCGAATGGAACAGCAGCACGGGGAAGAGGAAGTAGTAGACCAGGCTCTCGACCTGGTCCCAGACGCGGCGGTCGAGGGCCGTGTGGCGGCACAGCAGCCAGCCGCACAGGATCAGGGAGAAATCGGGAAACAGCAGCTGGGCGTAATTCACCGCGCCGAGCATAAACCGCACCTCGCGGCGGGTAATCCGCAGGCGCGGAGCATGCTTCGCGACGCTAGGATCGGAGGTTGTCCTCCGGAGCGGCGCGTGATCCGTGCCGGCGCCGGATCCCTTTCACCACGACCCACGAGGAGATCGTCGATGTCGCATCGTCACTGGAAATACGTCGCCGGCGCGTTCGCGCTGGCCACGACGCTGGCCGGCCCCGCCCTGGCGCAGAACTACCCGAACAAGCCGATCGAGCTGCAGGTGCCGTTCGCTCCCGGCGGCACCACCGACATCGTCGCCCGGATCATCGCCGACCCGCTGGGCAAGACCCTCGGGCAGAGCGTCATCGTGGTGAACAAGCCCGGCGGCGGCGGCATCGTCGGCGCGGCCGAGACCGCGCGCGCGACGCCCGACGGCTACAAGCTGGGCATCGCCACGGTGTCGAGCACGGCGGCCAACCCGGCGATCAATCCCAAGGTGCCCTACGACCCGATCACCGACTTCACGCCGATCATCAACATCGCCGCGACGCCCAACATCATCGCGGTCAACCCCAACTTCCCGGCCAAGAACTACGCCGAGTTCGTGGCCGAACTGAAGAAGAATCCGGGCAAGTACTCCTACTCGACCTCCGGCACCGGCGGCATCGGCCACATGCTGATGGAGCTCTACAAGAGCCTGACGGGCACCTTCGTCACGCACATCCCGTACCGTGGCGCCGGCCCGGCCCTGAACGACACCGTGGCCGGCCAGGTGCCGATCATCTTCGACAACCTGCCCTCGGCGCTGCCCTTCATCAAGGCCGGCCGGCTGATCCCGATCGTGGTGAGCGCGCCGCAACGGGTCGCCGCGCTGCCCAACGTGCCGACCTTCAAGGAGGTCAATCTGGAGCCGGTCAACCGCATGGCGTACTACGGCATCCTGGGTCCCAAGGACCTGCCGCGCGAGATCGTCGACAAGATCAGCGACGCCACGCGCAAGGCCCTGGCCGATCCCGCCGTGCGCGCGCGCATCGAGGCCACGGACTCCGTGATCGTCGCCAACACGCCCGAGCAGTTCGCCGCCCAGATCAAGGCCGAGTACGCGGTCTACAAGCAGGTGGTGGTCAAGCAGAAGCTCAAGCTCGACTGAACCATCGAGCCCGGCCGCGGGCCGACGAGAAAAAGCCGCCCGGGCGACCCGGGCGGCTTTTTTGTTTGGTATCTTGTCCAGCGTGTCCGCCCCATCCCTCACGTCCACCACCGCCCCCCCATCCGCCGTCGCCGTCCGCGCGCCCGACACGCCCGAGATCGACGAGTTCATCGATGCGATCTGGCTGGAGGACGGCCTCTCCAAGAACACCCTGGCGGCCTACCGGCGCGACCTGGCGGTGTTCTCGCACTGGCTGGTGACCGAGCGCGCCACCACGCTCGCCGCGGCCAACGAGGGCGACCTGCAGGCCTACATGGGCGCCCGCCTGCTCGACAAGGAACGCAACGGCAAGCCCGGCAAGGCGACCTCGGCCAACCGGCGCCTGACGGTCTTCAAGCGCTACTTCCGCTGGGCCCTGCGCGAACGCCGCATCGGCGTCGACCCGACGCTGCGCCTGATGCCGGCCAAGCAGGCGGCGCGCTCGGTCAAGACCATGACCGAGAAGCAGGTGGTCGACCTGCTGGAGGCGCCGGACACCGACACCACGCTCGGCCTGCGCGACCGCGCCATGCTGGAGCTGATGTACGCGAGCGGGCTGCGCGTGAGCGAGCTGGTCGCGCTGCGGGTCTTCGAGCTGAGCCTGAACGATGGCGTGCTGCGCGTCACCGGCAAGGGCGACAAGGAGCGCCTGGTGCCCTTCGGCGGCGAGGCGCGGCGCTGGATCGAGCGCTACATGGCCGAGGCCCGCTCGGCGATCCTCGGCGAGCGCCAGACCTCCGACCTGTTCGTGACCGCGCGCGGCGCCGGCATGACGCGCGTCATGTTCTGGATGATCGTCAAGAAGTACGCCACCATCGCCGGCATCCATTCGCACCTGTCGCCGCACACCCTGCGCCACGCCTTCGCGACGCACCTGCTCAACCACGGCGTCGACCTGCGCGCCGTGCAGCTGCTGCTGGGCCACGCCGACATCTCGACCACCACGATCTACACCCACGTGGCGCGCGAGCGGTTGAAGCAGATCCACGCGCACCACCATCCGCGCGGCTGAGAATCCCGACGCGCACCGCCCCGGACATCGGCATCGGCAGCGGCATCGCACCCCGAGGCCGAGCTTTACAATCCGGACATACTTGTGCTTTCCGTCGCCGAGACGGACGCCCCTACCCAGATGTCTCCAGGCAGGGCGATCGCGGATCGCGCCTGCCCGGCGCATCACCCGCGAGACGCTTTCCCGGTTCTTCACTCGCAGGGGGTTTCCTTGGCTCGACGTCGTTTCCCGATGTGCTTCGGCACGTTTTCCTAGCCCGTGGCCCTGGCCGCGCTCGCAGGCCTGAATTCATCCGTTCTCGCGCAGACGCCCGCCCGACCCGGCGGCGGCGACACGACGCTTGGCGAGGTCACCATCCATGGCGAGCCCGACGCCGGCTACGCGCCGGCGCTCGGATCCACCGCGCTCAAGGGCAACGCCGCGCTGCGTGACGTGCCGCAGGCGGTCAATGTCGTGCCGCAGCAGCTGCTGCTCGACCAGGGCGCGACCTCCATGCAGGATGCCCTGCGCAATGCGCCGGGCATCGCCTTCAGCCACGGCGACGGCCAGCGCGACCAGGTCGTCATCCGTGGCTTCACGGCGATCTCCGACTGGTTCGTCGATGGCGTGCGCGACGATGCCCTGTACTTCCGGGATCTATCCGACACCGAGCGCATCGAGGTCATCAAGGGCCCGGCGGCCGTGCTCTACGGCCGGGGCTCCTCGGGCGGCCTCATCAATCGCGTGACCAAGAAGCCGGATGTCGAGCGCCGCTTCGGCGAAGCCACGCTCGGGCTCGGCAGCCACGGCTACAAGCGCCTGACCATCGACCTCAACGCGCCGCTCGACGACGACCGCATCGCATTCCGCCTGAACGCGGCCCGTGAGCGCTCCGACAGCTATCGCGACCAGCAGTTCGTCGATCGCTACAGCGTTTCGCCTTCGCTGGCGATCCGCTTCGCGCCGCAGACCGACCTGCTGCTGCAATACAACCAGGCCTACGACCAGCGCGTGACCGACTTCGGCATTCCGGCGCTCGACGGACGGCCGGTCGCCGTGCCGATCGGCACCTACTATGGCTCGGCCGATGCGCGACGCGACGACACCACGACGACCCACGTGCGCTCCTTCACCGCGACGCTGAACCACCGCTTCAGCGACACCCTGAGCCTGCGCAACACGCTGCGCCATGCCAGCTACGAGCTCGATCGCTACAACACGCTGCCCAGCGGCACCACCGATCCGGTGCGACTGACGGTGGGCCGCTCGCGCAGCTTCATCCTGCGCGACGAGCAGGGCTGGTTCAACCAGACCGATGTCACCTGGCGTTCGATCTGGGGCGGGGTGAAGCAGGAATGGCTGTTCGGCGCCGAGTTCGGCCGCCAGGACAAGCGCGCCCAGGCGGTGTCCTCGCCCACCGGCTTCGAGCGTGTCGCCATCTTCCGGCCGGGCGGCGTGCCGCCGTCGATCCCGGCGGCCAGCTTCCGGGCCGCGAGTGCCATCCCGACGGATTCGACCTTCCAGACGGCGGCGCTGTACGTGCAGAACCAGATCACGATCGCTCCGACCTGGAAGGCGGTCCTCGGCGGGCGCCACGACGTCTTCCGCCAGGACACGTCCTTCGAGCGCGTGCTGGCGCCACTGGAGCGGACCGACCGCCAGTTCAGCCCCCGCGCCGGGCTGATCTGGCAGCCGACGGAAATGCAGTCCTACTACCTGTCCTACAGCCGGTCGTTCCAGCCCTCGGCCGAGAATTTCGCGCTCTCGGCCGCCAACGTGCGCAACGATCCCGAGATCACCGTCAATCGCGAGCTCGGCGCCAAGCTCGACCTGCTCGACGGCGCGCTCAATGCCACGGCGGCGGCCTTCGAGCTCGAGCGCTCCGGCATCAAGAACACCGATCCGGCCGATGTCACCCGGCAGATCAATGTCGGCACGCAGCGCACCCGTGGCCTGGAACTGACATTGGCGGGCCGCCTGCCAGGTCGGTGGGACGTGAGCGGCGGCTATGCCTATCTCGACGGTCGCATGGTCCGCTCGCTCGCGACGGTGAATTCGCTGCAGCTCCCGGTGGGCGCGCCGATCGCCGTGCAGGGCCAGGTGCCGGCCCTCACGCCGCGCCATTCGGCCTTCCTCTGGGCCGTGAAGGAACTGGGCGAGGGCTTCAGCGCCGGCGGCGGCCTGAGCTACATGGCCGAGCGCTATGCGTCGCTGAGCAACCGGGTCGTGCTGCCGGCCTATGTCGTCGCCGATCTCATGGCCCGGTACGACGCCGGCGCCTGGGGGGTGACCGTCAACCTGAAGAACGCGACCAACCGGACCTACTACGTGTCGGCGCATGGCAGCGTGGACAACCTGATCCTGCCGGGCGCGCCGCGGCAACTGCAGGTCACGTTGCGCGCGCGCTTCTGAGCGTGGCGTGGCGCGGGCCCGGGCGCGATGCATCGCGCCGGAGCCGCATGCCTGTCAGACGCTGGCGCCCCGGATCGCCTCCGGGGCCTGCAACGCCTCCAGCTCCTCCGCCGTGAACCCCGCCAGCGCCCGCGCTTCCAGGTTGAACGGCGCCCGCAGGCGCGGCGCCTCGTGCCGGCGATACAGCACGCGGTAGTGCGCGATCGGGTCGAACCCATCGCGCTCGCACAGCCAGCGGTACCAGCGGTTGCCGATGGCGACATGGCCGATCTCGTCGCGCAGCACGATGTCGAGCAGGGCCACGGCGGCCCGCGCATCGGGCGTGCCGACGCGCCGCAGCTTGGCCTGGATCAAGGGCGTGGCGTCGAGCCCGCGCGCCTCCAGCGTGCGCGGCACCAGCGCCATGCGGGCCAGCACGTCGTCCCTGGTCTTCTCGCACATCGCCCACAGGCCGTCGTGGCCGGTGAAGTCGCCATAGTCGGCGCCCAGGGTGCGGAGATGGTCGCGCAGCATCGTGAAGTGGCGGGCTTCCTCGTCGGCCACGCGCAGCCAGTCGAGGTAGTAGGCCTCGGGCATGCCGTCGTAGCGCCAGGCCGCGTCGAGGGCCAGGTTGACGGCGTTGAATTCGATGTGGCAGATGGCATGCATCAATGCCGCCCGGCCTTCGGTGGTGAAGGGCGAGCGCCGCTCGACGGCGGTGGCCGCCACCCGTAGGGGCCGCTGCGGCCGGCCGGGCACGCCGAGGTCGTCGCCCGGCGAGCGTATCGGCGTCGACAGCGTCGAACACCCGGCCAGGCCGGTGTCGTCGTCGGGGGTATCGGCGGGGGTATCGGCGAACACGCGTGCGGCCAGCTCGCGGGTGGCGGCCATCTTGGCGTCGGGATCGGTCAGGCGCAGGGCGGCGAGGGCGCCGAGACGGGGGTGCATCCCTACAATTCTAGTTTTTGACGATTGGAGACGAACGATGGCTCTCTATGAACTCGACGGCGTCGCGCCGCAGCTCGCCGCAGGTGCCTGGGTGGCGGACAGCGCTCAGGTGATCGGCCACGTGGTGCTCGGCGAGAACGCCAGCATCTGGTTCGGCGCCGTGCTGCGCGGCGACAACGAGGCGCTCACCATCGGCCGCGACACCAATGTCCAGGACGGCTCGGTGCTGCATTCGGACATGGGCAGCCCGCTGACGCTGGGCGAGGGCGTGACCATCGGCCACCAGGTCATGCTGCATGGCTGCACCGTGGGCGACAACACGCTGATCGGCATCCAGGCGGTGATCTTGAATAACGCGCGCATCGGCCGCAATTCGATCGTGGGCGCCGGCGCGGTGGTGACCGAGGGCAAGGAGTTCCCCGACAACTCGCTCATCATCGGCGCGCCGGCCAAGGTGGTGCGCACGCTCGACGAGGCCGCCGCCGCCAGATTGCGCCAGAGCGCGCAGCACTATGTGGAGAACGCCCGCCGCTACGCGAAGGGGCTGCGGAAGATCTCCGACTGAGAAAGAAGCATTTGAGCGAACTGCACAAATTCCTGTTCGACGGCCTGCCGGTGCGCGGCATGATCGTCCGCCTGACCGATGCCTGGCAGGAGATCCTGGCGCGCCGGGCCTCCAACACGACCACCGGCGCCTATCCCACGCCGGTGGCCGAGCTGCTCGGCGAGATGACCGCCGCGGCCACGCTGATGCAGGCCAACATCAAGTTCAACGGCTCGCTGATCCTGCAGGTCTTCGGCGACGGACCGGTGAAGGTGGTGGTGGCCGAGGTCAAGCACGACATGAGCCTGCGGGCCACGGCGACCGTGGTCGGCGAGCTGCCGGCCGATGCGCGCCTGCCGGAGATGGTCAACGTCCACAACAAGGGGCGCTGCGCGATCACGCTCGAGCCCCGCAGCCGTCTGCCCGGCCAGCAGCCCTACCAGGGCGTGGTGCCGCTGTTCGGCGACCAGGGCGAGAAGCTCGACCGGCTCAGCGACGTGCTGCAGCACTACATGCTGCAGAGCGAGCAGCTCGACACCACGCTGGTGCTGGCGGCCGACGACCAGGTCGCCGCCGGGCTGCTGATCCAGCGCCTGCCGGTCAAGGGCGAGGGCAACCTCGAAGGCACGTCGGAGCGCGATGTCAACCCGGCCAACGAGGACGAGATCGGCCGCAACGAGGACTACAACCGGATCTCGATCCTGGCTTCGAGCCTGACGCGCGACGAACTCCTCACGCTCGACGTCGAGACCATCCTGCGCCGCCTGTTCTGGGAGGAGAAGCTGCTGCGCTTCGAGCCCCTGACCGGCGCCGAGGGGCCACGCTTCGTCTGCACCTGCGGGCGCGAACGGGTCGCCAACATGATCCGCGGCCTGGGCGTCGAGGAAGCGCAGGACATCCTGGCCGAGCGTGGCGACATCGAGGTCGGTTGCGATTTCTGCGGCCGCCAGTACCGCTTCGACGCGGTCGACGCGGCGCAGATCTTCACCGCGCCGGGCGACCAGATCCCGCCACCGACGACGGTGCAGTAGCGGGAGCGGTAGAAGTGAGCAGCCGCCGGCTCAGGAGCGGCGGACCAGCAGGTCGGTGAACAGGCGGTGTTCGCAGACCGGGTCGGAGCACTTGTCGCACGACCAGCGTGCCGTGCCCGAGGCACCCGACGCGCCGGTGACCGCATCCGGCGCCGGCGGATCGGCCTGGGCCGCCAGGTTGAGCGCATTCCAGGCATTGCACAGGCGCCGCGCGCCGCTGCCATGCACGACCGCATAGGCGACCCCGGCGCGGCCGAGCGCGGCGCGCACCAGCGCATCGACGGGTTCGCGCACGTGCGGACCGTCGCGCTGCAGGCCATCGGCCACCCAGGGCAGGTCGAGCGCCGTCAGCAGGGTCATGGCATAGCCCCGGTGCGCGGCGAAGGCGTGGGCATAGAGGGTGTCGTCGTCGAACAGCATGTGGCTGTAGACGGCGGTCATCAATGCGGTGGTGTCGGCCACCACGACGCCATGTTCGGCGGCCCGGGCGATGCGGCGCGTCTGTTCGGCGGCGATGGCGGCCTGTTCGTCGGGACGTGGCACGCGGCCTTCGCGCTCGCACCATTCGCGCAGGTACTCGCCGACGAAGGTGGTGGCGACGCCGCGACGCGCCAGGCGCCCGGCGATGGCCTGGGCGAGTTCGGTCTTGCCGGTGCTCTCGGCACCCAGCACGGCGATGACGCTGCCGCGCGCGAGGTCCGGGGTCATGCGGTCGGGACGCCGGCGGCGGCCGGTTCGCGCAGTGGCAGCCGCTGGCGCCAGGCCACATAGCCGGCCACGCTCAGGATCGCGAACACCGCGTACAGCCCGACCGTCAGCCACAGACCCTTGTGGATGAACAAGCCGATGCTCACCACGTTGACGGCGATCCACACCAGCCAGTTCTCGATGAACTTGCGCCCGAGCAGGAACTGGCCGACCAGGCTCAGCCCGGTGGCGAAGCCATCCCACCAGGGCACGTCGGTGTCGGTGAAACGATGCAGGAACAGCGAGACGGCCGGCCATGCGAAGGCGCAGGCCGCGAGCGTCCAGGCGATGCCGCGCGGCGACAGGCGCATGACGCGCAGCGGGCCGCCGTCGCCACGGTGGCCGCGCAGCCATTGCAGCCAGCCCCAGAAGGCGACGAGGGCGAAGAAGATCTGCAGCGACGCATCGCCATAGATGCGCGCCTGGGAGAAGACGCCGAAATAGAGCAGCGAGCTGGCGATGGCCAGCGGCCAGCCCCAGTGGATCTCGCGCATGTTGCAGCCCACCATCACCAGCGCGAGGAGGGCGGCGGTGAGTTCGAGCCAGGTGGCCGGCGTGCCCCACAGCATGAAGGCGGGGGCCGAGAGGAATTCCGGCATCGGATGGGCGTGGTCAGCGGGTGATCTGGACGAAGACTTCGTCGGGCTTGACCATGCCGAGCTCCTGGCGCGCCCGCTCCTCGACCATCTCCATGCCGACCTTGAGGTCGTTGACCTCCGAGGACAGCCGGTCGTTGGCCAGGGCGGCGCGCGCGTTGGATTCCTTCTGGACGCGCAGCTTCTCCTCCAGCTGCGCGACGTCGCGCATGCTGCCGCGACCCATCCAGAGCTGCGACTGGAGGATCAGCAGCAGCACGACGAGAACGATCGGAACGACGCGCGAACGCACGGGACCGGCGATCCGTGGAGTCCCGCGCGTCAGCGCAGGTTGTAGAAGGCGGCGCGGCCCGGGTAGCTGGCGATGTCGCCCAGGTCTTCCTCGATGCGCAGCAGCTGGTTGTACTTGGCGATGCGGTCCGAGCGCGACAGCGAGCCGGTCTTGATCTGCCCGGCGTTGGTGCCCACGGCGATGTCGGCGATGGTCGAGTCCTCGGTCTCGCCCGAGCGGTGCGAGATGACGGCGGTGTAGCCGGCGCGCTTGGCCATCTCGATGGCGGCGAAGGTCTCGGTCAGGGTGCCGATCTGGTTGATCTTGATCAGGATCGAGTTGGCGATGCCCCGCTCGATGCCTTCCTGCAGGATCTTGGTGTTGGTGACGAACAGGTCGTCGCCCACCAGCTGCACGCGCTTGCCCAGGCGTTCGGTCAGGTGCTTCCAGCCATCCCAGTCGCCTTCGTGCATGCCGTCCTCGATGCTGATGATCGGGTACTTGTCGACCCAGGTCGCCAGCATGTCGGTCCAGCTCTCGGCCGACAGGGTCAGGTTCTCGCCCGACAGCACGTACTTGCCGTCCTTGTAGAACTCGCTGGCCGCGCAGTCCAGGCCCAGGGCGATCTGCTCGCCGGCCACGAAGCCGGCCTTGTCGATGGCTTCGAGGATCAGCTGGATGGCTTCCTCGTGGCTGGCGACGCTGGGCGCGAAGCCGCCTTCGTCGCCCACGGCCGTGCTGATGCCGCGATCGCCCAGGATCTTCTTCAGGGCGTGGAAGGTCTCGGCGCCATAGCGCACCGCCTCGCGGAAGCTCTTGGCGCCCACGGGGATGATCATGAATTCCTGCAGGTCCAGGCTGTTGTTGGCGTGCGCGCCGCCATTGATGACGTTCATCATCGGCACCGGCAGCTGCATGCCGCCCATGCCGCCGAAGTAGCGGTAGAGCGGCAGACCCGATTCCTCGGCCGCGGCGCGGGCCACGGCCATCGACACGGCCAGCGTGGCGTTGGCGCCCAGGCGGGCCTTGTTGTCGGTGCCGTCGAGGTCGATCATGGTGCGATCGAGGAAGGCCTGCTCGCTGGCGTCCAGGCCCAGCACGGCTTCCGAGATCTCGGTGTTGATGTTCTCGACGGCCTTGAGGACGCCCTTGCCGAGGTAGCGGCTCTTGTCGCCGTCGCGCAGCTCGATGGCTTCGCGTGAACCGGTGGAGGCGCCCGAGGGCACGGCCGCGCGGCCCATGGTGCCGCTCTCCAGCAGCACGTCGCACTCGACGGTGGGGTTTCCGCGGCTGTCGAGGATTTCTCTCCCGACGATGTCAACGATGGCACTCATTTTGGAAGTTCTCCAGTTTTAAAAATTCTTGGATGTCGCACGAGGGAGGAGCGGTCGGCGGGCGGTCCGCTCACAGGCCCTCGACCACGATCATGCGCATGATGGCGGCACCCTGGCGCGCCGCGCGCGCCTTGCCGTATTCGGGGGAGTCGTTGAAGCGCCTGGCCGCCTCGACCGACGGGAACTTGAGGATCACGATGCGCTCCGGCGACCAGTCGCCCTCCAGCACCTCGACCCGGCCGCCGCGCACGCAGACCTCGGCGCCATGCGCCTGCATGGCCGCGCTGGACCACTTCTTGTAGTCCTCGTACTGCGTCGGGTTGGTGACTTCGACGTTGGCGATGATGTAGGCGCTGGTCATGACTGGAAGCTGTCCTCGAGGAAGGCGTTCTTCTTGGTGACCGTGTCGAGCGCGACGAGCGTCTCGAGCAGGGCCCGCATGTGCTTGAGCGGCACGGCGTTGGGGCCGTCGCTCATGGCCTTGGAGGGATCGGGATGGGTCTCCATGAACAGGCCGGCGACGCCGACCGCCACGGCCGCGCGCGAGAGCACCGGCACCATCTCGCGCTGTCCGCCCGAGCTGGTGCCCTGGCCGCCGGGCAGCTGCACCGAATGCGTGGCGTCGAACACCACCGGCGCGTTCGTCTCGCGCATGATGGCCAGCGCGCGCATGTCGGAGACGAGGTTGTTGTAGCCGAAGCTCGCGCCACGCTCGCAGGCCATGAAGTTGTCCTCCGGCAGGCCCTTCTCGCGGGCGGCGGCGCGTGCCTTGTCGATCACGTTCTTCATGTCGTGTGGCGCCAGGAACTGCCCCTTCTTGATGTTCACCGGCTTGCCCGACTGCGCCACGGCGCGGATGAAGTCGGTCTGGCGGCACAGGAAGGCCGGCGTCTGCAGCACGTCGACGACCTTGGCGGCTTCGATGATGTCGTCCTCGGTGTGGACGTCGGTGAGGACCGGCACGCCGAGCTCGCGCCGCACGGTGGCGAGGATCTCCAGGCCCTTCTCGCGGCCCGGGCCCCGGAAGGTGGTGCCCGACGAGCGATTGGCCTTGTCGAAGCTGCTCTTGAAGATGAACGGGATGCCCAGCGCCGCCGTGATCTCCTTGAGCGTGCCAGCGACGTCCATCTGCAGTTGCTCGGACTCGATCACGCAGGGGCCGGCGATGAGGAAGAAGGGCTGGTCGAGCCCGATGTCGAAGCCACAGAGTTTCATGGAGATACCTTGGTGCCGCGCACTGCGGCGCGAGCTTGCTGGGGGCGGCCCGGCGCGACGCTCATGCGACGGCCTTCAGGGCGTTCTTGTGGGTGCCCTGATGGTCGAGCGCGGCCTTGATGAACGCGTTGAACAGCGGATGGCCGCCCCACGGCGTGGACTTGAACTCGGGGTGGAACTGCACGCCGACATACCAGGGATGGACATCGGTGGGCAGCTCGACGATCTCGGTCAGGTGCTCGCGCTGCGTGCGCGCGGAGATCACCAGCCCGGCGTTGCGCAGGTCGTCGAGGTAGTTGACGTTGGCCTCGTAGCGATGGCGATGGCGCTCGGTGACGACGTCGCCGTAGATGCCGTGGGCCAGCGTGCCCTCGGTGACGTCGGAGCTCTGCGCGCCCAGGCGCATGGTGCCGCCGAGGTCGGACTTGGCGTCGCGCGTCTTGACGGTGCCGTCGGCGTCCTTCCACTCGGTGATGAGGGCGATGACGGGGCAGGGGGTGTCGGGGTCGAACTCGGTGCTGTTGGCGCCCTTCAGGCCGGCGACGTTGCGCGCGTATTCGATGGTCGCGACCTGCATGCCCAGGCAGATGCCGAGGTAGGGCACCTTGTTCTCGCGGGCGAAGCGCGCCGTCGAGATCTTGCCCTCGACGCCGCGCTGGCCGAAGCCGCCGGGCACCAGGATGCCGTCGTACTTGGTCAGGCGCGAGATCTCCTGCTGCGTGATGGTCTCGGAGTCGATGTACTCGATCCTCACCCGCGCATGGTTCTTCATGCCGGCGTGGCGCAGCGCCTCGTTGACCGACTTGTAGCTGTCCGAGAGGTCGACGTACTTGCCCACCATGGCGATCAGCACCTCGCGCTGCGGATGCTCGACCTCGTAGACCAGGTCGTCCCAGCGCTGGAGCTTGGCCGGCGGCGTGTTGATGCGCAGCTTGTCGCAGATCAGGCCGTCGAGGCCCTGCTCGTGCAGCATGCGCGGCACCTTGTAGATGGTGTCGACGTCCCACATCGAGATCACGCCCCACTCCGGCACGTTGGAGAACAGCGAGATCTTGGAGCGCTCGTCGTCGGGGATCGGGCGGTCGGCGCGGCACAGCAGCACGTCGGCCTGGATGCCGATGGCCCGCAGCTCCTTGGCGGTGTGCTGGGTCGGCTTGGTCTTGAGCTCGCCGGCAGCGGCGATCCACGGCACGTACGAGAGATGCACGAAGGCCGAGTTGTTGGGGCCGCTGCGCAGGCTCATCTGGCGCACCGCCTCGAGGAAGGGCAGCGATTCGATGTCGCCCACGGTGCCGCCGATCTCGACGATGGCGACGTCGACCTCGTGCTGGGTGCCGATGCCGGCGCCGCGCTTGACGTATTCCTGGATCTCGTTGGTGATGTGAGGGATCACCTGCACGGTCTTGCCGAGGTAGTCGCCACGGCGTTCCTTCTCCAGCACCGACTTGTAGATCTGCCCGGTGGTGAAGTTGTTGGCCTTGCGCATCCGGGTGTTGATGAAGCGCTCGTAGTGGCCGAGGTCGAGGTCGGTCTCGGCGCCGTCGTCGGTGACGAAGACCTCGCCGTGCTGGAACGGCGACATCGTGCCGGGGTCGACGTTGATGTAGGGGTCGAGCTTGATGAGGGTGACCCGGAGACCCCGGGATTCAAGCAGTGCGGCGAGCGAGGCGGAGGCGATTCCCTTGCCCAGGGAAGACACCACACCGCCGGTGACGAAGACGAATTTGGTCATGCCAGTACCGGGCCAGAACACCCGGACAGTGGGAAATCGGAATTATAGGTGGGCCACTTAAACTCCCCGCATGCAAGACCTCACGGGTAAACACATCGTCCTCGGACTCACCGGCGGCGTGGCCTGCTACAAGTCGGCCGAGCTGTGCCGCCTGTTCGTCAAGGCCGGCGCCGTCGTGCAGGTGGTGATGACGGAAGCCGCCACGCAGTTCATCACGCCGGTCACGATGCAGGCGCTGTCGGGGCGGCCGGTCTACGTGTCGCAATGGGATGCGCGCGAGGCCAACAACATGCCCCACATCAACCTGGGGCGCGACGCCGATGCCATCGTGCTGGCGCCGTGCAGCGCCGACTTCATCGCCCGGCTGGTGGCCGGGCGCAGCGACGAACTGCTCAGCCTGCTGTGCCTGGCGCGGCCGGCCGAACGCGTGCCGCTGCTGATCGCGCCGGCCATGAATCGCGAGATGTGGAGCCACCCGGCCACGCAACGCAACCTGGCGCAGGTCGCGGCCGATGGCGCGATGGTGCTGGGCGTGGGCAGCGGTGCCCAGGCCTGCGGCGAGACCGGCGACGGCCGCATGCTGGAGCCCGAGCAGCTGCTCGAGGACGTCGTCGCCGCGTTCCAGCCCAAGGTGCTGGCCGGCCAGCACCTGCTGGTCACGGCCGGGCCGACCTTCGAGGCGCTCGACCCGATCCGCGGCATCACCAATCATTCGTCGGGCAAGATGGGTTTCGCCATCGCCCGCGCCGCGCGCGAGGCCGGCGCCGAGGTCACGCTGGTGGCCGGTCCGGTGCATCTGCCCACGCCGCGCGGCGTGCGCCGCATCGACGTCCTGTCGGCACAGCAGATGCTCGACGCGACGCTGGCGCAGACCTCCGCCGCGACGGTGTTCGTCGCCACCGCCGCGGTGGCCGACTGGCGCCCGGCGACGGCGAGCGAACACAAGATCAAGAAGGACGGCAGCGGCCAGGTGCCGGTGCTGAACTTCACCGAGAACGCCGACATCCTGGCGACCGTCGCGCAGAGCGAGCGGGTGCGGGACCGGCGCCTCTACTGCGTCGGTTTCGCGGCCGAGAGCGAGAACCTGTCGGCCCACGCGCGGGCCAAGCGCGCACGCAAGGGCATCCCGCTGCTGGTGGGCAACATCGGCCCGCTGACCTTCGGACAGGACGACAACAGCCTGCTGCTGGTCGACGAACATGGCGAGCGCGAACTGCCGCGCGCGTCCAAGCTCGCCTTGGCGCGCGCGTTGGTGCAGGAGATCGCCGGCCGCCTGACGGCCTGGAAGGACGGCTCATGATCCGCAACGACTGGGCCACCCCGCCCGATGGTGATTTCGCCCGCTATGTCGACCAGCTGATGGCGCGTGCCGCCCAGGCCCGGCTGCGCGCCTCCCATACCCCGGTGGATGGCTTCGATGGCGCCGTGTACGGCAGCATCGTCGAGCCCGCCGGCGCGCCGGCATCGCGCGGCGGCGCCAGCGCCGGCGGCCACGAGCCGGGCCGGCAGCAGGCCCCGGCGCCGATGGCGCTGGGCGACACCATCGCACGCGGCCTGCGCCGCTGGGCCGCGCCGCCCACGAGTGGCGCGGGCTGGGGACGATGGCTGCAGGAGCGGGTGCGCGTCGCCGCGGACGCCTCCCGCAACGCCAACGCCAACACCCAGGCCGACGCCGGCACTCGAATGCACGATCCCCGCACAGAACGATCTCCCCGAAAGCCATGAAAGTAGACGTCCGAATCCTCGATCCGCGCATGACGGATCAGCTCCCCGCCTATGCGACACCCGGCAGCGCCGGCCTCGATCTACGCGCCTGCCTCGACGAGCCGGTGACGCTGGCACCCAATGCCTGGCAGCTCATCGGCACCGGCCTGGCGATCCACCTGGCGGACCCGGCCTATGCCGCGCTCATCCTGCCGCGCTCGGGCCTGGGCCACAAGCACGGCATCGTGCTGGGCAACCTGGTCGGTCTGATCGACAGCGACTACCAGGGCGAGCTCAGGATCAGCGCCTGGAACCGCAGCGACGCCACCTTCGTGATCCAGCCGATGGAGCGGCTCGCGCAGCTGGTCATCGTGCCGGTGATGCAGGCCTCGTTCAATGTCGTCGCGGACTTCGCGCCCAGCCAGCGCGGCGAGGGCGGCTACGGGTCGACCGGACGTGGCTGACCGACGGGGCCGACCGGCCTGCGTGCAAAGCCCGGAACTCCCGGCCGGGCGCGCACTCCCAAGAGGTCCTTCCTCACTACAACAGTCAGTGTCGCCGCAGCGCCTCCATCAGGCCGCGCGACAGCAGGAGCCACAGCCATGAAGACGATATCCCAGACCCAGACCGAATCCAGGACCAGGACACGACCGGCGCGATCCCTCTCCCTGGCCGCCGCCGTGGTGGCGATCGCCACGCTGACGGCCTGCGCCGCCCCGGGGCCGGCCTACGAGACGGCCCGCTATCCCTACCAGCCGCATTCCCGCCCGGTGGCGCAGGCCCCGTATGTCGACTACGGGCGGATCGCCAACATCGAGGTCGTGCGCAGCGAGACGCAGGGCTCCGGTCCGTCGGGCGGCGGCGCGATCGCCGGTGGTCTGGTGGGTGGCGTGGTCGGCAACCAGTTCGGCGGCGGTGGCGGACGCGCCGCGATGACGGCGCTGGGCCTGGTGGGCGGCGCCCTGCTGGGCAATCGCATCGAGTCCAACAACAACGCCCCGCGCGCCTACGAGACCTATCGCATCTCGGTGCAGACCGACTACGGCGGCTATCGCGCCTTCGACGTGCCGACACCGGGCGACCTGCGGGTGGGCGACCGGGTGCGGATCGAGAACAACCAGTTGTCCAGGTACTGACGCCACGACGCACGCGCGCCAGAAGCAGCGAAGCCGGGTCATGCGCCCGGCTTTTTTCTTTGCTGCGTCCGGCTCGAGGGCCGCTTCGCTCAGTGCAGCAGGTCGTTGCCCGGCGTCTTGGGCGCGACGCTGAAGAAGCCGGTGCCGGCGGTCCCGCTGCCGATCTCGTCCTCGGTCGCCTCGCGCACCGATCGCACCGTCAGGTCCAGCCGCAGCGCGATGCCCGCGAGCGGGTGATTGCCGTCGAGCACGAGGTGCTCGGGATAGACCTCGCTGACGGTGTAGATCGCATCGCGCGGGATGTCCGGGCTGGTGCCGGCGGGCAGGGCGGCGCCGTCGAAGGTCATGCCTTCCTCCGTGCCTTCGGGGAAGAGCGCGCGGGGCTCCAGGAACAGCAATTGGTCGTTGAAGTCGCCGAAGGCCTGCTCGGGCTCCAGCTGCAGTTGCACGCGGGCACCGGGCTCATGGCCCTGCAGCGCGGCTTCGATCGCATCGAAGAGGTCGTCGCCGCCGACCAGGAACTCCACCGGCTCGTCCAGCACGTCCAGCACATCGCCCAGGGTGTCCTTGAGCGTCCAGGTCAGTCCGACCACGCATTGTTCTGAAATTTCCATCGAAGAATGATCCTGGCCGCTGCGACGGCCCTGCTTGGGTTGTTGACGTTCGGTTCCAGGCTCGGCATCGCCCGGGCATGGACTTTAACGATGTTTGGTCGACCCCGGCGGACGAGGTCGACGTGGAGCGAGCGTCCGTCGGTCCCGCCCGCGCGCGCGGAAAAGCGCTCAGGCGCCAGGCACGCATCGCTTCTCAAGCAGAATTCCCCGATGGATCTCGACCAACCCTCATCCCTGCTCGGCGGCCTGACGCCGACGCAGTTCATGCGCCGGCATTGGCAGAAGAAGCCGCTGCTGGTGCGCCAGGCCGTGGCGCTGGACGGCCCGCCGGTGTCCCGCAATGCCCTGTTCGATCTGGCCGCGCGCGACGACGTCGAGTCGCGCCTGATCCGCCAGGGCACCAGCGGCTGGACCCTGCGGCACGGCCCGTTCGCGCGCCGCGCATTGCCATCGGCCCGGCAGCCCGGCTGGACGCTCCTGGTGCAGGGCGTGGACCTGCACGACGATGCCGCGCATGCGCTGCTGCGGCGCTTTCGCTTCCTGCCCGATGCGCGGCTGGACGACCTGATGATCAGCTATGCCGGCGACGGCGGCGGCGTCGGCGCGCATTTCGACAGCTACGACGTGTTCCTGCTGCAGGTGCAGGGCACGCGCCGGTGGTCCATCGGCCGCCAGCGCGACCTGAGCCTGCAGCCGGACGTGCCGCTGAGGATATTGAGTCACTTCGAACCCGAGCAGACCTTCGACCTCGAACCCGGCGACATGCTCTACCTGCCGCCACGCTATGCCCACGACGGCGTCGCGGTGGGCGGCGACTGCATGACGTGCTCGATCGGCCTGCGCTCGCCGGCGGCCTCGGCGCTGGGCGCCGACCTGCTGGCGCGCATCGCCGAGGCGGGCGCCGACGCCCTGCAGGACGAGCCGGCGTCGCGACCCCGGCACTACCGCGATCCGGCGCAGGCGGCGGTGGAGGCGCCCGCCGCCATGCCCGCCGCCCTGCAGGCCTTCGCGCGCGATGCGGTGGAAGCCGCGTTGCGCGAGGCCGACGTGGTCGAACGCGCCCTGGGCGAGTCCATGACCGAGCCCAAGGGCAACGTGTGGTTCGAGCCCGGCGACGCGCCTGAAGGAGTGCCCGCGCATCTGGTGCTCGACCGGCGCACGCGCATGCTCTACGACGCGCGCCATGTCTTCATCAATGGCGAGAGCTTCCGCGCCGCCGGCCGCGATGCCACGCTGATGCGGCGACTGGCCGATCGGCGCGAACTCGACGCCCGCGCGCTGCAGGGCGCCAGCACGGAGGCCATCGAGCTGCTGGGCGACTGGTGCGCCGCGGGATGGGCCCATGTCGCCGGTTGATCCCGCGCCGGATGCCATCGGAGCGGCCGGCATCGGTCTGCCGGATGGTCCCTTCGACGGCCGGCTGGCATTCCATGCGCTGCTGCATGCGGCCTTCGAGAGGGCCGCGCGTGAAGGCTGGCGGCAGATCGTCCTGTGCGATCCGACCTTCGGCGACTGGCCGCTGGGCGAGCGCGCCGTGGCGGCCGCGCTGAACGACTGGGCGTCGAGCGGACGCAGCCTGACGATGGTGGCGGGCGATTTCGGCGTGTTCGAGCGCGAGCATGCGCGCTTCGTGCAGTGGCGCCGGACCTGGAGCCATCTGGTCGATTGCGTCGCCTGCGGCGGCCCGGGCGCGCCGGCCGTTCCCAGCGCCCTGTGGACGCCGCAGTGGTTCCTGCACCGGATCGACGCCGAGCGCAGCCGGGGCGTCAGCGGCCGCGATCCCCAGCACCGGCGGGCCTTGCGCGAGCAGATCGACGAGTGCCGTCGGCGGGGTCGACCGGGGTTTCCGGCCACGACGCTGGGCCTCTGATCGCCGGGCGAGGACGGCCGGACGGGCATTTGGATGACGGCGCAGAGGCGTCCAGGCCAACGCCGGGGTCCTGTTTTGCCCTGAGGATCGACCTAGAATTTATTTTCACGCTTCACTTCTCTAGGAGATTGCATATGAACAAGTCCGTCCTGATCGCTGCCCTGATGGCCGCCGCCGCCCTGACCGCCTGCGGCAAGAAAGAAGAGCCCGCCGCGCCGGCCGTCGTGACGCCCGCACCGGCCGTGGTCACGCCGGCACCGTCGACGACGATGACGCCGGCCGATCCGATGGCCCCCGCCGCATCCGGCGCCACCAGCGGCATGGGCATGAGCGCACCGTCGCCGGCTGCCTCGTCGGCGCTCGACGCCGCCAATGCCGCCACCGATGCCGCGCGCAACGCCGCCTCGGCACCCAGGTAAGCGATCCATCGCGTGACCCCCTCCGGGGTCCCAGATGGCAAGAAAAGGCCGGATCGATGACTCGATCCGGCCTTTTCTCATAGGGCCACGCAGGTCCCCGGGGACGCGCTCAGACGCCTTCGTAGCGCGCGCCGGGCTCGCTGGCCTCGTCGAGTTCGTGGATCGACGCGGCATCGAGGCGCAGCTCGGCCGCCGCGGCGAGTTCGCGCAACTGCTCCAGCGACGTCGCGCTGGCGATGGGTGCCGTGATCGCCGGCCGTGCCAGCTGCCAGGCCAATGCCACGCGGGCGATCGGCACGCCTTGCCGGCGTCCGACGAGGTCGAGCGCCGCCAGGATCCGCAGACCACGCGGGTTGAGGTACTTGCGGGTCGTGCTCTCGCCGCGCGGGCTCTTGCGCGCATCGGCCTCAGTGCGGTACTTGCCGGTCAGGAAGCCCGCCGCCAGGGCATAGAAGTTGATGACGCCGATCCCGCGCTCGAGGCACAGGGGCTCCAGCGCGTCCTCGAATTCGCTGCGGTCGTACAGGTTGTAGAGCGGCTGCAGGCTCTCGTAGCGCGGCAGGCCGTCGCGCTCGGCCACATCCAGCGCCGCGGCCAGGCGGGGCGCCGTGTGATTGGAGGCGCCGATGGCCCGCACCTTGCCGGCCTTGACCAGGTCGGCGAAGGCGCCCAGCGTCTCCTCGAAGGGCGTGCCGGAATCATCGTCGTGCGACTGGTAGAGGTCGATGTGATCGGTCTTCAGGCGCCGCAGCGAGGCATCGACCGCCTCGCGGATGTAGGCCGCCGACAGGCCCGACTTGCCATCGCCCATCGGCTTGCCGACCTTGGTGGCGAGCACGACGCGATGGCGCTTGCCGCTCTGGGCGAACCACTTGCCGATGATCGTCTCGGATTCGCCGCCGACGTGGCCGGGCACCCAGCGCGAGTAGACGTCGGCCGTGTCGACGAAGTTGAAGCCGGCATCGAGCCAGGCGTCGAGCAGGCTGAACGAGAGCTTCTCGTCGACGGTCCAGCCGAAGACGTTGCCGCCGAAGGCGAGTGGCGAGACCTGCAGGCCGGAGCGGCCGAGGGGGCGGAGTTCCATGGTGGGGTGTCCTTTCTTCGTTGAAGACGTCGTCGAGTGGCTCTGGGCGGCGGCGGAGGGTGCGGCAGGGCGCTCAGACGAAGCCGGCCGCGCCGAGCGCCGCGCCGGCACCCAGCAGCCACAGCAGGTGG
>Ga0308164_10001239_pt1 | contig 31186 bp, 28 predicted proteins | sample PhyTR2_FD_201031 | JGI IMG/M metagenome (GOLD analysis project Ga0308164, IMG submission 201031) | Phyllosphere microbial communities from UC Gill Tract Community Farm, Albany, California, United States - DLSLT.R2 | ecosystem: Host-associated > Plants > Phyllosphere > Unclassified | place: USA... | reverse complement strand
GCCGGAAGTTTTGGCTGTTCCGCTGCTCACACCTGTTGACTAAATGACTTTTCGGTTTCTTCAGCGCCGGTGAGAACTTTTGACTTTTTTGCACCCAAATTATTAGTGAAACATCGGTTTCCTGATTTTTCGGATAGGTAACGATAATTGGGCCTTATCACTACCTATGACTTATCTTGCCGGGCCAATTAATTCGACCCGCTTCCTTCTGTAAAATGTAGAAGTAAATGAGCACGGGTAAAAGAAGATGAGCACGGGTAATAGTAAATGAGCACGAGAATTCCTAATATACATTACATTGGCCATTAAAACATCGTCATCAATCTAATAAGAGTAGCAACCTCTCATCATGGACGAACGCAGGTTTCCTGGAGGTTTGCCCTTAGGGGTTTTGCAGGGCGTCGCACCCACGCAGTACCAATTAGTAGAAGTCGGTCCTATCCGCCCACAGCAGGCTAGCCACCTCGAGCCCGAAGCCTTGGTTTCCTTCAGCGCTATCTGTGCCGGGGCACATGCTGTTACCGGCGCTGAGCGCATCCTTCAACCCATTCCGATGCAGCTGGCGGCACTGCTCGTGCCAGGGAGTGTCTGGTCCTCGAGCGGTGCGCTGATTGACGAAGGCCTCACTACTTATACAGACCGCCGCCAGCTTGTGCTGGGGAAGCGAGCGCCTGATTTACGCCGTTTGGCGCAGCTGTTCCCTGTGGAAACCAGCCGCCCAGCGTTTCTCCAATCGGCTGCTTCAGACGCATGGTACGCGGTCATAAATGGCGAGAAAGAACAGCTATTGGTACCCTGCTTCGAGTTGCTGCGCGCCTTCTGTTACCAGGCTGCCGGCGGACTGAGCAACTATTTGTTCTCGCGTCTACCACTAGATGCCCTTTGTTGGCCCATTGTTGCGCCATCAAGAAGAAATGATTATACCGCCTACCTGTGTGTAGCCGCCAACTCACTGCTTGGCCAGGAAGCCGTCGTTTTGGCTGAATTGCTGTTTAACTCACATTATCGCGACAGCATTTACCAAGCACATCTTCAGCTAGCGGCTACGTGGCATGAGCGCGAGGCTGCCCGCAAAATCCCACAAGCATATGCCAGGATTGCCTTTGAACTCGGAAGAAACGTTAAAGCGCAAGCTTTGGGGGTAAGCTTTACCGTGGGAAAACAGCATTATTTCTGGGTTAGTCGTTTAATCCCGTCCCCTAACTGGCATCGATTTAACCGGGTCGTATACCACCCATTAGGGGATAACAGAGAAGACAGAGGCCCTTTTCCTAAAATACCGCAACCAGCGTTTCGGGATGTACTGCACGGTCGAAGGCCTACCGCCAAAACGTTGCCTGTACCAGGGTTACCGGAAAGCTTCCAGCAATTCGGCCGAGGTCTGCCGGATGGGTCATTTGCGGATGCCCGTGTTCCGGTAATCGAATCTTTTCAATGGGCAAAGCGAATTCCGACCGAGAGCCCACCAGTTTTTGCTGACAGCAAAGTATTGGACCATTTATGGTCGCGGCCAGGGTACTTGCCGATGGGTAAAGACCCCTTATTGCCAAATAACCCCTTTTTTCAGCAAGTATGCACTCACCTGCGGCAACTTGGGTGCCTCACCAACGCCGTTGAAATCAATAATCCCGGACGTCGCTTTGGTCCTGGATGTTCTGTTTTCCCGTACGTGCTCGCGCCACATCCCATTACCCACTTGCCGGATGGCCGGTACCGCCCGTTGAGCATTGCCCGCATTCAATGGGGCGGCGGAAATTTTTATTTGCTTAACGTGTTGGATGAACAAGAATTGGTCTTGTTTTACCACAAAAACCTGATTAAGCAATCAGCCAAGGAATACAATGACGTACTGCTGGCAGCGGTTGGCATTGGCTTCAGATGGGAATTTATCGCCCGCAAGCTGCCCTATGTTATGAGCCACGAATTGATTGTTTTCAATTTCGTGTTCGACGTCGAATGGGTTTCGGCTTCCATTCACGCAAGTCTCAAACACGCCATTGCGTACTACAATCTGTCGGCTGAGTTTTTCAAGCAAGTAGCAAATCTGGATTTATCACATGCTCCCTCAGACTTCGAGCAGATGAGAATGATTGACGAAGTTCGCCAAAACATCCACAACCTCTCCTGCCCTGGCAATCGCATTGGCGAAACATTTTTTAAGGTAAAGTAAGGTGATGCTCCTCCACGCGTTCTTCTTGCACTGGGGCAGTCTCCGGCCCTCTCTCCTCTGCGGGCGTTGCAGTAGCCTCGGTTTTTAGCAACCGGGAAACGGTGGTTTTGTGGAATTCCTTGCCGCGGCGCGTTCGATACCCGTGCGCGTTCAACTCGCCGGCGATGCTTTCCAACGTGAGTCCATCCCGGCGGAGCAAGGAGGCGAGCCGGCGGGCCTGCTTGTTGGGCACGGCTTCCTGGGCGTTGCGCTGCACCACGGCACGACCCAGGGACCGCGATTCATTGGTAAAATTCTCGGGCTTGCCCAGCGTAAAGCCCCGGGCTTTCTTGGCCGAGAGCCCGCGCTTGGTGGAGTCGGAAATGTCTTTGGCCCCCTTCTGGGCCACGGCTGCCAAGATGTTGATGGTAAACTCGTCGGCGTTGGGGATGTCGCAGGCCTTGAAGCGGACCCGCTCTTCCATGAGTTTCGAGGTGAAGTAGACGCTGCGGGCCAGGCGCGACATTTCGGCCACGAGCAGCGTGGCCCCGGCGGTCCGGGTCTCCACGATGGCTTTCGCCATTTCGGGCCGGTTGTTTTTGCGGCCGCTCTCGACCTCGATGTATTCCGACACAATCCGGTCGCCGGGTTGCAGGAAGCGGTGGGCAATCAGGCGCTGGCCTTCGAGGCCGAGGCCGCTCTGGCCCTGGCGTAGGGTCGAAGCCCGCAGGTAAAGTATATAATTCATCAAAAGGAAGAGGTAAGTACAAACGCCGGCACAAAAGTGCCTAAAGTTACGTTCTAAGAACGACCGTTCTTAGAACGTAACTTTCGATTTTTTCGACCCATTTTCTCTCACTGCCCCCTTCGATGGGCTACTGCTTCTTGCGCGCCTCGACCCAGCCCCAGGGCCAGGGCTGCCTTAGCCTCCAAGGCTTGCGCATGGTTGTCCAAGTCCTACTCCTATTATAATAGGATGACGGTCCCCACCGCTGCGGAGGTGGTACAGTTGGCGCAGTTGATGTTGGTCTTGAAGCGAAGCGTATTCATGATATTTGCGATAAGGGGAGGCGGGAAGCAGCCCCGTTGAGAAGTAAACAGGAAGCAGGCCCGGCGCATGCGCCGAAACGGTGCAGGATTATTCGGGCGGGGTGCAGAATTCCGCTCCCCACGGCCCCTTTACCCGTCGAGCAGGGCCACGAACACCCGCACGTAGTAGCCGCACACAAAGAGCAGGGCCGTGCCGCTCACCACCTGGATGCCGCGCCGCCACCGCGTGGATTGGGCCAACCCGGTCAGGGACTTGGCAAACACGCCCGCCAGCAGAAACGGCAGCCCCCGCCCGACGCCGAAGGCCAGGGCCAGCAGCAGCCCGCGCCCCACGCTGGCCTGCCCCGCCGCCACGGCCAGCAGCAGCAGCAAGGGCGCCGCCGAGGTGCCCAAACTGAAGATAAAGCCGTACACGAACGTGCCGCCCAGCCCCGGCTTGCGCAGGGCCAGCAGCTGGTGGGGCTTCAGGTAAGGGCCGTAGAAGGCAATGCCGGCGGCCACCAGGGAAATGAGGGCCATGGCCAGGGCCCAGTACCGGCCAAAGGTTTCGGTTAGGATGACGCCCAGCCGCCCGGCCACCGCCCCGAGCAACGTCAGGCTGATCACAATGCCCAGGAAGAAGGCCACTGCCACGGGCAGCCCGCTGCGCTTGCTCGCCGTTTCCGAGTTGGTGCTCACCAGCCCGGCCAGCCCCAGGCCCACTGGCACCGAGCACGGGCACACGCTGCAGGCCACCACGCCCGCCGCTACGGCCAGCAGCGCCGACAGGACCAGCCCCCCGGACAGGGTAGTGGCCGACTGCTGCAGGAAATCCTCTAAGCTCATTTGCCCGCCGCTGTCAGGGCCCCGGCCTTGTAGCCGGCCTTGTTCACCGCCGCCTGAATCTGCTCCGGCTTCACCTTGTTCGGGTCGTAGGCCACCGTCGCGTTGCGCTGCTCCAAGCTCACGTCCACCGTCGATACGCCGTCCATGCCTTTGAGCGTGCGCTTCACGTTCGAGGCGCAGGAGCCGCAGGACATGCCCTCAATGGGCAGCGTGGCCAGGGTAAAATTTACGGCCTGCGCCGGGGTGCCCGTCGCCGCGGCCGGCGCCTGCTTGGGCGTTTGCTGCCCGCAGGCGGTGGTGGCCAAGCTCAGGGTGAAGAGGGAGCCCAGCAGCAAGGCTTTGGGAAAGGGGAAGCGAGTAAACATAAGAAAAGAAGTTACGAAATGAGGAGGAAATGCAACAGAAAATGAATGCTTAAGCCGGGGCCGGCCCGCGGGTTTCAGCCTGAAAAAAGCGGATGGACCCCACGGCCAGCAGGGCTTCAAACGCGGTGAAATAGAGCAGTGCCGCCAGTAGCCCTGCGCGCAGGGCTTCGCCGAACAGCCAGCTGCCCACCCCAAAGCCCACGAACAAGGCAAACACGTTCAAGCCCATGGCTTGCCCGGGCCGCTCCTTGCCCACGTCGGTGACAATGGCGGCCAGCAGCGGCTGCGTTAAATCGTAGCCCAGGGAGAGCACCGTCACGGCCAGCGCCGCGGCGGCCAGCGGCAGGTCGGCCCGCAGCAGCAGCGTAGCCCCGGCACTGATGGCCAGCCCGGCCGGAATCAGCCAGCGCCGGCCCCAGCGGTCGGCCAGGCGCCCAATGAAGGGCCCCAGCAGAAAGCCCGGCAGGCCGTAGCCCACCAGCGCCAGCCCAATGCCGATTTCGCCCAGCCCGAACCGCTGCTGAAAGTAGAGCGCCAGCCAGGTGAACACCCCGCCGTGGAAAATGCTGTTGCCCAGCACGTAGGCGTAGGTACGCGCCCCGCGCCCGGAGCCCAGCAGCTGCCCGTAGCCCGCGACCACGGCCCGCCAGGGGGCTGGCGTTGGGCGAGGGGGTACGGCCGCGCCGGGGGCGGGCACCAGGCTGCGCCTAACCACAAACCAGACCAGCACGCCCGCCGCGGCCACGCCCAGAAAGAGCGCGCGCCAGCCGATGTACGGTTCGAGCAGCACACCCAGGGTCGAGCCGAAGGCGCTGCCCCCGGCCATGGCCCCGAACAGCCAGCCCAGCGCCCAGCCGCGCTCGGCGTAGGCAAAGCGCTTGCTCACCAGCACCAACGCCATGGGCACTACGCCGCTCGCCCCCAGGCCGGTGACCAGCCGCCAGCCCACCAATGCACTAGATGAGGAAGCCGTGGCCGTCAACGCCGTCAGCCCGACGAACGCCAGCAAGCTACCGAGCAGGATGCGGGGCGGGCCCAGCCGGTCGGCCAGCAGGCCGTAAAACAGCGTGGCTACCCCGTATGGAATGAGGTAAGCCGGCACCGCCAGCCCCACCGTCTGCGCCTCCACGCCGAACAGCGTGGCCAGGCGCGGAATCAGGGGCGCGACCATGTACGCCTGGAAAAAGACCACGAACGTGGCCGCTGCCAGGGCCCACAGCAGGCGCTGCGTGGCCGCTGCCGGGGTGGCGTTCCCCACCGGGGTAGGTGTCATCTCCGTGGCTAGGTTCATACTTCCACGGCGGTAAAGCCCGATTCGGCCAGCGCGTCCACCAGCTGCTGCTGCTTGACTTGCCCGGGCTGGTACTGCACGTACACCTGCTTCTGCGCCACCTTGGGCTTCACCTCCTGCACGCCGGGCAGCTTGGTGAGCTTGGCGCTGATGGCGCCGGCGCAGCCCTCGCAGACCATGTTGGGCACGCTGAACTCGACTTGCGCCAGCGTGCTGGCTTCGGGGGCGAGTTCCTGGCCCCGGTCCAGCTTGATGCTTCGGATGCGCAGGGTGTTGAGCAGGATGGCGAAGATGCTGAAAATCATGACGGCGATGGCCAGCACGGGGGTGATGTAGCCCAGCGCGGCCAGGCTCATGCCCACCACGTTGAAGAGCACGGCCACGAGCACGTTGCCGGTCATGGTGCGGTAGCTGGCCTTGCCCAGCACGAGGGCGTTGACCACGTCGTCCAGCCGGTCGCCGATGAGAATGACGCCGGCCGACTCGATGGCCACGTCCGTGCCCGCGCCGATGGCAATGCCCACCTCGGCCTGCGCGAGGGCGGGGGCGTCGTTGATGCCGTCGCCCACCATGGCCACCTTGCGGCCCTGCGCCTGCAGCTTCTCGATGATGGCCACCTTGTCGGCGGGCAGCAGCTGCGCGTGGATTTCGTCGATGCCCAGCGCCCGGCCGATGGCCTGCGCGGCGCCGTTGGCGTCGCCGGTGAGCATCACGGTGCGGATGTTCTTCTGCGCCAACCGGGCCATGACGTGCTCGGCACCCCGGCGGGGCGTGTCCTGCAGCGCAATCAGGGCCAGCACTTCGCTGCCCCGGGCCAGCACCACTACCGTTTTGCCGGCCGCGTCCAAGGCCACTAAGCGGCTCTGCACGGCGGCACTAAACGTTACGCCGCGCTCCTGGATAAAGCCGGGCTTGCCGGCCAGCACCTCCGTGCCGTTCACCAGGGCCGAAACGCCTTTGCCCGGCGTAGCGCGGAACTGCTCGGTGGCCAGTTCCGCCGCGCCTTCTTTCTTGGCGAAGAAGTTCATGGCCTGCCCCAGCGGGTGCTCGCTCTGCCGCTCCACGGCCGCCAGCAGCGCCAGCGCGTCCAATCGGTCACCGCTAATCACCTCCACGTCCGTCACCGTGGGGCGGCCGTAGGTGAGCGTGCCGGTTTTGTCAAACACCAGCGTGTCCACGATGGAGAGGCCGTAGAATACCTCGCTGGCTTTCACCAGCAGGCCGATGGAAATGCCCTTGCCGCCGGCAATGGCCGCGAGCATGGGCGTGGTGATGCCCAGGGCGCAGGGGTAGCCCATGATGATGGTCGTGACCAGCGCCAGCGTCGCCTTGTTGTAGTCACCGGTAATCAAAGCCCAGGCCGCGAAGGCTAGGCCCGCCACGATGAAGACCACCGGGCCGTAGTAGTTCATGAGCTTGTCGGCCAGCAGCTCCACCGGGGGCTTGCGTTCGGCAATCTGGCTCATGAGCCGCACGACCTGGTTGAGGAAGGAATCCAGCCCCACCTTGGTCACGCGCACTTGCAGGGCCCCGTCCAGGTTCAGGGTGCCGCCAATGACTTTTGAGCCCGCTTCCTTGGTGGCCGGCACCGACTCGCCGGTAAAGCTCGACTCGTCCACGCTGGCCTGGCCCGACACAACTTCGCCGTCGAGGGGCAGCCGCTCGCCGGGGCGCACCTCCACGATTTCGCCCACCGCCACGTCGCTCGTGAGCACGTCCAGCAGCTGGTCGCCGCGCAGCACCCGGGCCCGCGGCGGCTGCAGGCTCAGCAGCTTGCGCACGGCCTCGGAGGCCTTTTTGCGGGTGTCGAGCTTGAAGTAGGCAAAGAACAGGTGCAGCGACATCAGCCAGGCAGCAACGGGTAGGAAGTTGGGCCAGCGCGCGTCCGTCAGCGAGAGGCTGCCGATGATAAACGAGCCCCAGGCACCGGCCGAAAGCAGCACGTTGGCGTTGATGACCCGCTGACTGAGCGCCATGAGCGTCTTGCGCAGAATCGGGTAGCCCACCCAGAACAGCACCACCAGCGCCACGGCTAGACTGAAGTAGGCGCGGGTTTGCGCTGGCAGGCCGAAGAGGTTGAGCGGGTCCACCAGCAGGTCAATGGCCGAAAGCACCATGCCGATGGTGCCGCGCTGCTTGATGACTTCAAACAGGTCCTCGTCGTTTTGGTACTGCTGCGTTTCGGTGGCCGACACCGTGTAGCCCAGCTTTTCCACGGCCCCGGCCAGCTCCTCCCGGCTCATCTGCGCCGTGTCGGCCTCGACCAGCACGATGCCGTGCACGAGGTTCACCATGACGCTGTTCACGCCGGGGTTGCGCTTTAAAGCCGACTCGACGCTCATCGTGCAGAACGAGCACATGAGTCCCGAAACCTTCATTTGCACCATTTCAGTGGCCATAATTCAAGAGCTTAGAGGCTGCCCACCCCGTACAGGGGCCGGCGTCCGGGATGGACCCAGTGCCCTCCGACGCTCAGGCAGCGCGGACAGGCCGGGGGTAGGCAGGAAGAGGAATGGTTAAACGGGCTCAGTGGCGGGCACGGCCTTGCCGATGCCGGCGGCTTCCAGCGCTTCTTTCGTGACGCCGCTACCGGTTTGGCAGCAGGCCAGCAGCGCGCCGTTCACGGCCACGGCGGGCAGGGTTTGCACGCCCAGCAGGCGGGCCCGGCGCAGGGCGGGGTTGCCCGCTTCGGTGCCGGCCAGGTTGTGGGTGATGATGTCGCAGCTGCTGCAGGCGGTGCTTTTGACAAGTTCCACCACGGGGTTGCACAAGGGGCAGCCGGCGGTGAATACTTCGATGATACGTTTCATGGGGAAGGGGTTAGTGAATACAGTGAGACAAAGCTCCGCTCACCCCCCGGGTGTCGGTCAAGACTTATTTTCATCTTTTTTTCCCAGGCCCGCGTTGTGCTGCTCCAGCCGCCCGCCAATCTCGCGCAGCTCCTGCATTTTCTGCGTCAGCTCGCCCTCGCTCAGGTTCGGAAACTGCTGCCGCAGCTCCTCGATGCGCCCGGCGTCCTGGCAATCGCCGGGGCAGGCCCCCACCACGTCCACGAGTTGCAGGGCCAGGCCCTTGCGAAACACCTCGTCCAGCAACAGGTGCTCGGCGGCGCTCAGCCCGTTCGTGACGGCCTTGAACTGCACCAGCACCTGGTCGGGCTCGATGTTTTCCGCGTCCAGCATCTTGCCGATGCCCTGCAGCTGGCCGGCCAGCATGTTCAGTCGGCTTTTCAGGTCGCGGGTGAGGTCTTTGGGGAGCATAGGCAATGGGTTTCGGGCAAGTACGAAGCCGCCGGGGGTGTCCGTCAAGGGACTGCGCCCCTTTTTTGTCACAGGCCGTCAGGCTCGTCGTTGCCCTTTAACAACTATTGATTAACAATTATTGAACCCTTTTCCATTACTTTAGCATTCGCTTAAATACGATAGTATTCTTTTCCCCTACATGAATCCAACCCCCTGTGTCCGGGTCTTTGCTGACACTGACCACATCCAGCAGTGCCAGCAGCGCCTGGCCCAAGCCGCCCCCGCGCTTAGCTCACTGGCCAGCGTCCTGGCCTTGGCCGGCAACGAAGTGCGCCTGCAAATGCTCTTTTTGCTCGCCGACGAGCAGCTGTGCGTGTGCGACCTGGCCGACGTGCTCAAAATGAACATTTCCGCTGTATCGCAGCACCTGCGCAAGCTCAAAGACGGCGGCGTGGTCACCGCCCGCAAAGTCGGCCAAACCGTGTTCTACTCCCTCAACGCCGAGCACCTGACGGTGCTTCAGCCCCTGTTGGCCCGCCTCACTGCAACCGAACCCGCCCAATGAACAACGCCCCCGCTCAGCCGTCTAAATCCTTGTTTGGCGCCGGCCTGCTGGCCGCGCTGGCCGCTTCGCTCTGCTGCATCACCCCGTTGCTGGCCGTAGTTGGGGGGCTCGGTGGTGCCGCCAGCTCCTTTTCCTGGCTCGAACCTTACCGCCTCTATCTGGTGGCCCTCACCGTGGCCATGCTCGGCTTCGCTTGGTACCGCCAGCTGCGCCCCGCGCCAGTAGCGGCCGACTGCTGCGCCGTGCCCGAGAAACGCTCCGTGATGCAGTCCACTGGCTTTTTAGCTTCCGTCACCGTACTCGCGGCCCTGCTGCTGGCCTTCCCCTACTACGGCGCCAAGCTTTACCCCACCACCGAGCCCAGTGCCCCCGTTGCCAACGCTAACGGTGCCGTCCCCATCTGGCAAACTCGCACTTACCGCATCGGCGGCATGACCTGTGAGGCCTGCGCCCACCATGTCGAGCAGGCCGTGCAGCAAGTGCCCGGCGTGCAATCCGTGGCCGTGTCCTACGACCAAGCCACCGCCCAGGTACGCTTCGACGCCGCCCACGCCCAGCCCGCCCAGGTCGAAAGCGCCATCAACGGCACCGGCTACCACGTCCTGAACCCCACCCGCTAATGGCCGCCCCCATTGAAGTGGACGTGCTGGTTATCGGCACCGGCGAAGGCGGTACCACCGCAGCTCAGAAGTGCGCCAAGGCCGGCCGTAAAGTGGCTATTGTGGACTTTCGGCCCTACGGCGGCACCTGCGCCCTGCGCGGCTGCGACCCCAAAAAGGTCCTGATTGGCGCGGCCGAAACGGTGGCCCATTCCCGCCAGCTGCTGGGCCACGGCATTGCCGAGCCTGCCACCATCGACTGGCCCGCGCTCATGCGCTTCAAGCACAGCTTCATCGACCGAGTACCCGCCGGCCGCGAAGCCAGCCTGCAAAAGGCCGGCGTCGCCACCTACCACGGCACGGCGCAGTTCATCGACGCCCACACCGTGCAGATTGGCGACCAGCAGCTGCAGGCCAAACAGTTCATTCTGGCCACCGGCGCGCAGCCCCGCCGGCTTCACATTCCCGGCGAAGAACTCCTGCTTGACAGCACCGCTTTTCTCGACCTGCCGGAGCTGCCCGCTGACCTGACGTTTATTGGCGGCGGCTACATCGCCTTTGAGTTTGCCCACCTGGTGGCCCGCTGCGGCGTCAAGGCCCGCATCGTGCACCGCGGTGCCCGGCCCCTGGAACAGTTCGACGCCGACCTGGTGGCGCACCTGGTGGCCGCCTCGCGGGAAGCCGGCATTGAAATTCTGCTAAACACGGCCGTGCTCGGCATCGAGCGGCTGCCCGACGGCCAGCTGCAGCTCCGCGCCGAGTCGGCCGGCCAGCCCGTCACCCTCACCACGGCCCAGGCCGTACACGCTGCTGGCCGCGAACCGGCCCTTCAGGCGCTGGCCTTGGAAAAGGCCGGCGTGGCCTACGGCCCCAAAGGCATTGCCGTCAACGAGTACCTGCAAAGCACGTCACGCCCCGAGGTCTACGCCATCGGCGACGCCGCCGACTCCGGCTTGTCCCTGACGCCCGTGGCGGCCAAAGCCGCCTTCGTCGCCGCCAGCAACCTGCTCAAGGGCAACCACACGCGCGTCGACTACGGCGTGGTGCCCACCACCGTGTTTGCCCACCCGCCGCTGGCCGCCGTGGGCCTCACCGAAGCCGAGGCCACGGCTCAGGGCAAGCAGTTCAAGGTCAAGCACGAGGTGACCACCGAGTGGTTCACGGCCCGCCGCCTGCGCGAGCCGGTGTCAGCCTACAAGGTGTTGATTGACGAAACCACCGACCTCATCCTCGGCGCGCACCTGCTAGGCCCCCACGCCGAAGAAGTCATCAACCTCTTCGCCGTCGCCATGCACACCCGGCTGCCGGCCCGCGAGCTCCAAAAGCTGCTGTTTGCCTACCCCACCAGCGCGTCCGACATCGTGTACATGCTCTAACCCCAACTTCCCATGACCCCCACCCAACCCGTTACCCTGACCTCCGTGCTCACCTGCCCCGTCTGCCAGCACGCGCAGGCCGAGCAGATGCCCACCGACGCCTGCCAGTGGTTTTACGAGTGCCCGGGCTGTCACACCGTGCTCAAACCCCTGGCCGGCGACTGCTGCGTGTACTGTTCCTACGGCTCGGTGCCGTGCCCGCCCATCCAGGAGCAAGGCAAAGGCGCCTGTGGCAGCTGCTGCTAACCAATCCCAATCCCCATTTTTAACCCTTTTAAATTCCCAACCCATGAAAAACCTCCTGCTTGCCCTGACCATTCTCGCCACCATCGGCACCGCCTCCGCTACAGACGGCCAGCCCGGCAAAAAAGCCAAAAAGGCCACCGCCGCCACCAAGATGCAGTGCTCGAAAGACGAGAAAGCCGGTGCCAGCTGCTGCGCGAAAAAGACCACCACAACCGCCGCCGTGACGCCCGCCCCGGTGCCCGTGAAGTAACTTTTGTTGGTTTGCGCCTTCCCCGTCCCGTCCTGCTTTTGGCCGGGTGCCCACCAGCACCGCCCCCAATATTCCCAGACTCACCAGGCCGCCCACCAAATAGGAGGTACTCACGAAGCGCGTCCCCAGCCACCCCGCCAGCGGGTAGGCAAAGGCCCACCACAAGTGGCTCCAGGCAAAGTGCGCCCCGTACACGCGGCCCTGGTGGCTTTCGTCGGTTTGGTCGGCAATCAGCGTTTGGGTGGAGAGGTTGACCCAATTCTGGCCCGCGCCCGCCAGCAGCCACAGGGCCATCAGCAGCCCCAGGCCCACGTGGTTAGCGGGCAGCACGGCCACGCTGGTCAACACTGCCCCAATCACCACAAAGGTGGTGTGCTTCATACGCTTCGTGAGCACGCCCATCAGCAGGGCCGCCACGGTTGCGCCCACCCCAAAGGCGGCCATCACCCAGCCGTATTTGGCTTCTGATAAGTGCAGCTGGCCGCGCACCAGGCCCACAGTGTTCACCAGAATCAGGGCCCCGCTCACCGCGGCCACCAGCTCCAACAGCAGGGCGTAGCGCATCACGGCGTTTTTCCAGAGCAGCTTCGTGCCTTCGAGCACGGCCGTGACGGTAACCCGCTCGTCGGCACTGGCTGCAGCGTCTTCGTTGCGCAGACGGGCCGGCAGGGTGAAAATCAGCACCCCCGAAATCAGAAACGTGGCCGCGTCGATGAAAAAGATGTCGCGGGCGCCCAGAAACGCGGCCACCCCGCCCGCGATGCCCGGCCCCAGCACGCCGAGCAGCTCATTGGTCGCGCTGGATAAGCTCAGCGCCTGCGGCAGCTCCTCGTCCGTCGTCACGGCCGGCAGCGTGGCCTGAAAGGTGGGCGTAAAAAACGCCGTGAAGGCGTTGACGGTGAACATCAGCGCGTACACCTGCCACACCTGCGTGACGAACGGCAGCAGACCGATAATGACCATGCGCACCACGTCGGCCGTGACCATGATGGTCTTGCGGTTCAGCCGGTCGGCCAGCACCCCGGCCAGGGGCGAGAGCAGCACGAAGGCAGTCACGCGCAGGGTCAGGGCAAAGGCCAGAATCTGCGCCGAGTGGCCGCCGCTCAGCTTGAAGGCCAGCAGCGCCAGGCCCACCCAAGTCAGAGCGTCGCCCAGCAGCGAGGTGGTTTGGGCGGCGTAGAGCCGGGCAAAGACGGGGTTGCGCAGGCTCCTAAAGGGAGCAAAGGCGTTCGATAGAGGCATAAGGTTGAATAGAGAAGGTGAAGTCGGGCCAACTGACCCTTCCCTTCGCGGCATTGAACCGCTAACCGTCTATACCCGTACCTGCGGTTGAGGTTGCCGGCCAGTGGGTGAGTCCCCTACCTTGCGGGCACACCCGTTCTCGTTCCGTCTCGTCTATGCAGTGGGTCACCCGCGAACACCCCAAAATCGACCGCCTGGCCTGTCCCTGGCTTATTCTTCGGTTCATTGACCCCGTCGCCGAGATTCTGTACGTGCCGGCTCCGGAGGTCGTCAGCACCGCCGAGCGCACCGGGGCTGTCCCCTTTGACGTTCCGAACGTGGAATTCACCCACTACGGAGCCGACTGCACCTTCGATTACTTCCTCAAAAAGTACGCCCTCGCGGACCCGGCCCTCCACGCCCTGGCGCCCATTGTGCGCGGGGCTGATACGGATAACCACGCCCTGGCCCAGCAGGCGGCCGGGCTATGGGCCATATCCGCCGGCCTGGCCCACAACATCCGCGATGACCAGCAGCTCTTGCAGCAGGGCCTGGTGCTGTATGATGCGCTCTACAGCTGGGCCCAGCACCTGCAAGGGCAGGCCCATACCCAGCAGCCGGAAGAACAGTTGCTCGTGCAGGTGTACACGGCTTACCTGAAACAGGCCAAGGACCACCCCAACCCGCCGGCCTGGACCACGCAGCTGCGCGAGCTGATTCAGGACCACCTCGACACCAACCTGAGCCTGCGCCTGACCGAAGTGGCGGACACCGTCCAAGTGAACCCGAGTTACCTCTCCCGCGAGTTTGCCCGCTACTTCGACAACCTCTCCTTTGGCGAGTACATCCGCAAGCTGCGCATCGACAAGGCCCTGCAGCTGCTCGACACCACGGCGTACGCCCTCGGGGAAATTGCCTACCTCACCGGCTTTTCTGACCAAAGCCACTTCACCCGCATTTTTAAGCAGCACACCGGCCAGAGCCCATCGGCTTACCGGAAAAAAAAGGTCAAAACGTAAAGATTATACCAAGTGTAAAATCGGTGCTATTTCCTGGCATTGCGCTACCGTAATCTTGCAGCCGGTAAGCCGGGAACACTTCCCCGCTCACCGGCTGCGCAGCGCCGCAGGGACTGCCGGTCCCCGCATGGTGGCGGCAGTGATGAGCCGGCGGGCTTCCCGCCGGTGTCCTTAGCGCGACCGAATGCTGCGATTCCTGTTTGCGGGAGCCTTTCTCCTGTTGTGTGCCTTACCGGGCCGGGCCCAGGCACCCGCTCCGCCACCGGCGGGCCCCATCAGCCTGACTCAGGCCCTGCAACTGGCCCAGGCCAACTTTCCCCAGTTGCGCGCCCGTCAGCAGCAGGTGGCAGCGGCCGACAACCGCCAACGCGTCATTCAGACCGAAGCCTTGCCGCAGGCCGATGCGCAGCTGCAAGGGCAGTATGGCACGGTCAACAACATATACGGGCTGTTCTTCCCGCAAAGCGCCGTACTCCCCATTTCCGGCCCGGCGGGAACGCCTGCCGAGTACCGGGGCGTGTTTGGAAGCGCGGGCGGGCTGCTCTTTACCTGGGAGCCCCTTAGCTTCGGGCAGCGGCAGGCGCGGCTCGGGCAGGCCGGCGCGGCGGTGAGCGAGGCGCAGGCCGGCTACGACCTGGCCCTGTTTCAGCACCAGGTGCATGTGGTGGATGCGCACCTCAACCAGCAATACGCCGAGGCCCTCATTCAGGTGCAGGCCGCCAATTTGGAGCGGGCGCAGGTCTTCTACACCAGCGTGCGGGTGCTGGCCCGCAGCGGGCTGCGCCCGGGCGTGGACACGGTGCTCACGCAAACCGAAATTGCCAAGGCCCAAATCGGCCTCAACAACGCCCGCGAAAAAGCCGCCGTGGCCCTGCTCCAACTCAACGCGCTGCTGGGCTACCCCGGCCCCAGCGTCCACATTGCGACCCCCGGCCTGTTGGCCCAGCCCCCGGCTATACCACCCGCGGCAGCCCCCGCCACCGCCCACCCGCTGCTGGCCTTTTCCCAGGCCCAGGTGGGCGTCGCCACAGCCCGCGAGCAGGTGGCCCGACGTGCCTACGCCCCGCGCCTAAACCTGTTCGGCAGCGGCTTTGCCCGCGGCTCGGGGGCCTCGCTCAACGGGCCGGCAGACTTCAACTACGGCCCCGGTGGGCTGGCCTTCTCCCGCTACAACTACGCCGTGGGGGCCACCCTCAGCTTTCCGCTGCTGTCCTTCCCGGCCGTGCGCTACCAGACCCGCGCCGCTACGGCCGAGCTCAGTGCCCAGCAGCAGCTCTTGCAGGACCAGCAGCTGCAGCTCGACAACGCCCGCCAGGTGGCCCAGGTGCGCGTGCAGACGGCAGCCGACAACGTGCCTCCCGCCCAGCAGCAGCTCGCCGCCGCCCGCCGCGGCTACGCCCAGCTGCAAACCCGCTACCAGGCCGGCCTGACCACCCTGCCCGAAGTCTACCAGGCGCTCTACGAAGTGAACCGCGCCGAAGCGGACTACGCCACGGCCGTATCGCAGGTATGGTCGGCCGCCCTTTCCCAAGCCTACGCGGCGGGTCGTCTCGACGACTTCCTGCGTTTCGTGCCCCAGCCATGAACCTGATAACCGCCGCCCTGCGCCGCCCCCTCACCGTGGTGGTGGCCATCCTGGGCCTCGTCTTCTTCTCGGGGCTGGCCATCCGCCAGATGCCCATCGACATCTTTCCCCAGTTGGGTCTGCCCACCGTGTACGTGGCCCAGCCCTACGGCGGGCTTTCCCCCGAGCAGGTGGAAGGGCTGATTACGTCCTACTACGAGTACCACTTTCTCTACGTGACGGGCATCAAGTTCGTCGATTCCAAGTCGGTGCAGGGCATGGCCCTGGTCAAGCTGCAGTTCCAGCCGGGCACCGACATGAACCAGGCCATTGCCGAGGTGGTGGGCTACGTGAACCGCGCCCGGGCCTTTATGCCGCCGGGCACGGTGCCGCCGTTCATCACCCGCTTCGACGCCGGCAGCGTGCCGGTGGGCCAGCTCGTGTTCACCAGCCCCACCAAGACGCTGGGCGAGATTCAGGACCTGGCCCTGTTCAAGGTGCGGCCGATGTTCTCGACGCTACCCGGCGTGTCGGCCCCACCGCCCTTCGGCGGCAACCAGAAAACGGTGGTCGTGCGCGTGGACCCCGAGCGCCTGCGCAGCTACGGCCTGGCCCCGGAAGCCGTGGTGCAGGCCCTGGCCAAGGGCAACACCATCACGCCCGCCGGCAACGTGCGCATCGGGGACCAATTGGTGATGACCCCGCAGAACTCGCTGGTCGACAACATCCAGGAGCTGGGCAACGTGGCCCTGCAGCCCGGCAGCGGCCCGGCCGTGTACCTGCGCGACTTGGCCACCGTGGAGCTGGGCGCCGACGTGACCACCGGCTACGCCCTGATTAACGGCAAGCGCTCGGTGTACATGAACGTGTCGAAGCGCGCCGATGCCTCCACCTGGAACGTGGTGCAGGCCGTGAAAGCCAACCTGCCCGCCATGCAGGCCGCCGTGCCCGACGACATCAAGGTATCATACGAGTTCGACCAGTCGGGCTACGTCATCAACTCGCTCAAGAGCCTGCTGTTTGAAGGTGGACTAGGGGCCATCCTCACCGGGCTGATGGTGCTGCTGTTTCTGGGCGACCGGCGTAGCGCCCTGATTGTGGTGCTCACCATCCCCATCGCCCTGCTGGCCGGCGCCACGGGCCTGTACTTGGCCGGCCAGACCATCAACATCATGACCCTGGGCGGGCTGGCGCTGGCCGTGGGCATCCTGGTGGACGAGGCCACGGTGACCATCGAAAACATCCACCGCCACCAGGAGCTGGGGAAGCCCAAGGTGCGCGCCATCTTCGACGCCTGCCAGGAAATTGCCGGGCCCAAGCTGCTGATTCTGCTCAGCATCCTGGCCGTGTTCGTGCCGGCGCTGTTCATGTCGGGCGTGCCGCGGGCCATGTTCCTGCCGCTGGCGCTGGCCGTGGGCTTCGCCATGATTGCCTCGTTTCTGCTCTCGCAGACCCTGGTGCCGGTGGTGGCCAACTGGTACCTGAAAGACCACGTGGCCGAACCCCGGGAAACCCGCTTCGACCGCTTCCGGCAGCGTTTCTCGAACCTGCTGACCGGGCTGCTGCGCTGCAGCGCCGTGGTTGTTCCCGCGTACCTGGTTGTGGCGCTGCTGGCGCTGGGCGTGGGCTACCACTTCCTCGGCACCGAAATTTTCCCCAAGGTGGACACCGGGCAGTTTCAGGTGCGCCTGCGCCTGCCCACCGGCACCCGCATCGAGCGCACCGAAGACGCCACCCAGCAGGTGCTGGCCCTCGTGCAGCAGCTGGCCGGGCCGGGCAACGTGGCCATCACCTCGGCCTTCGTGGGCACCCAGCCCTCGAGCTACCCCATCAACACGATTTACCTGTGGACCAGCGGCCCCCACGAGGCGGTGCTCAAAGTCAACCTCAACCCCAAAGCGGGCTTGGTGCTGGAAGACTTTAAGGAGCGGCTGCGGGCCCGGGCGAAGCAGAAAATCCCGCAGCTGGCGCTCTCCTTCGAGCCCGGCGACCTGGTGGAGCAGGTGCTGAACCTGGGGGCGACTACCCCCGTCGAAGTGGCCGTGGTGGGCAAGGACCTGGCCCAGGGCCGGCAGGTGGCCGAGCGCCTGCGCACCCAATTGGCCGCCATTCCCTACCTGCGCGATGTGCAGTTCGGCCTGCCGCTGGACTACCCCACGCTCAACATTCGCTACGACCGGGTGCGGCTCAGCCAGCTGGGTTTGAACGTGGACCAAGTGAGCCGGTCGATGGTGGCGGCTACCTCGTCGAGCCGCTTCACCCAGCCCAACTACTGGATTGACAAGAAAACCGGCACCTCCTACCAGGTGCAGGTGGAAGTGCCGCCGTTCAAGATGGCCTCCGCCGGCGACGTAGAAGGCATTCCGGTGGGCAACCGGCCGCCGGCCGGGGCGGGCGCCGCTGGTGGGCGCAGCGGCAGCGTGTACTTCCGCGACGTGGCCGACTGGAGCCGCAGCACCGCCGCCGGCGAGTACGACCGCCTCAACCAGCAGCGCTACCTGACCCTGACGGCCAACGTGCACGGCCAGGACCTGGGCACCGCCACGCGGGGCGTCCAACAAGCCATCGAAGGGCTGGGCGCGCTGCCAGTGGGCGTCAAGATTCTCGTGCGCGGCCAGGCCGAGCTGCTGGGCCAGACGCTCAGCGAGCTGCAACTCGGCCTGGGGTTGGCCATCGTGGTGATTTTTCTGCTGCTGGCGGCCAACTTTCAGAGCTTCAGGCTCTCCTTTGCCATCCTCTCCACCCTGCCGGCCGTGCTGGCCGGGGCCCTGCTCCTGCTGCTGTTCACCGGCAAAACCCTCAACCTGCAGTCGTTCATGGGCTGCATCATGGCCATCGGGGTGGCCGTGGCCAACGCCATCCTGCTGGTGACCAGCGCCGAGGCCGTGCGCCGGGGCCCCGACGCGCCCGACCAGGCCGCCCTGGTCGGGGCCGGCAACCGCCTGCGCCCCATCCTGATGACCAGCCTGGCCATGATGGCCGGCATGGTGCCCATGGCCCTGGGCCTGGGCGAAGGCGGCGAGCAGACCGCGCCGCTGGGCATCGCCGTCATCGGGGGCCTGTTGTTTTCCACGCTCAGCACCCTGCTGGTGCTGCCGCTGGTGTACCGGGCAGCTGTGGGCCGCGCCGCACCGGTGGCCGTCTCGCTCGACCCCACCGACGAGCACTCTCAGTTTTACGGGCAGTAACCGCTAATTGCGGCATCTTATGAAGCATCTGAAGCATCCATTTTTATCCTCCACCCTGGCCGCGGCAGTGCTTGCCGGTCTGGTCAGCGCTTGCTCTTCGCCGCCTAAGGAACCCGCGACCGCACAGCCCCCAGGTGCGCCCACGGTGCCGGTGGTCGAGGTCCTGACCCTGGCCCCGCCGCAGTCGCAGGGACGCACCGTGCGCCTGCCGGGCGAGCTGCTGCCGCGGGAGCGGGTGAGCCTGCACGCCAAAATTAGCGGCTACGTGCGGCGCCTGCCCGTGGACATCGGCACGCGGGTGAAAAAAGGGCAGGTGCTGGTGGAGCTGGAAGCGCCCGAAGCGCAGGCCCGGCTGGCGGGGGCGGCGTCCGGCCTGCAAGCGGCCCAGGCGCGCTACCAGAGCAGCCTCGACACCTACCAGCGCGTGGCCCAGGCCAGCGGCACGGCGGGCGTCATCGCGGCCAGTGAAGTCTCCCGCACGCGCAACCAGATGCTGGCGGATAAATCGGGCGTGGCGGCGGCCCGGTCCGTGCTGCGCGCCGTGCAGGACGAAAACCAGTACCTGACCGTGCGGGCGCCCTTCAGCGGCGTCGTCACCAAGCGCTTCGTGGACGTGGGCGCCCTGGTGGGCAGCGGCGACGCGCCCCTGCTGGAGCTGGAAGACAACGCCGTGCTACGCCTGAACGTGGCCGTGCCCGAAGCCGCGGCCGGCAACGCCCTGGAAAAGGAGCAGGTCAGCTTCACCGTGAAGGCCTTTCCCGGCCAGCCCCGCACAGCGCACCGGTCGCGCCAGACCCAGAGCCTGGACGTGGACACCCGCAGCGAAACCTGGCAGTTCGACGTGCCCAACCCCGAAGGGGCCCTCAAGCCCGGCATGTTCGCCGACGTGCAGCTCCAGCTGTCCCGGCAAAAGCCCTCCTTCGCCGTGCCCTTCGCTACGGTGGTAACTACCCAGGAGCGCAGCTTCGTTATTCGCGTGCACAGGGGCCGCACCGAATGGGTCGACGTGGGCAAAGGCATCAGCCTGGCCGAGCAGGTCGAGGTCTTCGGCAAGCTAACGCCCGGCGATACGCTGGTGCGACGCGGCAGCGAGGAGCTAAAGCCCGAAACGGTCGTCAAAATCAAGTTTGCGGCGCCGGAAGCGGCCACAAAGCCCGAGAAATAACCTGCCTTAGTCTGCCCTATAATAATCTTGGCTATGAAATGGATAACGGGCGAACGACCGAAGATTGACCGAATCGCTTGCCCCTGGCTGATTCAAAAATTTGTCGACCCTGGTGCCGAGTTCCTGTTCGTGCCCACAGAGCAGGTTTTTCAGCAAGCGGCCGTGCTGTCGGCCATCCCCTACGACATCGCCGGGGCGGAGTACTCCCACGAGGGGGCATACTGCACGTTCGACTACATTCTCAAAAAGCACCAGCTCCACGACCCAGCCTTGCAGCAGCTGGCCCTTATCGTGCGCGGGGCCGATCCGACCACTTTGAGTTGGCTCCGCAGGCGGCCGGGTTGTGGGCCATATCGGCCGGGCTGAGCTACAACTACGCCGACGACCGGCAGCAGCTGGCCATTGGCCTGAAGGTCTACGATGCCCTCTACAGCTGGGCCAAGCACGCCTCCGCGGAGCGCCACACCTGGAACCCCTCATAGGTTAATCAATGCGACATGTGGCGGCCTTGTTCTTGCTGACTTTCCTGTGCGCCGCCTGCGGACAGGAGAAAACCCGGTGGCTGGCCGGCTACCAGCACACCAAGTGTGCCTACGCCCGCGTGCAGGCCCGCATGCAGCAAGCACAGGCCCCCGCCCGGGCGCGCCGCCGGCAGCTCACCGCGCAGCTGGCGGCCCAGGCCGCGCCCTACGGGCCCGAACTAGCGGCGTTGCGTGCCGACAGCAGCGACCAGCAGCACCAGTATCTGCAAGCCTACCGCCAGCTAACGGACCGGCAAAGTGCCCGGTACGGCCACGTCAGCACCCCCGAATACGAACAAGCCCTGGCCCGCCTCGCGCAAGCCCGCGACCGGGCCCTGCACGAGCGACAGGCCCGCTTCCAGGCCGTGCGTCGGCGCCTGCAGCAGACCCCCGGCCGGGACGCCCTGCGCCGGGAAGCAGCGGCCCTGGACCGCAGCCTGCGGGCCGCGACCCGGGACGTTCCGGCCCAATACCGCCCCTCCCTCGACAGCCTGCAAAGCGTTCTGAACCGCCAGGGCCTGGAGTACCAGGCCCTGCGGCAGCACCTGGACGCCGCGCAGCAAACGGCCCTGGCGGCCAAACGGGAACGCATCCGGGCCGCACCGTGCCAAGGCTTGGCGGCCGACTAATTCCGGGCCCATAGCCTCGGCCGCCGGTTTGCCGTACCCCTTACCAGCTACTTCTTTCAATTTATTCCTTGCTAACCCCCTTCCGATGAACGATTCCATCTCCCGCCGCGACGCGTTGCGTGCCACGGCCCTGTTGGGCGCTACCTCGCTGCTCAGCATCGACGACACGCTGGCCGCCGTGTCGGCCCCGCCGAAAGGCAAAACCCCCGCCCTGAGTGCCGCCGACATTACCGCCATCGACGCGGCCATGGGCAAGAAAGGCGCCTACAACGAGGCCCAGGCCACGCACCTCGTTGCCCTGCCCCGCAACGATTTGAAGATTAAAATCAAGGGCGAGCCGGTGCCCATTCCCTTCGGTTTCGGCGGGTGGGTGGCCATCAAGCACACGCTCGACGGCAAGGCGGCCATGCTGATGAGCGACACCGTGCTGCTGCAGGAAGAAGTGAATCCGTTGATGTCGGCCGCGCTGGCCAACGGGCTGGAAATCGGCGCGGTGCACAACCACTTTTTCTACGAAGAGCCGCGCATCTTCTACATGCACGTTTCGGGCATGGGCACCCCGGCCGAGTTGGCCCGCAAGTTTGCCGCCACGCTGAAAGACTCCAAGCTGCTGCCCGCCAACCAGCCCCAGGCCAGCGCGGCCCCTTCGCCGCAATCCGGTAATAACGCCACCCCAGCGGCCGGCCCGCCCACCGGCAAGGAGCTCTTCGACTTGGCCGCCCTCGACGCCGTGGTGAAGTACAAAGGTACCGTCAACGGCCCCACCTACAAGTACACCGTGGGCCGCGACGACCTGCAGTCGTTGATGATGAACACCGAAATGACCGCGGCCATCGGCCTGAACTCGTGGGCCGCGTTTGCCGGCAAGCAGGACGACGCGCACATTGCCGGCGACATCGCCATGCTCGAGCACGAAGTCAACCCCGTCATCAAGGCGCTGCGGGCCCACAACCTGGAAGTAGTGGCCGTGCACAACCACATGCTCGGCGACACCCCGCGCATGATGTTCCTGCACTACTACGGCCGCGGCCCGGCCGCGCAGCTGGCCATCGGCTTCCGCGCCGCGCTCGACCAGCTCGGCAAGGGCAAGCGCGGCGGCGGCATGGAAGGCATGCGCGGCGAGATGAAGCACTAGCGGTTACTGCCCCCGCGCTGCTTTCGGATGGCTGCCCAGCTCATCCCAGACCCATACGCCCCTGCCCGATGGAAACGTCCCTGCACGCCGCTCCACCGCCCGCCGTTCCCTACCCGCTGTGGGCGCTGATTTGCTACTTTCTGCGGCTCGGCAGCCTCGGCTTTGGCGGGCCGGTGGCCCTCATCGGCTACATGCACCGCGACCTGGTGGTCGAGCGCCGGTGGATTAGCGACGCCGACTACAACGAAGGCCTGGCCTTGGCCCAGCTTGCGCCCGGGCCGCTGGCCGCGCAGCTGGCCATCTACCTCGGCTACGTGCTCTACCGCCTGCGCGGGGCCACGCTGGTCGGCCTGGCCTTCGTGCTGCCCTCGTTTCTGATGGTGCTGGCCCTGAGCGTGGCCTACACCGCCTACGGCGGCTTGCCTTGGATGCAGGCCGTGTTCTACGGCGTGGGCGCCGGCGTCATCGGCCTCATCGCCGTGAGCGCCGGCAAGCTCACCCGCAAGTCCTTGGGCCGCGACCCCTGGCTGTGGGCCTACTACGGGGTGGCCGCGGCCGTCACCGTCATCACCCACACCGAGCCGGTTTTGCTGTTTCTCGGCGCCGGCGCGGTGCAGTGGTTGCGGAAGGCCCCGCCCGCCGGCTGGTTGCGCCGCTCCGGGCGCGCGTCGGCCGTGGCCCTGCCCGGCGCGGCGCTGCTGGCGGCACTGGTAGAGCGGCAATCCCCCGGTCTGCTGACGCAGATTTTCTGGTTTTTCACCAAGGCCGGGGCGTTCGTGTTCGGCAGCGGGCTGGCCATCGTGCCCTTCCTGCACGGCGGCGTGGTCGAGCAATACCACTGGCTCAGCGACGCGCAGTTCCTCGACGCCGTGGCCGTGGCCATGATTACGCCCGGCCCGGTGGTCATCACCGTGGCCTTCATCGGCTACCTGGTGTCGGGCCTGCCGGGGGCCTGCGTGGCGGCGCTGGCCGCGTTTCTGCCCTGCTACGTGCTCACGGTGGTGCCGGCTCCCTACTTCAAGAAGTACGGGCAGCGTCCGGCCATCAAGGCTTTCGTGGATGGCATCACGGCCGCCGCCATCGGCGCGCTCAGCGGCGCGGTGGTCGTGCTGGCTACCCGCGCTATCGTGGACGTGCCCAACGCGCTGCTGGCCGCCGACACCGCGCTGGCCCTGTGGCGCGACAAGTGGCTGTCCGAGCCGGTACTGATTTTGCTCGCCGCTGGCGCGGGGCTGCTGCTGAAGCTCGCCGGGCATTAGCGGCAGGGCTACAGTGCTAGGGCCGGGCCTCGTACACCACCATCCGGGCCACGGGCTTCCCATCGGCTTCCTGCTCCGGCGCATACACTCGGTGGGTGCGTTGGTCCACGGCCAGCGAGTGCACCTTCTTTGGCACGGGCACGTCCTGCAGCTTCACGAAGTGCGTCGCGTCCACGGCCTGTACCACGGAAATGAAGCCGCTGTAGCAGGCCACATAGACGCGCCGCAGGCCCGCGTCGTACTTCACCACGTCCCCGCCGCCGGGCAGCTTCACCTGCGCCACCGGCCGGTGCGCGGCCACGTCGAACACCGTGAGCTGGTCGTTGCCCTCGCAAGCCAGAAAGGCCAGGTGGCGGGTCGGGTCCAGGGCCATGCCGTGGTTGCCCACGCAAGAGCCCACCGGGTAGTTGCCTTCCACCCGGTCCGTGGCCGGGTCTATCACCACGAAGCGGTTGCTTTCCTGCAGGTTCAGGTACACCTTGCGCGCCACCGAGTCGTACTGCGGCATCCCGGTTTCGCTGCCGAACGGAATCTTCTTCACCACCTCGTCCGTGCGCACGTCCACCACCAGCAGCGTTTTGGCCCGCTCGTCGCTCACGTACAGCTTGTGGAAGGGCGCAGCGTAGGCGTTGCCGTCGGGCTTGTTGAGGGCCGGTATCTTCTTTACCACTTGTAGCCGCGTCCCGTCAATCACGCCGATGCTGTGGTCGCCCCAGTTGCTGGTGTACACCTTGTTGAGTTCCGGCACCACTTCCACGCCTTCGGCCCCCGGCGTGTCCGTCACGGTTTTAAAGAGCTTGTTTGTTTTCAGGTCGATGACGTAGATAACATTCGCGCCCAGGTGCGCCGACCATAGCCGCCCGCGCGCCTCGTCAATCGTCAGGTAGTCAAACCGCTTGCCCACGCCGCCCGGTAGCGCGATGGTGGCCACCGGGCGCAGCGCCGGCCCCGGGCTTGCCGCGTCCGCCTGCGCCCACCGGACGCCAGCGCCCAGCAGCGCCACGCCACTCCCTGCCACAATCAATCCAATGCCTGCTGTGTTCATATTATCCTGGTGCGATTCCAGGCGAAAAGGTAGTTCTTTTCGAAGCATTTGCTTCGCTCTGCAACCCAGGGGCCACCCCGGGTATTCCATCTATCACTCCAGTGCAACCTAAAAGGCCGGCGCAACACAGGGAGGAGCCGGCCTTAGCGGGTATCAAAAAAATCTACTCTAGAGCCTGTTCTGCACCTGGGATTAAATTTGGGGCATGAGAGCGACGCGGAGTTACCCCAGTGACATTTCAGACGATAAATGGGCGTTTGTGGCCCCGTACCTGTGCCTGATGCGGGAAGACACGCCCCAGCGGGAGCACCCGTTGCGGGCCCTGTTCAACGGCCTGCGCTACCTGAGCCACACGGGCTGCCAGTAGCGCTACCTGCCCCACGACCTGCCGCCCTGGTCGGCGGTGTACCAGCAGTGGCAACGCTGGCGCGCCGCCCGCGTGTTTGAATCCATCGTCCACGATTTGAACGAATTGCAGCGCGTTCTGCTAGGCCGGGCGGCCACGCCCACGGCGGTTGTCTTCGACGGGCGCACCTTGCAAAGCACGCCCGAGAGCGGGCACCGGGCCGGCTACGACGGGGCCAAAAAGCGCAAGGGCCGCAAGGCCCACATCGCCGTGGACACGCTGGGCCACCTGCTGAGCGTGGTCATCACCCCGGCCAACGAACAGGAGCGGGCCCAAGTGGGCCAACGCTGCCAGCGGGTGCAGGAAATCACGGGCAAACCGTCGAGGTCGGCTTTGGTGACCAAGGCTATACGGGCGAAGACCCCGAATACGAGGCAGCGGTGCATGACATTGATTTGCAGGTCATCACCAAGCCCGAAGGGCAAACCGACTTTGTTGGTGCCCCGCCGTTGGGAGGTCGAGCGCAGCTTCGCCTGGTGCAGCCGCTTCCGGCGACTGGCGCGGGATTACGAGCGGTTGAGCAACAGCTTGCAACAACTGCATTTCGTCGTTTTCGCCTGCATTATGCTTGCCAGATACGCCAATAGTGCATAACAGGCTCTAGGGAAATATCCTGTAGCCACAACCGGATTACCCCGTTTATCTGAACGAAACTATCTGACATGGCTACGTAACGGTGCATCATCCGCCAGCGGAAAGGCGTTCATGTCCTTTAAGCCTTTTATCGTAATGCATTCGACGCCCGTTTTCACGGCGTGAATGGCGGCTAGCTTTAGGATGCGCCCCAAGCGACCGATGCTACCCCTGCTCAGTTCCAATAGCTTGAAAGCCATCGCTTGGTCCATCAGATTAGAAGGTTTTCGCAAGGCGAGTATGCATTCGAAGCTTGCCAACAAACGCACGTATTCGTGGCCCATTGACCACACCGGCAGACGAGCAACTTCAAAGCGACGCCCAACCTGTTCGTCCAGGCACATCGCGTTGTGAGCAGATTCAACGCCAGCACACACGACGGGAATACTCAACTCATTCACCAACGTCTTCAGACCCGCTAAAAAGCTTCGCTGTTGCAGGGCGCTGCCCAGGAGTATGTGATGGATTTCATCGATGAACACCATTTGTACGTTGTTTGCCTTCAGCACTTGAACCACCTGAAACCGCTTGTCCTTGGTGCTCGCCCTGGGGGAATACGAAGAGTGTAACACATCCAGTATCGTTTCATACAAGGCACTTTCCTTCGGCCCATCGGCAATTCTTATCGAAAGGACAGGAAAACCGTTAATGGATGGTTTATAAGTACTTGCATAATGACGCATAACGGTTGTTTTACCGCTTCCCGGCTCCCCGATTATGAGGAGGTTCATGGCGTCGGGGTCAACTGGCGGACGGTGATGCATGTCGGCCAGATGTTCCAAAATTAGGCGGGCTTGTGTGTGACCAATCCACTTTTCTTTGGCCAAGTCGTTGATTCGCTCATCGGTGGGCTTGTCCAGCAAAATAGCCGTATCAGGCGTCAGATGTTCCATTGTCCAAATCATTAAAAGGGGTGACATCAGAAAAAATTGGTGTCAGATGAGCCAATACAGCCTCTTCAACGTCTTGGGATTGTTGAGTCGTGGGCTGGATTTCAGGGAAGCTAGCGGGTGCCTCACTTGTTGAAACCGGCATCTCGTCATTTACATCGGCTGGTGTTGGAATACCACCCAGCAAGCGGCGGGCAGCCTTTGTCATTCTTCCTGTCTTGCGGATGGCTTCCTTCTCCTGAGCCTCCAAGGCATCCAACCCCTTGAAAATCAAATCTTCTGTGAGGCGCGTGCGGTCCGGGTTAATGGCCAACAGCTGGCGTACGATTCGCCGTTGCTCCCAAAGCGAAATCGCTGGCCTTCCCATGATGGCGAGGGGAACGTCGTGGTATATTCGGGTTGTTGGGTCCAAAAAATACACGCGTCTTAAGTCGCGTGGGTCGCGTTTGAAAGTAAAAAGACGAGGGGGGCCGTCCGGACCGTCTTCGCGGCTGCCAATCAACGGCCTTAGCACTTCGGCGTAGTAATGAAATCGGTCGATGACCACGCCATAGCGTTGAATGGACCGTTCCACAATTGGCATAAAGTCACGTTGTACTTGTCGCTCATCTTGGTAGCGGGGGCGGGGACCAATGCCGGGTTTGCCAGGGGCACCGAAGATGCCTTGGGTATACCGTTCGTACGGGCTCATCCCGAGAGATTTGTGCTCATGATGGTGGTAGACGTTAACAATGTACGTGACCAGCCACCGCTCAAATTCGGGCAAGGAGAACGCCGCGCGTTGGGGCATGACCAGCCGGCGACGCCCGCGCGGGCGCATCACCAATGCCCCTGCTAAGCGACGTATGTGAAATTTAATGGTTTTGATTAAGCGCTCTACGTTTCCGCCGTATTCGGGGCGTTTCGGGGGGCGGTACAGCAGCTCGATGCCGTAGTACTCGCTGGCCCGTTGCAGCATGGTGCCGTGAAACTCTTTGGCGTTGTCAAGATGCAAGGCGTCCATCGGGCCCCAACAGGGCCACACCCCGGGCACCTCCCGCTCGCTCATCCACTTTTCTTTTGGAAGAATGGCGTGGGCCATGCACAAGCCGGTCCCGCCCGCTCCGGGCGCTTCGAACCCGAGGTAAATGCCGACCACCATGCGGGAGTATATATCCGTCGCGATGGTTAGCCACGGCCGGCACATGGGTTGGCGAGTCTCTTCGTGCACCAGCACGATGTTTAGCAGGGCATGGTCGAGTTGCACAACCGCCAGGGGATATTCCGCTTCCAGGGTATTGGGCTTCGTGGGGTCAAAACGCTCCTTCGCGGCACGAGCACCCCAGCGTGTCGCTTCTTGTGTTTTCAGCTCAATCTGTTTTATCCGGGAACGCAGCGTTTTATCCGTCGGCGCGCACACAGTAGAGCCGTGGAATTTTCGTTTTAACTCCTCAAAAACCTGGGCCGGGGCTTTTCCCTGCGGAGTCTGATAATGGTCCTTGATTACTTGCTGGACCACCGCTTCCACTTCCGGCGCTAACCGGGAAAGGCCCCGTCCACCCCTGCGCTCCTTGTCTGCCAACGCCAAGACAGTGCCCGCCTTTTTATAGCGGCCCAACCACCTCCGCAGAGTCGAGCAGCCTTTCCCTTGCGCTTCGGCTATCTGAGCCACTCGGGCAGCCGTGGGTTTGACGTGCAAGAGCGGTTGTATGATTTCGAGCCGGCGTTGCGCTTCGGCATAGGCGGCGGCGGATATGCCAAGAAATGCGTCATGCGCCGCTTCAGCAGGAGCAGTAAGCAGCTTTAAGTCTTCAACAGGAAACGACCCCGTCACCCCGGTGCCTTCGTATTCCCCAAACATGGTTTGCGGGTCCGGCATGAAATGCAAACGAACAATTTTTCCCCGATAGAGGCACCGTTCGCCTTTAATTAATTTGATGGATTCCACGGAGTCGTTCAGTAAGTAGGTGATACATTTTCACGCAGTAAAAAGCCGGAATGTCATTATCCAATCACAAGGCAACCAAGTGGTGCCTACTGCTGCCTGATGTCGTCTTGCACACCTACCTAGGCTGTTTAGCCCGGTAGCTTTTGCCAACTTCTCGGGGCTTTTAAAAGCCGAGCCCTTGACAGGCTAAAAATAAGAAGCCCAGTTTCTTCCTGCTCCTCCTTATACCGAAAATGCGCGAAACGAATCCGACTGATTACCAATGACAAGTTATTCAGGAAATTTCACCTAATGGGCACTGTCGCATGGATACATCGGTGTTGATGGTCAATGCTTTGCTATGGCTGGCGCTCCGTGGTGCCCTAACAGTGGCGGGACTCGCATGAGCTAGCGGCATTTAAACCCCAATTTGTTGAGGATAATGAGCATGAGCTTTGGCTAGGGAGTACTGTCACAACATATTAGGTCCGCAGGCACCAGTTGCTGGGCGAAATGGGGCATTTGCTCATCGGTGCGAGCAGTTAGTACCGTGGTCCTGATAAACCAGACCAAGCAAGAATTACGCGGCTTCATCCCGTCGTGGCCGAAGCCAATGGCCACAACCAGACACGAGCCGGGTGACTCCACTGCGATTACGACTCGCGGTCAGCTTGCATCGCGGTAGATAGGCCACGCCGGCTTCAGCCTTGTGAGTGCGCCCACAACTAATTGCGGTAAAGCCAGCAATTCACCCGCAATGATGGCTCCAAGCGACGACGGCCGACGCAACGTCCGGTCATCACTTTAATCCGTAACTTCGAACAAGCTCTTGGCGACTGATGAGCAAGTCTTTACCATGATTTTTCAGGCGATTCATGCTGATTCTCTGCTGCATTTTGCATGGGCTTAGCTGTTGTACACTCACATAAATTGTATGTCCGCAACCAGACCCGCCAAAACCAGCCCCGGTACAGTTCATCCAGCCACAACTCCCGCGCAGAGGTCCCAGTCGCCCGGCGACGAGCTTAGCCCGGCGGCCCAACGGTACCAAGATTTAGCAGTACTCAGCCCCGTCAATGCTCAAGGGACCTATAAAGGGGCGTTGCACAAATCAGGTAATCAGCTAGGCCCGGCAGCCCAACGATACAGTGATTTAGGAGTACGAAGTTCTGCTAGCACTCAGCGAACCTATACGGCTGATTTGCGCAGCTACGAAGCTTTTTGCACGCAGCACCAATTCACTCCTTACCCAGCTAGTTTGACCACCCTGAGTGGCTACCTGACTACCCTCGCAGACCAGCAAAAAAAGCTGGCTACCATTCATCATCACTTATGGGCCATCCAGAGGTGGCACCGCTTGAACCGGCTTCCCTCAATAGTTAGCACCCCAGCGCTGAAGCGCGTGTTGCGCGGCATTGCGAAGAAAGTGGGCAAGAAACAACGGCAGGCCCCCGCCTTTACGGTTGAACACCTCGAGAAATGCATTGCACAGCTCAACCTGGCCACAGCCCCCGGGCTGCGTGACCGGGCTATTTTGCTAATGGGCTTTGCCGGCGCTTTTCGTCGGTCGGAACTGGCAGCCCTTAACATTGAGGACCTGAAGTATGACGGGGAGGTTCTCATTATTCGAATTGGCCGCAGCAAAACCAACCAAAACGGGACCGTTGAAGAAAAGGCCTTGTTCCACCCCCAAAATCCGCTTTTTTGCCCCATTACCGCCTACAAAGAATGGCTGGAACAACTCGACGGCCGACTGGAGGGTCCTGTCTTTGTATCAATTAGCCGCGGACGCACACCGGGCACAGGATTGCCCACGATAAAAAGGTTATCGGCTCGGAGTGTGAACGTCTTAGTACATAAACATCTGGGTGAGTTTGCTGAGAATGTGCCCTACACAGCGCATTCATTGCGGGCTTCTTTTATCACCACGGCCAAGCTCGCCGGACAGAATCATGACTTTATCAGGAATCAGACCAACCACAAGTCGGATTTGAGCATAACCCGCTACGCCAGCCCGACCTCAGCAGTGAAAGGCAATGCCGCCAAGGCACTCGGCCTGTGAAGCAGTGGGACACAAGTAGGAGAACTGATTATTACTAAACACAGAGGCAATCTGGCAATACTTTACCATTGATTTAATGCAACTCTGCTCACCTACTTCTACCCAGCAGCAACATCAGGTCTACCAACTTCTACTTTCGTGCTCACCTTCTTCTACCGTAAGGTACTAAAAGTGGGCATTTCGTGCTCATCTTCTTCTTCAGTTTACACTTCCTACTATGGCTGCCGACCCGCTGCTTTTTCTGACTGGCCACGTCTCCACCATTTTTCCGCCCGTACAGGCGACAAAGAAAATCTGGCATCAGGAATTAATTCTGAGCATAGCGGCCCGCAACCAGCCGGCCGAAGGACTGGTGAAAATTCAGTTTGCCGAGCAACACATGCGTTTGCTTGACGGGCTGCGCCTAGGCGAATACGTCACGGTCGGCTTCACGGTGCGCGGCGTGGACTATTATTGGGAGGGCACGACGAAGTACTTGGTCGTCCTCATGGGTCAGCAAATAGCCATCACCCCGGAGCCTGGCCAGCGCAAAAAATCCAGCGGGCGGCGTGCGGCCCCGAACGTTGCAACCACTGATTTCTCGGC
>Ga0308164_10001237_pt1 | contig 31198 bp, 25 predicted proteins | sample PhyTR2_FD_201031 | JGI IMG/M metagenome (GOLD analysis project Ga0308164, IMG submission 201031) | Phyllosphere microbial communities from UC Gill Tract Community Farm, Albany, California, United States - DLSLT.R2 | ecosystem: Host-associated > Plants > Phyllosphere > Unclassified | place: USA... | reverse complement strand
TTCAGTGAAATGCAGGCGCTGTTTCGCGAGGCCTACACCCACAAGACCACGCCGGTACAGAACTACCAGCAGCGCATCCGCAGCATGATCGCCAACAAGTCGCAGAAGGCCAGCGGCGGCGACCTGGCGCGCGAATGCGTGAATGCCACGCTGTCGGGCATCGAGCGCCTGGGGCTGGAGCTGGATGACACCGCCTTCGAAAAAGCCGTGGACCTGGTGGTCAATGCCGACAATATCTACGTGGTCGGCGTGCGCCGCTCCTTTGCAGTGGCCGATTACCTGGTCTACAACCTGCAGCACACCAACAAGCGCATCCACCTGATCTCGGGCCTGGGCGGCAGCTACCGCGAGCAGATGCGCAGCGTGCGCGCCAATGACCTGGTGATTGCGATCAGCTTTACGCCCTACGGCAAAGAGACCCAGCACTGCCTGCGCATTGCCCAGCACCACCAGGCCAAGACGCTGATCATCACCGACAGCAACCTGTCGCCGCTGGCCAAGCGGGCGAACGCGGTGCTGTTGGTGAACGAGGGGTCGTCGTTTGCCTTCCGTTCGTTGAGCGCCACGTTGTGCCTGTGCCAGGCGTTGTTCATTGCCGTGGCGTATCGGTTGGAGTTGAAGGTGGATGAGATTCATGAGCAGGTGGGGTTTGATGATTGAGCTTGGGCCTCTGACGGCCCTCCTGCGGGAGCGGGCTTGCTCGCGAAAGCGGTCTGGGAGCGACTGGTTAGCCGACTGATACAGCGCATTCGCGAGCAAGCCCGCTGCCACATTTATTGCTCAGCGTCAGGGGTTGGGGTGGCGCATCAGAAGGTACGCGGAGGGGATGACAAATAGGGACAACAGCGGCGCCGTGAGCATCCCGCCAATCATCGGGGCGGCGATGCGGCTCATGACTTCGCTGCCAGTGCCGCCGTCCAGCAGGATCGGCAGCAGGCCGGCGATGATGACGGCCACCGTCATGGCCTTTGGGCGCACGCGCATGACCGCGCCTTGCATGATCGCGGCCGGCAAGTCGCCATCGTTGCGCTCGGCCCAGGCACTTTTCAAGTAGAGCAGCATGATCACGCCGAACTCCGCCGACACCCCTGCCAGCGCGATAAAGCCCACACCCGTGGCCACCGACAGGTTGAAGCCCATCCAGTCAAGCAACCATACCCCGCCCGTCAGCGCGAACGGCAAGGTTGCCAGGATCAGCAACGCTTCATCCACCCGGCGAAAGGTCAGGTACAACAGCACGAAGATGATCAGCAAGGTGGCCGGCACTACCAGCTTGAGGCGCTGGTTGGCACGCTCCAGGAACTCGAACTGCCCTGAATAGCTGAGGCTCATGCCCGGTTGCAACTGGACCTGCTGATTGATCGCGGCACGCAGGTCCTTCACCACGGAGGCCAGGTCGCGGTCACGCACGTCGATGTAGACCCAACCCGACGGGCGTGCGTTTTCGCTCTTGAGCATAGGTGGGCCATCGGTCACCTTGACCTTGGCCACCGTGCCCAGGGTGATCTGGCTGCCCGACGGCGTATAGATCGGCACATTACCCAAGGCCGTCACCGAATCGCGCCATTCCTTCGGGTAACGCAGGCTGATCGGAAAACGCGCCAGCCCTTCTACGGTTTCACCGATGGTTTCCCCGCCGATGGCGCCGGACACGATCGACTGCACATCAGCGATGTTCAGCCCGTAGTGCGCGGCAGCTGCGCGGTCGATATCGACGTCAATGTAGCGCCCTCCGGTGAGGCGTTCCGCCAAGGCAGAACTGACACCCCGCACGCCCTTCGCGACCTTTTCCACGGCCTGGGTGACCGTATCGATCTGCATCAGGCTGGTGCCGGCCACTTTCACCCCGATCGGGCTTTTGACGCCCGTAGCCAGCATATCGATGCGGTTGCGGATCGGCGGGATCCAGATGTTCGTCAGGCCCGGCACCTGCACCACGCGGTCGAGTTCCTTGACCAGCTTGTCCGGGGTCATGCCGGGGCGCCATTGCTCGCGGGGCTTGAATTCAATCGTGGTCTCGAACATCTCCAGCGGCGCCGGGTCGGTGGCCGTTTCGGCGCGACCGGCCTTGCCGAATACGTGGGCGACTTCCGGCACCGTCTTGATCAGGCGGTCAGTGCGTTGCAGCAACTCCCCGGCTGTTTGCGTCGACAAGCCCGGCAGCGCCGAGGGCATGTACAGCAAGTCGCCTTCGTCCAGCGGCGGCAGGAATTCCCCGCCCAGTTTCGAGAGGGGCCACAACGCACTGGCGACCACCACCAGCGCCACCAGCAGCGTCACACGTGGCCAACGCAACACGGCCTCCAGCGCCGGTTGGTAAAGCCTGATCAGGCCTCGATTGAGCGGGTTACGCTGCTCGTCGGGGATGCGCCCGCGAATCCAGTAGCCCATCAGCACCGGGATCAAGGTCACCGACAAGCCGGCGGCGGCCGCCATGGCGTAGGTCTTGGTATAGGCCAGCGGGCCGAAGAGCCGGCCTTCCTGGGCCTGCAGGGTAAACACCGGGATAAACGACAAGGTGATGATCAACAGGCAGAAAAACAGCGCCGGGCCGACCTCCACCGCCGCGTCGGTCATTACTTTCCAATGGTCTTCACCCTTGAGCTCGCGGCCCGGATGGGCGTGATGCCAGGCTTCGATTTTCTTGTGGGCGTTTTCGATCATCACCACCGCCGCGTCCACCATCGCGCCGATGGCAATCGCAATACCGCCCAGCGACATGATGTTGGCGTTGATGCCCTGCAAGCGCATGATAATAAACGCGATCAGCACCCCCACCGGCAGCGAGATGATCGCCACCAGTGATGAGCGCAGGTGCCAAAGGAAAACCCCGCACACCAGCGCCACCACCAGGAACTCTTCCAGCAATTTATGGCTGAGGTTGTCCACGGCGCGGTCGATGAGTTTACTGCGGTCGTAGGTAGTAACGATCTCCACACCGGGCGGCAGGCTGTTTTTCAGCTGCTTGAGCTTGCTCTTGACCGCGGCGATGGCTTCCCTCGCATTTTTGCCACTGCGCAGGATCACTACGCCACCCACCGCCTCGCCTTCACCGTCGAGTTCGCTGATGCCCCGGCGCAGGTCCGGGCCCAGTTGAATAGTTGCCACATCGCCCAGAGTGACCGGCACATTGTTGGCATCCAGTCGCAGGGGGATCCCACGAAAATCCTGCAGCGACGTGAGGTAGCCGGAAGCCCGCACCATGTACTCGGACTCCCCCATGTTCAGGACCGAACCGCCGGTTTCCTGGTTGGCCTTGCCGATGGCGTCCATCACCTGCGACTGGGTAATGCCACGACTGGCCAGCGCCAACGGATCGAGCTGCACCTGGTACTGCTTGACCTGGCCACCGATGGTCGCGACTTCCGCCACATTGGGCAGGGTCTTGAGTTCGAACTTGAGGAACCAGTCCTGCAACGCGCGTAACTGCGCCAGATCGTGCCGGCCGCTACGGTCTACCAATGCGTACTGGTAGATCCAGCCCACGCCGGTGGCGTCCGGCCCCAGCGCCGGCTTGGCCGATGCCGGCAGCCGAGCCTGCAACTGACTGAGGTATTCCAGCACCCGCGAGCGCGCCCAATACAGGTCGGTGCCTTCGTCGAACAGCACGTACACATAGCTGTCGCCGAAGAACGAAAACCCACGCACAGTCTTGGCCCCCGGTACCGAAAGCATGGTGGTGGTCATTGGGTAGGTGACCTGGTTTTCCACGATCTGCGGTGCCTGGCCGGGATACGGTGTGCGGATAATCACCTGCACATCCGAGAGGTCCGGCAGCGCGTCGACCGGCGTATTCTGCACCGCCCACAGACCCCAGGCGGTGATAAACAGCGTAGCGAGCAAGACCAGGAAGCGGTTGGCCACCGACCAGCGAATCAACAGGGCGATCATGGCTGGTCTCCCGGCTGCATGCTCATTTCAGAAGGGCCGGACGATCGAGCGGAAACCCCGCGCAAACTGGCTTCAGAATCCAGCAGGAATTGACCCGACGCGACCACCTGCTGGCCCTCCTGCAGGCCACTGCGGATGGTCGTCTGGTCCTGGCTTTGCGCACCGACTTCAACGTCCACCGGACGGTAATGCCCGCCCTCCTCCGCCAGCATCACCACGACGCGCTTGCCCGTGCGGATCAGCGCTTCGCTGGGCACTTGCAGCACGGGTTGCACGGTGGATTGCGCCAGGCGCACCTGGGCTATCATGCCGGGGCGCAACGTGCCGTCGGGATTGGGTAGTTCAACGCGCACCTGGATCGTGCGGCTGTCACTGGCAATGGCCGGTAAAATCGCACTGACAGTGCCCTTGAAGGTCTGGCCCGCGAGCCCCGCAAAGCGACTTTCAACCGCCTGCCCAACGGTAAGCGCCGCACCTTGGTCCTGCGGCACCGCGACTTGCAACCACACGCGATCCAGGCCATTGATGCGCGCCAGGGTCTGCCCCGCCGCCACGGTCATGCCTTCGCGCACCTCCAGGGTCTGCACCGCACCGCCTATTGGACTGGTGACGGTCACCACCGATTGCGCACGCCCGCTTCGCTCGATCTGGGCGATCAATCCGGAGGGCATTCCGCTGAGGCGCAAGCGCTGCCGAGCTGCTGCCAACAAGCGGGCGTCGGCGCTGCGGCGCAGGGCCAGGAACTCTTCCTGAGCTGCCGCCCATTCGGGTATCAACAGGTCCACCAAGGGCGCACCCGACTTGAGCACATCCCCCGGCGCGCGGTCATGAACGCGCTCGACAAAACCACTTGCACGCGCCTGCACCACGGCGACGTCACGGTCGTTGAAGGCAAGAATGCCAGGCACCTCCAGTGTGGACGCCATCACGCCACGGGTGACCGTCGCCAGGCGCACGCCGAGGTTCTGCGCCACACGCGGGTCGATCTGCACGGCGGTATTATCCGAAGCGCTATCGGCATAACGTGGTACCAACTGCATGTCCATGAACGGCGACTTGCCGGGCTTGTCGAACTGCTGCTGCGGGTACATCGGGTCGTACCAGTACAGCGCCGGTTTTTCCGCCGTGGCCGGCACCGACACCGGTGCCTGCCCCACCCAGTACCCTGCGCCAAGGCCCGCCCCCAACAGCACAACCGCGAGTGATCGATTAATCATGGGCGGGTTCTCCATAGGCGAAATACAGCTGCGCGCCGACCAGGGCACGCTGCTCGATGGCATCGATCTGTTTGAAGCGGGCCTCGACCAGTTCACGCCGGGCGCTGACTACGTTGAGCAAGTCACCCTTGCCCGCCCGGTAACCGGCCAGGCTCAGCGCGACTTTCTCTTCGGCCAGTGGCACCAGGCTGTCCTGGCTGCGCAGTACGGCGCGGTCCAGGCGCTGGTATTGCGCCAAGTCGTCATCCAGCTGCTGGGCATGCTCCCGGACGGTCGCTTCGCGCTCGGCCTCCAGTTGATCCAGTTCGGCCTGCCGGGCGGCGATCCCGGGGTTTTGCCGGCGGCCAGGGAAGATCGGCAGGTCGAGACTCAATTGCAGGCTGACCATGTCGCCGTACTCACGTCCACGGTGCTGATAGTCCACCTCCCAGCTCCAGTCCGAGGTCTTTTGCGCACGGGCTTCGCGCAACCGCGCCTCGGCCTGACGGGTGCGCGGCGCAAAGGCTTGGAGCTCCGGGTGAAGGTGCAGGTTGTAACGCGCGTCCACAGGCCAGCTGGGAAACTGGCCGCTGGGTGTTTCGCTGGCGGCTGGGCCGATCCAGCGCTTGAGCGCCGCACGGGCCTGGGCGCGCTGCTGGACCAACTCGTCTTCGCGCCCGGCCAGCTCGGCGGCTTCCTGCCTGGGAATGACACTATCCGAGGGCTGGCCGCGCCCCCCGGCTAACTGCGCGCGCACGCTGTCTTGCAGCAGGCGGTTCTGCTGGTAGAAATCCCTGAACAAGGCGTCCTTGCGCTCCACCGCATACGCACGAATCCAGGCCTGGGCTGTGGCCTGGCGCACGTTCAGGCGTTCGATCCGCCCTTCGGCCGCCGTGCGTTCCACCGTCGCAACCGCCAACTCGACGCGGGCCCGGCGCTTGTCGCGGCTGGGCACCTGTTGCTGGATACCGATCATTTGTTCAGTCATGTCATCGCCATTCAACGTGCCGCGATTGGGCCCGCCAATGGGAAAATTCTGCAGGCCTACCAGCAGCTTGGGATCGGGCAGTTCACCTGCAGGTATCGCCGCCTGGGTCGCGGCCTGTAGCCTGGCCGACTCAGCCGCAAGCGACGGCGCGTTGGTGTGCGCAAGGCGCAAGGCGTCGTCCAGGGTCAGCGCACTCGCCAACGCCGGCCACGCCAGCACGCCCACCACCAGGGCGCGCATGTAGAGGGCATTCATGTTGAAGATTCCTGTTCCGTTGCGCTGTGCGGCGCTTTAGGCGGCCCACAGCAAAGCCATCCCGCACAGGGGATGTGTCTTCAGGTGCAACAGGAATCAGGCACGGGGCGGGCGCCAGACGCCGGACGGCGTGCGGTCAGGGATGAAGTCCGATGAGGTGCTGACGAGCAGCGGATGAGCGAGGGTCAAGGGAGCCTTGAGTACCGGTATGGACAGTTGCAGCAGGCTACCGGTCTTGCATTCCTGGCCGGGCTTGCAGGCCTTGCCGTGGTCAACGCCGTCCTGGCAGCAGTCGGGGGCCATGTCGGTCATCATCTGCATGTCCGACATCTTCATGGGGCAGGGCTCGGTGCTCGACGGCACGCCCGCCATCCCGGTCAGGGGAAGCGTGAGGCTCAACAGCAGGACCAGGATCAAACGCAAGAGGCGGCTCATAGGGCGCGAGTCTAGCCAAGCGCGGGTTAAGCCGCTATTAACAATTGGGCCAGTGCACGGCCGTGATAACGGATCTGAGCCAGGGTCAGCGCGGTGTAGCCGATGATCACTGCTGGCGGCAAGGTCACTCCGTGGCAGAACTTGCCCAGCGGCTGCAGCGTCAACCCCACTTCAGCCGCGCGGGTACAGAAGTCGCCCTCCTCCACACCTGCCGGTAGCCACAGCACAAAATGCAGTCCGGCCTGCTGGCCGCTGACCGTACAGTGTCCACCCAAGCACTCCAGTAACGTATCGCGGCGGGCCTGGTACGCCTGGCGCGAGGCGCGCAAGTGACGCACAAAGGCGCCACTGCGCATGAACTCCACCAGCCCCAATTGATCACTCGCGCCCACCGAATGCCCAGTGAGTTGCAGGGTACGCAGCAACGACCGTCGCAACACCTTGGGCACCACCATGAAGCCCACGCGCAAACCGGGGAACAAGTTCTTGTTGAAGCTGCCGCAGTAGATCACCCGGTCGCCCGAATCCAGGGACTTGAGCGCAGCCAACGGCGCGGTGTTGTAGTTGTATTCGCTGTCGTAATCGTCTTCGACCACCCAGGCATCGGCGCGGGACGCCCAATCCAGCAGCGCCAGGCGACGGGACACCGACAGGGTCATGCCCAGAGGTGCCTGGTGCGCCGGCGTGACATAGGCCAAGCGTGCGGTCTGGGGAAGTTGCGAGGTGTCGAGGCCCTCGGCAGTGACAGGTATGCCGTGCACATTTGCGCCTGCCAGGGCGAACAAGCGCCGCGCCGGCAGGTACCCCGGGTCTTCCACACAGGCCACGTCGCCCGGGCTGAGCACGCTGCGCGCAATCAGGTCGAGCGCATGGCGAATACCGGTGGTGACGATCACTTCATCAGCCTCACACTGCATGCCACGATAGCTGCGCAGGTAGTCGGCAATCTGCGCGCGCAACGCGGGCAGGCCGGCCGGGTGGGCCGCTTCCAGCACGCCCGGCCCTACGTTCAATAACCCACGGGATAAGCAGCGAGCCCAGGTTTTAAGATCAAACAGGCTGGCATCCGGGCGGCGCGCGACGAAGGGCACATGACTCTGCACACCGGCATCCGGCAGGTCGGGTTCCACCGCGCGCCGGGGCGTTCCCCTGGCCACCGGCGCGGCAATGAACTGCTCGGGAATCACCGCGCATACCCGCGTGCCGGAGCCGGCCACGCGTTGCACATAGCCTTCGCTGTGCAGCCGGTCGAACGCCGCTTCCAACGTGCCACGGGACACCCTCCAGCGCTCGGCCAGGCTGCGCGTGGACGGCAAGCGGCTGCCGGCCGGTAATTGGCGAGCAAGTATCGCCCCGCGCAGGGCGTCGTAGGCCCCCTGCTGCTTGCCTGTGTCCAGCGTATCGGGGCGCGGCAGGTCCAGGGCGGATGCGGTTTTTCCTCGGCTCATAGTGGTCCTATCGAACAAGGCATAAATGGCACTGAGGATTAAACCACAACACCGCTAGAGTTCGGGCTCTACTCTCTGCATCGAGGCTTCCCATGACTCAACGCGCCCTCTCCACCGGGTTCTGGCTGGTGCTGCTGACCGTACTCATTGCGCTGCCGCGCATCACCCTGGACCTGCACCTGCCGGCCCTGCCCTCTATGGCTGACGACTTCCAGACCAGCGACAGCCAACTGCAACTGACCCTGACACTGTATGCCCTCGGCTCGGCGATTTCCCTGCTGGTCAGTGGCCCGCTCACTGACCGTTTTGGACGCCGCCCGGTGCTGCTGAGCGGGCTGTTTCTGTATGTTGTCGCCACAGCGGCGTGCGCCCTGGCAAGCAGCATCACCGTGCTGATTGTTGCCCGCCTGTTCCAGGCGTTGGGCGGTTGCTGCACCACCGTGATCGGCCGCGTGATTGTGCGCGACTACTTCGACCGCGACGAACAGGCGCGTTTGCTGGGCTTGATCTCCATGGCCATGGCGGTGTCGCCCATGGCTGCGCCGGTGCTCGGCAGCCTGATGCTGCCGCTCATCAATTGGCGAGGGTTGTTTGGGCTGCTCGGGGTGATGGGGGCGCTGCTGTACCTGACGGTGTATCGCCGCCTTCCGGAAACCCGTGCGGCGCAAGTCGCCGGCGCTCCAGCGAGCGGGCTGTTGCGCATCTACGGCCAATTACTGCGTGACCGGTACTTCCTGCGTTACGCCCTGGCCATCGGCTGCGTATACAGCACCTACTTTCCGTTTATCAGTGAGTCATCGGCGTTGCTGCAAAGGGGCTTCCACCTGACGGCCACCGCATATGCCCTGGTGTTCGCCGCCACCATCAGTGGCTACATGCTCGGCGCGAACCTGTTTCGACGCTTGGTACGACGCATCGAACCCGATCGGTTGATCGCTGCTGGGATAGGCCTGAACGTGCTGGGCAGTATCGGTCTCGCGCTGGCCGCCACTGCGCTGCCAGGGGAATGGCTGGCGATTGTGCTGCCGATGGTTGTGATCATGGTGTCGGTGGGGATGACAATTCCAGCCTGCCAGCTGTCGGTGCTGCAGCCCTACGGAGCGATTGCCGGAACCGCGTCGGGACTGTTCTTTTTCACCCAAATGCTGCTGACGGCAGTAAGCAGTTGGGTCACAGGATTATTGTCCGACGGCACAAGCGCCGCGTTGATAATCATGACGGTCGTCGCCAGCCTCCTGCTGGTGACAACCTGGCTGACCCTACACAAAACCAAATGTGGGAGCGGGCTTGCCCGCGAAAGCGTCGTATCAGCCAACTCATGAGTCACCGATACACACCCTTCGCAAACAAGCCCGCCCCCACATTTTTTAACGATCAGGACCTGCAATCAATGCATGAAAATCGCAATCAGAATGATCACCGGAATAGGCACACCGAGGAACCAAAGCAGTAATGAGCGCATGATGTTCTCCTTGAATAATTAACGTACGAAGTGTTCGGTTTCGACATACACCACGGCATCGCGACGGCGACCGCCGAAGGTGGCGGCGAAGCTGGCGAAGAACGCACCGATCAACAGCGCGACAAAGGTCCACAGCGAGGTATACGCAGCGACTTTGGCGGCGGTGTCAGCGGCTTGCTTGGCTTTCAGCTTGGCGTCTTCAACGGCTTTGCGGGCATCGCCATAGACCTTGTCGATACGCGCTTCAGCGTCGGCCTGGCTGAGGTTGGTGCGCTGGCTGATCAACTGGGCCAGGTAGGCACGGTCCTCAGGGGCAAGTTGGCCGTCATTGCTCAAGGTGCGGGTCAAGATACGTGCAACCACGCCATGGGCAGCGTCATCACTGACGGCTACCGGGCGATCATCACGAAACAGGCTGTCGACGTAGTAGTCGAAGTCACCGCCATTGACGCCCTTGGCTGCACTGCCGGCAGCTTGCGTCATACCGCTGGCGGCGCCCGCCGCAACGCTGGCACCGGCCTTGACACCACCGGTGACGACACTGCTGACGGAACCCACCACCAGCACCGCGGTGATCAATGTGGCCACCGCCCAGGCCAGGAAGCCATGGGCGGTATCACGGAAGTACACTTCATCACCGTGCATGTTGGCCCATTTGACGCGCAACCGGCCGGCGATATAACCGCCCAAGCCGGACGCAACGATCTGCGTGAACGCCAGCCAGACAATCGTGGAAATGCCAAGCCCCTTGGCACTGATACCACTGTCGGCCCACGGCGATACCGCCGAAAAGCCCAGGCCAAAGCCCAGTAGTACCAGGATCAGTGACAACGCAGCCGCGGCGGCAGCCCCGGCGAAAATTGCGCCCCAGGAAACCCCGGAGAGCGCGCTCGATTCTTGCAGCGTGGATGAGGATGTGATCATTGTTGTTTTGCTCCAGGCAGAAAAATGGTGTTACAAGTCTCAAAAGGGACAGTGCAGGCACCATGCCAGTCGGCAAAGAATTTAAAACCTATATATTTCAGTAACTTAATTAAATTGAACTAACCTGAACCATGCAACTTGCAAGAAATGACCGCATCAGACGGGCGTTATGCAATCTGCTGCGGGGCATTGCCAATGTGGGCAGTGGCTGGCCTGCAACAGCGATGTGTCCGTGACACCTTCATCGCTTGGTACTGCGCCATCGCAGGCAAGCCAGCGCCCACACGATGCGGGTTGTGCCGATGAAATCTGTGTCAGTTTTGCCAACATGAAGTTTTATTTAGGAAGCGTTCAGCCATTTCTTGGCAAAATACCCGCACTTCTAGTGTGAATCGCTCACCAGGTAATCCTATGACCCGTATTTTGACCATCGAGGATGACGCCGTAACGGCCCGCGAGATCGTCGCCGAGCTGAGTAGCCATGGACTGGATGTAGATTGGGTAGATAACGGCCGCGAAGGCCTGGTCCGCGCCGTGAGTGGTGATTACGATCTAATCACCCTCGACCGCATGCTGCCGGAGCTGGACGGCCTGGCCATCGTCACGACGTTGCGTACCATCGGTGTATCGACGCCGATCCTGATGATCAGCGCCCTCTCCGACGTCGACGAACGCGTGCGTGGCCTGCGCGCCGGCGGTGATGATTACCTCACCAAGCCGTTCGCCTCGGATGAAATGGCCGCCCGCGTCGAAGTGCTGCTGCGACGCAAGAGCACGGTCAAGGAATTCGAAACCTCGCTGCGCGTGGCCGACCTGGAGCTGAACCTGATCAGTCGCGAAGCCAGTCGCGCCGAACAGCCCCTGAGCCTGTTGCCCACCGAATACAAATTGCTCGAATTCCTGATGCGCAACACCGGGCAGATCCTGTCGCGGATGATGATTTTCGAAGAAGTGTGGGGCTATCACTTCGACCCGGGTACCAACCTGATCGACGTGCACATCGGTCGCCTGCGCAAGAAGATCGACCCCCCGGGCCTCACGCCGCTGATCCGCACGGTACCAGGTTCAGGTTATGTCATTGCTGAACCCCTCTAAGGGCTGGCGCTCCTCCAGCAGCCGGTTGCTGGCGCTGTACAGTTCGTTGTTCGTGGCCTGGAGCTGCATCCTGATGGGGGTGCTGTATTACGAGGTGTCGGGCTACCTGGGCGATCTGTCGCGCCATTCCCTGATGCAGCGCCAGCACTTGTTCCAGCGCTTCGATGGCGAAGAACTGGTGGAAGCCCTGACCACCAGCATGACCTTCGACATGAAGGGCGTGGACGCCTACGGCCTGTTCGACGAGCAATTCCGTCCGCTGAGTGGACCGATCCGCACGATCCCGCCAGACCTGCCCCTGGACGGCAAGATCCACGCCCTGGTCAATTGCGTCAACTCCGACGACCCCAAGCTGCCCAAGGACAGCTGCGACGCCGTGGCCACCCACACCGAGGACGGCCGCTGGCTGGTGCTGGTGCGCGCCAACGGCTCGTTGTTTGGCGTAACCCGCATCATCTGGCATGCATTGCTGTGGGCGCTGTCGCTGACGATCATTCCCGGCGCCGCCGGCTGGCACTTGCTGCGCCGCCGTCCGCTGCGACGCATCCGTGGGATCCAGGCCAGCGCCGAAGCCATCGTCGCCGGTGACCTCACGCACCGCCTGCCACTGTCCAATCGGCGTGACGAACTGGACATGCTTGCCGCCATCGTCAACGCCATGCTCGACCGCATCGAGAAGTTGATGAACGAGGTCAAGGGCGTGTGCGACAACATCGCCCACGACCTGCGCACCCCGCTGACCCGCCTGCGTGCGCAGTTGTACCGCATCAAGCAGGAGGCTGAGGCAGAGTCGGACTACGCGGTGAAACTGGACGACGCGATTGCCGAGACCGACACCCTGATGGCGCGCTTTCGCGGGCTGTTGCGTATCTCCGAACTGGAAGACCACCAGCGTCGCTCAGGCTTCCTGGTGATGGACCCGTTGCCGCTGTTGCGCGAGCTGCATGACTTCTACCTGCCACTGGCAGAAGAAGGCGAGCTGCAACTGAAGCTTGAAACCCCGGAATCCCTGCCCTGGATCACCGGCGACCGCGCTCTGCTGTTCGAAGCCCTGGCCAACCTGCTGAGCAATTCGATCAAGTTTTCCCCGCCGGGCGGCGAAGTGATTCTGCGCGGGGTCAATGACGCCGGCAGCACGCGTATCGAAGTTCACGACTCCGGGCCGGGCATACCGGCGGCGGAACGTGATGCGGTGTTCCAACGCTTCTATCGCGTGGATGAAAGCGACCAGCAAGGCGGCTTCGGGTTGGGCCTGTCGATTGTGGCGGCGATCATCAACTTGCACGGGTTCAAGCTGGAGGTGGGGAGCAGCGAGCAAGGGGGCGCGCGCCTGACCCTGGAGTGCCGCCAACAGCTCATGCCCGAAGCCTGAAAAGCAACCCGGTCAGATAATGTGGGAGCGGGCTTGCTCGCGAAAGCGGCGTGTCAGTGACCGAACCATCGGCTGATCCACCGCATTCGCGGGCAAGCCCGCTCACTCATTTGAGCTGTATTGCCCAGCAGATGGCTTCAGGCCGGGAAATTGCCCCGCAACGCGTCCAACCCACCGCTGTAGACACCGGCAAACAATGCCTCCACCGCCGCATCCGTCGTCCCCGCTGCCGGTGTGAACACACCGGACCAGGTCACTTTCGCCGACGCCTCGCCCAACGCTTCAACCTGCAACGTCGCCAGGTACGCACTCACTGGAAACGGCGACTGCTCAATGGTGTAGCTGTAAGTACGGCCCACGTTATCAAAGCTCTGCAAACGCTCTACCACCACACCGCCATCTGCGGTTTGCAGGTGGCGCACACGGCCACCTTCGCTTGGCTCGCTTTTGACAATTAACGGTAGCCAGTCCGGCAGGCTGTTGAAGCCGCCGACCAATTGCCAGACCTGATCGGCTGATACCGGGATTTCAATTACAGAAGACGCAGTTGCCACGATAAGTACTCCAGAAAATGAACAACGATTCAGATCGCCATGCTGTCGACAACACCACCGTCGACACGCAACGCGGCACCTGTGGTTGCAGAAGACAGGGGTGAAGCAATGTACGCCACCAGGTTGGCGACTTCATCCACATTCGCCGCCCGCTGGATGATCGACGTCGGCCGTGCATTACGCACAAACACATCCGCCTCGTCCCGCGCACTGCGCCCGGACTTGTGTGTCGCGTCCTTGAGCATCTGCTCAAGCCCGTCGGTAAACGTGGGGCCCGGCAGCACAGCGTTGACCGTCACCCCGGTACCCGCGAGTCGCTTGGCCAGGCCATGGGACACCGCCAGGTTGGCACTTTTGGTCACCCCGTAATTGATCATGTCCGCCGGCGTCGCCACGCCGGACTCCGACGACAGGAAGATCACCCGCCCCCAGCCCTGCCCGACCATGCCCGGCACGTAATGGCGCGCCAAGCGCACACCGGAGATCACATTGACCTCATAGAAGCGTGTCCATTCGCTGTCCGGTGCCTCGAAGAAATCCACATCATTGAAGATGCCCAGGTTGTTGACCAGGATGTCGGCGCGCGGTTCGGCGGCGAACAGTTTTTCTGCACCCTCGGCCGTGCCGAGGTCTGCCACCAGACCACGCAGGTCCGCGCCCGGGACGGCCTGGCGAATGCTTGCCAGCGCGTCATCCACCTTGCCGGCTTCACGACCGATCACCACCACGGTGGCGCCGGATTCCGCGAGGGCCTGGCTGATGCCCAGGCCAATGCCAGCGGTGCTACCGCTGACGATGGCGACTTTACCGCTCACATCAATTTTCATCGGTTGAACTCCTGAAGTTAAAGCGGCAGTGGTGCACGGTCCGAAACCAATCGGGCATCGCGCAGGGCCTGCCAGAAGGCTGCCGGGATGTTCTGCGACAACGCCGCAACGTCTTCGGCAATCCGCCCCGGGCGACTGGCACCTGGAATCACCGCAGCCACGGCCGGATGGGCCAGGGAGAATTGCAGCGCCGCCGCTTTCACGCTCACGCCAAACGTTTGGGCAATTGCCTTGATCTGCTCGACCTTGCTGATGATCGCCGGGCTGGCGGGCTGGTATTCGAAGTGCGCGCCACCCGCCAGGATGCCGGAGCTGTAGGGGCCACCGACGACGATCTCGACGTTCTGCGCCAGGGCTGTGTCCATCAGGCGTTGCAAGGCGCGATCATGGTCCAGCAGAGTGTAGCGGCCGGCCAGCAAAAAGCCGTCGGGCTGTGCTTCGGCCAGGTCCAGGGTCAGCTCGCAGGGCTCGACGCGGTTGACACCCAGGCCCCAGGCCTTGATCACGCCCTCTTCACGCAAGCGGGTCAGGACTTTGAACGCACCGGTGCGGGCCTGGTTGAAGTACTCCAGCCACGAGTCGCCGTAGAAGTCCTGGGCGATGTCATGGATCCACACGATGTCGAGGCGGTCGGTTTTCAAACGGGTCAGGCTGTCTTCAATGGAGCGCATCGTCGCATCGGCGCTGTAGTCGTTGACCATTTTGTTCGGGCGACCGTGTTCGAACACGCCGCTTTTTTCGCCGAGGTCGCGGGGGCTTGCTTCGACTTCGTCGAGAATCACCCGGCCGACCTTGGTGCTGAGCACGAAGTCATCGCGGTTGTACTGCGACAGCGCGTGGCCCAGGCGAATTTCCGACAGGCCCGAACCGTAGAACGGCGCGGTGTCGAAGTAACGCACACCGCCGTTCCAGGCGGCCTCGACGGTGGCCAGGGCTTCGTCTTCGGGAATGGCGCGGAACATGTTGCCCAGGGGCGCGGTGCCAAAGCCCAGTACGCCGGGCAGTGTGTCTTTCAAGCTCATGCAGGGATCCTCAATCGGTTCTGGGTCGCTGTGACCGTTGAGCAGATCCTAGATTGCACAGATCGGACCGTCCAAGACATACTGCGACCAACTTGAGTCCCTGCAGGTCTTACATGATTGATCTCCGCCAACTGCGCTACTTCGAAGTGGTCGCTGAAGAAGAACACGTCGGTCGCGCCGCCGAGCGCTTGCACATCTCTCAATCTCCGCTGAGCCGACAGATTGCGCAGCTTGAAGAACGCCTGGGGCTGACGCTGTTCGAACGCAGCCAGCAACGCATCCGCCTCACCCGTGACGGCCAGACCTTCCTGGCTGAAACCAAGGCGCTGCTGACCCACGCCAATCGCCTCGAATCCCTCGGCAAGCGCCTGGGTCGCGGCGAAGAAGGCGGCCTGTGCATCGGCTATATCGAAAACGCCATGCACGCCGGCGTTCTGCCCAACGCCTTGCGCGTCTTGAGGGACGACCGCCCCACCGTGCATATCAAGCTGTATAACCTGCCGTCCCTTGATCAACTCGAAGGCCTGCGCCAACGCAGCCTCGACATTGCCCTGGTCGGTGAACCGCCCGCCGCCGATGACCCCGACCTGATCGCACGGCAAGTGCTGGATGACCCGATGTTGCTGGCCTTGCCAGAGCATCATCCATTGGCCAGGCAACGCGAACTGTCGCCAGAACAGCTGGCCGACCAGGAATGGATCGGCGTGCAGCGCAAACCCGGCGCCAACCCCGCCGACGACTTTGTCGCCGCCTGCATCCGCGCCGGTTTCACCCCGCAGATCCCGATGGAAGCCAGCGAGCCATTTACCGCACTGGGGCTGGTCGCCTCGGGATTGGGCGTAGCCATGGTGCAAAAAGGCCTGAGCCGCAATGCCCCGCCCGGCGTGGTGCTGCGTGAACTGCCGTGGTTGAACTACACCACCCCGCTCTGGGCAGCGTGGCACCGGGTCAACCTGCGGCCGCTGGTGGAAACCTTTCGCAAGGTACTCACCGAACCTGGGCGTTGATGGAGACCCAAAGGCGGGCGCAGGCAAGCCCGGCTCCCACATAGGCCCACACAGCCAGAGTGGGGTGAATCAGTTAGATCAATTCCCGCAGGCGATACCACAGCATCCCCAACGCCAGCAGCGGCGAACGCAGCACCTTGCCACCGGGAAACGTCATGTGCGGCACCTGGCTGAAAATATCCAGCCCGGCGCTGTGACCGGCGTGAATACCCTCGGCCAGCAGCCTCGCGCACCAGTGCGTCACGTTCAGCCCATGCCCGGAATAGCCCTGGGCGTAGAACACATTCGGGTACTGCTTCAAGCGACCCACCTGAGGAAAGCGGTTGGCGGTGATGCCGATCCTTCCGCCCCACTGGAACTCGATGGCGGTCGTGGCCAACTCCGGGAACACCTTGAGCATTTTCGGCTGCATATAGGCGGCGATGTCTGCCGGGTCGCGTCCGGAGTAATGGCAGGCACCGCCGAACAGCAGGCGTCGGTCAGCAGACAACCGGTAGTAATCCAGCCCGACCTTCTGGTCGCACAGTGCCAGGTTCTGCGGGATCAACCGCTTGGCCACATCCTCCGATAATGGCTCGGTGGCGATGATGTAGCTGCCGGCCGGAAGCACCTTGCCGCTCAAGCGCGGCTCCAGGTCCTCCAGGTGCGCATTGCAGGCCAGCACCAGGCTGGCCGCACGCACCGTGCCACCTGCGCAGCGTACCTGTACGGTGTCGCCGTGGAGCAGTTCCAGCACTTCGGTGTGTTCGAAAATCCGCACGCCGAGGGACTCGGCCAGCCGCGCTTCACCCAGCACCAGGTTCAACGGGTGCAAATGCCCTGAGCCCATGTCCACCAGGCCACCGGCATACACCGAGGAGCCCACCACCTGTTGCATGTCCTCGGGGCCGACCAGACGGGTTTCATGGGCATACCCCAGTTGCGCCAGGTGCGCCTGCTCGTCCTTGAACGCTGCGAACTGTGCCGGCGTGTTGGCCAGCTCGCAAAAGCCCCAGCGCAGGTCGCAGTCGATGGAGTGCTCGCGAATGCGCTCGCCCACCAGCGCCACCGACTCGATGCCGGCGCGTTCCAGGTAGCGCACGCCCTCCTCGCCCACATAGTTGGCGAACCCCGACACGTCATGGCCGATGCCACGAATCAGCTGACCACCATTGCGGCCGCTGGCACCCCAGCCGATGCGCCGGGCCTCCAGCAGGATCACCGAAAGCCCGCGCTGGGCCAGTTCGATGGCGGTATTGACGCCGGTGAACCCGCCACCGATCACACACACGTCGGCGGTCAGGTCGGCGCCCAGTGCCGGGCGCTCGACCAGGGCGTTGGCCGTGGCCCGGTAGTAGGACCGGGCGTGGTCAGTCGACTGAATCATTTATTGGTCTTCACTTTGCTCCAGGCGCGAGTCATCAGGCGCATGGTTGCCGGGGTCGGCGTGGTGGAAATATAGAGTTTGTCGAGCACCTCCTGCGGTGGGTAGACCTCGGGGTTGTTCACCAGCTCCGGGTCCATGAAGGCCTTGGCCGCCGGGTTGGCGTTGGCATAACCCACCGAGGCGCTGACCTTGGCGATCACTTCAGGGTCGAGCAGGAAGTTGATAAAGGCGTGGGCTTGCTTCGGGTTGCTCGCGTCGGCAGGAATCGCCAGCAGGTCGAACCACAGGTTCGAGCCTTCCTTGGGAATCGAGTAGGCGATGTTCACGCCGTTCTTGGCTTCCTTGGCGCGGTTGGCCGCCTGGAACACGTCGCCGGAATAACCGAAGGCCACGCAGATATCACCGTTGGCCAGGTCCGAGATGTACTTGGAGGAATGGAAGTAGGTGATGTACGGGCGCAGCGTCAGGAGCTTGGCCTCGGCCTGTTTGTAGTCTTCGGGATTCTCGCTGCGCGGGTCCTTGCCCATGTAGTTGAGGATCGCTGGGAACAGCTCATCCGCCGAATCGAGGAAGGCCACGCCGCACTGGTTGAGCTTCTTGATGTTCTCGGGTTCGAACAGCACCGCCCATGAGTCGATATGGTCGATGCCAAGCACCTGCTTGACCTTGTCGACGTTGTAGCCGATGCCATTGGTGCCCCACAGGTACGGCACCGAGTGCGCGTTACCCGGGTCGTTTTTCTCCAGCAGCGCGAGCAGCTTGGGGTCGAGGTTCTTGAAGTTGGGCAACTGCGCGCGGTCAAGCTTGAGGAACGCACCGGCCTTCACCTGGCGCGCCAGGAAGTGGTTGGACGGCACCACCACGTCGTAGCCGGTGCGCCCGGCGAGCAACTTGCCCTCCAGGGTTTCGTTGGAGTCGAACACGTCGTAGATCGGCTTGATCCCGGTCTTGGCCTGGAAGTCGGCCAGGGTGGTTTCACCGATGTAGTCGGTCCAGTTGTAGATGCTGACCGTCGGTGCCGCCTGGCTGGCACTGCTGAACACGGCGACCAGGGCCAGCGGGAGAAGCTTTTTCACAAGACGCATATCGACACCCCTTTATTGGTTTTTTAGACGCTCAACAGCAGGAACTCACGCTCCCAGGAACTGATCACCCGCTTGAAGTTCTCGTGCTCGGCGCGTTTGACCGCGACGTAGCCGCGCACGAATTTGTCGCCCAGGTACTGCTTGACCGTGTCGCAGTCCTCCATGCGTGCCAGCGCATCTTCGAGGGTGAACGGCAGGCGCAGGTTGCGACGCTCGTAGGCACGCCCTTCGACCGGCGCACTCGGTTCGATCTGCTCGACCATGCCCAGGTAGCCACACAACAGACTAGCGGCAATGGCCAGGTATGGATTGGCATCGGCGCCAGGCAAGCGGTTTTCCACGCGCATCGCCTCGGGGCTGGAAGTGGGCACCCGCAGGCCGACGGTGCGGTTTTCTTCGCCCCACTCGACGTTCACCGGGGCCGAAGTGTCCGGCAGGAAGCGGCGGAACGAGTTCACGTTGGGCGCAAACATCGGCAGCAGCTTGGGGATGTACTTCTGCAGGCCACCGATATGGTGCAGGAACAGCGGGCTCTTGTTGCCCTGCGCATCGACGAACACCGGTTTGCCGGTGGCGATATCCACCACGCTCTGGTGCAGGTGCATCGCACTGCCCGGCTCGTCGGCGACCGGCTTGGCCATGAAGGTGGCAGCCACGTTGTGCTTGAGCGCGGCCTCGCGCAGGGTGCGCTTGAACACGGTGATCTGGTCGGCCAGGTCGAGCGCGTCGCCATGGCGAAAGTTGATTTCCATCTGCGCCGGGCCGTCTTCGTGGATCAGCGTGTCGAGGTCCAGGCCTTGTGCTTCGCACCAGTCGTAGACGTCTTCGAACAGCGGGTCGAATTCGTTGGCGGCGTCGATGGAAAACGACTGGCGACCGGTCTCGGCGCGGCCGGAGCGGCCAATCGGGGTTTTCAGCGGCAGGTCCGGGTCTTCGCAGCGCTGGGTCAGGTAGAACTCCATTTCCGGCGCGACGATCGGTTGCCAACCCTTGTCGGTGTAGAGTTTCAGGACTTTCTTCAGCACGTTGCGCGGCGACAGTTCGATGGGGTTGCCCTGTTTGTCGAAGGTGTCGTGGATGACGATCGCGGTAGGCTCGATGGCCCACGGCACCACATAGGTGGCGTTGGACACCGGGCGGCAGATCATGTCGATGTCAGCCGGGTCGAGCAGGTCGTAGTAGATATCGTCGTCGACGAAGTCCCCGGTTACCGTTTGCAGCAACACACTTTCCGGCAGGCGCATGCCTCGCTCATGCAGGAACTTGTTGGTGGGCGCAATCTTGCCGCGTGCGATGCCAGTCAAATCACTGATCACGCATTCGACTTCGGTAATCTTGTGTTCTTTCAGCCAGGCGGACAGCTGATCGAAGGGGGCGTTCATAAGGACCTCGTCATGGGTTGGGTGCATGCGCCGGCTTGTACTCCTGGCGCATTGAGGTCTATCTTGATGCGGCCGCACGGCGGCATCTATCCACTTTGCACCCACCGCAACGCACCAATAGAGTGCGCCCAGGTCAACCATGACACAGGCTACAGCTTTGCGCGTACAGGCCTTCACCACCGGTGATGTGGCCGCCCAATGCAGTGCAACACCCGGCTGGGTGCAGCAGTACCAGCAGATGTCTCCTGGGCATTTTGCCGGGCAGATTCGCTACCTCGACCTGCAAGGCGTGGAGGTGTACGAGGAGTGCATGAACACCCGCGTAGAGCAGCATTTCAATGCCCCGCCAGGCTCGCTGGCGTTCTGTTTCGACGGCAGCGACAACGCGCTGTACATGCTCAATGGCGAAAGCCGCAACACCTGGATCACGCCGGAAAACTACCGTGAAGTGGCGGTGGTGTTCGGGCCGCAGTTCGTGCAGCGCCACGGGCTGGACGTGACAAAACTCGAAGGCTTGTTCATGGCGCCGCTGACGTGCCAGCAGAATGCGCTGTTCAGCCGTTGGTTGAGTGGCACCCTCACGCGCTTGTCCGCCGAGATCGACCCTGCCAGCCGTGACGCCCTCACCCAGCAACTGCTCGACGATTGCCTGTTCATCCTCGACAACGCCTGCGTGTGCCTGGACCGCCACTCCTTGCAGCGGCGCAGCGAAGAACGCCGGCTGATGGCGCGCATTGGCGAATGGGCGGCGGATGCGCCGGACGAGACCGTCAACTTGCTGGAGCTGGCGCGGATCGCCGGCGTACCGCTGCGTCAGTTGCAACAGGGGTTCAAGACCTACACCGGGATGAGCCCGGCGCAGTGGTTGCGGTTGCGCCGGTTGAACGGCGCACGACGGGAGTTGTTGGGCTCACCGGATTGCACCGTCGCCGAGGTGGCGATGAATTGGTCGTTCTGGCACCTGGGACGGTTTTCCCATAGCTATCGTGCCCTGTTCAAGGAACTGCCGAGCGAAACCCTCAAGCGCCAGCCCTGACCCACACTCCCCCCAGGCGCTGGCAGGCCCTCGATTCCACTGCACGACTCAAGGGCTTCATTGCCAGCACGCCGGCTCCTACGCCCCCCAAGCCGCGAATCATTCTCGAAAACTTGTAAAAGTGCACGCATATGCCTAGCTTATGCGCCCCCCGCCCTGCGCTTTAAGGCCCTGCCCCCATGGTTTTGCGTTTTCGTCCCGTCGTCACCTCACGTTTCGCCCTCGGCCTGCTGCTCAGCGGTGGCATCGGCAGCAGCCTGGCGGCTGAAATCGAACTGCCGGCGGTCAAGGTCCAGGGCCAGGATGAGTCCGGCTACCGCAGTGAAACCGCCTCGGTGGGCGGTTTCGATGACGCGCCGCTGCTGGACACCCCGGCCTCGATCACCGTGATCAACGCCACCCTGATCAAGGACCAGCAGGCGCGCCTGCTCAGTGAAGTGCTGCGCAACGACGCCTCGGTGGGCGACAGCTATGCCCCTATCGGCTACTACGAAAACTTCGTGGTGCGCGGCTTTTCGCTGAATGCCGCGAGCAGCTACAAGATCAATGGGCGCACCATCACTGGCGAGCAAAATGTCGCGCTGGAAAACAAGCAGCAGGTGGAAGTGCTCAAGGGCCTGGCGGGCCTGCAGAGCGGGATCTCCGAGCCGAGCGGCGTGATCAACTACGTCACCAAGCGCCCGGAAGATGTGCGCTCGGTGACCGTCTCCACCGACGATCGCGGCAGCGGATATATCGCCACCGACGTCGGCGGCTGGTTTGGCAGTGAGCAACAGTTCGGCCTGCGCGCCAACGTGGCCCATGAAGACCTCAACTCCTATGTGGAGCACGCCAATGGGCAGCGTGATTTCGTGTCCCTGGCCTTTGACTGGAACATCAGCCCCGACGCCGTCTTGCAACTGGATGCCGAGTACCAGGACAAGCAGCAACGCTCGGTGCCCGGCTACCAGTTGTTGGGCGGCACTGAAGTGCCACACGGTGCTTCGCCGAAAAAGCTGCTGGGGCACCAGACCGGTTCGAGGCAGGTGGGCATTGATTCGCTGAACCTCAACGGCAAGTTCGAATACCGTTTCAGCGACCAGTGGAAAGGCAGCGTGAGCGCGGCGCGCAGCAAGGTGGTGATTGATGACTACAGTTCGTTTGCATGGGGATGCTATGGGTCGGCCAGTTGCAGTTCATCGAGCGTGCCGAACTACTTCAGCCCTGAAGGCAATTACGACGTCTACGACTACCGCAGCCCCGACGATACCCGCCGCGATGACGAAGTGCAGGCGGCCATGACCGGGTTGTTCGACACCGGCCGCATCGGCCATGAATTGACCTTCGGCACCAGTGCCTTGCGCCGCGTGATCGACAAGCGCAAATCGGTGAACGAGTTCATCGGCACCGCCAATATCGATGAAGATGTACCAAGCTTCACCCCCACCGACAAACCACTGAACGACAGTCACCGAAACCTCGACAGCCGCCAATACGGCCTGTTCGTCACGGACCGCATCCGCTTCAACGAGCAATGGCAAACCATCCTCGGCGGCCGCGAAGTGCGCCTGGACGAAAAAGCCTTCGACGGCACCTCTGGCAACCAGGTTCGCCACACCCAGCAATACGTGTTTCTGCCGCAAGCTTCGTTGATCTACAAACCGGTCGAAAGTATCTCGCTCTACACCAGCTACAGCAAAGGCCTGTCCCTGGGCGGGCAGGCCCCATGGACAACCACCAACGACGGCGAAACACTGGCGCCCACCACCTCACGGCAAATCGAAGCCGGCGTAAAATACGACTGGCGCCGTATCAGCTTTGCCGCCGCGGTGTTCCAGACCCGCCAGGCCTACCAGTACGCCAAGCCCGATGGCGAAGGCTTCACCTATGTGCAACAGGGCGAGCAAAAGAACACCGGACTGGAATTGTCGGCCAACGGCTGGGCCACCGAGCGCCTGCAAATCGCAACCAGCGTGGCGGCGATTCGCGCGCGGGTCACCGGCAGCGGCACGCCTGACTACGAGGGTCACCAGGCGATCAACGTGCCCACACTGCGCGCCAGTGTCTACGCCGACTATGCCCTGCCCTGGGTCAACGGCTTGGCAGTGCTGGGCGGCGTGCAATACAGCGCCAAGAAGTACGCCAACCGCACCGGCAATGTGGAAGTGGGGGATTACGCGGTGGTGAATGTGGGCAGCCGCTACACCACCCAGGTCGACGGCTATGAAACGGTCTTTCGCCTGAGCGTCGACAACCTGTTCGACAAGCGCTACTGGCGCGACGCGGGCGAGTACATGGGCGATGACTACCTGTTCCAGGGCGCGCCGCTGACGGCGCGCCTGAGTGCTTCGGTCAACTTCTGAACACCCGCGGCGCTGCCAGCCACAGCGCCGCCAGGCCGCAAGTCAAAAGGCTCCAGCCAAGGTCCTGCGCCCAGGCGACCAGGGTCAGCCCGGCGCCAATCACCAGATAGTAGAGCAAGCCAAATACCGCCGCGGCGGTGCCCAGGCGATCTTGATAAGCCACCAGCGCCGCCCCCAGCACGTTGGGGATCGCCATGCCGAACGCCAGCACCACCAGCAGCATCGGCCATACGAACAACCAGCTGTCCTGCAGCAGCAGCACTGAAAGACCGCCCAATAGCGCCACCCCGGCAGCGGCCAGCACCAACTGCTCGCCATTCAGGCCACGCTTGAGCAAGGCCTTGTTCAGCCATGCCCCAAGCCCCGACCCAAGCGCCAGCAGCACACCGCTGTAGCCGAATTCGGCAGCAGACAACCCCAGCCGCGTGAAGATAAACGGCCCCACGCTGTAGTAGCCAAACAGCGCAATATTGAACGCCGCCACCAGGCCGACGGAGCGCCAGACCTCGGCGTCCCTGAGCATCAGGCCCACGGTTTGCCCCAGGGATGATGTCGGCAAGGACGCCGGCCGCGTCTCGGGCAACGCCCACACGCAGGCGGCCCACAATACCGCAGCCATCACCAGCAGGCCCGCGAGCATGCCGCGATAGCCGGCGTACTGCACCAGGGTCGCGCCACTGAACATGCCAAGTGCCGGGCTGGCAGCCAGGGCAATGCCCATCACGGAAAACACCTGGCCCAACTGTGCGCCGTGGAAGCGGTCGCGCAACAGCGTCTGCGTAGCGACCGAACCGACCGCCGCACCGAAGGCCGCAATGGCCTGGGCCAGCAGCAAGCCGTTGAACGTGCTCACACTCAAGGCCAGCAGCGTGGCAGCAACATACAACCCCAGCCCGGCCAACATCACCGGGCGTCGGCCCCAGCGATCACACAACCGGCCCCATACCACCACGCCCAGCGCAAACGCCAGGAAGTACACCGACAGGGTTTGCCCGGCGCGTTCAGGCCCGACCGCGAAGGCCTGGCCGATATCGCCCAGGGCCGGGCTATAGAGGGTTTGGGCCAGTTGCGGGAACATCAGCAACGCCACGGCCAGCACCAGCAAGTTTTTCGATGTCATGCACAAGACCTTCACGGGAAGACAAGCGCAAGGATTCTAAGCAGCACGGCCTGGGGTATTATCCAAACTTCGACAACTTACCCATGAAATCGGACAAATCCATGGCTTGGCTCGCCGCCGACGCATCGTTCGACCCGGACAGCTACCAGGCGCCCGTCATTGGCATCGCCGCCCTGCTCGGCGACCACGACTCCGGCCTGCACCACCACCGGCGCGGTCAACTGTTGTTTACCCAGCAGGGCTGCACCCGCATTACCCTGGACAATCAACTGTGCCTGTTGCCGCCGACCCGCGCGGCGTGGATACCGTGCGGCGTGCATCACCGCGCGGTGATGAGCAAGGCCGTCGATTATCGCTCGGTGTACCTTAGCCCGGCCGTCGCAGCCCAATTGCCGAACCAGGTGCGGGTGATCGAAGTGAGCGATTTACTGCGGGCGGTGCTGGAACCGATGGCCATGGCGCCCTTCGAGACCGATTGGCACACCGGCCGATACGCGCAGTTGCTGGCATTGTGCCTGGAAGAAATACAGGGTGCGGCCGAGCAACCGATGCTCCTGCCCTTGCCACGGGACAAGCGCCTGGCGCCATTGCTGGCCAACCTGGAACGATTGCCGCCCACGCTGCAGGACCTGGAAAAGCAGATCGGCGCCAGTGCCAAGACCATCGGCCGGATCTTCCTGCGGGAAACCGGCCTGGGGTATCAGCAATGGCGCCAGCAGTGGCGCTTGATGCGTGTCATCGAGCTGCTCGCCACTGGGCGCAACCTCGGGTACTGCGCCTTTGAACTGGGGTTTGCCAGCGACAGCGCGTTGATCGCCTTCTTCAAGGGCATGACCGGCACCACGCCGCGCGGCTATTTCAAAGCAGGCTGAGGCCTTATTTAGGCATCTTGCGGAAACCCACGGCGAGGCGGTTCCAGCTGTTGATGGTGGCGATTGCCACGCTGAGGTCAACCTGCTCCTGGGGGCTGAACTCGGCCGCCAGTGCGTTGAAGTCCTCATCTGGAGCGTGGGTCTGGCTGAGCAGGGTCAGGCTTTCGGCCCACGCCAGGGCGGCGCGCTCACGCGGGGTGAAAAACGGCGTTTCACGCCAGGCCGACACTGTGTACAAGCGGCGCTCGGTCTCGCCCCCCTTGCGTGCATCGGCGGTGTGCATGTCGAGGCAGAAAGCGCAGCCGTTGATCTGCGAAACGCGCAGGCGCACCAACTCCAGCAGCGGCAGTTCGATAGACAGTTTGCCGACCGCGGCTTCGAGGGCGAGCATGGCTTTCATGGCGTCTGGGGAGGCGGTGTAGAAATCGGTACGGGTGTGCATGATGAAGCTCCAGAACGGTGGGGATTGGTGGCTAGATTAGTCACCCGACGCGGTGCGAGGAATATCCAATTCTGGGGAAGATCAGGTAGCCAATGTGTCAACCGGGCAAGGGAATCACACGCAATGGCCGCACTGACTTGTAGGAAAAACTCGAATAGATCTCCTTGACGCAAGGCAGCGTCTGCAGCACCTCGCGCGCAAACTCGCCAAACGATTCCAGGTCCTTCGCCACCACTTCCAGCAAAAAGTCATAGCGCCCCGAGACGTTATGGCACGCCACCACTTCCGGTATCTCCAGCAGGCGCTGTTCGAAGGCCCGGGCAATGTCCTGGGTGTGGCTCTCCATCATGATGCTGACAAACGCGGTCACCCCATACCCCAGGGCCTTGGGCGAGAGGATCGCCTGGTAACCGCTGATGACGCCGCTCTCTTCGAGGTTGCGCACCCGACGCCAGCACGGTGAGGTGGTCAGGGAGACGCGATCGGCCAGTTCGGCCACCGTCAGACGGGCATTGGCTTGCAACGCGTTTAAAAGGGCTTTGTCGGTACGATCCAGGATGATGGGCATGGCTTGCCTCTGATTGTTGTTTTTAGCGGGTTTTCATCCCCATACGCGGGAATTTACGGCAAATATTGCAAGGTTCATCTCTGGTTATGAGCATAGCATTGTAGGAAATAAGGAGCGCCCGACATGAACAATAAACACCAGGCATTCGGCTTTTCCACCCGCGCCATCCACCACGGCTATGACCCCAAGGACCATCACGGCGCGCTCGTTCCGCCGATCTACCTGTCCGCCACCTTCGCCTTCCCCACCGCCGAGTACGGCGCGGCGTGTTTTGCCGGCGAAGCCAGCGGACACTTCTATACGCGCATCTCCAACCCGACCCTGGCGCTGCTCGAATCGCGCATGGCGACCCTGGAAAACGGTGAGGCGGCGGTGGCATTCAGCTCCGGCATGGGGGCGATTGCCGCAACGTTCTGGACCCTGCTGCGCCCCGGGGATGAGGTGATTGTCAGCCAGACCCTGTATGGCTGCACCTTTGCCCTGCTGCACCATGGCATCGGCGAATTCGGTATCAAGGTACGCCACGTCGACCTCACGGACCTGGCAGCCCTGCAAGCGGCGCTCTGTCCCGCCACCCGCATGATCTATTGCGAAACCCCGGCCAATCCCAACCTGCAACTGGTGGATATCGCCGCCGTGGCGGCCATCGCCCACCAGCAGCCCAACGTCACCGTGGTGGTCGACAACACCTACTGCACCCCGTACCTGCAACGCCCCCTCGACCTCGGCGCCGATGTGGTAGTGCATTCGGCCACCAAGTACCTCAGCGGCCACGGTGACATCACCGCGGGCATCGCCGTGAGCAACCAGGCCCTGGCTCAGCGTATCCGCCTGCAAGGCCTCAAGGACCTGACCGGCGCCGTGATGTCGCCACAGGACGCCTCACTGTTAATGCGCGGCCTTAAGGCCCTGGCCCTGCGCATGGACCGGCATTGCAGCAACGCGCAGGCCGTGGCCGAAGCCTTGCAGGCGCACCCGGCAGTCGAGCGGGTGACTTACCCGGGGCTGCGCTCTTTCCCGCAATACGAACTGGCGACACGGCAGATGAAAATGCCGGGCGGCATGATTGCCTTCGAACTCAAGGGCGGGATCGAAACCGGCCGGCGCTTCATGAACGCACTCAAGCTGTTCACGCGTGCGGTCAGCCTGGGGGATGCCGAGTCACTGGCCCAGCACCCGGCGAGCATGACCCATTCCACCTACACCCCGGAGGAGCGCGCGCGGCACGGGATCAGCGAGGGCCTGGTGCGTTTGTCGGTGGGGCTCGAGGACGTTGCCGACCTGCTGGCGGATGTCCAACAGGCACTGGCCCAGTGCACGCGCGCGGTGCCGCGCCCGTCCAAGCTTGTGAGTTTTTAATCGGTTTTTTCAGATTGGATCCCCTTCCCGCCGCCAGGCTGTACTAGCATAGGTTGCGGCGGGAAGGACTATCACGGCAGGTTATTCGCATTGGCTAGCACCTTAATCCCCGCCGCTATAACGCCGAATACCTGCATCTGAAATTCATGGACGAACTGATGAACTCACACCTGTTCCCACATATAGGCAAGGTCATCGCCAGCACCGGCAGTCGCCATTTCCCACGCATGCTGCATGACCTCATCCTGACCCAACTGGCAGTGGACGCCACCCATATCACGCAATTGCAAGTGAGTGCCGACGGGCAGACCCGGCGCAAGATCAGCCCGGTCTATACCGATTCGGTCGCGACCCTGGGCGAAGCACAACCCGCCGCACAATTGCACCTTACCCGCCGCAGGGACGACGTGCGCTACGTACTGTCGGTGTATCGCTCACACCAGTCCGACAGTTTCTCGCCACAGGAACGCAGCATGCTGCAGGACTTCTCGACCTTGCTGCTGCCCATGGTCGAAAAGCACATCGCCGCGATCCAGCCTTGTCGCCAGGACAGCGCGCCGATGACACCGGAGAACCAGGGCATCGAAACCCTGCGCCGGCGCATTGAAGAACGGTTGGTGCAGTCGGGGCTGACCCTGTCCAACCGTGAACTTGAGGTGTGCGTGGGCTTGCTGGCCGGGCGTACCGCACCGGAGTTGGCAGAGCAGTTGGCGTTGAAGGTCAACACCATCGAGAGCTACCTCAAGCGTGCGGCGATCAAGCTGGGGATCAGTGGACGGCATTCCTTGCTGCGGTGGATGTATGCCACCGAGGACACCACGGGACTGTAAGGCAGCGCAAACCTGATGTGGGCGCTGGCTTGCCAGCGCCCACAGTGTGATCTCCATCGGTCCTGCAGGATCAGTCGCGCGCCAGTGCCTCGATTGGATCAAGCCGCGCCGCATTGCGCGCCGGCACAAAGCCGAACACAATGCCAATCAGCGTCGAACACGCGAACGCCGTGATGATCGAGCCCAGGGAAAACACCATCTCCCATTCCTTCACGAACAACGAAAACAGAAAGCCCAGGGCGTAGGACAGCGAGATCCCGATCAGCCCGCCGATCAGGCACACCATCACCGCCTCCACCAGGAACTGCTGGCGAATGTCCGACTGGCGAGCGCCCACCGCCATGCGAATACCGATCTCACGGGTACGCTCGGTGACCGACACCAACATGATATTCATCACACCGATGCCGCCTACCAGCAGCGAAATCACTGCGATCAACGACAGCAGCAGCGCCAGCGATCGACTGGTTTTCTGCACGGTCTGCATGATGCTGTCGAGGTTGTTGGTAAAGAAGTCCTTGGTGCCATGGCGCTGCAGCATGAGTTTATTCACGTTGTCCTCCACCACTTTGCTCGGCTGGCCGTCCTTGATGCGCACGGTGATGCTGTCCAGGTGGCGCTGCCCGAGCAAGCGCCCCGCCGCCGTCTCGTACGGCACCCACACGTTCAGCGCCTTGCTGGCGGCGAACATGTTTTTACTGTCGGCCGTCACCCCGATCACCGTGCAGGGCAAATTGCCCACCAGGATCACCTGGCCCAGCGGGTCGACATTGGGCCCGAACAAACGATGGCGGGTATTGTGGTCGATCACCACCACCTGGGCCTGGCGCCGCGCGTCGCTTTCGCTGAAGGCGATCCCGGCTTCGAGCTTGAGGCCCTTGACCTTGAAATAGCGGTCGCTCACCCCGTTGACCTGGGCATCCAGGTCGATATTGCCAAAGCGCAGCAACAGGTTGCGGCCCACCACCGGCGTGGCGCTGTCGACGTAATACAGTTGGTTCAACGCGTCCACATCCGACGGCATCAACGTCTCGATCGCCGAGGCACGGCTGTCACCAAAACTGGTGCCGGAAAAGATATCGATGGTGTTGCTGCCAATCGCCTGGATGTCCTTGAGCACATAGCGCTTGGCGCCTTCACCGATGGCCGAGATCGATACCACCGAGGTGATACCGATGACGATGCCGAGCATGGTCAGCAAGGTGCGCATGCGGTGGGACACCAGTGCGACCCAGGCCATGTTGAACGCCTCCTTGAACAACCCCAGGCTCGCCACCAAGCGCCGGGCGCCGCTGCGCTTGGGTTCTATCGGGGTTTCGCTGGGCAGCTCCAGGCCAACACTGGCATTGGCCTTGTCGCTGACAATCTCGCCATCACTCACCTCGACAATGCGCTGGGCATTCGCCGCGACCTTGGGGTCGTGCGTGACGATAATGACCGTATGCCCTGCGGCGTGCAGCTCGGCAAGGATGCGCATCACCTCCTTGCCGCTGTGGGTGTCGAGGGCGCCGGTGGGTTCGTCGGCCAGGATCACTTCGCCGCCGTTCATCAACGCACGGGCGATACTCACCCGTTGCTGCTGCCCACCCGAGAGCTGGCTGGGACGATGGGTGGTGTGGCCTGCCAGGCCCAGGCGCGCAAGCAGGTCCCGCGCGCGACTGTGGCGGGTGGTTTCCGGTGTACCGGCATAGATCGCCGGCATTTCCACGTTGTGCAAGGCGCTCAGGTGCGCCAGCAAGTGGTAGCGCTGGAAGATAAAGCCAAAGTAGTCACGGCGCAGTTCGGCCAGCTGTTCGTCGCCCAACGAGCGGGTTTCGATGCCATTGATCTTGTAGCTGCCGGCCGTGGCGTAATCCAGGCCGCCAAGGATGTTCATCAGGGTGGATTTGCCGGACCCCGAGGCACCGATGATTGCCACCATTTCCCCGGCATGAATCGTCAAGTCGATGCCCTTGAGCGCGATGAATTCACGCTCGCCGGCCATGAAGCTTCGGGTGATGCCCTTGAGTTCCAACAGTGGCTGGGTCATCCGTCAGTTCCCCGCCACGGCCGGCGTGGCATCGCCGATGATCACTTTTTCACCTTCGGCCAGGCCGTCGAGGATCTGCACCTTGACGTTGTTATTGATGCCGGTCTTCACATTCCGCAAGACCGCCTTGCCCTTGGCATCCAGCACGCGCAGCGGGTAGCTGCCATCGTTGTTGCGTGCACCGAGCGCCGCCACCGGCACCATCAGCGTTGCCTGCGCAGTGTCGAGCACGATACGCACCTGGGCGGTCATGGCGATGCGCAGGCGGTGGTCGGGGTTGGGCACATCGAA
>Ga0308164_10001236_pt1 | contig 31201 bp, 20 predicted proteins | sample PhyTR2_FD_201031 | JGI IMG/M metagenome (GOLD analysis project Ga0308164, IMG submission 201031) | Phyllosphere microbial communities from UC Gill Tract Community Farm, Albany, California, United States - DLSLT.R2 | ecosystem: Host-associated > Plants > Phyllosphere > Unclassified | place: USA... | reverse complement strand
CGCTGTAGCGTTTGGTCTGGTCTCATTCGGCAGGCAGGAGTTTAAATAACAATACTAAACCCAAAACAATTAACTTTGCCTTTACTATGAAGCATCTTAATATTACAATCACGGGAAAAGTTCAAGGCGTTGGTTTTAGAGAAACAACTAAAATTATTGCCAATCAAATGACTGTGAATGGTTTTGTGAGGAACGAAAAAGACGGCTCGGTTTACATCGAGGCAGAAGCAGATGATATTTTTTTGGAGGAATTTGTCAATTGGTGTCATGAAGGCCCTGACCGATCTCGTGTGGAAAATGTTTCGGTAAGCGAGGGTGAAGTAAAAAACTATCGTAATTTTGAGGTTTTAAGAAAATAAAGAAACTTTCGGGTATTGCTTTTAGAATCATGATTAAAAACCTAAAATGCTATAGTTAAGCCTCTAAAATAATAATGACTCATGGCTTTCGTATCTGTGAAACCTTGCAAAATCTAAACCCTAAAATCTAAAATCAAATTGTCTGTATATAAAAAGTTTCTTGGGCAAACAATGGTTTATGGAATAAGCACCATAGCATCAAGATTGTTAAACTTCATCTTAACGCCCGTTTTTACCCGAAGTTACGGAGCCAGTGCGCTTGGTGTTTTTACCAAAATGTATGCCTATGCTTCGATGATCAATGCTGTGTTGGCTTTTGGAATGGAGACCACATTCTTTCGCTACCTAAATAAGTATGAGGATAGGAAACAGCAAGTTTATAATAACTCTTTTTTAATTGTTGCTTTTATTTCTACATTATTCTTAATAACCGGTTTGGTATTTACAGAAGGCATTACGAAATGGTTGCTTAACAATAATATGGCTCATTATCAGGATCAGAAACGATATGTGCAATACTTTCTTTGGCTGTTATTTTCTGATGCGGTTTGTGTAATTCCCTTTGCAAGGATAAGAGCAGATGGCAAGCCATTTCGTTATAGTATTATCAAATTTATTAACATTTTAAGCTATGTGCTTTTAAGTTTGTTCTTTATTTACGGTATCCCGTTCATTATTAACCACGAGTTGCCCGGAAGTGATTTTTTTCGGAGCTGGTTTCGTGATAAATGGGTGGGCTATGTATTTATTGCAAACCTTGTTGCAAGCGGTATAACATTTTTACTTTTAGTTCCGGAGTTTTTAAAAGTCCAGTTCAAATTTGACAGTATTCTATTTAAAAAAATGCTGTCTTACAGCTGGCCCGTTTTAGTGGCCAATTTGTCGTTTATCATTAATGAAAATTTAGATAAAATACTTTTGGATAAGTACACTACTGAAGCCCAGGTTGGTATTTATGGGGCTGTTTGTAAGCTTGCTATATTTTTAAGCATTTTTAATATGGCTTTTAGGTTGGGTGCCGAACCATTCTTTTTCAGCTATGCAAAAAATGAAAATGCAAAAGTAACTTACGCTAAAATACTCGAGTACTTTGTAATTGCACTTTCGATAATCTTTGTAGCATTAACAGCAAACATCGAAATCCTCAAGTATTTTATCAGTCGTGATGCAAAACATCTTGCCGAGTATTGGGTTGGCTTGCCTGCTGTTCCTTATTTACTGGTTGGCTATGTTTGTTTGGGTATCTACATGAATCTTTCTATCTGGTATCGATTATCAGACCAAACTAAATTCGGGTTGTATATTTCACTTATCGGAGCCTTTATAACAATTGTTTTTAACGTGATTTTAATTCCAAAGTACAGTTACATGGGTTCAGCTTGGGTATCAATGGCAACTTATGGAACAATGATGATAATTTCTTATATCCTCGGGCAGAAGTATTACCCTATTCCCTATAACTTAAAAAAGATTTTAAGCTATTTAATTGTATCAATTATCCTGGTGTTCTCTTCATTTTTTATATTTAACAGGAATATATACATCGGTAACGCTATGCTTATTGCCTTCGTTGCAGGCATCGCTTATTTTGAGAAGAAAGATCTGTTGAAAATTTTGAAAAGATAGGTGATCGTTAGTCATAATTCGCTTTTTTGATATGGAAATAAAAATTATAAATAAATCAGAACATCCTTTGCCACAGTATGAAACTGCTCATGCAGCGGGAATGGATTTGAGGGCGTCCATCAGTGAGGATATCACCCTAAAGCCTTTACAGCGCCAACTCATCCCTACAGGTTTGTTTATAGAATTGCCTGTGGGTTTTGAGGCACAAATTAGGCCGAGAAGTGGCTTGGCTTACAAGCACGGCATTAGCATTGTAAATTCTCCGGGAACAATCGATGCCGACTACCGTGGGGAATTAAAAGTTTTACTGGTAAATTTATCAGATACTGATTTCAAGATTGTTAACGGAGACAGGATTGCGCAAATGGTTGTTGCAAGACATGAAACAGTACGCTGGAATGTCGTTGACGAGTTGGGCGAAACTGAAAGAGGAGAAGGCGGTTACGGACATACAGGGAAGGTTTAATTTTAAATGCTGATCATAGAAAGGAAATATGCGCTTCAATTTTTCATTCGATTAATTAATTTGATATGATTAAAAGGTATTTTTTTCTTGCTGTTGTTGCTTTTAGTCTTGCAGCTAAAGGGCAAGTGATGCCCTCTCAGAATGCAAATGGCGACAGTAATATGGTTAAGCAGTTGTTTTTTGCGGGGTTAAGGGATAAAATGTCTGATAATTATGCTCTTGCATCCGAGAATTTTACGAAGGTTATTAATCTTGATCCCGGAAATCATGCGGCATATTTTGAATTGGCTAATGCAAATTTGCGCCAGGATAAATTGACAGAAGCAGAGCAAAATATTAAGCAGGCAATTAAATTAAAACCCGATAATAAGTGGTATTTACGATTGCAGGGGGAGTTGTTTAAGCGAGCCAACAAAATGCCCGAATTAATTGAAGTTTTTGACAGGTTAATTCGAATTGAGCCTGATAACGATTCATACTATTTCGATAAGGCAAATGCCCAATTGATTTCTAACCTGGCGGATGCAGCGAATAAAACTTACGATGACATTGAGACAAAGTTCGGGCAATCGCAGGCTTTAATTAATGCAAGGCGAAGAATGCAGCAGAACGGGAACCCGAGCGACAGCGATATTGTCAAATTGTTGGAAGGCAACCAGGCTGATGTTAAAAATTACCTTTACGCGGCGGGTCTTTTGTTACAGAAAGGAAATGATGCTGAAGCGCTGAAAGTTTTAATGAAAGCACAAACTTTAGAACCTGCTAATTTTGAGATAAATTTAGGCCTGGCCGACATTTACAGGAAGCAGAAGAAAGATGATGCTGCTTTTGGTGCATTAAAACTTGCATTCGAAAGTGACGAAATGCCTGTTGATGAGAAAGTTAAAATTATTGCCGCATTGTTTCCAAAAATGAATCAGCCTGTTGTATCCAAAAACATTGCCGATCTCAGCAAACTGATTGCAGAAAAAAATCCGGCTAACGCCAAGGCTCTGGCTCTTTACGGAGATGTTCTCTATCAGCAAAACAGGCTTAATGAGGCTTTGACGCAGTACAGGGCTGCATTAAAAATTAATGAACAAGTCTATGTGGTTTGGGAACAGGTCATTAACATTGAAACGCTTTTGGGGCATTATGCCGAAGCTATAAAATTGGGCGATGAAGCGCTTACCATTTATCCCAATCAGGCAGGATTGTATTATTACATGGCTTACGCTTTGTTTAAAACGGGCAAATACGATCAGGCACAAATTAATCTGAAAACAGTGCTGCAGTTAGATGTTGACAATAAGGCGCTGCAGGCTCAGGTTTATGCGTTGCAAGGAGATATCTTTATCAATCAAAATAATTTTTCTTTAGCTAAGATTGCTTTTGAAAAGGCAATTTTAACTGAGCCCGACAATTACCTCATCATGAATAACTACGCTTATTATTTGGCATTAAAGAATGATGATTTGACAAAAGCCGCAAAATACGCTGAAACTGCAGCTAATGCGATGCCCGAAAACCCTTCAATAACAGATACTTATGCGTTTATTTTGTTTAAACAGCAAAAGTACGATTTAGCTAAAACCTGGATCGAGAAAGCCTTGCAAAACAATAGCAGTAAGAATGGTGTTTATTTGGAGCGTTATGGCGATATCCTTTTCATGAAAGGTGAAAAAGAGGCTGCATTAATCCAATGGCAAAAAGCAAAAGAAGCCGGCAATGGCTCTGAGGTATTAATAAAAAAAATAAATGAAAAGAAATATTTTAAATAGTCTGCTTATTGTATCAGTGATAAGTTTTGCTTCGGCATGTAAGCCCAAAAAGCAAATTGTAGTTGCTCCCACGAAAACAGAAACCAAAGTAGATAACTCAAAAGCCGAAGCGCTGACACTTTTAAATAATAAGCAGTTAAAATTTAACACACTTTCTTTAAAGGCAAAAACTACACTTGATATTTCTGGTGATGCGAATGATGTGACAATGAACTTCAGAATGAAGGACAAGGAAACAATTTGGGTGAGTATAACCGCGTTGGGAGGCTTAGCTGAAGTTGCAAGGGCTCTAATTACGCCCGACAGCATTAAAATTCAAAATAAGCTGAAAAGTGAATACCTAAAAAAACCGTTCAGTTACATCTATAATTTCACCAACAAGCAAGTTAATTTTAACACCCTTCAGGCAGTTTTAACAGGAAATGCCATGGGCGAGTTTCTTACAGACAAATCTGATGTGAGGCAAGAAAATGGCGTTTGGACAGTGTCAGGCTCAAAGGAAAATCTGGATTACAAATTGTTTTTTAATACACTTTTAAAAGTGGCAGAAACAAATCTTAATGATGCAAAAAGCGGGCAAGCTTTAAAAGTAACCTACTCTGATTATCAAAAATTAGACGAGTTTTTGTTTCCGGGCGCTTTGAAAATCAATACCCTTTCAGGATCGAAAAAAATAAATATCGATTTGGAATATGTAAAGATTGATGGCAATGTTCCTGTCGATTTTCCGTTTACAGTACCAAAGAGATACACATTGGTAAAATAAAGCAGTTCTATCATTTTTATAAGTCGGATGGTTTTAACAAGAACTATGAAGATAAAGTGAAGAACATTCTATTATAAGTATTCAGGCCTTCAGTATCTCAATTTTAATATTTTTTACTGTAAAATTTTTATACTTTTGGCTTAATGAAGCTACAAAAACTCGTATTTATCCTGTTTCTTAGTGTATTTGCCCTTTCGGCTACAGCACAAACCGCTAACGAACTTAAAAGGAAAAAAGAAGCTATCCAGCGTGAAATTGAACAGCTCCAAAAAAACCTAAATAAAACTGCGAGTGGTAAAAAACTTACTTTGCAGCAAATTAACGGGATTAATGCCCAAATAAGATTGCGTCAGGATAAGATCGGAACCATCAACTCGGAAATAAAAAATCTCGATAACCAAATCTCTCAGAACACAAACACCGTACATACATTACAAGGCCAGCTTGGCGACTTAAAAAAGGAATATGCGGGTATGATTCGTTTTGCACAGCGAAACAGAAATTCGTACGATAAGATGATGTTTATTTTCGCTGCAAGAGATTTTAACCAAGCATATAAAAGAATAAAATATTTACAACAGTTTAGTCAATATCGTAAAAAACAAGCCGGCTTTATAGAAAATACACAACAGGATTTAAACGGAAAAATTAAAATTCTGGATAAAACTTTAAGAGAAAAAAACGAACTATTAAGAGAGCAGGAAAAAGAAAGAGAGCGCTTAGGGAAGGATAAAAACCAGCAATCGGCTGTTCTTGGAAAGTTAAGCAAGCAAGAAAGACAGTTTAAACAGGATATTGCTTCACGACAAAAGCAACAAAGACAAATCGATGCTGCCATTAGAGCTGCAATTCAACGGGCAATTGAGGCAGCGAGAAAAAAGGCTGCTGAAGAGGCTCGAATTGCTGCAGCAAAGCGTGCTGCAGAAGAGAAAGCTGCTGCTGAACGTGCGAAAGCAGAAAATAAACCGGCTCCTACGGCAGCAAAGGCACCGGTAGTAAAAGAAAAGACAACTAGTGAAGCGTTAAATGCGACACCAGAGGCAGCCCGTTTATCTGCAGGATTTGAAGGAAACCGAGGAAGATTACCTTGGCCGGTTGCAACAGGTACAGTTACCGAACGATTCGGGTTACATAAAGTGGATCAAGCATCTTACACAAATGATGGTATTGACATTACCACCGCCGATGGTTCTGCTGTAAGAGCTGTGTTTGCCGGAAAGGTTTTAGCTGTTCAATACATTCAAGGTAGAGGCGTTGTTATCATCATTCACGGCGAGTATATTACAGTTTATCAAAACCTAAGAAATGTTACAGTGAGTACGGGAAGTAATGTAGAAACCAAGCAAACCATTGGTGTGGTGGCTAATACCGGAGATGATGCCGTGTTAAAATTCCAAATAAGAAGAGGAAATGCTGTATTAAACCCTGAAGCTTGGATTAGTAAATAAATTGAAGACAGTTTATAAATGTTTATATTTGTATAAAATAGATTAGTGATGTATCAAGGCACGTTATTGGAGTTTTTAAATATGGGTGGATCAGAGATCGTACTCATTTTAGTGGTCGTACTATTGTTGTTCGGAGGTAAAAAGTTACCTGAATTAGCAAGAGGATTAGGGAAGGGAATCAGAGAATTTAAAGATGCTTCTGATGGTGTAAAGCGTGAAATTCATAGAAATATAAATGCTATGGATTTAGATAAAGAAGAAGCAGAAGAAACGGTTGCGAACAACAATAATGAGCGTCACCACCCTGCTGAAACCGCAACTACTGAAACAGCTGCACACAGTGGCGCAGATGTTCCGTATCCTTCGAGCACGCCCATCGATGATAAAATAGTAACTGACAGTCAAAAAGTTTAAACAAAAAAGTTATGTTAAATACAACAATAGCAGCAATGCTTGGCACACCGGAAATTATCATTATTGCAGTAGTGGTATTGTTATTATTTGGTGGTAAAAAAATTCCTGAACTTATGCGTGGTTTGGGTAAAGGTGTAAAAGAATTTAAAGATGGTAAAGATGGTGTTGATGGCGAGCAAGTAGATCCGTCAAACCGTGATAAAACCGTTTAATAACCATAGTTTTTAGTTTTGAAGAAATACAGTTCTCTAAAAGGGATACAAGCGCTCATTTCGCAAAAGCAATTAACTTTACCCGATTTATTAGCTTATTATTTTAAGCAAATTAAAGAAAATGAACACCTCAATGCATTCAACGAGGTGTTTTTTTATTCGGCAGAAGTTCAGGCTAAAGCGGTACAGCAAAAAATAGAAAATGGCACGGCAGGTAAGCTTGCCGGTATGGTTATCGGCATTAAAGATAACATATGCTATAAAGACCATATCGTAACGGCATCTTCAAAAATGCTCGATGGTTTTATCTCGCCATACTCCTCCACTGTTGTACAGCGTTTACTGCAAGAAGATGCCGTTATAATCGGCCGTTTAAACTGCGATGAATTTGCTATGGGCGGCTCCAACGAAACCTCTTATTTTGGTTCTGTAAGAAATGCCGTAAATCCTGATTTAGTTCCGGGCGGCTCCTCAGGTGGCTCAGCTGTAGCTGTTCAGGCAGATATGTGCTTATCTGCTTTAGGTACAGATACGGGCGGCTCGGTACGCCAACCCGCAGCGTTTTGCGGCCAAATCGGGTTAAAACCAACATATGGCAGAATTTCCAGATATGGCGTAATTGCTTATGCTTCATCATTTGATCAGGTTGGGCCCATTACTTCATCAGTGGAAGATGCGGCTTTGCTTTTAGAAGTTTTATCAGGGACTGATGATAACGACTCTACAGTTTCCGCTTTGGAAGTTTCCAAATATTCAGAACATTTAGAAGCGTCAACACCTAAAAAAATCGCTGTTTTAAAGGAAACAATCGAAAGCGATGCATTGGATCCCGAAATTAAATCAGCGATATTAAAATCAATCGAAAATTTAAAATCTCAAGGACACACCGTTGAGTATGTTTCTTTCGATTTGCTCGATTATATGGTTCCGGCATACTATATTTTAACAACTGCAGAGGCATCCTCAAATCTTTCACGTTATGACGGTGTGCATTACGGCCATCGCAATACCCAAGCGAAGTCTTTAACCGAGCTTTATAAATTATCCCGTGCTGAAGGTTTCGGCGATGAAGTAAAAAGAAGAATCCTTTTAGGAACATTCGTTTTGAGCGCAGGTTATTATGATGCTTATTATCAAAAGGCGCAACAGGTACGCAGATTAATCAGAGAAAAATTGGACGCCTTATTTCTGGATTACGATTTTATTTTATCGCCCGTAGCACCAACGCCGCCCTTTAAAATTGGTGATAACTTACAAGATCCATTGGTGATGTATATGGCCGATATTTTTACAGTTTTACCATCATTAAGCGGTAATCCAGCTATAGCTTTGCCATTAGGCAATAATACCGCAGGTTTGCCGTTAAGTATTCAGTTTATAGCCAAACATTTCGAGGAAGAACAGCTACTGGCTTTTTCTCAGGCATTTTTATCATAAATCGTCATTGACCTGATCGAAGCAATCTTTTATGCGAATTGAAGATTGATCTCATTGTTTGCAGTAATTTGATTTGAGCGATCAGGAAGACGAAAGCTAATAAAACCAAATAGCCCATGATTAAAAAATTACTTTTTACCACTATTTGTGCTTTAACCGGATTCATTTCCATTTCGCCTGCGCAACAAATCCTTAAAGTCGACAGCCTTTATAAAAAATCAAATAATATTTTCGTGAATAACGACACCGTAACGGTGCCGTTGGCGATTGAAAATCCTTTATTATTGGGCCAAAATTACGTTTATAAACTTCGATTGGATTCTATTGCCAAAACCGTACCATTGCCACATAACGAATATGTACAACAGTATATTGATATTTACGCGAAGCGTAAAGACATGTTCGGCAAAATGATGGGCCTTTCAAATTATTACTTTCCCATTTTCGAAAAGGCATTAAAGGATTACAATATCCCGCAGGAGATAAAATATTTAACCATTGTAGAATCTCAAATGAACCCGCATGCGGTTTCCAAAGTTGGTGCTACAGGGATATGGCAGTTTATGTTCGGTACAGGAAAAGCTTACGGCTTAAAGATGGATAACTTTGTTGATGAACGTAAAGATCCGGTTCAGGCGAGTTACGCTGCTGCAGCTTATTTTCGTGATGCTTTTGAAGAATTGGGTGATTGGTTACTGGCTATAGCCGCCTATAATTGCGGTAAAGGAAACGTAACCCGGGCAATTGATAAGGCCGGCTCACGAGATTTTTGGGTTATTAGGCAATATTTACCGAAAGAAACAAGAAATTATGTACCTGCATTTATAGCTGCAGTTTACGTTATGAATTATTCTGCCAAACACCAGATTACTGAACAAGCTTGCAATTTGTTTTTAAAAACGGATACCATGCAAATAAATCATTTTGTATCGTTATCTGCGCTGGCAAAAGTTTTAAATATTGAGGATGAATCACTTTTTGCTTTAAATCCTTCTTATAAAAAGAAAATTATTAACGGAACATCAGAATTACCTAAACGTTTGGTTTTACCGAAAATTAAAGGTGCTGATTTAGCCTCCATGTATGATCTGCTTAATAATGATGAACTCGATAATAAAATGCAGGTTATTCAGGCTAGTACTGATGATGTTCGCGAGCTGAGAAAGAAAAGAGCCGGTACGATTACATCATCGGCGATTGTTTATCACAAAGTTTCTCCAGGTCAAAATTTAAATACTGTTGCGGATAAATTTGGCGTTGAGGTACAGGATTTAAAAGTATGGAATAACTTGAAAAGCAAAACTATTGTTCCCGGGCAAAAACTTAAGATTTACACGCCGAAAAGAACAATTTTGAAAGTTCCGGCTTCTTACCTGAGCTATAAAGTTAAACACGGCGACACACTTTCAGAAATTGCTGAGAAGTTTGATGGTGCTACAGTTCAAAATATCAAAAGAGATAATAAATTAGCAAGAGCCGGACTGCAACCCGGGATGATTCTCAAAATCAGCAAGGGATAACGTTGGAAAGAAACAAATAGATTCTAAATCCTGCCTCTGAATAAGAGGCGGGATTTTTTATTTAAAATAATGTTGAGTTGATGTGATAACACCATTTCATTCATTTACTTATTTATTTCAGCCCTCATGAAAAGAATTGTACCTTTGCACCGTCACTAGTTAGTTACAATTAATGAGCAATACAAACAGAAAGCAAGATGCGCTTGATTACCACTCGCAAGGGCGGCCCGGAAAGATACAGGTAGTACCAACAAAACCAACAACTTCACAACGCGATTTAACTTTGGCATATTCGCCTGGTGTTGCAGAGCCATGTTTAAAAATAGCCGAAAATAAGGAAGATGTTTACAAATACACTGCTAAAGGAAACTTGGTTGCCGTAATTAGCAACGGAACAGCTGTTTTAGGTTTAGGAGATATTGGTCCTGAAGCGGGTAAGCCGGTAATGGAAGGTAAAGGCTTGCTTTTTAAAATTTTTGCTGATATAGATGTATTCGATTTAGAACTGGACACCAAAAATGTTGATGATTTCGTTAAAATCGTTAAGGCGTTAGAGCCCACATTTGGTGGAGTTAACTTAGAAGATATAAAGGCGCCCGAATGTTTCGAAATTGAACGTAGGCTTAAGCAGGAAATGAATATTCCTGTGATGCATGATGACCAGCACGGAACAGCAATTATTTCGGGTGCGGCATTGTTAAATGCCTGCGAAATTCAAAAGAAAAAAATAGATAAAATTAAAGTTGTGGTAAGTGGCGCAGGTGCTGCTGCGGTATCGTGCTCTAAAATGTATTTATCCTTAGGGGTTAAACGTGAAAATCTAGTTATGTTCGATATAAACGGACTGATAGATATTCACCGTACAGATTTGGATGAAATGCGAATGAGTTTTGCAACATTCAGAAAAGACATTAAAACCATTGGCGATGCCATGAAAGGTGCCGATGTTTTTATAGGTTTATCAGCAGGTAATGTCATTCAGCCGGAAATGTTGGTTGGGATGGCAAAAAATCCGATCGTGTTTGCAATGGCAAATCCAAATCCTGAGATTGCTTATGAATTAGCAGTAAAAACCCGTAAAGATTTAATTATGGCCACAGGCCGTTCAGATTATCCGAATCAGGTTAATAATGTTTTAGGTTTCCCATATATTTTCCGTGGCGCATTGGACGTTCGGGCAACTACCATTAACGAGGCGATGAAAATTGCTGCCGTTAAAGCAATTGCCGAGCTTGCTAAAAAATCTGTTCCTGAAGCAGTTAATTTGGCTTACAACGCCCGTAATTTAAAATTTGGCCGAGATTACATTATCCCTAAGCCGGTAGATTTTAGGTTAATTACAGAAGTATCCATCGCTGTTGCGAAAGCCGCAATTGAAAGTGGCGTAGCTCGTAAAATAATCACCGATTGGGATGCTTATACCGAAGAACTAAGGAAACGTTTGGGACTGGATGATGCGATTATGCGATCTGTAACCAATAAAGCTAAATCAGATCCAAAGCGTGTCGTTTTTGCCGAGGCTGATAACTATAAAATTTTAAAGGCTGCTCAAATCGTTCGTGATGAGAAAATTGCGATTCCAATCCTTTTAGGCAATAAAGATAAAATACAGGCAATCATTGATTCCCATGCACTGGAATTGGATGGTGTTCAAATCATTGATCAAATGCTGGAGCCAGAAAAGACGAAAAAGTATGCCAATGCATTATACAAAAAGCGCCAGCGTAAGGGGATTTCAGAAAGAGATGCAATTAAGCTGTTAAGAGACCGAAACTATTTCGGCGCCTCAATGGTAGAGTTCGGGGAAGCTGATGCCATGATTTCGGGTTTAACAAAAGATTACGGCACGACCATAAAACCTGCGTTACATGTAATTGGTGCCGATCCTGAAGTTAAAAGGGTGGCTGGAATGTATATGATGATGACCAAAAAAGGTCCTGTGTTTTTTGGCGATACCACCGTTAACGTAGATCCTACTGCTGAAGAACTTGTAGATATCACTTTATTGGTCGAGAAATCGGTAAAGCAATTTAACATTAAGCCTCGGGTAGCTATTCTTTCATACTCTAACTTTGGCTCTAACGACGGTATAGTTCCTGAAAAGGTTAGAAAAGCTGTAAATATTCTTCATAAGCAACACCCTGAAATTGTAGTAGATGGAGAAATGCAAGGTAACTTTGCCATCAATAATGAATTGTTAAAAGATAACTTTCCTTTCAGTACTTTAGCAAACGCACCTGCAAATACTTTAATTTTCCCTAACTTGGAATCGGGTAACATTGCTTACAAGCTGTTGCAAGAATTGGGAGGTGCAGAAGCAGTAGGACCAATTTTGTTGGGTTTGAATAAACCGGTGCACATCGTGCAGTTGGGCAGCTCTGTTCGGGAAATCGTAAACATGGTAACCATTGCTGTTGTAGATGTTCAGGCAAAAGAAGATTTAGCGGGTAATGCAAAGCGAAAAGGTATTTTTGCAAAACCTCAACAAAAAAATAAACTGGCTTAAGGTATAAAAAACTTAAAATCGAAACTTAAATGTACGCCTACATCGATGGAAAATTAACGTTTAAAAACCCGGCATATGTCGTGGTTGAAGCAGGAGGTATAGGCTACCATATTAATATTTCTTTGAACACATACAGTAGCCTTGCTGATGCGGAACGTTGTAAATTATATACTTGGCTACATGTTAAGGAAGATGCCCACACCTTGTATGGCTTTGCTGAGGAAGGCGAGCGCCGCTTATTTTTACATTTAATTTCCGTTTCGGGCATTGGTCCGAATACTGGGAGAATGATATTATCGTCGATAACGCCCTCAGAAATACAAACCGCAATAGTTAAGGCCGATTATCCGCTAATTCAGCGAATTAAGGGTTTGGGCGCAAAAACTGCACAGCGATTGGTTTTGGAATTACAAGACAAATTAAAAAAGGAAGGCATAGATTCATTAATTTCTATGCCCGAACACAATACCGTTAAAGATGAAGCGTTATCTGCTTTGGTAATGCTCGGATTTGCCAAACAAACAGCCGAAAAAACGATCGATCAGATTTTGAAATCAACAGAAGGGACGCTTTCGGTAGAGCAACTAATTAAACAAGCTTTGAAAAATTTATAGATCTAACCGCCTTTGAAGAGAATATTTACCCTACTAATTCTCATCCCACTTTTACTTGCTACTAAAAACGCCTTATCCCAGGTTGTTACAGGCAAAGCGGATACCGCTTTGTCGAAAAATAGCTTTAGTCTACGCGAAAAACAATTACTCGGATTAAGTCCTACAACTAATCCCTTCTATCCTTTGCCCAATAATCTGAAAAGGGTAGTAGAATACGACGCTAAAAACAAACGCTATATCGTTAAGGATTTGGTTGGAGATAAATATGTTGCCAACACGCAGTATTTAACAATTGATGAATATCAAAGATTAGTTAACAGCGAAATTAAACGTGGAAATTGGCGTAGCATTTCGAATGCTGAAGTTAGCGATTTTCGGAATACCGGCATTATTCCGCAGATTCAGGTTAACAGTAAAGCATTCGAAAAATTATTCGGAGGTACAACAATAGACATTCAGCCACGTGGCGAAGCGGAGCTAACTTTTCTTGGCCGTATAAATAAAAACGAAAATCCACTTTTTAACGAAAGGCAACGTGTTCAAACCAATTTCGATTTTAACCAGCGTATTCAAATGGATTTGGTTGGTAATATCGGTACGAAATTGAAAATAAAAAGTAATTACAATACCGAAGCACAGTTTGATTTCGAGAATCAGATTAAGCTGGATTATACCGGCGGCCCCGATGACATCATTAAGAAAATTGAAGCGGGGAATGTTAGTTTGCCTCTCAATACGAGTTTAATTACGGGTACTCAAGCACTTTTTGGTTTAAAAACTCAATTACAATTCGGCAAGCTGAATATAACGAGTGTTTACACGCAACAGAAGTCACAATCGAGGGAAATTAAAATTACCAATGGTGCTCAATCTAATGAGTTCAGGTTAAGTGCTGATAATTACGAAGCAAATCGCCATTACTTTCTAGCTCAGTATTTCCGTAATAATTACAACAAAAATCTAGCAAATGCGCCCATCATTACGTCTCCGGTTCAAATCACAAAGATTGAGGTTTGGATAACCAATAAATCGGGAAGTACAACCGACTCAAGAGATGTACTCGGGTTTATAGATTTAGCTGAAAACGTACCTTATAATACCGCACAAGTTACGGGTGGTGGCTCCGCCTTGCCGGGTGGTACAACGGCGACAGGTTTTCCGCAACAATCGAACAATTTATTGCAGAATTTACCGCCAGGTGCGAGGTTTACTAACTCTAATGATGTAATATCTTACTTTCAGGCAAACGGGGCAACGGATAATTTTGCCAAACTTACCTACGCCAGGAAACTAACTGACAGGGAGTTTACCTTCCAGCCGCAACTTGGTTACATCTCACTAAATAATGCATTGAACGCTGATGAAGTTTTAACAGTGGCTTACCGCTACACTTATAACGGCGTTGAATATCAGGTTGGTGAATTTTCCACAGATGTTACTTTCGATGCTACAAATCCGAAGGTTTTATATACCAAGTTATTAAAAAACGAAACGACAAAAATTAACCTTCCTACCTGGGATTTGATGATGAAAAACATCTACTCCATTGGCGGCTACCAAATCAGCAGTCAAAATTTCAGGTTAGATATTTACAGAATCGACAACGAAAGCGGTGTTGAGAACCCGGTGATGACCGAGGGACAAAATACCGCTAACAAGCAATGGATAAATCTTGTTGAGTTCGATCGTTTAAACCAGCAAAATGAAAGGCGGCCGGATGGTGTTTTCGACTTTGTTCCAGCTAATAATGCATTCGGTTCTGCCTCAAACTCATATACGGCAAACAGTAGCAGTACTTTCGGTTCAAATCTTTCAAGTTCAGGTTTGGCCTCTTTAGTAACCAACACTAATACCGGTTACATCACTATTGATCCCGCTAACGGGCGAATTATCTTTCCAATTATTGAACCTTTTGGAAAGGATTTAGCCACTAAGTTTTTGCCGTCAGAACAAGCCCTAATCGACAAATATACTTTTACCGCACTTTACGATTCGACACAAACGATTGCCAAGCAGCTGTTTCAAAATAAGAACAGGTACATTATTAAAGGTAATTACCAATCAGATGTTTCGTCAGAATTTAGTTTAAATGCTATTAATGTACCCGAAGGATCGGTTAAAGTTTTCGCCGGTACAATGCCATTAACAGAGGGTGTGGATTTTACGGTTGATTATCAGGGTGGAAGGGTAAGCATTATTAACCAGGCGCTGCTAACTTCGGGGCAACCAATCAGAATTACAACTGAAAACAACGAACTTTTCGGACTGCAGCAAAGGTCACTTTTCGGAGCGAGAGCAGATTATCGTGTTAACAACAAGCTAAATCTTGGTGCCACAATAATGAATCTCACGGAAAAACCGCTTACTCAGAAAGTAAATATCGGCGAAGAGCCAATTTCAAATACGATTTGGGGTGCAGATATCAACTACAGCTCTCCATCAAGATTTTTAACAAAGCTTGTTGATAAAATCCCTTTAATATCTACTAAAGCACCATCAAGTGTTACTTTCTATGGAGAATATGCTCAATTAATTCCCGGTCATCCTAGGGCTTTGAATTTTGCAGGGAGTAAAGATGGTGTTAGTTATTTAGACGATTTTGAAGCCTCGCGATCTGTTATCGATTTAAAAAGTGCTATTTCATGGCAACTGTCCGGGACGCCCCAGATGTTTTCAGAATCGCAACTTATAAATGATTTAGCCTATGGTTATAACCGTGCCAGAGTTGCCTTTTATAACATAGACCCGACTTTTTATAACTCGGCAGCTTCAACAACACCGGCAAATATCCGTAATAATCGAAATGAATTATCTAACCACTACGTAAGAGAAGTTATTGAGCAGGAAGTTTTTCCTTTCAAACAAACTGCTACAGGGCAGGCTTTAAATATTACAACTTTAGATGTTGCTTATTATCCAACGGTACGTGGTCCTTATAATTTTCGCACTACAGGATTCAATCGCGATGGGGCATTATTGAATCCACGAAACAATTGGGCAGGTTTCCAAAGAAAAATAGAAACAAACGATTTTGAAGCTTTAAATATCGGCTTTATTGAATTTTGGGTGATGGATCCCTTTATCTATAAGGCGAATTCGGCGGGCGGCGACTTGTATTTTAACCTTGGAAATATATCTGAAGATATCTTAAAAGATGGTAGAAAATCGTTAGAAAATGGTCTGCCTGCAGCAGATGATCTGACTAAATATGATGAAACGAACTGGGGGCGAGTACCTAAATTGCAACCTGTTATACAGGCATTTGATAACAGTCCTGATGCTCGTAAAGCTCAAGATGTTGGTTTAGATGGGTTATCAAATGAAAATGAGCGGGTAAAATTTGCTGCTGCAATAAATACTATAAGAACACAATTGAGTCCTGCGGCTGCACAACTAATCGATGCCGACCCCTCATCTGATGATTACACCTATTTCCGTGGTCCTTTACTGGATCAGGCAAATGCCGGAATACTAAAACGTTACGAAAGATATAATGGAACGGAGGGTAACTCGAAAACTTCGCAACAATCACAGGATGAGCTTGGTATAGAAAATTCGGCCTCAACATCATTGCCCGACGGGGAAGACATCAATCGTGATAATAACATGACTCAAAGTGATGAGTACTTTCAGTATAAAGTGTCTATGCGTCCGGGTGATTTAACAGTGGGGCAAAACTTTATAACAGATAAAGTTATTTCTCAGGTTAAATTGGCTAATGGAAATACTCAACCAGTTTCCTGGTATCAATTCAGAATTCCTATCGGAGAATATCAGCAAAAAGTGGGGAACATACAGGATTTTAAATCGATCCGTTTTCTGAGAATGTTTATGACCAACTTTGCCGATACTGCAGTTATGCGTTTCGCGAAACTTCAACTAATAAGAGGCGAGTGGCGTGAATTTAATGCAACAAATACTGCTGATCAGGTTATTGTAGATCCGGCTTTACCGGCCTTAACACCCGATAATTCAACGCTCGAAGTTTCAACTGTAAATATTGAAGAGAATGGTAAAAGATCTCCCATTCCATATGTTACTCCGCCGGGAATTATTCGTGAGCGAGATTACAGCAATTACAGAGGTGACACCCGTTTAAATGAGCAATCGCTATCGGTTACAGTGAAAACTTTAAGAGATGGTTATGGAAGGGCTGCCTTTAAAACAGCTTATAGTGATTTCCGTTCGTATAAGCATTTGGAAATGTTTATTCATGCAGAAGCGGTAAACAATCAGCTGCTAAGCGATGGGGATGTTCTGGCATTCTTGAGAATAGGTACCGATAATCAGGATAATTACTACGAATACAATTTGCCTTTAAAGATAACCTCGCCGGGTACAACAGATCCTGATGCAATTTGGCCCGAGGCGAACAGAATGGATATAGACTTAACGCTGTTCCAAAATGCCAAACTCGCCCGGAACGTGGCTAAACAAGCCAATGGGCAGCCTTGGCCAGCCAATGTGCCATTTACTTATACGGATGGAAACCGAACGATTATTGTGAAAGGGCAGCCTGATATGAGTAAGGTTAGGGTTTACATGTTGGGCGTTAAAAATCCTTTGAGAAGTCAGTTAGATCCGGAAGGCGACGACGGATTAGATAAAAGCGTATTGGTTTGGTTTAACGAGTTAAGGTTAACCGAATTTGACGAACGCGGGGGCTGGGCTGCCACTGCGAGGTTAAATTTGAAACTTGCAGATTTTGCCGACGTAAATATTTCAGGAAGTAAATCGACAATTGGTTTTGGCTCTATCGATTCTAAAGTTAGTGAACGTAGCCGTGCCGATAATACATTGTTAGATGTTTCCTCAGCTGTGGAGCTGGGTAAATTTCTACCGCAAAAATCGGGTGTTAAAATTCCGATGTATGTTAGTTATTCTAAGCAGATAGCAACACCGCAGTACAACCCGAAAACACCGGATATAGAACTTAAAAATGCATTGGATCAGGCTACAAAAGAGCAAAAAGACTCCATTTTAAATTTTGCTCAGGATTATACGGTACGCAGAGGAATTAACTTTACAAATGTGCGTAAAGAGCGAACGAACAATACAAAACCGGTACGGCTTTGGGATATCGAAAACTTCTCAGCAAGCTACGCATATACGCAATACAACCATCGCGATTTTATAAATCAAAGCAGTGTTCAGAATAATTATCGTGGATCTTTACAATACAGTTATTCAAAAGAAGCTAAAACTTTTGCGCCGTTTGAGAAAATCATTAAATCGAATATGCTTGCGATTTTGAGGGATTTCAATTTCAGTATTTTGCCAAGTGCTATAAATTTCAGAGTGGATGTAGATCGACTTTATTCGGAAAATACCTTAAGAAATAACGATCCGAATAATGCGATTCCGATTTATAAAAACGGGTATGGTACAACGTTTAACAAGAATTTCAGAATGAGTCGAATTTATGGCATTGCGTGGAATTTAACACGCTCGCTGCAATTGGATTTTAATGCAACGAATTATTCAATTATCGATGAACCCGATGGTAGGATTGAAGGCTTAAAGCGTGATACAGTTTGGGAAAATCTAAAACGCTTAGGTCGTACTACAGATTATAATCATAATTTAAATGTGACGTATGCTGTGCCAATAAATAAAATACCCGGCTTAAACTGGATCACTTTATTAACTAAATACGGAACAAATTTCAACTGGCAAACTGAACCGCTTGCTACACTCCGCGATCCGAATATTAATTTGGGAAACACGGTTCAAAATAGCAGAAATATCCAAATTAACCCGACCTTAAATCTGGTTACCCTATATAATAAATTCGGATTTTTAAGAAATGCGGGGAATACGCAGGAAGGCGGCGGAAAGAACTTTTTCATAAATCTTTTAACCAGCTTGAAAAATGTTAATGTCAACTATGTTCAAACAAAAGGTACTTTTTTACCAGGTTATTTACCCACTACAAGGTATTTAGGTGTTGATAATGTAACAGGTGCGCCCGGGCTTGGTTTTGTTTTCGGAAGTCAGCGTGACATTAGGGAGATGGCGCTTAATAACGGATGGCTCACTACAGACACTCTACAAACTCAAATGTATGTAAATACGTTACGGGAAGATTTCCAGCTTACCGGGCAATTGGAGCCAATAAGAGATTTGCGCATTACTCTTAGAGCTAACAGAGCGCAAACACGAAACTTCTCTACCAATTTTAGGTATGTAGCAAGCGTTTCTTCGTTCGAAAATTTAAGTGCAATAACAACCGGTGATTATAGTATTTCTTATATTGCATTAGGTACCGCATTTAAAGAAAGTAATGCAAGCACTGTTTCTGCTTTGTATAATAGATTTATGTCTAACAGGCTGGTTATTTCACAAAGGTTGGGTGCACAAAATCCAAACTCAGCCGGTAGTGCGAATGGTTACGCGGATGGTTACGGCAAGGAAAGTCAGGATGTGGTAATTTCGGCATTTTTAGCCGCATACTCAGGTAAAGATGCAGGAAGCTCAAAAATGAATTCTTTCCCCAAAATTCCTTTGCCAAACTGGAGTTTAACCTATAACGGTTTAACCCGTATTCCTTTCATAGCCGATAGATTTTCATCAGTGGATATTAAGCACGGCTATCGTTCGGCTTATAACATTAACGGCTACAATTCGTTATTGCGTTACCAGGAGAATAATGGCTTTGCAAGTAGCAGAGATGCTAATAATAACTTTTTACCCCAATTTCAATTTGCGCAGGTAACCGTTTCCGAGTATTTCTCGCCACTTATTGGTGTGGATACAAGGTTGAAAAATAATCTAACGGCAACTTTTGAATTAAACAGATCACGTTTGCTAGGACTGAGTTTATCAAACAGTCAACTTGCGCAATTGTCAGAAAATAATGTGGTATTGGGATTAGGCTATCGCACAACAAAATTCCGTTTCCCATTTGGATGGTTTAAAAGTTTAAAAATGGATAATAACATGGATTTTAAACTTGATGTAGCCATTCGGGATAATAAAACAGTTATTTACCGTGCCGATGTTGATGAAGCAGAAGTATCATCAGGAGCAAAAAACATTACGTTAAGACCAAGTATAGATTACGTGCTGAATCAGAAATTCAACATTAAACTGTTTTACGATTCTAACATAACCAAACCTTACACTTCGCAAAGTTTCAATACATCGTTCAGTAATTTCGGGTTTAGCTTGAGGTTTACTTTGAATTAAGACTTTCTTAACTTCGAGCAAATCATTTAAAAAATAGTCAAGCAGGCGCTCGGGCCTGCTTGCTTTATTGTTTATGTAAGTTAATTTCCGCTAGGCATGCGTGGCGAGTTGGATGTACTGTCGGGAAACCCTTTTGTATTAACACTATCTTTCGTTGTGGTATCTACGGTTGATACGTTTGTATCAGTGTACTTGTACATACTATCTGCATTTTCTTCGTCGGCCTTTTTCCCGGAACATGATGTAGCAATAATTGAAACTGCTGTGAATAAAATTACTAGGACATTTTTCATAAGGATAATATTTGTTCAGTAATAATAATCCTGTTACTTGCCAAATTGTTTTATTTTTTTGTTTTAAAGGATGGGGCTGAGCAATCTTTGCTCATCAAATTTTAACTTACTATATTGAGGTCAGGAAGGAACAAAAGGTTTAAATAACCGTAAAATGTTACTTTAACATCGGTTGGTATTGGTTAAACTAATCCGTATTTTTGACCAATAAATATTTAAATAGCTTCGGTTATAAACATTGTAGTAAAGCAACTAACACAAATTATTGATAAACAAATAATATAAACAAATGAATTTCCCATCAGAATTAAAGTACACAAAAGACCACGAGTGGGTTAAAGTAGAAGGTAATGAAGCATATATCGGCATTACAGATTTCGCACAAAAGGAACTTGGCGATATTGTTTACGTAGATATAAACAGTGTTGGTACTGAAGTTGCAAAAGAAGAAGTATTTGGCACCGTGGAAGCTGTTAAAACGGTTTCTGATTTATTTATGCCGGTTACAGGTTCTGTGTTGGAAGTTAATGCCGAGCTAAACGATAACCCTGAATTGGTTAATTCTGATCCGTATGGTAAAGGCTGGATGGTTAAAGTTTCTTTATCAGACTTAGCCGAAGTTGAAGAATTGCTTTCTGCTGAAGCTTATCAATCATTAGTTGGAGCCTAATTCCGGTACATTGTTCAAAGCACTAAAACATCAAAAGTGGGCCATCTTCTGGACCGTGGTAATTTTAGTGCTTTGCAATATAAAAATGCCTGAAACCAAAAGCGGAGGCTTTTTCTTTGAGGGCTTTGACAAGATGACTCATTTGGGTTTTTTCTTCGTTTTATCGGTACTGCTGTTTTATGGAAAAATAAAATATCAACACAACTTCGGTTTCAGAACATTAACAATCTTTAAAATTATTCTAATAAGCGCAATAATAGGCGGTGGTATCGAGTTATTGCAATGGCAAGTGTTTACTTATCGCTCTGCAGAATGGTGGGATTTTGCCTGTGATATGCTTGGCTGTTTTATGGCTGTATTCAGCTATGTTTTGTTACATAAATTAAAATTTGATGAAAAGATCGATTAGTTTAATTTGTTTAGTGGCAATTATAAGTTTAAGCGGATGCGGCATTTTTAAAAAAGGCTGCAATTGCCCTAAAGTTTATTATAAATCGTACCCTACACAACGCAAATAAATACCTCAGGCAGTTTATTTACAGCTTAACCGTGGATTTCGACGCTGTATTTAAAATGTTACCTAACTTTTAACACCCCATAACAAACCTTTGGACATTCTTGTAGTCTGATAGCATAGTTTTGTAATACTTATATTTAGATTTTGATGAAAATTTACGTTCAAAGAGCAATATTTCTTGTTCTTATTTTTTGTGGATACCTTGCAAATGCTCAAAACACGGGCTCGGTAAATGGTAGAATTATTAATGCCAAAGACCAAAAGCCTGTCGACTACGCAACAATAGCTGTTAAAAGCTTAAAAGATTCGACCGTTGTTGCAACAGGCCAATCCAATCCTGACGGTACCTTCTCTTTTAAAAACATCCCTGCGGGAAATTATAGAGTTATAGCTGCTTTTCTTGGTTTAAAAACTACCAGTAAAAATGTTACTGTAGCAAAGGCTGCCGCAAATGTTGGCGACATTGCCATGGCTGATGACGGTTTAAATCTTAATGATGTAAATGTTGTGGCTCAGGTGCCGACAGTTGTTGTTAAAAAAGACACATTGGAATACGATGCCAAATCGGTAAAGGTTCGTGAAAATGCTGTGGTTGAAGATGTTTTGAAGAAACTTCCGGGTGTTGAAGTTGCGAAAGACGGGAGCATCAAAGCAGGCGGCGAAACGGTAACTAAGGTAAAGGTAGATGGAAAGGAGTTTTTCGGAAGTGATCCGTTATTGGCTACCAAAAACCTTCCTGCCGATATGGTCGATAAAATTCAGGTTATTGATGAGCTGTCTGAACAGGCACAGTTTACAGGTGTTGATGATGGTACAAGAACCAAAATATTAAATATTACAACCAAAAGCGGGATGAAAAAAGGCTATTTTGGTAACAGTACCGTTGGTTATGGTACAAACGACCGTTACGATGCAAGTTTAAATGTTAACAAGTTTAATAACGAACAGCAATTTAGCTTTATAGGGCAGTTCAATAACGTTAACAAACAAAACTTTGGCGGCGGCGGTGGCCAGGGAAATGGATTTGGTGGCGGAGGTAACGGCCGTGGTGGTGCTTCAGGTGGTTCGGGCACGGGAGGCGGAATTACAACAACGAACGCTGCCGGCTTAAACTTTGGCGATACATATAAAGACGGCACTCAGATTCAGGGAAGTTATTTCTTTAATAAATCGTCTGTATTTAACGAACAAACAAGCAATACACAAACACTTTTAGGCAACACCTCACAAAACGTAAATAACTATTTGAACAGTAATAGCGACAGAAAAAACCATAGATTCAATTTTATGATCGATACGAAATTGGATTCTACAACAAGTATCAAAATTCAGCCAAACATTAACTATACCGAAACTGATGGTTTGAGTTTAAACAATTACGTAAGAAATAACGTAATTGCCTCGGGAACTTCCAACACTGTCGGTAATCAGAGTTATACCACCAGTAGTTCTACTCCCGTAATTACAAACAACATTCTGGTTCGTAAAAAATTTCAACGCAGAGGCCGTACGCTATCCTTAAATATTAGTACAGCCATAAATGATAGTAATTCTGATAACATCAACTATATTCTTGATAACAACACGGTAAATGGGATAACCACTCAAAAGCTAACAAATCAGTTGAACGATTTAAATAGCCATAACATTACCAATACAACTAGGGTTGTTTATACAGAGCCATTATCAAAAACTGCAAGCCTAGAGCTTAACTATCAAAACGGGATTAATAACAGTACATCAGACCGTAACGTTCTAAACTACAATACCGCAACAGGCGATTTTGACATTGTTGATAATACATATTCAAACCACTTCGAAAACCAAACGCTTACAAATGCTGCGGGTTTAAGTTATACGGTTAATCAAAAAAAATACAATTGGAATATTGGTGTAGCAGGGCAACAAACACACAGAGAAAATACCAACCTGACGACAGGTGTTGTATTTACTCAAAACTTTGTAAACCTAACACCTTCTGCTCAATTCAGATACAACTTCAGTAACAGCAAAAGATTAACTATCAACTACCGAGGTACAACGCAACAACCAACAATCGATCAGATTCAACCAATTCCTGATAATACAAATACTCAATCTGTTATAATCGGTAATCCGAATTTGAAACCTGCGTTTAACAATACGTTAAGTGTTAGGTATAATAATTTTGCATTTGCTAAGATGCGTTTCTTCGCTGTGTTTTTAAATTTAACACAAACCTTCAATGCATTTGCTTCAAGTCAGTCAGCGGTAACGGATCCGAACGATGTTAACTACGGTAAAATAGCCTCGCAGTTTATTAATGTTGACGGCAATTATAGCGGTAATGCAAACATCGTTTTAGGGCAGCCGATTATTCCAAACAATAAATTGAATTTAAACGCAACTTTAAGTACTCAATACTCGAGAGGAACTAATATTACAAGCGCTGTTGAAAATATTACAAATGTTTTAACAGTTGGTAACACGTACAGATTTGTAACAAATCTTGATAAATGGGACATTACAGCGGGCATAGGAGGAACTTACAATCGTGCTACCTATTCGGCTCAACCTAATTCAAATAATACCTTTTATACGTTGAACCCTAGTTTCGATATTTCTTATGTTTTGCCGTTTAATATTCGTTTGGCAATCGATTTGGATTACTTTAAAAACACAGGACGCGGCGCCGCTTACAATACAGATTTTACATTGGTAAATTCGTACATCAGTCGCCAGTTCTTTAAAAACCGAGGTACATTCAAAATTGCTGTAAACGATGCATTAAACCAAAATCAAGGCATTAGTCGTACAGCAACAGCAAATACAATCAGCGATATAAACTATAATGTATTGAAACGTTACTATATGTTTTCATTCACTTATTCGCTTACTCGTATTGGTGGCCGTAACATTGGTAACGATGTTCAAATGCCGGGTATGGGTGGTCAAGGTGGTGGAATGCGCCAGAGAATGTAAGTGTAAAAATCTTAAAACTTAAAGACCTGTTTGTAACTTCAAGCAGGTCTTTTTTTTTGTATTTCAATTGTTACCTCGATAAAAACAAACCTTGACTTAAGTTAGCGGTCTTAAATATCAAACTAATCAAATTTCCCGAATGAAGATATTTTTTACCTGTTTGCTGCTCCTTTCGTGTTCGCTTATTTATGCTCAACAAAAAAACGGAACCGTTTCCGGACGAGTAATTCAATCAAAAGATAAAAAGCCCGTAGATTATGCTTCCATTGTAGTAAAAAATCTGAAAGACTCGAGCGTTGTTGGATCGGGTACAACAGGTATTGACGGAAAATTCACTTTTAAAAACTTGCAGCCCGGTTCCTATCGCTTTTATGCTGCTTTCTTAGGGCTAAAGAATGCAAATAAAGATTTCACAATCCAAGCTGACAGAGCTGATATTAATTTGGGGGATATTATTTTAGAAGGAAGCAGCATTGATTTACAGACTGTGGAAATTAAAGCTGAGGTGCCGCCGATTGTTGTAAAAAAAGATACATTGGAATTTAATGCAAGTTCATTTAAAACGGTAGAAAATGCTGTGGTAGAAGACTTACTGAAAAAGCTGCCCGGTGTCGAAGTAGATAAATCAGGGGCTGTTAAAGCGCAAGGAGAAACAATTACAAAAATAAAAGTAGATGGTAAGGAGTTTTTCGGAAACGATCCGCTATTGGCAACCAAAAATCTTCCTGCAGATATGGTTGATAAAATTCAGATTGTTGATGAGCTTTCAGACCAAGCTCAATTTACAGGAATTGACGACGGAACGAGAACCAAAATAATTAACATCACAACCAGAAAAGATAAGAAAAACGGCTACTTCGGTAATAGCAGCGTTGGTTACGGGTCGGATGACAGATACGATATTAATGCAAATGTCAACAAATTCAATAAAGATCAGCAAATGAGTGTTGTTGCACAATTTAACAATGTAAATAAACAAAATTTTGGTGGCGGTTTAGGCGGAGGCGGCGGTGCGGGTGGGCGAAGCGCAGGGATTACAAGCACAAATGCCTTTGGATTTAATTTTGCCGATACTTATTCCGATCAAACCCAAATTACAGCTAGTTACTTTTTTAACAAAACCGAAAATCTCATTTTGCGTAACAGTGTCACTCAGAATTTATTGGGCGACATTACAACCGTGTTCAATAACAATCAAAGCAACACATCAGATCGGCTAAACCACAGACTGAACTTTATGGTTGATACAAAAATCGATTCGTTAACATCACTACGGATTCAACCTACTATTAGCTATACAAATAACGAAAGCTTAAATAATAGCATTTACACCAGAGATTACGGCACCTATACAACCAACGGATCTCAGTCTTTAAGTAATCACAGTACCTCGCCCTCAATAAATAATAATATTTTGCTCCGGAGAAAATTTAAAAGAAGAGGTAGAACATTATCATTAAATTTTAATACTAGTATTAATGATAACGACGCCGATAACTACAATAACATAACTGATAACACATTAAATGGCGGCGTTACTACTCAAAAAATAACCAATCAGTTTAATGATCAGCAGTCTTCATCAATAAATCAAAATTCCAGATTAGTATATACGGAACCAATTTCGAAGATGCTCAGCTTAGAATTCAATTACCAGAACGGGTTTAATCATAACGTTTCAGATAGATTTACGTACAACTTCAATCCTGCAACTTTGCAATATGATCTTTTGGATTTAACTTATAGTAACTCTTATGAAAACACAATTTTAACGAATACAGCAGGTTTCAGCTTCAACGGAAATGGAAAAAAATACAATTGGAATTTGGGAATGGCGGTTCAGAATACAGATCGAACCAACAATAATTTAAGTCAAAATTATATTTTGAAGCAAAATGTATTTAATTACACTCCATCTGCCATGTACCGATATAATTTCAGTAACAGCAAACGACTGGTAATTAACTATAGGGGAAGTACGAATCAACCAACTATTAATCAATTACAACCGATTCCGAATAATACCAATACACAAAGTATTCCGGTTGGTAATCCTGATTTAAAACCTGAGTTTAACAATAATCTTCGTATTGCATATAACACTTTTACAGTGGGGAAAAATCGATCTTTGTTTATCAATTTAAATCTTACACAAACTTCAAATAAAATTGCTAATAGCAGCAGCTTAATACAAAGTGGTATAAATCAAGGTAAGCTCGCTATTTTACCAGTTAATGTAAGCGGTACATATGCAGGCAGTATCTCATCATCATTAAGCTTGCCCTTAATGCCCGAAAATAAATTAAATTTTCACATCAGCGTAAACGGAAGTTATGACAGAGATGTAAATTTTACTAACTCTATCAAAAACATAACCAACAGTTGGTCGGTAACTAATGGTTACCGATTGGTTTCTAACCTTGATAAACTCGATTTGACAGCAGGTGTTAACGGGTCAATAAATCAATCGACTTATTCAGTGCAGTCGAATTCAAATACCAGATACTATACCTTCAGCCCGAACATAAGCATCAGTTACATGTTTCCAGGCGATATTCGTTGGTCTGTAGATGCCGATTACAACCAGAACACTGGTAGAGGAGCGGGATTTGATACGCATTTTACTTTGATTAACTCATACATAAGCAAGCAGTTTTTTAAAAACAGAGGCACATTTAAAGCAACAATCAACGATTTGTTAAACGAGAATCAGGGAATTAGCAGAACAGCTAATAACAACACAATTCAGGATGTTAGTTACAACGTTTTGAAACGCTATTTCATGTTTTCATTTACCTATTCTCTGAATAGAATGGGCGGAAAAAATATAAGCAATATGCGTGGCGAAGGAAGAGGTAATGGAAATCGGGGAGGTGGCAACGGGGGAGGTGGAAGAAGAAATTGACAGCAAAAAAATGATTTTGTAAGTACGGAGATTATCGGCTTCTTATTTGGAATAAATCTAAAGAAAGGCTAACTTGCGCCAAATTTAATACATGAAACTTTCGCAACTAAAAGTAGGAGAAACAGGCACTATCGTAGCTTTTACAGATTTGGAAATGTCTGTAAAGCTTATGGAAATGGGTTGCCTTCCTGGCGAAACAGTGGAAGTTGAAAGATTCGCCCCAATGGGAGATCCAATGGCGATTCGAGTGGCGGGTTATCAGCTTTGTTTACGAAAAAGCGAAGCTGCGGTAATTATTATTCAGTAAACACTTTGGGCTTGGATATTAAAGTTGCATTAGTTGGTAATCCCAATACAGGTAAATCTACATTATTTAACCGCTTAACCGGTTTAAATCAAAAAATTGGAAACTTTCCGGGTATTACCGTTGATAAAAAAACAGGCTACACGAAACTTGTTGACGGAAAAGATGCTGAAGTAATCGATTTACCCGGTACCTACAGTCTTTACCCAAAAAGTAACGATGAAAGTATCGTTTTTCAGGTTTTGGCAGATAAAGAGAATAGCAGCCACCCTGATGTAGTTGTACTTATTGTAGATGCTTCGAACCTGAAAAGGAACATGCTCTTATTTTCTCAAGTTGCTGACCTTGGCATCCCGATGGTTTTAGCTTTAAATATGACCGATTTATCTGATAAACAGGGAATTTATATTCATGTAGATAAACTTGCGAAGAAACTTGGTGTTCAGGTTATACCAATTTCAGCAAGAAATAATATCGGTATCGATAAATTAAAAGCCGCAATAACCTATACAAATAAAATTGCTACGCAGGTTAATGCCGTAGAAGTAAATTATCTCGCACCCGAAGCAATAAATGCAATTAAACAAAAGATCAATTCGGATAACGACTATTATGCCCTGCAAATTTTGCATCAGCATGAGCATTTAACCTTTTTTTCGGAGCAAGAACAAATCGAAATCGAAGAAATCGAGAAATCCAATCATTTCGAATCTTCTAAACTTCAGGCTGCGGAAACAATTGCCAGATATAAGCACCTCAGCACAATTCTGGCCGACGTGGTAATTGATAAAGGAACTGCAGAAAAATTTTCTTTCAGCGATAAATTGGATTCAGTTCTTACGCATAAAGTTTGGGGCTTTGCAATATTTTTACTTATTCTGTTCGTCATTTTCAATGCAATTTTCGCTTGGTCGTCTTATCCCATGGATTGGATCGAGAGTGGTTTTGGCTATATAACGGAAGCCGGGCATCAATACCTGCCTGCCGGCATGCTTACCGATTTAGTACTTGATGGTATTATTGCAGGTTTAGGCGGAATTTTTGTCTTTATACCTCAAATCGCTATCCTGTTTGCTTTTATATCAATTCTTGAAGATACCGGCTACATGGCCAGAGTTACTTTTATGATGGATAAAATCATGAGCAAAGTTGGTTTAAACGGTAAGTCTGTTGTGCCTATGATTGGCGGCTTAGCCTGCGCCGTGCCATCAATTATGGCTGCCAGAAATATCGAAAACTGGAAAGACAGAATGATCACCATTATGGTTACGCCATTAATCAGCTGTTCTGCACGGTTACCTGTTTACATTTTATTAATATCACTCATCATCCCTGCCAAAACTGTTCTTGGCATTATCAGCCTGCAAGGTTTAGCTTTAATGATCATGTATTTGATAAGTTTTATTGCAGCCGTTTTAGTGGCTTGGGTAATGAAGATTATCATTAAGGCTAAAGAAAAATCGTACTTTATAATGGAGCTGCCGGTGTATCGTATGCCACGTTGGAAAAATGTTTTTTTCACCATGTACGAAAAATCGAAAACGTTTGTTTTCGAAGCAGGTAAAGTTATTATTGCCATCTCCATAATTCTCTGGGTAATGGCTTCGTTTGGTCCGGGTAATCGCTTCGAAAATATAGATGCCAAATATCAAACTGCTTTACTCGATACAACCAAAGCAGAACATGTACAAACCTTAATTGCTACCGAAAAGCTCGAAAACTCCTATGTGGGTATTTTGGGCCATTGGATAGAACCTGCAATCAGACCATTAGGCTACGATTGGAAAATAGGTATCGGTTTAATTACTTCATTTGCAGCTCGTGAGGCTTTTGTTGGAACCATGGCTACCATTTATAGTGTAGATGGCGGCGACGAAGATACTGCAACCATAAGAGAACGAATGGCTGCATCGATAAACAGCAGAACGGGTTTACCTGTTTATTCTTTCGCTACCGGCATTTCTCTTATGTTATTCTACGCCTTTGCCATGCAATGTATGAGCACCGTTGCTATCGTATATCGCGAAACTAAAGGATGGAAATGGCCGGTAATTCAATTAGCATATATGACGGCGATGGCTTATTTTGCAGCATTAATCGCATACCAATTGCTGAAATAAACGAAAAACAATCAGAAGAGCAATTGCGTTGCTCAAATTAAAATTCCTGCCCGCTTTTCGTTTTACTTCTCCCGACGAAATTCGGGATTCGTGTTCACTGCAATCGGGTCTAAGTGGCTTGGCCAGTTTAAATATTATCGGCTAATTGCCTAAAACCTTTAGTTAAAATTAGGCCAAGCTTTTAGCCTAGCTCAATTTGCCTTTTTATGCTCTCTTCCAAAGAAATTAAAGTTTCGGTACGCTGAATGCCATTAACAGCTTGTATCTCTTCGTTAAGCACATGGCGCAAGTGGTTTGTATCTCTGCAAATAATCTTTGCAAACATACTGTAGGCACCTGTGGTGTAATGTAGCTCTACAACTTCCTTTATTCTACTTAACTGGGCTACGGCATCTTTATACTGAATTCCTTTTTCTAGATAAATACCCAAAAATGCACAAATATCATATCCGGCCTTTTGCGGATCGATTATTAAATGCGAACCTTTAATAATACCCATCTCCTGCAATTTCTTCATCCTGACATGAATTGTACCGCCTGAAACAATCAAATCTTTTGCAATTTCCGTATACGGCTTTGTAGCATCCAACATTAACTGCTTTAAAATATCTATGTCAAGGTTGTCAATTTCTAAATTGGAATTGTCTTTTTTAAGCATATTTTCGAATTTTGATAAGCAAATTTAGTAAAAATTATCAATATTATAAAAATAAAATTAAATGTTTAAAATATTTGCAAGGTATTGGTAGTTCCTTTACATTTGTATCAAGCAATTAACAAAAAGGGAACGTTCTTTAACAAAATTGCTTGAAACATAATGTAGGGTGGTGAAACAGGCAGACACACCTCCTTGTCTCGGTGGTGGAGAATATGGGAAATGCTGATTTATCGGTACTAACTACTCCTTGAAGGTTCGATTCCTTCCCCTACAGCTGTTTCAGTTTGCAGTAGCCAATAAACAGTTAGCAATAACTGATAATTGAAAACTGCTTACTGAATACTTAAAATGTTGGGTGGTGAAATTGGCAGACACGCCTCCTTGTCTCGGTGGTGGGGAATAATGGGACAAACGCAGTTTATTGGGTTGACCACAATTAATTTTTTGAACTGTAGCT
>Ga0308164_10001234_pt1 | contig 31242 bp, 25 predicted proteins | sample PhyTR2_FD_201031 | JGI IMG/M metagenome (GOLD analysis project Ga0308164, IMG submission 201031) | Phyllosphere microbial communities from UC Gill Tract Community Farm, Albany, California, United States - DLSLT.R2 | ecosystem: Host-associated > Plants > Phyllosphere > Unclassified | place: USA... | reverse complement strand
TCCTTCCTCGCTGACTCTTCACTCTAAAACCTTGCAAACTATTGATCTACAAGGCTTTTTCGTTTCCGTCTGCGCCGGAAGTGGGGCGAATTATAGACACCTGACAGAGGGCGTCAACCGTTAATTTAAAAAATCTTCGCCCTGCTTTGCGACGCCCCTGTAAACACGGGAGATCCTCTTTAAAGACGATCTCCCTTCCGTAGAATTTACAGGCTCGGAAAGGCAAATTGCGACGCTTCGTGGCTAGCACGTTGCGGCCAGCGCTGAGTAATGGCCTTGCGACGGGTATAGAAGCGCACACCGTCGGGACCGTACGCATGCAGGTCGCCGAACAGGGAACGCTTCCAGCCACCAAAGCTGTGATAAGCCACCGGTACTGGCAGCGGAACGTTGACCCCGACCATCCCCACTTCAATTTCGTCGCAGAACAGACGCGCCGCTTCGCCATCGCGGGTAAAGATGCAGGTGCCGTTGCCGTATTCGTGATCGTTGATCAGTTGCATGGCCTGCTCAAGGCTGTCCACACGCACGATGCACAGCACCGGCCCGAAAATCTCTTCTTTATAGATACGCATCTCTGGCGTCACGCGATCGAACAGGCAGCCACCCATGAAGAAGCCCTGTTCGTGCCCGGCAACCTGAAGATTGCGCCCGTCGACCACCAAGGTTGCGCCCGCTTGCACACCGTCTTCTATATAGCCGCCGACCTTGTCGCGATGCTGCCCGGTGACCAGTGGCCCCATGTCCAGGCCACAGGTCGTGCCCGCACCGATCTTCAGGCTCTGGATTTGCGGAACCAGCTTGGCCACCAATGCATCAGCGATCTGATCGCCAACGCACACCGCGACCGAGATCGCCATGCAACGCTCGCCGCAGGACCCGTAAGCAGCGCCCATCAAGGCACTCACGGCATTGTCCAGATCGGCATCCGGCATCAACACCGCATGATTCTTGGCGCCACCGAGGGCCTGAACGCGCTTGCCCCGCGCTGCGCCTTCCTTATAGATGTACTCGGCAATAGGCGTAGAACCGACGAAGCTGAGCGCCTTGACCTCCGGCGCTTCGATCAGCGCATCGACCGCGACCTTGTCACCGTGAACCACATTGAGCACACCCTTCGGCAGCCCCGCCTCATGCAGCAGTTCGGCAATCAACAGCGTTGAACTGGGATCGCGCTCCGAAGGCTTGAGGATGAAGCAGTTACCGCACGCAATGGCCAGCGGGTACATCCACAGCGGCACCATCGCCGGGAAGTTGAACGGGGTAATACCGGCAACGATACCCAGCGGTTGAAAGTCAGACCACGCATCGATGTTCGGCCCGACGTTGCGGCTGTATTCACCCTTGAGCACTTCAGGTGCAGCACAGGCGTATTCGACGTTTTCAATGCCGCGCTTCAGCTCGCCCGCCGCATCTTCGAGGGTCTTGCCGTGTTCTTCACTGATCAATTGGGCAATGCGTGCCTCGTTCTGCTCAAGCAGTTGTTTGAAACGGAACATCACCTGAGCACGCTTGGCCGGCGGCGTATTGCGCCACGCCGGAAAGACAGCCTTGGCCGAGTCGATTGCCTTCTGGACTGTTTCGCGATCGGCCAGCGCTACGGTGTGGATAACCTGCCCGGTCGACGGGTTGAACACATTGGCGCTACGACCTTCAGCAGAAACGAACTCGCCGTGGATCAGGTGTTGAATGCTGCTCATGGAAAACTCCGGATAAAGGCAACGGGCGTGAGTCAGCTCACACCCGATGCGATAAAGGCACGCATATAAGAAGAGAGTGCTGCCAGCGCGGTCAGTCGATCAGATTCAGGGTTTCGCCGACGGCATCGAACAATCGATCCAGATCCTGCGCCTGGCTGTTGAAGGTCGGTCCGAATTGCAGGGTGTCACCGCCAAAGCGCACGTAGAAACCGGCTTTCCACAGCTTCATGCCCGCCTCGAAGGGGCGCACGATGGCATCCCCGTCACGCGGTGCGAGCTGGATGGCACCCGCCAGACCGTAATTGCGGATATCGACCACGTTTTTCGCGCCCTTGATACCGTGCAGCGCACGTTCAAAATGCGGCGCGACTGCGGCGGCCTGCTGCACCAGATTCTCCCGTTGCAGCAGTTCAAGCGCCGCCAGCCCGGCAGCACACGCTACGGGGTGAGCGGAATAGGTGTAGCCGTGAGGGAATTCGACGGCGTACTCCGGCGTCGGCTGATTCATGAACGTTTGATAGATCTCGCTGCTGGCGATTACCGCGCCCATGGGGATAGCGCCATTGGTGATCTGCTTGGCGATGCACATCAGGTCAGGCGTGACACCGAAACTGTCGGCACCAAACATCGAGCCCGTACGACCGAAGCCGGTGATAACTTCATCGAAGATCAGCAGGATATTGTGCTGATCACAAATCTCACGCAGCCGCTTGAGATAGCCTTGCGGCGGAACGATCACACCGGCCGAGCCCGACATGGGTTCGACGATCACTGCAGCGATGTTCGACGCATCATGCAACTCGATCAGCTTGAGCATCTCGTCAGCCAGCGCGATACCGCCCGCCTCGGGCATGCCCTTCGAGTACGCATTGCTGGCCAGCAGGGTGTGCGGCAAGTGGTCGACGTCCATCAACTGGCCGAACATCTTGCGGTTGCCATTCACTCCGCCCAGGCTGGTGCCCGCCACGTTCACACCGTGATAGCCGCGTGCCCGACCGATCATCTTGGTCTTGGTCGCCTGGCCTTTCAGCCGCCAGTAGGCGCGCACCATCTTCACCGCCGTATCCGCGCACTCGGAACCCGAGTTGGTATAGAAGACGTGGTTGAGATTGCCCGGCGTCAGGTCGGTAATCTGTTCTGCCAGCTGGAACGACAGGGGATGCCCGAACTGAAAGCCCGGCGAGTAATCCAACACACCCAGTTGCCGGGACACGGCTTCCTGAATTTCCTTGCGAGTGTGCCCGGCGCCACATGTCCATAGGCCTGAGAGTGCATCGTAGATCTTGCGTCCCTTGTCGTCTGTCAGATAGCTGCCATGCGCGGCCACGACCATGCGCGGGTCGCGCTGGAAATTTCGATTCGCGGTGTAAGGCATCCAGTGAGCATCGAGCTTCAACTGACGGGTGACAGGCACATCGGACACTTCGAACATATTCATGGGAGCAAGCCTCGCAGGCGCTGAACGATCAGTCATTGCAGCTAAGGTGCCACGCGGATAAAGTTCATAAAACCCGACTTTTACGATCTTTGGTTTGGTAATCACTAAACAATGAATATCCGTCGTTCCGATCCGGTGTCGCAGGTCAGTGACTTTGATATCCGCTTGCTGCGCCTATTCAAAAGCGTTGTCGAAGCGGGTGGCTTTTCTGCGGCTGAGAGCGTGCTCGGCATTGGCCGATCCGCGATCAGCCAGCAGATGAGTGACCTGGAACAACGCCTCGGCCTGCGCCTGTGCCAGCGAGGACGCGCCGGTTTTTCGCTGACCGACGAAGGGCGCGAGGTCTATCAGTCGTCGCTGCAACTGCTCAGCGCCCTGGAAAGTTTCAGGACAGAGGTCAACGGCCTGCACCAGAACCTGCGCGGCGAACTGAACATCGGCCTGACCGACAATCTGGTCACCCTGCCCCACATGCGCATCACCCATGCCCTTGCCCGGCTGAAAGAGCGCGGACCGGGCGTGCACATCAACATCCGCATGATCGCCCCCGCCGAAGTCGAGCGCGGTGTACTCGACGGCGGCCTGCATGTCGGTGTCGTGCCACAGGCCAGTGCCTTGCCGGGGCTTGAGTATCATCCGTTGTACAGCGAGCGCTCGCTGCTCTACTGCGCGGTCGGGCATCCGCTCTTTTACGCCGACAATGCCGCGCTGGATGACGCACGCCTCGCACAACAGGAAGCCATCGCTCCGACCTTTCGCCTGCCCGGCGATGTTCAGGACCACTATCAGGCGCTGACCTGCACGGCCAGCGCGTCCGACCGGGAGGGCATCGCCTTCCTGATTCTGACCGGCCGCTACATAGGCTACCTGCCCGATCATTACGCCAACGCCTGGGTGCAGGAAGGCAGGCTGCGCGCATTGAAACCGGATTCGAAGTTTTACGACCTCAATCTGGTGACCGTCACCCGTAAAGGCCGGCGCCCTCATTTGGTGCTGGAGAGCTTTCTGGAAACACTTGCCGCTACCCGATGACACATTTCTGCCCGGCACCTGGCCGGCTCGCCGACGCTGTAGCGCGCCTTGAAAGCGCTATGAGGCTGATATTTATTGAAATAACCGGACTCAAATAAAAATAACCTGAGCAACTGGACAGTTTTTTGCAGTAGTCCCGAACAATGACACGCCAGCACATGGCATTTCCCCGTCCGAGACCTCGCCATGCAGCCTGAAACACTCGACAACGATGATCTGATCTACGGCCTGAACGATCGCCCCAAACCCTGGACGGCCCTATTGGCTGCGTTCCAGCACGTTCTCGCCAGCTTCGTGGGGATCATCACTCCGCCCCTTATCATCGGCTCGACCCTCGGCCTGACCCAATACATGCCGTACCTGATCAGCATGGCCTTGATGGTCTCGGGCACCGGTACGTTCATCCAGGCGCGCCGCCCGTTCGGTATCGGCGCGGGCATGATCTGCCTGCAAGGCACCAGCTTCGCGTTCCTGGGCGCAGTGTTGTCCGCAGGCTTTCTGGTCAAGCAGCGCGGCGGCAGCCCGGAGGACATCATGGCGATGATCTTCGGCGTGTGCTTTTTCGGTGCGCTGGTGCAGATCGCACTGAGTCGCTGCATTAGCCAGTTGCGAAGGGTCATCACGCCGCTGGTGACCGGCATTGTCATCACGCTGATTGGTGTGAGCCTGATCAAGGTGGGCGTGACAGACCTGGGCGGCGGCTTCAACGCGCCGGACTTCGGCGCCCCGGTGAATCTGGCGCTGGGCGCGTTCGTGCTGGCCGTGATCATTGTGCTCAATCGCTCGACTACGCCCTGGGTACGTTTGTCAGCCATCATCATCGGCCTGGCGGTCGGCAGTCTGGCCGCGTGGTTCAGCGGCAAACTGGTGCCGCAACCCCTTCACGACCTGCCATTGATCAGCGTTCCGATACCCTTCCGCTTCGGCTTCAATTTCGACTGGAGCGCTTTCCTGCCTGTCGCGCTGATTTATCTGATCAGCAGCATCGAGACGGTCGGCGACCTGACCGCCAATTGCATGCTCGCGCGCCAGCCCATCAGCGGCCCGAGTTACCTGGCCCGCCTCAAGGGCGGCGTACTGGGCGATGGCGTCAGCTGCATGATAGCCGCGACCTTCAGCGCATTTCCCAATACCACCTTTGCGCAGAATAACGGCGTGATCCAGTTGACCGGCGTTGCCAGTCGCTACGTCGGGCTGTACATCGGTGCGGTGCTGTTCGTGCTCGGGCTGTTTCCGCACATTGGTGCCATCGTCCAGCAGATTCCAAAACCGGTGCTAGGCGGCGCAACGCTGGTCATGTTCGGCAGCGTCGCGGCGGCCGGTGTACGCATTCTGGCCCAGTCGCCGCTGGACCGACGCAGCATGCTGATCATTGCGACGTCATTGGGTGTCGGTCTGGGCATTGCGGCGCAGCCTGCGCTGCTGCATCAATTGCCGAAACTGGTGCAGAACCTGTTCGATTCGGCCATCACCAGCGGCGGTATCACGGCCATTGTCATGTGCCTGCTGATTCCGGAAAGCAAAGTCGCCGCCGTTCCGACCGCCGATGCGGCGGAACCCGAACCTGTGGAGCAACCACGATAACTTTGCATGCCGCGCCCGCACCGATGCTTGCGAGATGCTCGCCGGTGCGCTATCTGTTCATCCGTCGCGCCCTACGACCTGTCCGGAATTGCCCATGACCCTTGAAGTCCCCGCACACAGCGCTCACGTCACCAAGCCTGCAAGCCGTATTCGTCAGAAGAACGAAGAAGCGATCATTCAGGCGGCCGAAGATGAATTTGCCCGCCACGGTTTCAAGGGCACCAGCATGAACACCATCGCGATCAAGGCCGGGCTGCCAAAAGCCAATCTGCATTACTACTTCACCAACAAACTCGGCCTGTATGTCGCGGTGCTCAGCAACATCATCGATTTGTGGGACAGCACCTTCAACCACCTCAGCGTCGAAGACGACCCGGCAGAGGCGCTGGCCCGCTATATTCGCGCCAAGATGGAGTTCTCGCGCCGCCAGCCACAGGCCTCGCGGATCTTCGCCATGGAAATCATCAGCGGTGGCGAATGCATGAGCGAGTACTTCAGCCAGGATTACCGCCTGTGGTTCCAGGGCCGGGCCGCGGTCTTTCAAGCCTGGATCGACGCCGGCAAGATGGACCCCGTTGACCCGGTGCACCTGATCTTCCTGCTATGGGGCAGCACCCAGCACTATGCCGACTTCGCCTCGCAGATCTGTCGCGTCACCGGTCGCTCCCGACTGACGCGCCAGGACATGGATCAGGCCAGCAACAATCTCATTCGAATCATCCTCAAAGGTTGTGGGCTCACGCCGCCAGCCTTGTAGAATCGTCGCCTTGACGTCAGCTGGACACACGCATGCCTTTTACCCTGGTCGGCCCTTGCGAGTTTCGTGAAGAAATTCGTAAGAGCCGCTTCATCACCCTCGCCGCCCCCATCGCCAGCCCGGCCGACGCACAGGCGTTCATCGAGCAGCACAGTGACTTGAACGCCACTCATAATTGCTGGGCATGGAAGCTCGGCGGGCAGTATCGCAGCAACGATGACGGCGAACCGGGCGGCACTGCAGGCAGGCCGATTCTGGCCGCCATCGAAGCGCAGGCGTTCGATCAGGTCGTGGTGCTGGTGATCCGCTGGTACGGCGGCATTCAACTGGGGACAGGCGGCCTGGCCCGCGCCTATGGCGGCGGTGCCAACAAATGTCTGCAACAGGCCGAGCGTCTGCCGCTGATCCAGCGCGCGTCGTTCCATCTTGAATGCAGCTTCAGTGAGCTGGCGCTGGTCAAGCTGCGTCTCGGCGAATTGAACGGTCTGGTGGAAAGCGAAAACTTCATGGCCAACGGTGTGCAGATGTCCATCGCCATCGGCCCCGAGCACACCGACACCCTGCAGCGCCAACTGGCCGATCTGAGTCGCGGCAGAATCCTTCTGCACGCAGCGCCGGAGCAGTAGCCGGAGCCTTTGCGCAACATGTCAAAACTGCCCACATCTACTGTGCATCCGGCTGTGGATAAGCTGAGCACACTCCACCGCGAGCCTTGCCGGGCTTGCGTTTCAGGCGAATGATCGTTTTTTGAGCAATTGCCGTGCGTGGATCCATAAAGAGTGCAAAAACAGTCTGTTAGCGCTTCTTAGTGCCTTTGGATGTTAACCGCCGCCGCATTATTCTCACTCAACGCGCTTGCGCACAGTATCTGTGGAAGAACCTGTGGATAACAGGTGCAAGGGTCGCGCATTGGTTCAGCGCACCGCCCTCCACGTCCGCTGTACATTTTTTGTTCAAATCAAAGGGCCACATTGGCCCGCGTTCAACCTGCACGCCCCGAACTGGTGCTGAAACGAGCGCGCTCGATGGGCGAAGGCCGGTGACAGGGCCGAAAACTCCGTGCCTGGCCTTGATTCCGCGTGCCGGATGCGAATCCTGACTCCTTGGCCAGGATTTTGCTTTATCCACACGCGACCCACTTCTGCCTCAGAGCCTTTCATGTCAAACCACGCGATACCTGCGCGCCTGCAACTGCGCCACATCACCAAACGGTATCCCGGCTGCTTGGCCAACGACGCTGTCGACCTGACGATTCAGCCCGGAGAGATTCACGCCCTGCTGGGTGAAAACGGTGCGGGCAAAAGCACGCTGATGAAGATCATCTATGGCGTGACGCAGCCCGACGCCGGGACGATCATCTGGCAAGGCCAGGCGCAGACCATGCGCAATCCGGCGCAGGCCAGAAGCCTGGGCATCGGCATGGTGTTCCAGCATTTTTCGCTGTTCGAAACCCTCAGCGTCGCGCAAAACATCGCGCTGGCCATGGGCGCAGCGGCAAGCACGCCCAAACAACTGGAGCCGCGCATCCGCGAGGTCTCTCAACGCTACGGCATGGCGGTTGAACCCCAGCGGCTGGTCCACAGCCTGTCGATTGGCGAGCGGCAGAAAGTCGAGATCATTCGCTGCCTGATGCAGGACATTCGCCTGTTGATCCTCGACGAACCCACGTCGGTATTGACTCCCCAGGAAGCCGAGGAGCTGTTCGTGACCCTGCGCCATCTGGCTCGAGAAGGCTGCAGCATTCTGTTTATCAGTCACAAGCTGGGCGAGGTGCGCGCGCTGTGTCACAGCGCAACCGTGCTGCGCAACGGCAAGGTCTCCGGGCACTGCATTCCCGCTGAATGTTCCGATCTGGAACTGGCGCGCTTGATGGTCGGTGATGCCGAAGGGCTGACCGCGCAGTATGAGAAAGCCAGCGGCGGCAAAGCCTTTTTGCGCATCGACAAACTGTCCTGGCACAACCCGGACCCGTTCGGCTGCTCACTCAAAGACCTCAGCCTGGAAGTGCGCAGCGGCGAAATCGTCGGTATCGCAGGCGTGGCCGGTAATGGTCAGGATGAGTTGCTGGCGCTGCTCAGCGGCGAACAGACCTTGCCGCACGCCCAGGCGGTGACCCTGCGTTTCGAGGATGCCCCGGTCGGCAACCTGCGCCCCGATGCGCGGCGCAAGCGTGGCTTGGCATTCGTCCCGGCCGAGCGCCTGGGACATGGCGCAGTGCCGGAACTGAGTCTTGCCGACAACGCGCTGCTTACCGCCTTCCAGCAAGGGCTGGTGAGCAATGGCCTGATCCAGCGCAGCAAGGTGCGCGCACTGGCTGACGAAATCATTCGGCGCTTTGCAGTCAAGACGCCGGATGCACTGGCCCCGGCGCGCAGTCTGTCGGGCGGCAACCTGCAGAAATTCATTCTCGGTCGGGAAATTCTGCAAAAGCCGAAACTGTTGATTGCCGCGCATCCCACCTGGGGCGTGGATGTCGGCGCTGCGGCGGCGATCCATCGGGCGCTGATTGCCTTGCGCGACGCCGGGGCCGCGATTCTGGTGATCTCCGAAGACCTGGACGAATTGTTCCAGATCAGCGACCGACTCGCCGCCCTGAGCGGCGGTCAGCTTTCCGACCTTATCCCTACTGAACAGACCAGCACCGTGCAAATCGGCGGCTGGATGGCGGGACAGTTCGATCATTCTCAAACCCAAGCCCACGTGCCTGGTTAACGGAGCAAAACATGCTGCTTTCTCTGGAACCGCGCGGCCAGCAATCGCGCGCGATGTTGTGGTGCTCCCCTTTACTGGCTGCGGTGCTGACCCTGGTCTGCGGTTCGCTGCTGTTCATCGGTCTGGGCCTGAACCCTGTGGTGACACTGCACACCTTGCTGATCGCGCCGGTCAGCGACTGGTACGGCCTGTCGGAATTGATGGTCAAGACCCTGCCGATTCTGCTCTGCGCGCTGGGTCTGGCGGTCGCCTATCAGGCGCGCATCTGGAACATCGGTGCGGAAGGCCAGTTGCTGCTCGGCGCATTGGCGGGCAGTGCCGTGGCGGTAAATATCATCGAGATGGAAAGTCGTTGGGCGCTGGTCATGGTGTTGCTGGCCGGCACCCTCGCCGGCGCTGCCTGGGCGGGCGTGACCGCCTGGCTGCGCACGCATTTCAACGCCAATGAAATCCTCACCAGCATCATGCTCAATTACATCGCCCTCAACTTGCTGCTGTACTTCGTCCACGGGCCGCTCAAGGACCCTGCCGGCATGAACTTCCCGGAGTCAGCGACCTTTGGCGACGCCAGCCGTCTGCCACTGCTGATGGAGGATGGCCGCGCGCACATTGGGGTGTACTTCGCCCTGTTCGCGCTGGTCGCGGTGTGGGTGTTGCTGCAACGCAGTTTCGTCGGTTTTCAGATCAAGGTGCTGGGCCTGGACAAGCGTGCTGCCGGGTTTGTCGGCTTCCGTGAAAAACGCCTGGTCTGGCTGGCCCTGTTGATCAGTGGCGCGCTGGCCGGGCTGGCGGGCGTATCGGAAGTGACCGGGCCGATTGGCCAACTGGTGCCGCAGGTCTCGCCCGGTTATGGCTATGCCGCGATCACCGTGGCCTTTCTCGGCCGCCTCAACCCCATCGGCATTCTGTTCTCCAGCCTGTTGATCGCCCTGCTGTATCTGGGTGGGGAAAGCGCGCAAATGACCTTGAACCTGCCGTTGGCAATCACTCAGTTGTTTCAGGGGATGATGCTGTTTTTCCTGCTGGCCTGTGATGTGCTAATTCTCTACCGCCCACGTCTGAAACTGCACTGGGCCAAGCGCCAGATGACACCCGTCACAGGAGCCGCATGATGGATATCGACCTGCTGAGCAACATTTTCTACGCCATGGTCCGTTGCGGAACCCCCTTGCTGCTGGTGGCGCTGGGTGAGCTGATTTGTGAAAAAAGCGGCGTCATCAACCTCGGTCAGGAAGGCATGATGCTGTTTGGCGCAGTGATCGGTTTCATCGTCGCCCTGAACACCGGAAACCTCTGGCTCGGCGTGCTGCTGGCAATGCTTGCAGGCATGCTGCTCTCGGCACTGTTTGCCTTGGTGGCACTGGTGTTCAACGCCAATCAGGTCGCGACCGGGCTGGCGCTGACCATCTTCGGCGTCGGCCTTTCCAGCTTCGTCGGGGCCGCCTGGGTCGGCAAACCGTTGAGCGGTTTCGAACCGGTCGCCATCCCGCTGCTCAGCGACATTCCGCTGATCGGCCGCATGCTGTTTGCTCAGGACCTGCTGGTCTACCTGTCCTTCGCCTTGTTCGCGCTGGTCGCCTGGGCACTGCTGAAAAGCCGCGTCGGGCTGATCATCCAGGCCGTCGGTGAAAACCCCGATGCCGCCAGCGCCATGGGCTTGCCGGTGTTGCGCGTGCGCACCCTCGCGGTGCTGTTCGGCGGCGCGATGGCCGGGCTGGCCGGGGCTTATCTGTCACTGGCCTACACGCCGATGTGGGCAGAAAACATGAGCGCCGGACGTGGCTGGATTGCCCTGGCACTGGTGGTTTTCGCCAGCTGGCGCGTGTGGCGTCTGCTGCTGGGTGCCTACCTGTTCGGGCTGGCCAGCATTCTGCACCTGGTCGCGCAGGGCATCGGCCTGGCCATCCCATCCAACCTGCTGGCGATGCTGCCGTATGTGGCCACCATCATCGTCCTCGTCCTGCTCTCCCGCGACGCCCTGCGCACCCGGCTGTATGCGCCGGTATCGCTGGGCCAGCCCTGGCGTGCGGGGCATTGAGGAAGCTAGCGGCGCAGAGGGTTGACGCACAGCGTCACGAACGGCACTCCCACGCTGGAGCGTGCAGAACGATAATCCCGACTATCGTGCCAATGCTCCGCGTCAGGCATCTACCTTGAACGTTTTCGGCTCGCGAAGATTCCAACAGGTCATGGGCAGGAGTACGCTGCAAGGTCGAAACTTTCGAGAGACCTTGCTGGCACTGCCATGGAGTCTGTCTCTCAATCTGCCAAGGAATCATTCATGACCACTACCAAGAAAACCGCTCTGATCATCGGTGCTTCGCGTGGCCTGGGGCTAGGGCTGGTGCAGCGCTTGACCGAACAGGGCTGGCAAGTCACCGCCACCGTACGTGATCCGCAAAATGCCGAAAACCTGAAAGCAGTCGAGGGCGTGCGCATCGAAGCGGTGGATCTGGACGAAACCGCCTCGCTTGAAGTGCTGGTCCAGAAGCTGCGCGGTGAGGTGTTCGACGTGCTGTTCGTCAATGCCGGCATCAGCGGCGCGGCACACCAGAGCGCTGCGAAGTCGACCGCTGCCGAGCTCGGGCAATTGTTCCTGACCAACGCTGTGGCACCGATTCGTCTGGCCGAGCGCTTTGTCGATCAAATTCGTCCCGGCACGGGCGTCCTGGCGTTCATGAGTTCGTGGCTGGGCAGCGTCACTTGCCCGGATGGCGCCAACCTTGCGCTGTACAAGGCCAGCAAAGCCGCGCTCAATTCGATGACCAATACCTTCGTTACAGAGCTGGGCGAGAACCGTCCTACCGTGCTGTCGATGCATCCGGGTTGGGTGAAGACCGACATGGGCGGCGAAAATGCCGCCATCGACGTCATGACCAGCACCACCGGGCTGGTCGAACAGCTCAATGCCTACGCCGGCAAAGGCGGCCATCACTTCATCGACTACCAGGGCAAGACGATTGCCTGGTAACCGGCCGCTCGACTAGAATCGCCGTCCTTCGCCGGGGCGCACCTGACCCCGGCGACCCTGGATCAGCAGACAGGGCAACACTGAGCTGGCTAACCTGAACCTGTCTTTCAGAGGAGCCGGCCCATGCCCGCGATCCGTATCTGGTTGAAAAATCCCCTTGCCGTGTTTACTGCCAATGACCTGGACGCCCGTGGCGGTCTGGTCATTGAAGGCGGCGTCATCACTGAAGTGCTGGCCGCCGGGCAGCTCCCGTCAAAGCACTGCAATCAAACGTTCGATGCCCGTGAGCATGTGCTGCTGCCGGGGTTGATCAACACGCACCATCACTTCTATCAAACCCTCACGCGGGCCTGGGCACCAGTGGTCAATCAGCCGTTGTTCCCCTGGCTGAAGACCCTGTACCCGGTATGGGCGCGCCTGACACCGGACAAGCTCGCGGTCGCCAGTAAGGTGGCGCTGGCCGAGTTGTTGCTGTCCGGGTGTACGACCGCTGCCGACCATCACTATCTGTTTCCCGATGGGCTGGAGCACGCTATCGATGTACAGGTGCAGAGCGTCCGGGAACTGGGCATGCGCGCGATGCTGACACGCGGTTCGATGAGCCTGGGCGAAGCGGATGGAGGCTTGCCGCCCCAGCAAACCGTGCAGCAGGGCGAGGTGATTCTGGCCGACAGCCAGCGCTTGATCGAGACCTACCATCAGCGTGGCGATGGCGCGCAGATTCAGATCGCTCTGGCGCCCTGCTCACCGTTTTCGGTCACGCCGCAGATCATGGCCGAGAGTGCGGCCATGGCCGAAAAACTCGACGTGCGCCTGCACACCCATCTGGCCGAAACCCTCGACGAAGAAGACTTCTGCCTGCAACGCTTCGGCCTGCGCACCGTGGATTATCTGGACAGTGTCGGCTGGCTGGGACCGCGTACCTGGCTGGCCCATGGTATCCACTTCAACCCCGACGAAATCGCCCGTCTCGGCGCAGCAGGTACGGGTGTCTGCCACTGCCCGAGCTCGAACATGCGCCTGGCCTCCGGCATTTGTCCGACCTTGGACCTGCTCGCTGCTGGCGCGCCGTTGGGGCTTGGGGTCGATGGCTCGGCGTCCAACGACGCATCGAACATGATCCTGGAAACCCGCCAGGCGCTTTACCTGCAACGCCTGCGCTACGGCGCCGAAAAAATCACCCCACAGCTCGTGCTGGGCTGGGCCACCAAGGGGTCGGCGCAATTGCTCGGACGCACTGACCTCGGTGAACTGGCGGTGGGTAAACAGGCTGATCTGGCGTTGTTCAAGCTGGACGAACTGCGCTTTTCCGGCAGCCATGATCCGCTGTCAGCCCTGCTGCTGTGCGGCGCGGATCGTGCCGACCGGGTGATGATTGCAGGGCAATGGCGAGTGATCGACGGCCAGGTCGAAGGGCTGGACATCAAGCAACTGATTGCCGATCACAGCCAGGCCGCGCGGGAATTGATTCACGGCTGAACGTGCGCAACGATACTCTCGACTATCGTGCGACGCTCTGCGTCCTCTTGCGACGCAGAGCGTGGGAGCGATAGGCAATAGGCCCTAAAGCCCCAGACACGACAGCATGATGAACGTCGCGAACAGTACGAAGTGGGTCATGCCTTCGATGGCGTTGGTTTCGCCGTCGTTGAGGTTGATGGCGGACACCAGCAGGGTGATGAGGATCATCACGGTCTGCACCGGAGTCATGGCCATCTGGAAGGGCTGGCCGCTGTAAAGTGCCATGGCTTCCATGACCGGAACGGTGAGGATCACGGTCGACAGCGACGCACCCAGAGCGATGTTGACCACCGACTGCATGCGGTTGGCCAGCGCGGCACGCAGGGCCGTGAGGATCTCGGGCGCGGCTGAGATGGCGGCTACCAGAATGGCGGTCATCACCGGCGGTGCACCGGTGCCTTCCAGGCCCAGGTCAACCGTCTTCGACATCACTTCAGCCAGCGCACCGATCACCACCACGCCGACAACCAGTGTGGCAATTGAGCGGGTCAGATTGACCGGTTCTGCGTGCTCTTCAGCCGTATTGGAGCCCTGGCTCTGACGCTTCTTCTTTTCCGGGTAGCTGTAGCTGAAAAAATAACTGTGCGGCCCGACCTGCATGCGCAGGAAAAGGGTGTAAAGCAGGATCATCGCGCCGATGGTGAACGCCGAATAGAGCTTCCAGTCACCCTCGGGAATGAACTCGGGTACGACCATCGACACACCCATCGCGGTGAGGATCATCACGCTGTAGGTGCGCGCCGAATCATCGTTGTACGACTGCTCACCGTGTTTGATACCGCCCATCAGCGCCGCAAGACCGAGGATGCCGTTGATGTCGAGCATCACCGCCGAATAAATCGTGTCGCGCACCAGCGTCGGCGACGGCTCGTTGCTCATCATGATCGCGAGGATCACCACTTCGACCGTTACCGCCGACAGCGTGAGGATCATCGTGCCGTAAGGATCGCCGACCTTTTCCGCCAGCATCTCGGCGTGATGCGCAACGCGCATCGAGGCGCAGATAATGAACGCAACCAGCGCCAGCCCCGACACCAGCGCAACCACCTGACCATTGCCTACCAGCACATGCTCCAATGGATAAGCGACGAACATGGCAATGATTGCCAGCAACAGAAACTTTTCTTGCTTGAGCAATGCGCCCATTTTTATTCCCCAAACCTTGCGACATCGCCGCGGATGTACATGAAGGTGGCCAACAGTGAAGGCTGTCAGAGTAGCGTGTGTGACAAAAGGTTTCATAAAATAGCCCGAATGAGAACGGCACTCACGCGTAAATGACTTTTGATCCCGTCGCCGCGATGTGAAATAGTGCCCGCCGTTTTCATCAATAGTGCCCGCCGTTTTCTTCGCGGCCTTCAGGGCGCGCCTGTTTTTCATGATTCCGCTTTGTTAGAAAGGACCTTTGCCATGCGTGCTTTTCGACTTCCGCATCTGCTGGCTTGCGGCCTGCTGACCCTGATCGCGAGCCTCGCCCAGGCCGCGCCTATCGACATCGATGACGGCCAACACAAAGTCCACCTGCCTGACACCCCCAAGCGCGTGGTGGTGCTGGAATTTTCGTTTCTCGACGGGCTGGCATCGGTGGGCGTGACACCCGTCGGCGCGGCGGACGATGGCGATGCCAACCGCGTGCTGCCCAAGGTGCGCAAGGCCGTCGGTGAATGGCAGTCGGTGGGCCTGCGTTCGCAACCCAATATAGAGGTGATCGCGCGGCTCAAGCCGGACCTGATCATTGCCGACCTCGGTCGCCATCAGGCGCTGTACAACGACCTGGCCAGCCTGGCGCCGACCCTGATGCTGCCGTCACGCGGTGAGGATTATCAAGGCAGCCTGAAGTCTGCCGAACTGATCGGCGTCGCGCTGGGCAAGGGGCCGCAGATGCAAGCGCGCATCGAGGAAAACCGACAGCACCTGAAGACTATCGCCGAGCAGATTCCGGCCAACACCAACGTGCTGTTCGGCGTCGCCCGCGAAGACAGCTTCTCGGTACACGGCCCGCACTCTTACGCAGGCAGCGTGTTGCAGGCGATCGGTCTGAAAGTCCCGGAAGTACGCAAAAACGCCGCGCCCACCGAATTCGTCAGCCTGGAGCAACTGCTGGCCCTGGACCCGGGCTGGTTGCTGGTCGGCCATTATCGCCGTCCGAGCATCGTCGACAGCTGGAGCAAGCAGCCGCTGTGGCAGGTGCTGGGCGCGGTGCGTAACAAGCAGGTGGCTGAAGTGGATGGCGACAGCTGGGCGCGCAATCGCGGGATCATGGCCTCCGAGCAGATCGCCGACGATGCGCTTGCCGTGCTCAAGGGCGGCAAGGCCGTGCTGAACCCGTAAATGCGCCGCTGGCTGATGGCGGGCGTAATCATCGCGGCCTGCCTGGGATTGTTCTGGGTGTCGCTGTTCGCCTTGTCGTCGTTCAGCATTCGCCAGGTGGATGCCTGGAACGGACTGATCACGCAGGGCCGCGAGGGCGGCAATATCGCTTACATCGTCGCGCAACTGCGCGTGCCACGTGCCTTGTGCGCGGCATTGGTCGGTGCCTGCCTGGGCGTGGCCGGCGCGTTGATGCAGGGCATCACCCGCAACCGTCTGGCCTCCCCGTCATTGTTTGGCGTTACCGCAGGCGCAGCATTAGGGCTGGCGCTGTTTTCCACCGGCCTGGTCGCTCTGCCCTTCCCCGGCGGCGCTCTTTTAATGACCTGCCTTGGCGGTGCGCTGGCGTGGATCACCGTGTTCAGTCTTGGCGGCGCCTGGTCACCCGCCACAGCTCAGGGCCGACTGGTGCTGGCAGGCGTTGCCGTCGCAGCACTGTGCGCCGCATTGACCCGCCTCACAGTGATTCTCGTCGAGGCGCAGGCGCAAAGCGTCCTCAACTGGCTGGCAGGGTCGCTGGCCAATGTCGGCGCCGCGCAATTGCAACTGCTCTGGCCCTGCACGCTGATCGGCGTGGTGCTGGCGGTGGCCTGTGCGCCACGCCTTAACCTGATCAACCTCGGCGAAGACGCCGCGCGTTCGCTGGGCGTGCGTATCGGCGCGTTGCGCCTGCTGGTATTCGTGGTCAGCCTGCTGCTGGTCGGCGCCAGTGTCTGTGCGGTCGGGCCGATCGGCTTTGTCGGCCTGATCGCGCCGAACATCGCTCGCCAGTGGCTGGGCAATGACTACCGCTGGCTGATCCCGATCAGCGCCGGCCTGGGCGCGGCCATCGTGCTGGCCTCGGACCTGATCAGCCGCGCCGTGGCCTTCCCGGTGGAAACACCGGCCGGGGTGGTGACGGCATTGATCGGCGCGCCGTTCTTTCTGTTTCTGGCGAGGCGTGCGCTATGAACCACCCGAGCTTAAGGCTATTGCTGCTGATGACCCTGCTGGCACTCGCCCTGCTGCTGAGCCTCAGCGCTGGCACCGTATGGCTGACACCCGACGCCGTGCTCGATCACCTTATCGCCCACGACAGCAAGGACTTCGAGGTCTGGAATCATCGCCTGCCGCGTGGCTTGATCGCAATCATGACCGGCTGCGCGTTCGGCCTGGCTGGCGCCATCGTGCAAGGCGTGATTCGCAATCCGCTGGCCTCGCCGGAAATCCTCGGCGTCACCCAGGGTGCCGGGCTGGCGCTGACCATTGCGATTATCGGCCTGCCGCAGTTACCGGTGTCGGCGCTGCCGTTTGTGGCGTGTCTGGGCGGGGCGGCGGGTGCGCTGCTGCTGGCGTTGTACAACACCGGCGTGCAGTTTTCCGGCGTGCGTTTCGCGCTGTCCGGCGTCGCGATTGCGGTGACGCTGTCGAGCATCACCGAGTTCCTGATTCTGTCCAACCCACTGGACATCAATACCGCCCTGCTGGCGCTGACCGGCAGCCTGTGGAGCCGCAACTGGCACCACGTCTTGCTGGCCACGCCGCTTCTGCTGCTGATCCCGCTCAGCCTGCTGCTGGCCAAACCGCTGAACCTGATCGGCCTGGGTGACGAGGCGGCACAGAGCCTGGGCACCGGCCTCACGCGTACGCGCTGGCTGGCGATGGGCAGTGCCGTGCTGTTGACCAGCCTCGGGGTTGGCATTATCGGCCCGGTGAGCTTCGTCGGCCTGGTCGCACCACACATGGCCCGCCGTCTGGTCGGCGGTCATCATCAGTACCTGCTGCATGCTTCCATGGTCCTCGGCGCGTTATTACTGGTGCTGGCCGATACGCTAGGCCGCACGCTGATCGCACCCAGCGAAATTCCGGCCGGGATTCTCACGGCAGTGATCGGCGCTCCGTATTTCCTCTGGCTGCTGGCCCGATTCAAAGGTTGATCCCATGACTATTCTGAAGGCGCAGCACCTCGACATCGGCTACGGCGCGACGCGCATCGTGCAAGACCTGTCGTTCAGCCCGCCGCCTGCGCAGGTCACTGCGCTGATCGGCCCCAATGGTTGCGGCAAATCCACCCTGCTCAAGGCCTTCGCCCGGATTCTCACCCCGCAATCGGGCAGTCTCAGCCTGGACGGCACAGCCTACGGCAAGCTGTCGGCCAACGAGCTGGCGCGCAAGGTGGCTTTTCTGCCGCAAGTGCTGCCGATTCCGGAAGGCGTCAGCGTACGCCAGTTGGTGGCGTACGGCCGCAGTCCGCACAACAGCCTGTGGGGACGTCTGAGTGGCGTCGATCAGCACAGTGTCGACCAGGCCTTGCAGCGCATGGAGCTGGACACACTGGCCGAGCGCCCGCTGTCCGATCTGTCCGGCGGGCAACGACAACGCGCCTGGCTGGCGATGATCCTTGCGCAGGACGCGGCCATCGTCCTGCTCGACGAGCCGACCACCTATCTGGACATCAGCCACCAGGTCGAACTGCTGGACCTGATGCGCGAACTGAGTGCCGAAGGCAAGACGGTGATTACCGTGCTGCACGACATCAATCAGGCCTGCCGCTACGCCGACCACCTTGCGGTCATGCAGGGCGGACGCATGGTGACCTGCGGCGCGCCGGGCGATGTGCTGACGGCCGAGCTGGTCTGCCAGGTGTTCGATGTGCAAGTGCAGATCATGCGCGAGCCTGTGGCAGGCACGCCGATGTGCATCGTCGAACGCAGCACGCGCTGCACCAGTTAGCGGCGCAGCTCACAGCGTCTGCACCTTCCCGCCGCACTCTGGCTATACACAAAACTGCTCTTGATTCTGGCCGAAGGCCGCAGGAACCTGAAAGTCACATATTCCAGGCTCATCGAAACCTATGTACAACAATAGGCGCGCTGCGCAGGGAGCAAGCCCGCATCGTAAGTTGTCCTGTTGGTCAGTTAATTGCATTGCTCGGGTAGGCATTCCAACAAGACCGCAAGGAGCTAGACCCGATGCACCTGACCAACCCACGTCGTCCCCTGAAAAAACTGCTGTGCGCCGTCGCCGCCGTTGTCGGCCTCGGCTCCAGCCTGCTCGCCTCGGCAGCCGATCCGCTGAAAGTCGGCTTCGTCTACATCGGCCCTATCGGCGACCACGGCTGGACCTATCAGCATGAACAGGGCCGTCAGGCGATGGTCAAGGCGCTGGGTGACAAGGTCACCAGCAGCTACGTGGAAAACGTGCCGGAAGGTGCCGACGCCGAGCGGGTCATCCGCAACATGGCCAAGGGCGGTTACGACCTGATCTTCAGTACCTCGTTCGGTTACATGAACCCCACCCTGAAAGTCGCCAAGCAGTTCCCCAAGGTGAAGTTCGAGCACGCGACCGGCTACAAGCAGGACAAGAACATGGGCACTTATCTGGCCCGTACCTATGAAGGTCGCTACGTGAGCGGCTACATCGCGGCGAAGATGACCAAGACCAAGAAGATCGGTTATGTCGCTTCGTTCCCGATTCCTGAAGTGCTGCGCGACATCGACGCCATCCAGCTGGCGCTGAACAAGTACAACCCGGGTACCGAGATCAAGGTGGTGTGGGTCAACTCCTGGTTCGATCCGGGCAAGGAAGCCGATGCGGCCAACGCGTTGATCGATCAGGGCGTGGACGTGGTATTCCAGCACACTGATAGTCCTGCGCCGATCCAGACCGCCGAGCGTCGTGGCGTGTATGCCGTAGGTTATGCCTCGGACATGGCTCACTTCGGACCGAAAGCAGTGCTGACCTCCATCGTCAACAACTGGGGCCCGCACTATATCCAGGCGGCCGAAGGCGCCATCGCGGGCACCTGGAAACCACAGGATTACTGGGGCGGCCTGAAGGAAGGAACGGTCGAATTGCCGATCAGCGACGTGGTGCCTGCTGACGTGAAGGCCGAGGCGCAGAAGATCATCGCCAGCATCGAAAGCGGCGAATTCCACCCGTTCACCGGCCCGATCAAGGACCAGAACGGCACTGTGAAAATTGCTGACGGCGTGGTCGCGACCAACGCCGAGCTGGCGTCGATGAACTACTACGTCGAAGGCATCAAGGCCGAGCTGCCGAAGTAATCAGCCCGTCAGCTGCCTGACCATCGTGCCTGCCGCGCCAGGCACGATCATCGACACTTCCCTTTCAGGACCGGTTAATGGACCAGCTTCCCGTCATCGACATCGCCCCGCTCTACGGCACGGACACTCAGGCCTGGCAGGATGTCGCCCGGCAAATCGACAGTGCCTGTCGGGCGTGGGGTTTCTTTTACATCAAGGGCCACCCGATCAGCGCGCAACGCATCGAGCAAGTGCAATCGGCAGCGAAGGATTTCTTTGCCAGGCCGGCAGCTGAAAAGCTCCTGATCGATATCACCCAAAGCACGCACCATCGCGGCTACGGCGCCATCGCCACCGAACAATTGGACCCCAGCCTGCCGAGCGACCTCAAGGAAACCTTCGACATGGGCCTGCACCTGGATGCCCGTCATCCCGACGTGCTGGCGGGTAAACCGCTGCGTGGGCCAAACCGGCATCCGGACATTCCCGGCTGGGAAGCCCTGATGGAACAACACTATCTGGACATGCAGGCGCTGGCGCAAACCCTGCTGCGCGCCATGACCCTGGCACTGGGCATCGAGCGCGATTTCTTCGATCAGCGCTTCAAGGACCCGGTCAGCGTGCTGCGCATGATTCATTACCCGCCGCGTGGTACGGCGACCTCGGCCGAGCAACAAGGCGCAGGCGCGCATACCGATTACGGCTGCATCACCCTGCTGTATCAGGACACGGCGGGCGGCTTGCAGGTGCGTGATGTGCGTGGCGAATGGATCGACGCGCCACCGCTTGACGGTACCTTCGTGGTCAATCTGGGCGACATGATGGCGCGCTGGAGCAACGATCGTTATCTGTCCACGCCGCACAGGGTCATCAGCCCGCTCGGGGTTGATCGCTACTCCATGCCGTTCTTTGCCGAACCGCACCCCGACACGCGCATCGAATGCCTGCCCGGCTGCCAAAGCGACGATCATCCGGCCCGCTATCCGGTGACCACCTGCGCCGAATTTCTGCTGTCGCGCTTCGCGGATACCTACGCTTATCGCCGCGAACAGGAGGCAAGTTGAACGTTCGGTCAGGTTTTACCCTGCGCAGCGACGTGCATCTGTAGAATGCCCGGGATCTGCACCTGATGAGAAAAGAATATGTACGACTGGTTGAACGCCCTGCCCAAGGCAGAACTGCACTTGCACCTCGAAGGCTCGCTGGAACCCGAGTTGCTGTTCGCCCTGGCCGAGCGCAACAGGATTGCCCTGCCGTGGGATGACGTCGAAACCCTGCGCAAGGCGTATGCCTTCAACAACCTGCAGGAATTCCTCGATCTGTATTACCGGGGCGCAGACGTATTGCGCACCGAGCAGGACTTCTACGACCTGACCTGGGCCTACCTGCTGCGCTGCAAGGCACAAAACGTTATCCACACCGAACCGTTCTTCGATCCGCAAACCCACACCGACCGTGGCATCCCGTTCGAAGTGGTACTGGCCGGGATTACCGGTGCGCTGAAAGACGGCAAGTCGAAGCTGGGCGTCGACAGCGGCCTGATCCTGAGCTTCCTGCGTCACCTGTCCCAGGAAGAAGCCGAAAAAACCCTCGATCAGGCGCTGCCGTTCCGTGATGCGTTCGTCGCCGTGGGCCTCGACAGCTCGGAGATGGGCCACCCGCCGAGCAAGTTTCAGCGTGTGTTCGATCGCGCGCGCAACGAGGGCTTCCTGACCGTGGCCCACGCCGGGGAAGAAGGTCCGCCCGAATACATCTGGGAAGCACTGGACCTGCTGAAGATCGAGCGCATCGACCACGGTGTGCGCGCCATCGAAGACGAGCGGCTGATGCAGCGCATCATCGACGAACAGATCCCGCTGACCGTCTGCCCGCTGTCCAACACTAAGCTCTGCGTGTTCGATGACATGGCCCAGCACAACATCCTCGACATGCTCGAGCGCGGCGTGAAGGTCACCGTCAACTCGGACGACCCGGCCTACTTCGGTGGCTACGTGACCGAGAACTTCCACGCGCTGTACACCCACCTGGGCATGACCGAAGATCAGGCCAGACGCCTGGCGCAAAACAGCCTGGATGCACGACTGGTCAAGCCCTAGAGAGTGATTGAGCGGCTACCCCCATCGTTCCTGACGCTCCGCGCCGCAGAGGACGCAGAGCATCCGGAACTGCATGCCAACGCGGAGCATTGGCACGATAGGGGAGGAGCGCGCCACACCTGTCGCTCCGTCAGGCCGCCGCTGCGATCTTGCTGATTTCCCGCTGCCCACTGGATGAGACCTGCAAGGTGCTGGACTCTTCGGTGGTGCGCAGCCAGCCCATCTGAATGAACAGCTGCAACAACCCCGCCCCCAGCGCGCCGCCCAGATGCGGGTTGCGATCGTTCCATTTCGGACAGACACAGACCGTTTCACGCTTGCGGTGCGCCAGCGCGGGTATATAGATGCCGCGTTCGGCAAATCTGGCCACCCCCTTGCTGGTGACCTCGACGCGCTTCTCCTGCTGTTCTATCCAGCCGGCCTCCAGCAGGCGCTGATAAAGCTCGGCAGCCATTTCGCCACCCAGATGATCGGAGCAGATTCTTGCGCGGCGTAGCGGTAAGGGCGGCGTGGGCTGGGCAAAGCGACGATTGATCTGTTCAGCACTGGCCAGCGAAGCACAGGCCAAGGCCTCGACCGCCGCCCCCACTTCCGGCGCAGCGAGGCGAAAGAAGCGCTTGCGGCCGCGGACCTCCTGTTTCAACAGACCACCACTGGTCAGCCGCGCCAGATGGGCGCCGGCAGAAGAAGTCGAGAGTCCCGCCAGGATTGCCAATTCATCGGCAGGGCGAGCAGTACCATCCATCAGTGCCCAGATCATTGCGCTGCGCTTGGGGTCAGCCAGCAAGGTTGCGATCTGGCTGATGCAAGGTCCGTATTCCATGTGTTCACTCCCTGTTGAAACATTCATCTATGGTGATGACTGGGTGAAAGCAATCACGCCTCGATAGAGTTGAACGTGGCTCTTATATGTCATGACAAGTATAAACTCTATGCCCTGCGCCCCCGGTGGGTGAAAAACGCCTCTTACAAACGGTGAGCACACCACGACGCAAAAAAACGCCTGACTGTAGAGCGCGCCTTGAACACCAAGTTGTTACCGCGGCTACGCCGCAACCCCTCTATACAAGGGGTTTGCAGCAACACTTCAAAAGAGGATTAAAAAGACAAGCGTAATGGCTATGACAAAAATGCCAAATCCACTCAACAACAGTCAGTTTCAACTTTATTCCGGCAGCGAAACTTCGCGTTATTGAACGGCCTTCGAAAATTATATTTTCCGACACTTCCGAAGGCCATTTCCTACTGGGGCGCGGCGATTAAAACACGCTCGCGGACGACAGACTTACAGCATGTTGCTTACACCGTGACCTGAGCATTTCCAATAACAGAATGACAGGCTTGCTGAGTTGCGCCCGATGCGCGCACAACAGGTTCAATGGCGCCCGCTCCCCGATCAGATCAGGCATCAACACTTTCAGGTGCCCGGCCCGCACATCTGCGGCCACGTCCAGCCAGGATTTGTACGCCACACCTTCGCCCGCAACCGCCCAACGGCGCACGACGTCGGCATCGTCGCTGAACCGGTTGCCGCTGACTGTCAGACTGATTTCGCGCTTGCCGTCGTTCAGCGTCCAGCGGTCATGAACACGATCACCGAGCATGAACAGCAGGCAGTTATGCTGCGCCAGTTGCTCGACCTGATGCGGCTCGCCATGACGCTGCAGGTAACTCGGCGCCGCACACAATACCCGGCGGTTGTCAGGTAACACCGGCAGGGCGACCAGGCTGGAATCTTCCGGCTCGCCGTAGCGCAGCGCCACGTCGACAGGCTGGCGGAACAGATCGGCAATACGATCACCCAGCAGCAGACGCACAGTCAGTTGCGGGTGCTGCTGTTGAAATTCGTCGAGCCACGGCAACAGCACGTTGCGCCCCAGATCCGAAGGTGCCGAAAGTTGCAGCACGCCCTCGCAACGGTCCTGGCTGCTGGCCAGCAAGCGCCGCCCCTCCTCGAGGCTGCCCAGTGCAGCACGCGCGTATTCCAGAAACCCCTCGCCTTCGGCAGTCAGGCGCAGGCTGCGCGTCGAACGGGCCAGCAAGCGCGTCCCCAGTTGCCGTTCGATACGCTTGAGCGCCGCGCTGGCAACCGCCGCAGACATGTCCATGACCCGCGCTGCGGCAGAAAGGCTGCCCAGATCCGCCGCACGTACGAACAACTGCAAGTCATCAAAACGCAGCATCAAGGCCTCGTATTATCAAAATAAAATTGAAAGAGCCTGCCGTTTTAGCGGGTTTTATCTTTACTGGAAATAGCCAATGATCTCTTCATCATTTTTTATTTCGGAGAGGACCCTGACATGAAAGCCATTGCGTACTACCAGTCCCTGCCCATCAGCGACGTAAAATCATTGCAGGATATCGAACTGCCCGAGCCGACTGCTGGCGATCGCGATCTGTTGGTCGAGGTCAAGGCCATCTCTGTAAACCCGGTGGACACCAAGATCCGCCAGAACGTCCAGCCTGAAGACGGTGCAGGCAAGGTGCTCGGCTGGGACGTGGCGGGTGTGGTGAAGGCCGTCGGCAGCCAGGTCACGCTATTCAAGCCGGGCGACAAGGTGTTCTACGCAGGTTCCCTGACCCGGCCGGGTGCCAACAGCGAGCTGCACGTGGTGGATGAACGCATCGTTGGCCACATGCCCAAGACCCTGAGCTTCGCCCATGCGGCGGCGCTGCCGCTGACAGCCATCACCGCCTGGGAACTGCTGTTCGAGCGACTGCAGATCCCGCAGCAAAAAGGTGAAGGCGCACACAGCCTGCTGATCGTCGGCGCCGCCGGTGGCGTGGGTTCGATCCTCACCCAACTGGCGCGCAAACTGACATCGCTGAAAGTCATCGGCACCGCCTCGCGGCCCGAAACCGAAAGCTGGGTCAACGAACTGGGTGCGCACTACGTGCTGGATCACAGCAAGCCGCTGAGCGAAGAGCTCAAACGCGTCGGCCTCAAACACGTGACTCATGTGGCGAGCCTGACCCAGACCGAACAGCATCTGGATCAGCTCGTCGAGGCGCTCAAGCCACAAGGCAAGCTGGCGCTGATCGACGATCCCAAGTCGCTGGATGTGTCGAAACTCAAGCGCAAGAGCCTGTCGCTGCATTGGGAGTTCATGTACACGCGGTCGATGTTCGAAACCGAGGACATGATCGAGCAGCACAATCTGCTCAACCGGGTTGCCGAGCTAATCGACGCCGGAACGTTGAAAACCACCTTCGGTGAGCACTTCGGCACCATCAATGCCGAAAACCTGCGTCGCGCTCATGCCCTGCTGGAAAGCGGCAAGGCCAAGGGCAAGATCGTACTGGAAGGCTTCTGAGCCGCAGAGGCCTGCGCCAGATGAAGTCGATGATGTCAGTCACGCCCGGCGCGACTGACATCATCGCTTTGGCGATCAGGCGGTCTGAAGCGATGCGTCGCGCCGGGCCTGTGCACGTCGCGTCAGCACCGAGAGGCCCACGGTCAGCACGCCGCACAGGCTGATGACCAACGCCATCGGTGTAGCCGTGCCGTCGTGCAGCAAGCCCACCAGACTGGCGGCGATGGCGGCGACGCTGAACTGCAGACAACCCAGCAACGCCGAGGCACTGCCCGCGCGTGCCCACTGGCCATTCATGGCGCAGGCCGACGCATTGGGGATGATGCAGCCCAGGCTTGCCACACAGATGAACAGCGGCACCAGCAGCGGCCAAAGCGCCTCGGTGCGCAGCAAGCTGATCGCCAGCAACACCAGCCCCGCAGCGAGATAGACCCAGACCATGCGCGACAGCAAAAACGCCGGACCGGTCTTGCGCAGAATACGCGCGTTGATCTGCGCCGCCAGAATGAAGCCCGCCGCATTCATCCCGAACAACCAGCCGTAGTGCTCGGCCGGCACGCCATACAATTTGATGAACACGAACGGCGAGCCTGCGACGTAGGCGAACATCCCGGCCATGGCGATGCCACCGGTCAGCGCATGACCGATGAACACACTGTCCTTGAACAGATTGAGGTACTGCCCCAGCGCGCCGCTCAATGGCTGGCGCGGTGTGGTGGCCGGCATGCTTTCCGGCAACCCCAGTGCAACCGCCACCAGGCAGGCGCCGCTGAACAGGGAGAGGCTGACGAAGATCGATTGCCAGCCAAAGGTGCTGACCAGCACACCGCCCAGCATAGGAGCCAGTATCGGTGCCAGCCCCATGACCAGCATCAGTTGCGAGAAGACCTTGGCCGACTCGACGGCGTTGCACTTGTCGCTGACGATGGCGCGTGACAAGACCATCCCGGCACAGCCGCCCAGCGCCTGTACGAAGCGCGCGGCAATCAGCCACTCAAGGCTCGGCGCAAAGGCACAGGCGACCGAGGCGAGCATGAACAGGGTCACACCGACCAGCAGCGGAATGCGCCGACCGAACCGGTCAGCCACCGGGCCATAGGCCAGTTGCCCCAGGGAAAGCCCCAAAAAATAGGCGGCCAGGGTCAGTTGTACGTGTTTTTCATCGGTCCCGAAATACGAGGCCATGGCTGGAAAGCCAGGAAGATAGAAGTCGATGGCCAGAGGGCCGAAGGCGCTCAATGAGCCAAGGATAAGGATCGTTCGTAGATTCATCGGGTGTCCATTCACAGATGCAGAGCAACGGGCTAGTTTACCCGGCTTACCTTGCAGAGAACGACGAACGGGGGAATTAATTCAAAAATTTTCAACGTTTACAGACCGGGAGACCGCGTCGATCTCCCGGTTCTGGGTCATGCCGGCTGCGCCTGATAGCCCTCTTCGCTGATCAAACTGACAATACGCTCGGGCGACAGGCTGCTTTGCACCTTGACCTGCTTGCTGGCCAGTTCGACCTGAACTTCGGCGCTCGGATCTTCATGTTTGATTGCCTCGGTCACCGCACGAACACAATGGCCGCAGGTCATGCCTTGAACGTTGAATAACTGCATGGGGTCACTCCTTCAGTAATGAACAGCGAGCATCTTCAACCTTGTCATGATGGCAAGGTCAAGTTTCTGCCATTGCTGCCGGGCTGGCATTCGGCGTAATCGTGAGCCAAGCTGGGTTATCGACACCTCTATCGTCAGCCACATTTACATCAGGAGTATCAGCGATGCGCTGGTCAGCAGTCAGCCTCTTCAGCATTCTCGGTTTCCTGGCTATCACACCTGCCACTCAGGCGGCTCAGGACTACGGCATCCTGATCATTTCCCGAGAGCGCCTGGAAGTCGCGACTTCCTGCGAGATCGGCATCTACGTTCAGGACCGCCTGGCCGGTAGGCTGTTTCAGGAAGACTCGGTGTCCTTCAACCTGCCTGCCGGTGAAGTCTCCGTGCGGCTGAGCACCCTGCGCGGCAACGTCGTGGGCTGTGAGCCCGGCATGGAAGCGCCGCGCAGCACCAAGATCCAGCTGCGCGCGGGGGACATCCTCAAGTACCGCATCGCAGCCGACCTGAACGGGATGTACCTCAAGAAAGCCGACCTGAACTATTGATTCGCGCTTGACCTTGCCCGTATGGCAAGGTTGATCCTTGCAGGTAGCCAGCCTCAGGGAGTGATTCACATGCCAGACACCACCACCTTCGACCTGCCGATCAGCGGCATGACCTGCGCCAGTTGCGCAGGTCGGGTCGAGCGTGCCCTGGCCAAAGTGCCGGGAGTCAACAGCGTGACGGTCAACCTGGCCAATGAACGCGCCCATGTAGACACCGCAGCGCACACCGATCCGCAAACCCTGATCGACGCCGTCAGCCGTGCCGGTTATGGCGCCACCCTGAGCCAGGATCGTCACGCCGAAGCCGACCAGAAAGCCCGTCACCTGCACCACGAGCGCTGGGCCTTGCTGCTGGCCATCCTGCTGGCGCTGCCGTTGATCCTGCCGATGTTGCTGTCACCGCTGGGCGTGCACTGGATGCTGCCCGCGTGGGTGCAATTTGCACTGGCGACGCCGGTGCAGTTCATCCTTGGCGCACGCTTTTACATGGCCGCCTGGAAAGCCGTGCGCGCAGGTGCCGGCAATATGGACCTGCTGGTCGCGATCGGTACCAGCGCCGGCTATGGCCTGAGCGTCTATCAATGGCTGCACGCTGCGCCCGGAACGACGCCGCACTTGTACTTCGAAGCATCGGCGGTGGTGATCGCGCTGGTGCTGTTGGGCAAATACCTGGAAAGCCGCGCCAAGCGCCAGACCGCCAGTGCCATCCGCGCCCTTGAAGCACTGCGCCCGGAGCGCGCCCTGCGGGTGGTCGACGGCCTTGAACAGGACGTGGCGATCAGCGCGCTGCAGCTCGATGATCGGGTGCTGGTCAAACCCGGCGAACGTTTTCCGGTGGACGGCGAAGTGGTCGAAGGCCGCAGCCATGCCGACGAAGCGCTGATCACCGGTGAAAGCCTGCCGGTGGTCAAGCAACCGGGCGACAAGGTCACCGGTGGGGCAATTAATGGCGAAGGCCAGTTGCTGATCAGGACCACGGCGCTGGGCGCGGAAACGGTGCTGGCGCGCATCATTCGTCTGGTCGAAGACGCACAGGCAGGCAAGGCTCCAATCCAGAAACTGGTGGATAAAGTCAGCCAGGTGTTCGTGCCCACCGTGTTGGTGATTGCCTTGTTCACACTGGCCGGCTGGCTGCTGGTCGGTGCTTCGCTTGAAGTCGCGCTGATCAATGCCGTCGCCGTACTGGTGATCGCCTGCCCTTGCTCCCTGGGCCTGGCGACACCGACAGCGATCATGGCCGGGACCGGTGTGGCAGCGCGTTACGGCATTCTGATCAAGGACGCCGAGGCACTGGAACGGGCTCACGAGGTCGATGCAGTGGTGTTCGACAAGACCGGCACGCTGACTTCGGGCACGCCGCGTATCACCAACATGAGCGCGGTGCTGGGCAATGAAGAACACCTCCTGCAACTGGCGGGCGCGCTGCAACGCGGCAGTGAACACCCCTTGGCCAGAGCGGTGCTGGATGTCTGTCATGAATGGCAACTCACGCCTGATGCCGCGCAAAACAGCCGCGTCCTGAGCGGCCGGGGCATCGCCGGCACCGTTGAGGGCCTTGAGCTGGCGTTGGGCAATCGACGTTTGCTGGAGGAAAGCGGCCTGCTAATGGGCGATCTGGCCGAGTCCGCGCGCATCTGGGAAGCCGAGGGGCGCACGCTGTCCTGGCTCATCGAGCAGGCTCCGGAGCCAAAGGTGATCGGTATGTTTGCCTTTGGTGACACGCTCAAGCCCGGAACCGATCAGGCGATCAAAGCGCTGAATGCGCGGGGCATCAGCAGCCATCTGTTGACCGGCGATAACCGTGGCAGTGCTCAGGTGGTTGCCAGGGCACTGGGGATAAACGACGTGCATGCCGAAGTACTGCCTGCCGACAAGGCGGCCACTGTCACTCAACTGAAAAGCCACCATGTGGTGGCGATGGTCGGTGACGGCATCAACGATGCCCCGGCGCTGGCGGCAGCGGATGTCGGTATCGCGATGGGCGGCGGGACCGATGTCGCCATGCATGCAGCGGGTATCACCCTGATGCGCGGCGACCCGCGACTGGTTCCGGCGGCGCTGGACATCAGCCGAAGGACCTACGCGAAAATCCGCCAGAACCTGTTCTGGGCGTTCGTCTACAACCTGATCGGCATTCCGCTCGCGGCGCTGGGCTATCTCAATCCGGTATTGGCGGGCGCGGCCATGGCGCTGTCGAGTGTCAGCGTGGTGAGCAACGCGCTGCTGCTGAAAACCTGGAAACCCCGCGACCTGGAGGACGCACCATGAATATCGGTCAGGCGGCGAAAACCAGTGGCTTGAGCGCGAAAATGATCCGCTATTACGAGTCCATCGGCCTGTTGCAGGCAGCGCATCGCAGCGACAGCGGCTATCGTCTGTACAGCGCGGACGATCTGCACACGCTGGCGTTCATCAAGCGCTCAAGGGACCTGGGGTTTTCGCTGGAAGAGGTCGGCAAACTGCTGACCCTCTGGCAGGACCGCCAGCGAGCGAGCGCCGACGTCAAGGCACTGGCCCGCCAGCATATCGCCGAGCTGAACCGCAAAATCGACGAACTGGCGAGCCTGCGCGACACGCTTCAGGAACTGGTGGAACACTGCCAAGGCGACGACCGCCCCGACTGCCCGATCCTCAAGGACCTGGCATCAGGCGGGTGTTGCTAGCCACTTCCACAAGGGTCTCACCGCATCCACTCGATAGAGCGCCTGCACGCGCTCCGTGGGAGAGAGCTTGCTCGCGAAAGGGCCCGTAAATGCTCCGAAAACAGCGCGTCTGATCCATCGCATTCGCGAGCGAGCTCGCTCCCACAGTGGTCTTACTGCATTCAATCGACGGAGCGCCTGCCACACGCACTCCCTGTGGGAGCGAGCTTGCTCGCGAAAGGGCCCGTACAGGCTCCGAAAACAGGGCGTCTGATCCATCGCATTCGCGAGCAAGCTCGCTCCCACAAGGGTCTTACTGCATTCAATCGGCGGAGCGCCTGCCACACGCACTCCCTGTGGGAGCGAGCTTGCTCGCGAAAGGGCCGGTACAGGCTCCGAAAACAGTGCGTCTGATCAATCGCCTTCGCGAGCGAGCTCGCTCCCACAGTGGTCTTACTTACTGCATCACTCGACGGAGCGCCTGCCACACGCACTCCCTGTGGGAGCGAGCTTGCTCGCGAAAGAGCCCGTAAATGCTCAGAAAACAGTGCGTCTGATCCATCGCATTCGCGAGCAAGCTCGCTCCCACAGTGGTCTTACTTACTGCATCACTCGATGGAGCGCCTGCACGCGCTCCGTGGGAGAGAGCTTGCTCGCGAAAGGGCCCGTAAATGCTCAGAAAACAGCGCGCCTGATCCATCGCCTTCGCGAGCAAGCTCGCTCCCGCAAGGGGCTTACTGCATGCAATCGACGGAGCGCCTGCCACACGCACTCCCTGTGGGAGCGAGCTTGCTCGCGAAAGGGCCCGTACAGGCTCCGAAAACAGCGCGTCTGATCCATCGCATTCGCGAGCAAGCTCGCTCCCACAGTGGTCTTACTTACTGCATCACTCGACGGAGCGCCTGCCACACGCACTCCCTGTGGGAGC
>Ga0308164_10001233_pt1 | contig 31243 bp, 27 predicted proteins | sample PhyTR2_FD_201031 | JGI IMG/M metagenome (GOLD analysis project Ga0308164, IMG submission 201031) | Phyllosphere microbial communities from UC Gill Tract Community Farm, Albany, California, United States - DLSLT.R2 | ecosystem: Host-associated > Plants > Phyllosphere > Unclassified | place: USA... | reverse complement strand
GCGCGACCGGATCGGCGAGATGGATGGCGCTGAAGAACTTGGCGTCCATGGCGTCGCGCCAGGCCGCCGGCGTCAGTTGCGCGGCGGGCGTGCGCTGCGCGGCGCCGGCGGCGCCGACCAGGACGTCGAGCGGCCCGAAGCCGGCTTCCACCGCGTCCAGCGCCGCCGCCGCCGCCGCGGCATCGCGCAGGTCGGCCGTGAAGATCGCCGTGGTCGCCGGCACCTCGAGCGCGTCGACGGCGGCCCGCAGGCGGGCGGCATCGCGCGCCAGCAGGCTCACGCGGGCGCCCTCGGCCAGGAAGGCGCGCACGCAGGCCAGGCCGATGCCGCCACTCGCGCCGGTCACGAGCACGTGCCGGCCGGTCAGTCCGAGATCCATGCCTCAGCCGCGCTTGAGCAGCAGGCCGCCATCCACCGGCAGCAGCGCGCCGGTGATGTAGGCCGACTCGTCGGAGGCCAGGAACACCGCCGCGTTGGCGACGTCCAGCGCGCTGCCCATGTAGCCCATGGGCACGAGCTGGTCGCGCTCGGCGCGCACGACGCTGCGGTCGACGCCGCGCTCCTGCGCCCGGCGCTCGATCGCCATCGGCGTGTCGATCAGCCCCGGCAGGATCACGTTGGCCCGCACGCGGTGGATCGCGTTCTCGAAGGCGATGTGCTGCGTCAGGGTGTTGATGGCGCCCTTGCTGGTCTTGTAGGTGACGGTCGGCCGGCCGGCCAGCGACGAGGTCGAGGAGATGTTGATGATGCTGCCCGAACGCTGCGCCACCATGTGCGGCAGCGCGTGCTTGCAGGTCATGAACATGCCCTTGAGGTTCATGCGCATGATGTCGTCCCACATGTCGGCATCCATGTCGGCCGTGCGGCGATCGCCCTTGGAGCGACCGACGTTGTTGTGCAGCACGTCGATGCGGCCGTGGCGCGCCACGCAGGCGTCGATCATCGCCTTGCAGTCGGCCTCGCGGGTGACGTCGCCGACGAAGACCGAGGCGGTCGCGCCGCGCGCCTCGACGGCGGCCAGCGTGTCGTGGGCCCAGGCCTCGTTGATGTCGACCAGCAGCAGCGTCGCGCCTTCCTCGGCGAAGCGCTCCGCCGTCGCGCGGCCGTTGCCGGGCGTGCCGCCGGGCTGCTGGCCCGCGCCCACGAGGACGGCGATCTTGCCGTCGAGTCTTCCGGATGCCATGGTGTGTTCCTTCTTGCGGTTCGTCATTCGGTGGAGATGCGACCCTGCTGGATCACCTGGCGCCAGCGGGCCTCCTCGGCGCGCTCGAAGGCCGTCATCTCCCGGGGGGTGTTGGTCGCCACGCTCAGGCCCTCGGCCTCGACGCGCTGGCGGAATTCGCTCGCGCGGGCGGCCTTGACCACCGCCGCGTTCAGCCGCGCGATCACCTCCGGCGGCGTGCCGCCGGGCGCGTACAGCGCATACCAGACATCGGCCTCGTAGCCCGGCAGGGTCTCGGCGATGGTCGGCACGTCCTTGAAGACCGGGGACCGCTCGGCCGACGTGATGGCGATGGCGCGCATCTTCCCGCTCTCGACGAACTTGCCGGTGCCCCCGGGCGTGCCGATGACGAAGTCGATCTGGCCGCCCAGGAGATCGGTCATCGCCGGTCCCGCGCCCCGGTAGGGCACGTGGGTGATGTCGATGCCCGCGAGGTTCTTGAACAGCTCGCCCGCGAGGTGCACCGCCGTGCCATTGCCCGAGGAGCCATAGGTCAGCTTGCCGGGATTCGCCTTGGCGGCGCGCACCACGTCCGCGACCGTCCGGTGGGGACTGTCGGGCCGCGACACCAGGACGTTGGGCCCGCGGCAGATCAGCGCGACCGGGGCGAAGTCGCGCACCGTGTCGTAGGGCAGCTTCTTCACCAGCGTGGCGTTGATCGGCAATGCCGAGGTGGTCAGCAGCAGGGTATAGCCATCCGGCGGCGCCTTGGCCACGGTGTCCGAGCCGATGACGGTGCCGCCGCCGGGCTTGTTGTCGACGACCAGGGTCTGCCCCAGGTCCTCGCCCATGCCCAGTCCCAGCGTGCGCGCGACCAGGTCGGTGCCGCCGCCGGCGGTGAAGGGCACCACCAGCCGGATCACGCGCGAGGGGAAGGCGTCGGCGGCGAAGGCGCCGCCCGGCCGGCCGGCCAGGGCGGGCAGCGCCAGCGCGGCCGCCGTGACGCGCAGCAGGCCGCGCCGGCTGAGGGGTTGCTCGATCATGGTCTTGTCTCCTGATGATTCGATCCGGTGCGGGTGGCATCGGTCCGCGCCCAGTCTAGGAAGACGACGACCTCGAGCTGTGAATTCTGGGAAAGGCTCCGTTTCCCGCTGGCGAGCGCTCGGCGCGCCCGCTCAGGGAGGCGGCTCGTCGGCGCGGCTGAGCAATTGCGCGAGGAATGCCCGGCCGGCATCGGAGAGCTTTTCCGCGTCGCGCACGCAGACCCAGATCTGCCGCCGCGCCCAGGCGTCCTCCAGCGGCAGCACCGCCAGTCCCAGGCGCTGCGCGTGGTTGCGCGCGATGGCCGAGGGCACGATGGCCACGCCCAGGCCCTCGCGCACCAGACCGCAGCGCGCCTCCGGATTGGAGACCTGGGCGCGCACGCGCAGCGGCCGCGAGATGCTGGGGCCGGCCAGCAGCAGGAACTCCTCCAGGCTGTGGCGCGGGAAGAACCCGAGGAAGTCGAAGTCGAGCGCCTCCTCGATCCTCAGGCTGGCGCGCCCGGCCAGCGGATGGCCCAGCGGCACGACCAGCGCCTCCAGGTCGTTGCGATAGGGCATGGAGACCACGCCGGAGGCCGGATGGGCCGCGTGATAGAGCCCGATGTCGGCCTCGCCGTCGGCCACCAGCCGGGGCACGTCGTAGCTGAAGGCCTCGGTCAGATCGACCCGCGCGCCGGGCGCGATGCGGGCGAAGGCGCTGATCTCGCGCGGCAGGAACTGCTGCACCGCCGAGGAGTTCGACACCAGGCGGATCTGCGGCAGGCCGCTGGCGGAGAAGGCCGCCAGCGACCGGCGCGCCTGGGTCACCTGGCGCAGGATCGTCTTGGCCTGCTGGTAGAGCACCTCGCCCGCCGGCGTCGTCCGCACGCCGCGCCCGTGGCGCTCCAGCAGCCGCACGCCCAGGCGCCGCTCGAGTTCGGAGATGCGCTTGCTCGCCGCCGAGGTCACCAGGCTGGCGCGTTCGGCGGCGCGCGAGAGGCTCTTCTCCTCGACGGCGGCTACGAAGATCTCGAGCGTTCCGAATTCCACGGTTCGATGGCGGCGATGGGCATGGCCGCAGTATGTCCCGTCCCCGACCCCCGTCCAGGAACATCCGGCCCCGTCGGCGACTCCATGACGTCGCGGCCCCTCATTTCCGTGGCCGGGAAGCAGAAAGAAAGATAGAACGACATGACCCCTCAAGAACTTTCCATGCTCGAGAACATGCTGCAGCGCCTGGGCGCGGTGCACGGCGTCGTCAAGGATCCGCAGGCCGACGCGCTCATCCGCGAACGCCTGGCGGGCCAGCCCGATGCGCTGTACCTGCTGGTGCAGCGCACGCTGCTGCTGGAGCACGCGCTCGACGACGCGCGCCGCCAGCTGGCCCAGCGCCCCGCCACGCCGGCCGATCCGGGGGGCGCGGCCTTCCTGCGGCGCGGCCTGGAGCCGGGCTTCGGACGTGATCCGGCGGACCGCGAGGCCTACGCGCCGGAGCGGGCGCCCTCGGCCGGCGCGCCGTCGATGGCCCCGGCATCGGCACCGGCACCGGGATGGCGCGACCGGCTGTTCGGTGGCGCCGCTGCGGCGCCGGCCGCGCCCGCCGCCGGTGGCCGTGGCTTCCTCGGCCAGGCCGCCTCCGCCGCCGCGGGCGTGGCGGGCGGCATGTTCCTGTTCAATGGCATCGAGCACATGCTCGGGGGCGGACGTGGCGGTGGCATCGGCGGTGGCGGGAGCGGCTTCCTGGGCCTGGGCGGCCAGCCCGGCAACGGCGGCCCCACCGAGGTGATCGAGAACGTCACCCAGAACTTCCATGCCGAGCCCGGCGGCGGCGATGTCGGCGACGGCGGCAACGCAGGCGGTGGCGACGGCATGCGCCAGCTGGCCGACGACGCCGGCGCCGGCTGGTCCGGCTTCGACGACGACGCCGCGTTCGACGACGACCGCTTCGTCTGAGGATCCGCGGCGTGCCCATGGGGGCCGCGCATCGGCCCCGCGCTCGCCTGGCGGCGGGCCGTCCAGCCATAAGCGCAGCTTATGCAAATGACGCCTTTCCCCGCCTGCCAGCCTCCTCATCGGCTTCGTAGACTCGCCTCCTTCCCACCCAGAGAGACGATCCGATGATCCATCCCGGCACCCGCCTGCGCACCGCCCTGGCCGAGAAACGCGGCCTCCTCGTACCCGGCGCCGGCAACGCGCTCGCGGCCCGGGTCATCGAGAGCCTGGGCTTCGAGGCCGTCTACCTCAGCGGCGCCGGGCTCACCAACAACTTCTATGGCATGCCCGACCTGGGCTTCGTCGGCCTCGAGGACATCGCCTGCCACACCGCCGCCCTGCGCGACGCGATCGAGCTGCCGCTCATCGTCGATGCCGACACCGGCTTTGGCAACGCCCTCAACGTGCGCCACACCGTGCGCACGCTGGAGCGCGCCGGCGCCAACGCCATCCAGCTCGAGGACCAGGTCAGCCCGAAGAAATGCGGCCACTTCGCCGGCAAGGCGGTGATCGCCACGGCGGAGATGGTCGGCAAGGTCAAGGCCGCCGTCGATGCCCGCCAGCATGGCGACTTCCTCGTCATCGCCCGCACCGATGCCCGCGCCATCCATGGCCTGGACGACGCGCTCGACCGCGCCCGCGCCTTCGCCGAGGCCGGCGCCGACGTCACCTTCGTCGAGGCGCCCACCGGCATCGACGAGCTGCGCCGCATCGCCGCCGAACTGGCCTGCCCCCAGGTGGTCAACATCGTCATCGGCGGAAAGACGCCGGCGCTGCCGGCGGCCGAGTTCGGCGCCATGGGCTTCGGCCTGGTGCTCTATGCCAATGCCGCACTGCAGGGCGCGGTGCGCGGCATGACGCAGGCGCTCTCACGGCTCCAGCGCGATGGCGAGCTGCCGGAGGATCCGGCCGTGGTCGCCACCTTCGCCGAGCGCCAGGCCCTGGTGCGCAAACCCCTGTTCGATGCCCTGGACGAGCGCTATGCCGGCAGCTGAGGGCGGCGCCACCGGGACGACCGTGGCGGTGACCGCCGTCGACAGCCACGCGCACGTCTTCGAACGCGGCCTGCCGCTGGCGCAGCGGCGCCGCCACGCGCCCGACTTCGATGCGCTGCTCGACGACTACCTGGGCCTGCTCGACCGCCATGGCGTCTCGCATGGCGTGCTGGTGCAGCCCAGCTTCCTGGGCACCGACAACCACTACTTCCTGGATGCCATCGCGCGCCATCCGCGGCGCCTGCGCGGCGTGGCGGTGGTCGATCCCGGCACCCCGCTGGACGACCTGCGGGCCCTGCGGGCGCGGGGCAACACCGGCGTGCGCGTGAACCTGGTCGGCCTCGACATCCCCGACTTCGCCGCCCCCGAGTGGCGCGCGCTGCTGGGCCACCTGCGCGAGCTCGACGCCCACCTGGAGATCCACCGCGACGCGCGCGACCTGCCGGCGCTGCTCGCGGCCCTGCTGCCGAGCGGCTGCCGCCTGGTGGTCGACCACCTCGGCCGCCCGGACCCGGCCCTGGGCAACGCCGACCCCGGCTTCGCGGCCCTGCTGCGCGCCGCCGAGAGCGGCCGGGTCTGGGTCAAGCTGTCGGCCGCCTACCGCAGCGCGCGGGCGCCGCGCCTGGCCATCGAATCACGCGACGCGGCGCTGGCGATACGGGACGCCGACGCGGCGCGCGCGACCGCCCGGGCGCTGCTGGCCGCGTTCGGTCCGCAGCGGCTGGTCTGGGGCAGCGACTGGCCGCACACGCAGCACCAGGACTTCATCGATTTCGGCGCCAGCCGCGCGCTGCTCGACGACTGGGTGCCCGATGCCGGGCAGCGCCAGCGCATCCTCGTGGACACGCCGGCCGAGCTGTTCGGGCTGCGCTAGCCGGGCCGGTCGGTCCGCCCGACCCGGCCGCCTTCTTTCGACAACAATCAGGAGACCTCCCATGAACCGACGCCGCATCGCCCTCCTGGCCCTGCTCGCGGGCGCCGCCGCCACCGCCGGCGGCATCGCGACGGCCCAGACGCCCGCACCCGCCGCCCCGGCCGGCGCCTTCCCGACCAAGCCGGTGCGCCTGGTCGTCACCTATCCGCCCGGTGGCACGGTGGACGCGGTCGCCCGCATCCTCGGGCCGAAGCTGTCGGCGCGCTGGGGCCAGCCGGTCGTGATCGACAACCGCGCCGGCGGTGGCGGCCTGATCGGCGGCGAGATCGTCGTCAAGGCCCCGGCCGATGGCTACACGCTCCTGTTCGACGCCTCCAACCAGGCGCAGAACCCGGCGCTGAAGAAGCGCATGCCCTTCGACACCCAGCGCGACCTGCTGCCGGTCTCGCTGCTGGTGCGGGTGCCCAACATGATCGTGGTCAATCCGCAGTTCGAGGCGCGCACCGTGAAGGACCTGGTGGCGCTGGCCAAGGCCAGGCCGGGCCAGATCGACTACGCATCCTCCGGCAATGGCTCGTCGCCGCACCTGGCCGGCGAACTGTTCGGCATCATGACCGGCACCCGCATGACCCACGTCGCCTATCGCGGCGGCGGCCCCGCCATGGTCGACGTCATGGCCGGCCAGGTCCCGGTGTTCTTCGCCAGCATGGCCTCGGCCCTGCCCTACCTCAAGTCCGGCAAGCTGACGCCGGTGGCGGTCGCCGGCCAGCGGCGCTCGCCGGTGCTGCCCGACGTGCCGACCGTGGCGGAGGCCGGCGTGCCCGGCTACGACATGTATGAATGGAATGCCGTCTTCGCGCCGGCCGGCACGCCCGCCCCGCTGGTCGAGCGCATCTCCCGGGACATCGCCGCCGTCCTGGCCGACCGCGAGATCCATGCCCGCCTGATCGCGCTGGGCGCCGAGGTCATCGGCTCGACCCCGGCCGAGCTCGGGCGCTTCCGCGGCACCGAGATCGAGCGCTGGACCCGACTCGCGAAGCAGGCGCGCATCGAACTCGACTGACCCCCACTCTTCCCGATCCCGATCCCGTTCCCGTTCCCTCCGAAACCTCTTGCACACCTCACAACTTCAAAGCGAGAACCTTCCAATGACCCACCGCATCCTCCGCCGCACCGCCCTCGCCGCCCTGGCCTGCGCGGCCACCGCCGCCGCCCTGCCCGCCCTCGCCCAGGGCGATGCCTGGCCGACCAAGCCGATCCGCTTCGTCGTGCCGTTCTCGGCCGGCGGCGCCAACGACCTGATGGCCCGCGCGGCCGCCGAGGGCGCCTCCAAGCGCCTGGGCCAGCCGATCGTGATCGAGAACAAGCCCGGCGGCTCGACCAGCCTGGGCGCGGCCGTGGTGGCGCAGAGCAAGCCCGATGGCTACACCTTCCTCATCAGCGCGGCCGGGGTCATCTCCAACAGCATGATCAAGAAGACGCTGCCCTACAAGGACGCCGACCTGACGCCGGTCGCGATGGTCGGCCTGGCGCCCTCGGTGATCCTGGTGCCGGCCGACGCGCCCTACAACAACCTCAAGGAATTCATCGCCGCCTCCAGGAAGGGCGAGGGCTTCCACTGGGCCACCGCCGGCACCGGCAGCACGCCGCACTTCGTCTCCGGCATCCTGGAGACCCAGTACGGCGCCAAGCTCGACATCGTGCCGTACAAGAGCGGCTCCGAATCCATCACGGCGGTGATCGGCAAGCAGGTCGAGGCCACCTCGGAGGCCAGCATCGTCGCCCTGCCCTACGTGAAGAGCGGCCGACTCAAGGCCCTGGCCGACACCTGGACCGCGCGCATCTCGGCCTATCCGCAGCTCAGCACCGCCGTCGAGCAGGGCTTCCCCGACATGCAGATCGCCCACTGGTGCGGCGTCCATGCGCCGGCCGGCACGCCCGAGGCCATCCTCGACCGCATGGCCGCCGCCGTCGATGCCGCCATGAAGGACCCGACCACCGCCGCGCACCTCAAGAGCATCGGCATCGAGCCGGTCGGCGGCACCCGCGCCTCGTTCGCCAAGTTCGTCGGCGACGAGCGCGCCCGCCTCGGATCGGTGGTCAAGGCCACCGGCATGAAGGACGAGTGAGCATCCCGGGCGATCCCGCCGGCGCGGAGGCCCCGCTGCTGGACACCCGCCTGATGCGCTACCTGCTGGCGGTCGCCGACGCCGGCAGCCTGACCCATGCGGCGGCCGCCCTGGGCGTCGCGCAGCCGGCCCTGAGCCAGGCCCTCAAGCGCCTGGAGACCGAGCTCGGCGTGCGCCTGTTCGACCGCTCGCGGCGCGGCGCCACCCTCACCGAGGCCGGCCGCGCCATCATCGACGACGTGCGCGCCAGCCTGGCGCTGGCGGTCTCGGCCACCGAGCGGGCCCGCGACATCGCCGGCGGCCGGGCCGGGCGGCTGCACATCGGCTTCGTCACCCATGCGGTCTACGACGTGCTGCCCTCGGCATTGCGCCTGCTGCGCACCGGCTTCCCGGGGGTCGAGGTGGTGCTCAGCGAGATGGGCAACGCCGACCAGCTGCAGGCCCTGGAGCAGGGCGCCATCGACCTCGCCATCCTGCACACGCCACTGCCGCTGGCCGACCCGGTGCGCATGAAGCTGGTGCGGCGCGAGCGCTTCGTCGCGGTGCTGCCGGTCGGCCATCCGGTGGGCGCCGATGGCCGGGTCGGTCTGGCCGATGTCGCCGCGCTCGGACTGGTGTGGTTCCCGGAGCGGCAGTTGCCGATGGTGCGCGCCGGCATCCTCGGCGCCATGCAGCGCGCCGGATTGAAGCCGCGCGTCGTGCAGGAGGCCAATCGCTCGCTCACCGTGCTGTCGTGCGTGGCCGCCGGCCTGGGCGCGTCGCTGCTGCCGCAGTCGGCGGCGGTCATGGCGCATCGCGGCGTGCAATTCGTCGAGCTGCGCGATGGCGACGCCCTGCCGCACTTCGAGCTCGGCGTGCTGTGGGTCGCGTCCTCCCGGCTGACGCTGGCGGCGCAGCTGGCCGAGCACCTGTGAGCCAGGCGCCGGCGCGGTCGCCACGACCCGCCGGTAGGGACTTCGTCCGACAGCCGGAGTCCATCGTCCCCGCCTTCGACGCGACACCATCCGGCATAGCCTGACATGGCTTTCGTTCGGGGAAAAACCATGAAAACATCATCCTCCGCCTTCACCGTCGTCGTCGGTGCGGGCATCGCCATCCTGGGTGCCCTGCTGGGCGCCGCCGGCCTCTGGCTCGTCGTCCTCGGTGGCAGTGGCTACTACCTGGTCGCAGGCGCGGCATTGCTCGCGGTCGGCGTGCTGCTGTCGCGGCGCTCGGCCTCGGCGCTCTGGATCTACACGGCCCTGCTGCTGGGCACCCTCGCCTGGTCGCTGTGGGAGGTGGGACCGGACTGGTGGCCCTTGGCCGCGCGGCTGGGCTTCCTGTTCCTGCTGGGGCTGTTGCTGCTGGCGCCCTGGACCCTGCGGGCGCGGCGGGCCGACGTGGCGCGCGTCGGTGATGGCGATGGCGATGGCGATGGCGGACGCGCGCGGCGCCGGGGCGCCTGGGCGCTCGGCGCGGGACTGGTCGCGTGCGCGCTGCCGCTGCTCTATTCCCTGACGCTGGACGTCCACCGGATCGAGGGCGAACTGCCGGTGGCCCGGATACCGGCAACCGCTCCGGACGCGGCGGGGGGCGCAGGTCCGGCGGGGGGCGCGGGTCCGGCGGGCGGCCTGCCCGCCGGCGAGTGGCATGCCTATGGCCGCACCGGCCACGGCCAGCGCTATTCGCCGCTCGACCAGATCACGCCGGCCAACGTGTCCCAGCTGCGGGAGGCATGGCGGTTCCAGACCGGGGACGTGCGCGGCCAGCCGGGCGACCCGGTCGAGACCACCTACGAAGTCACGCCGCTGAAGGTGGGCAACCGGCTCTACCTGTGCACGCCGCACCAGCTGGTGATCGCGCTGGACGCCACCACCGGCGCCGAGGTCTGGCGCCACGATCCGAAGATCGAGGGCGCGCTGGCGCTGCAGCATCTGACGTGCCGCGGCCTGTCCTACCAGCCGCCGGCCGCGACCGACGGCGCGGCCGGCGCGGCGCGGGACTGCCCCCACGGCAAGCTGTTCATGCCCACCGCCGATGCCCGGCTGATCGCCCTGAACCCCGACGACGGCGCCGTGTGCGCCGCCTTCGGTGGCGGCACCGGCCAGATCGACCTGATGCGCCACATGCCGCATCCGCGCGTCGGCTCGTACTACTCGACCTCGCCGGTCGTCGTCACGCAACGGCTGGTCATCGTCGGCGGCACGGTGCTGGACAACGTCTCGACGAAGGAACAGTCCGGCGTCATCCGGGCCTTCGACATCGACACCGGGGCCCTGGTCTGGAACTGGGACTCCGGCAATCCGGAGGCCACCGCGCCGATCGCCGATGGCCGGACCTACACGGCGAACTCGCCCAACAGCTGGTCGATCTCCAGCGTCGACGAGGCGCTGGGCATGGTCTACGTGCCGATGGGCAACCAGCCGCCGGACCAGTGGGGTGGCCGTCGCAGCGCCGCCGTCGAGAAATACTCGTCGTCGGTGGTGGCGCTCGACCTGGCCACCGGCAAGGTGCGCTGGGTCTTCCAGACGGTCCACCACGACCTCTGGGACTACGACGTGCCATCGCAGCCCAGCCTGGTCGACCTGACGATCGACGGCGCCGTGGTGCCGGCGCTGGTGCAGCCGACCAAGCAGGGCGAACTGTTCGTGCTGGACCGCCGCACCGGCACGCCCGTCCATCCGGTGACCGAGGTGCCGGCGCCCCAGGGCGCGGCGGCCGGCGACCGCACCGCGCCCTCGCAGCCGCGCACGGCGCTGTCCTTCGATCCGCCCCGGCTGCAGGGGCGCGACATGTGGGGCGCGACGATGTTCGACCAGCTGGCCTGCCGCATCGCCTTCCATCGCCTGCGCTACGAGGGTCGCTTCACACCGCCCTCGACCCAGGGCTCGCTGATCTACCCGGGCAACTTCGGCGTCTTCAACTGGGGCAGCGTGGCGGTGGATCCGCGACGCCAGGTCGCCTTCACGACCCCGACCTATCTCGCCTTCGTGTCGACGCTGGTGCCCCGGACCGACGACTCGGCCCTGCTGGTGCAGGGCGGCGAAGCGCCCAAGGGCGCCCTGCCCGCGCTCAACGAGAACTTCGGCGCGCCCTTCGCGGTCCGGCTCGGCCCCTTCGTCTCGCCCTTGGGGTTCCCCTGCACCGCGCCACCCTGGGGCTATGTGGCGGGCGCCGACCTGGCGACCGGCCGGGTCGCCTGGAAGCATCGCAACGGCACCGTGCGGGATCTGGCGCCGGTGCCCCTGCCCTTCCGCATGGGCGTGCCCAACCTGGGAGGACCGATCATGACCGCGGGCGGCGTCGCGTTCCTCTCCGGAACGCTGGACTACTACGTGCGCGGCTACGACGTCGGCACCGGCCGGCAGCTCTGGGAGAGCCGACTGCCCGCGGGTGGCCAGGCGACGCCCATGACCTACACCGGCGCCGATGGCCGCCAGTACCTGCTGGTGGTGGCGGGTGGTCACGGCTCGACCCACACCCAGGCGGGCGACTCGGTGATCGCCTATGCGCTGCCCCGATGAGACGAGCCCGGGCCGCCGTGCGCATCCACCGGGATCGACCAATCGGCCAGTCCATAATCGAGACATGCAAGCCACGTCCCATCTTCGCGCGAGGAGAGAACCCATGATCTCCACATCCTTTCGGGCTCGTTGCCGGGCCGGTGGCATGGTGATGGCGGCCCTCGGTCTGGGACTCGTGCTGTCGGGCTGCCAGAAGACGACCACGACCACCGAGACTCCGGGCGGAACCAGCACCACGACGACCTATGGCGTGCCGGCGATGCCGGCCCTGAGCGCCTCCGCCAGCGCGGTGGCCGCCTCGGCGATGTCCGGTGCCAGCCAGGCCCTGGGCAAGGCCGAGGAGCGGCTCGACGACGGCGCGCTGACCGCCAAGGTCAAGACGGCCCTGTTGACCGCGGCCGACGTCAAGGCGCTGCAGATCAACGTCGACAGCAAGGACGGCGTCGTCTCGCTGAGCGGCACGCAGGAGACGGCGACCGCCATCGAGCGTGCCGTGGCGGTGGCTCGCGGCACCGCGGGCGTGCTGTCGGTCGACAACCGGTTGACCCTGAAGACGCCCTGAGGGCCCCACGGACGTCGGCGCGTCGCCGCACGGGCCTGGAAGGAAAACAGTGTCGGATTTCATCTTCGACGGGTGGCTGCCGGTGGCGCGCACCCTGATCCTGGGTTTCATGTCCTATGTGGGGCTGGTGATCCTGCTGCGCGCCTCGGGCAAGCGCGCGCTGTCCAAGATGAATGCGTTCGACCTGATCGTCACCGTGGCGCTGGGCTCGACCCTGGCGACCGTGCTGCTGAGCAAGGACGTCAGCCTGGTGCAGGGCTTCGTCGCCTTGACGCTGCTGCTGTTCATGCAGTTCGTCGTGACCTGGCTGAGCGTGCGTTTCAAGTGGGTCCGCGAACTCGTCGCCAGCGAGCCGACCCTGCTCGCCTACGATGGCGAACTGCTGCCGGCGGCGCTGAGGAAGACGCGCGTGTCGCCCGACGAGGTCCTGGCGGCCGTGCGCGCGGCGGGCTTCGGGCGCCTGGCCGAGGTCGGCGCGGTGGTGCTCGAGACCGATGGCTCGTGCAGCGTCGTCGAGCGCGACGACCGCGCCCGGGCCCGGCGTCTCGAAGGCATGCCGGACGGCGCCGGGAGCCGGGACCCCCGATAGCCGGCGCGTCCGGCCCGATCCCCCTCATCCACGCGGATGCCGTCATGCGCGGCGCCCTCGTCATCAAGCAAGGAAGAATGCATGCAGCTCATCGTCTCGGCCGGTTTCATCATGGCCATCGTCCTGTGGGGGATCATCGCGCCCGTCCAACTGGGTCTGGTCTTCGATGAGGCATTGGCGACGATCACCCGCAATTTCGGCTGGCTGTACCTGTGGATCGTGCTGGGCCTCGTGGTGCTCGCACTGGTCCTGGCCTGCAGCCGCTACGGCACCCTCAAGCTCGGCGCCGACGACGAGGAGCCGGAGTTCTCGGTCGGGGCCTGGTTCGCCATGCTGTTCGCGGCCGGCATGGGCATCGGCCTGGTGTTCTGGGGCGTGGCCGAACCCATCTCGCACTACGGCATGCCGCCGCCGGGGATCGCGCCGCGCACGCCCGAAGCCGCCAACGCGGCGATGCGCTACAGCTTCTTCCACTGGGGCATCCATCCGTGGGCGGTCTACAGCATCGTGGCGCTCGCCATCGCCTTCTTCCAGTTCCGCCGTGGCGGCTCCGCGCTGGTCAGCACGGCGGTGGTGGCGCTGCCCTGGAAGCCATTGCACCGCATCGGGCCGGTCGTCAACGTGCTGGCCGTCATCGCGACGGCATTCGGCGTCGCGGCCTCGCTGGGCATGGGCGCCCTGCAGATCAACAGCGGACTGAACGCGGTGCTCGGCCTGCCGGTGGGCCAGGCATCGCAGCTGGGCATCATCGCGGTCACCACCGTGCTGTTCATCACCTCGGCGGTCAGCGGCGTGACCAAGGGCATCAAGTGGCTGTCGACCTTCAACCTGCTGCTCGCCGCGCTGCTGGCGCTGGCGGTGTTCGTCCTCGGCCCCACGGTCGCCGTCATCGACACCATGACGACGACGCTGGGCAACTACCTCAGCGAATTCGTGCGCATGAGCCTGCGCACGACGCCGTTCCGCGACAGCACCTGGGTCGGCGGCTGGACGATCTTCTACTGGGCCTGGTGGGTCAGCTGGTCGCCCTTCGTGGGCCTGTTCATCGCGCGCGTCTCGCGCGGTCGCACGGTGCGCGAATTCATCCTGGGCACGGTGGCCGCGCCGACCATCGCGGCCGTCGTCTGGTTCTCGGTCTTCGGCGGCACGGCCCTCAACCTGGAGATCATGCGCGGCGTGCCGATCTCCGCCGCCGTCGGCGCCGACGTCTCGACGGCGATGTTCACCATGTTCGACCAGCTGCCGCTGGGCACGCTGATGTCGGGCATCGCGACCATCCTGATCATCGTCTTCTTCGTCACGTCGGGCGACTCGGCGGTGCTGGTGCTCGGCATGATGAGCACCGGCGGCCAGGCCGATCCCAGCGCCCGCGTGAAGGTCGTCTGGGGCCTGCTGGTCGCGGGCATCGCCTCCAGCCTGCTGGTGGCGGGCGGGCTGAAGTCGGTGCAGACCGCGACCATCGTGTTCGCATTGCCCTTCACGATCGTCATCGTGCTGATGGCCGTGTCGCTGTGGCGCGGACTGCGCGAGGACCACGAGGAGGAGCAGCGTCGCGAACGCGCGTTGCGGCGGCGCCTGCGCGAGTTCGTCGAGCCGACGGCGCCGAAGTCCTGAGGCGCGCCCGAATTGACGCTCGAACTGTTCAGCGCCTTCGGCAAGAGCTTCCTGTTCGTCCTCGCCGCGCTGCTGCCGATCCTGAATCCGGCGGCGACGGCGCCGATCTTCCTGGGACTGACCGAAGGCGCCTCCAGGCACACGCACGAGATGCTGGCGCGCCGCATCGCGCGCAACATGTTCTGGCTGCTGCTGGGGGCGATGGCCGTCGGCTCCTACGTGCTGGATTTCTTCGGCATCTCGCTGCCGATCGTGCGCGTGGGCGGCGGGCTCATCGTCGCGGCCTCGGCCTGGCGCCTGCTGACGACGACGCAGGCCACCGTGAACAGCCGCACCGAGCTGGCCGAGAGCTTCACCGCCGAGATGGCCCAGCGGCAGGCCTTCTATCCGCTGACCTTCCCCATCAGCTGCGGTCCCGGCTCGATCGCCGCCGCCATCACGGTGGGGGTCTCGCTCTCCGACTCCCGGCTGTCGATCTCGATGGCGCGCATGGGAGGCGGGGTGCTGGCGCTGCTGGCGGTCGCCGTGCTGCTGTACCTGGCCTTCCGCTATGCGCAGCAGCTGCTCAAGCCCCTGGGCGAGGCCGGCGCCATCATCTTCCTGCGCCTGTCGGCCTTCATCCTGCTGTGCCTGGGCGTCCAGATCATCTGGGACGGGGTCTACCAGCTGGGCATCGGACTGCTGCGCGACGCGCTGGTGGCGCTGCCGCGCTGATCCGACGCGCGGGCCGGCCGACCGGCTCAGTCCAGCCCGTGCAGGCGCACCAGGTTGGAAGCCACTGGCGCCGGGCCGCCATACCAGTGGTGCGCGATGAAACCCCCGTCGTTGATGGCGAAGGGCCCGTCGTCGCCGGTCCGCCAGGCCAGCGCCGTGCTGCCGACCAGTTCCGGGCCGATGCCGGGCACTTCCGACACCACCCGGTCGGGCGTGATGCGCATGATCTCCTTGCGATGCGTCGTGTAGTACAGATTGCCGGCGGGCGAGAACACGAAGTCGTCGGCGCGCACCGGCCGGGCGAAGATCTCCACCGCGCCGGCGGGCGCGAGATCGCCACCGACCGGCACCCGCAGCAGGGTGCCGCGCGCCGTGTTGGAGACATACAGGTGGCCGGCGTGGATCTTCAGTCCGTTGGCCGCCGGCGTCGGCAGCGCGAAGCCGGACTCGATGTCCAGGGCATCGTCGTGCAGCCAGCGCGACACCTCCAGGCTGCGCGTGTCCAGATGCCAGATGACGCCGCCCCGGCCATCGGCCAGCAGCAGCCGGCCGGGCGCCAGCAGGGTCATCCCGTTGAGCGCCCGCGCATCGTCGATCCGCAGCAGCCGACGTGGCGCCTCGCCCGGCGCCATCCGGTAGACCAGTTGCGTCGGCGGCGAGCGCCGGTCGACGATGCCACGCTCGGCGGCACCGAAATACAACGTGCCGTCGCTGTCGAACACCATGCCCCAGGGATGCACGTCCAGCCTTGCCAGCACGTCGAAGCCCTTGCCATCGACGTGGCGCAGGATCTGCCGGCCCTGGAAGTCGGTCACGTACAGCGCGCCGTCCGGGCCGACCGCGATGCTCTCCAGGAACGACGGTGCCGGCTGTTGCGCGACCACGATGGCGCGCACGCCGCCGGCCGTGGCGGGCGCCGGCGGGATCTGCGCCTGCGCCGCTGCGCCGATGAACGCGCAGGCGAGCGCCTGCCACAAGACACGAGGGCCCATGGGAATTCTCCGTTGACGAGGGATGGAAGGACGACGGCTCAGCCCGCCGGCGGCACGCCGTCGTGGGCGTCCTGCAGCAGCCGGCGCAGCGCTCGCGCCTCGACCGGGCGCGGGTTCGGATATTCGTTCTCGAGCGCGAGGGCGCAGGCGCGGTCGAGGTCGGTGGCGCGCAGGCCGATGTCCCGCAGCGCCAGCGGCGCGCCGTTGTCGCGGGCCAGGTCGTAGGTGGCCCGTGCGGCATCGGCGCCGCCCAGCGCGCGGGCGATGCGCGCCATGGCCGGGGCCGCCGCCGCGGCGTTGTAGGCCAGCACGTGCGGCAGCACGATGGTGTGCGTCTCCGCGTGCGGCAGGTCGAAGCTGCCGCCCAGGGTGTGGCACAGCTTGTGGTGCAGGCCCATCCCGACGCTGCCCAGCACCTTGCCGCACAGCCAGGTGCCATACAGCGCGTCGGCGCGTGCCGCCAGGTCGCCGGGATCGCGGCGGATCGCCGGCAGGGCGCGGCCCAGCGCGGCGATGCCCTCCTCGGCCAGCAGGCTGGTCACCGGATCGGCATCGGCGGCATACAGGCCCTCGGCGGCATGGGCGATGGCATTGATGCCGCTGACCACCGACATCCCCACCGGCAGCGCCAGCGTGAGCTCCGGGTCGTAGATCACGGTGCGCGGCAGCACGCGCAGGTCGCGCCCGGTGCGCTTGACGCCCTGCTCGGTCAGGCCGTAGATCGCCGTCATCTCCGAGCCGGCATAGGTGGTGGGAATGGCCAGGATCGGCAGCCCCGAATCGAAGGCGATGGCCTTGCCCAGGCCCACGGTGGAGCCGCCGCCGATGGCCACGGCGCAGTCGGCGCCCTGCTGCGCGGCGAAGCGGCGCGCCGCGCGGGCCGTCTCGATCGGCACGTGCATGACGGCGCCGTCGAAGATGCCGGCGGCGCGCCCACCCAGCAGTTCGGCGACCCGCTCGGCCTGCGCGCGCTGCTGCGGCGTGCACAGCACGATCGCCTTGCGCGCGCCGATGGCATCGAGCTCGGCCGCCGTGGCGCGCAGCGTGCCGGCGCCGAAGCGCACGCGCTGCGCGTGGCTCGTGAAGGTGAAGTCCCGCATGGCGGTCATTCGGCGACGATGTTGCGGGCCTTGATGACCCGGCCCCAGCGCTCGCTCTCGGCCCTGATGAGCTGGTTCATCTGCTCGCGCGAACCGGCCACGACCTCGAAGCCGCCCTCGGTGAAGCGCTTCACCACCTCGGGATCGCGCAGCGTGGCGGTCATGTCGGCGGCCAGCCGGTCGAGCACGGGTGGCGGCGTCCGGGCCGGCGCCACCATGCCGACCCAGGAATAGACCTCGAAGCCCGGATACGACTCGGCCACGGCCGGCGTGCCGGGCAACGCGGCGGCCCGCCTGGGCGAGGTGATGGCCAGCGCCCGCAGCTTGCCGCCCTGCAGCTGCGGCAGCACCAGCGGCAGGCTGGCGATCATCGAGTCGACATGACCGCCCAGCAGGTCGGTGATCGCCGGGCCGCCGCCCTTGAATGGCACGTGCACGCCGCTGGTGCCGGCGGTCTCGTGGAACAGTTCGGCGGCCAGGTGGTTGGAACTGCCCGCGCCGACCGAGGCATACGAGACGGCGCCGGGCTTGCGGGCCGCGGCCACGTAGTCCTGCAGCGTCCGGTAGGGCGAGGCCGCCGGCACCACCAGCACCATCGGCGAGCGCGCCACGTACGACACGCCGGTCAGGTCGCGCAGCGTCGCGTAGGGCAGGCGTGGGTAGATGTGCTGCTCGGTCGCGTAGGAGTCGAACACCAGCGCCACGGTGTAGCCGTCCGGCGCGCTCTTGGCCACGGCGGCCATGCCGATGGTGCCGCCGGCGCCACCCTTGTTCTCGATGATCAGCGGCTGGCCCAGCCGCGCGCGCAGCGGCTCCTGGATCTGCCGCGCCACCCGGTCGACCGTGCCGCCGGCGGCGAACGGCACGACCAGGGTGACGTTGCGCGACGGATAGGCCTGCGCCAGGGCGGCGCCGGCCATGGCGGCGCCCAGCGCCAGGGCGAGCCCGAGGGGTCGAAGCCGTCGGAGCGTCGCGCCGGCGCGCGGGCGTCGTGGAGGATGGGCGGCGGGCTGCCGGTCGATCGCTGGCGGGTGCATCGTGGTCTCCTTGTGGGCTCGATGCGCCGATGGTATGGTTCGCGCCCCGGCGCCGGAACCACCTCCGGGCGCCAAACGCCTTTGCGCAGGCCGCACAAATGGAATCGATCAAGTTCGCCGAGAACCTGGCCATGTTCGTCGATGTGGCGCAGGCCGGAAGCTTCTCCGCCGTGGCCCGGCGCAAGGGCCTGGTGGCGTCGTCGGTGGCGCGCCAGATCGACGCGCTGGAGCAGGACCTCGGGGTGGTGCTGTTCACGCGCTCGACGCGCGCGCTCATGATGACCGACGCCGGCAGCCTGCTGTTCGAGCGCGCCGTGCGGATCCTGCACGACCTGCGGTCCGTGCGCGGCGAGGTGGTGGCGGCCGAGCGGACCGTGGAGGGCCTGCTGCGCGTGAGCTGCGTCCCGGCCTTCGGGCGCCGCCACGTGGTGCCGCACCTGGGGACGCTGGCCGAGAAGCATCCGGGCCTGCGCGTCGAGCTCGAACTGACCGAACGCACAGTCGACGCCGTGGTCGAGCGCTTCGACCTGGTCATCCGGCTGGGCCCGCAGCCCGACAGCAGCATGGTCGGCCAGCGGATCGGCTACCAGCGCTACATCATCGGCGCCTCGCCGGCCTATCTGCGGCGCCATGGCCACCCCACGCGCTTCGACGAACTCGCGCAGCATCGTCTGATCGACCGGCAGCACAGCACCAGCATGCGCGGCTGGCGCGAGGTCACCGGGCCCGGCGCCTGGCTGCCCGAGCAGTTCGCGTTCGAGTGCGACGACTGCGATGCCCGGCGCATGGCCGCCGCGCAGGGCCTGGGCATCGCCCTGATGCCCAACTGGGCCATCGGCGAGGACCTGGCGGCCGGACGGCTGGTCGCGCTGGAGCTGGCGGGCGCGCCGCCACTGGAAGCCACCGGCATCCACCTGATGCGGGCCGCGCAGCGCGCCAACACCCGGACCAGCGCCTTCACCCGGCATCTGCTCGACAGCATCGGGCGATCGGCGAGCTGGGTGCAGGATGCCGAGACGGCCCGCAATGCCGCGCCGGTCGCTCAGCCCGCCGCGTGCGCCCGCTCCACGGCCGCGTCGGCCAGCACCTGATCCAGCAGCCGCTCCACCAGCACGTTGGGCGAGGCGCGCGGCCAGATGCCATAGGCCTCCGATGGCGTCGAGTCCTCGCGCAGCGGCCTGAACACCGCGCCGGGCAGCGCGCAATGCCGCATGGCGTCGGGCACCAGCGCCACGCCCATGCGCTGCGACACCAGCGACACCACCGCCAGCCAGTGGCGCACCTCCTGCCGCACCTCCGGCACGAAGCCGGCATCGGCGCAGATCGACAGGATGCGCTCGTGGTAGTCCGGCGAGGCGCCGCGCGAGAACAGGACGAAGGATTCGAGGCGCAGGTCCGACAGCGACACGACGGGCTGGCGCGCCAGCCGGTGCCGCGTCGGCAGGCAGACCACGAAGGGCTCGGAGACCAGCAGGCGGCATTGCAGCTCGTCCGGCACGCGGCGCGTGTGGGTGAAGCCGAGGTCGAGCCGGTCGTGCAGCAGCTCGGCCACCTGCTGGCCCGAGTTGAGCTCGGTGAGCGTCACGCGCACCGCCGGATGGGCGGCCTGGAAACGCGTCAGCGCCTGCGGCAGGCCGCGATAGAGCATGGCGCCGACGAAGCCGATGCGCAGCCGCCCGGCCGAACCCTGCGCCACGCGGCGCGCCTCCAGCAATGCCTCCTCGGCATCGCGCAGCAGGGTCGCCGCCGAGATCCGCAGGGCCTGACCGGCGGCCGTCAGGCGCACCGCCTTGCTGTTGCGCTCGAACAGCTGGGCGCCCACCGTGTCCTCCAGCTGGCGGATCGCCACGCTCAGGGGCGGCTGCGAGATCGACAGGCGCCGCGCGGCGCGGCCGAAGTGCAGTTCCTCGGCCAGCGCGATGAAATACCGCAGGTGTCTGAGTTCCATGGCGCGTGCTTTCTTGCGATAGGCGGATCGAATCGATCGAGACCCAATCGATATTAGACACGGATCGTCGAGCAGCCAAGAATCCGGTCTCACCAGGAGACCCGCCATGCCCCCCACCGCCGCATCGGCCGACGGCGACGCCGCCCTCGCCGCCCTCGCCATCCATCCCGTGCCCGACCGTCACGGCCGCAGCCTCTACGACGACGACACCGAACTGCACGCCTTGCTGGCGCTCTACCTGGACGCCGATCTGCTGGCCCACATGCGGCCGCACTTCGAGCGCCTGGGCGCGCTGGCGGGCGGACGGCTCGACGAGCTGGCGCACACCGCCGACCGCCACCCGCCGACCCTGACGCTGCGCACCCGCACCGGCATCGACGACGCGCGGGTCCACAAGCATCCGGCGTACGTGGAGATGGAGCGGCTGGCGTTCGGCGAATTCGGCCTGGCCGCGATGTCGCATCGCGAGGAGACCCTGGGCTGGCGCGGCCGCATGCCGCCCCTGGTCAAGTACGTGCTGACCTACCTCTTCGTGCAGGCCGAGTTCGGCCTGTGCTGCCCGGTGTCGATGACGGACTCGCTCGCTCGCACATTGAAGAAGTTCGGCGACCCCGAGCTGGTCGAGCGCTTCATGCCCCGCCTGCGCTCGCTCGACGTCGACACGCTGGCGCAGGGCGCGATGTTCATGACCGAGCAGGCGGCCGGCTCCGACATCGCCGCGACCGAGACGCTGGCGCGGCGCGACGCCGACGGGCAATGGCGCCTGCATGGCGACAAATGGTTCTGCTCCAACCCCGATGCCGACCTCGCCATGGTGCTGGCGCGCATCGAGGGTGGCGCGCCGGGCCTCAAGGGCGTGTCGCTGTTCCTGCTGCCGCGCCGGCTCGCCGACGGCGGCGCCAACCACTACCGCATCCTGCGCCTGAAGGACAAGCTCGGCACCCGCTCCATGGCCAGCGGCGAGATCCGGCTCGAGGGCGCGCTGGCCCACCTGGTGGGCGAGCCCGGGCGCGGCTTCGTGCAGATGGCCGACATGGTCAACAACTCGCGCCTGTCCAACGGCGTGCGCGCCGCCGGCCTGATGCGCCGCGCGGTGGCCGAGGCCGAGCACATCGCCCACGAGCGCCGCGCCTTCGGCCGCCGGCTGGAGGACATGCCCCTGATGCAGCGGCAGCTGTCGAAGCTGCGGCTGCCGGCCGAGCAGGCACGCAGCATGATGTTCCAGACCGCGCAGGCGCTGGCGCGCTCCGATGGCGGCGAGACGGCGGCCTATCCGCTGCTGCGCATCCTCACGCCACTGATCAAGTTCCGCGCCTGCCGCGATGCGCGCAAGGTGACCGGCGACGCCATGGAGGTGCGCGGCGGCTGCGGCTACATCGAGGAATGGAGCGACCCGCGCCTGCTGCGCGACGCGCACCTGGGCTCGATCTGGGAAGGCACCAGCAACATCGTCGCGCTCGACGTCGTCCGCGCGATCCGGCGCGAGGGTTCGCTGCCGGCCCTGCGGGCGCACTTCGAGGCCCTGCTCGACGACGCGCCGCTGGCGCCGGCCTTCGCCACCGCGTTGCGCGCGGCGCTGGAACGCGCGGCGTGGCTGGCCGAGCGCGCGGCCGAGGCCGATGGCGACCGGCTCGCGCGCCAGGCGGCCTCGGGGCTCTACCACGTGGTCAGCGCGATCGCCATGGCCTGGGAAGGCGCGCGCGGCGGTTCCACCCGGCGCATCGCCTGGGCGCAGCAGGTGCTGCTGCAGCGCGTGCTGCCGCGCGATCCCCTGGCCGATGCGGAGGTGCCGCGCGACTGGGGCGCCGACGTCCCCGTCGCGTCCGGGGCGACGGTCCCGGGCTGAGCCCGCCCCGCACCTTTCGCGTCTTGCCTTTCGCCTTTCGCCTTTCGACACCCACAACGACGGAGACCTCCCCATGCGACTTCTCGCCACCCTGGCCCTGGCCGGCGCCGCCGCCGCGCTGCACCTGGCCGCGCCCGCGCCCGCCCGGGCCGACACCTTCCCCGACAAGCCCGTCATGCTGGTGGTGCCCTTCCCGCCGGGCGGGCCGACCGATGCCATGGCGCGCACGCTGGCCGCGGAGATGAAGGACCGCCTCGGCCAGCCCATGATCGTGGAGAACCGGGCCGGCGCCGGCGGCAACATCGGCGCCGAACACGTCGCCCGCGCGGCGCCGGATGGCCAGACGCTGCTGTTCGGCACCTCCGGCCCGCTGGCCATCAACGCCAGCCTCTACCGCAAGGTCGGCTACGACCCGGTCAGGAGCTTCGCGCCGGTGATCCAGGTCGGCCACCTGCCCAACATCCTGGTGGTGAACCCGGCGGTGCCGGCGAAGAACGTGCGCGAGCTGATCGCCCTGGACAAGGCCCGGCCCGGCGAGCTGAGCTATGCGTCGTCGGGCAATGGCGCCTCCTCGCACCTCGCGGGCGTGCTGTTCAACGCCTCGGCCGGCACCCAGTTCCAGCATGTGCCCTACAAGGGCACCGGCCCGGCCTTGAACGACCTGCTCGGCAACCAGGTGAGCATGAGCTTCACCGACGTGCTCACGGCCCTGCCCTATGTCAAGGCCGGCAAGCTGCGCGCGCTGGGCATCACCACCGCCGAGCGCTCGCAGGCGCTGCCGGAGGTGCCGACGGTGGCCGAGCAGGGCGTGCCGGGCTACGACGTCAGCGTGTTCTTCGGCATCGTGGCGCCGGCGGGCACGCCGCCCGAGCGCATCGCCAGGCTCAACCAGGCCTTCGTCGAGGTGCTCGCCACCTCCAAGGTCAGGCAGCTGTTTGCCTCGCAGGGCCTGGAGCCGGCCCCGGCCTCGACACCGGAGCAGCTGGGCCGCTTCATCCAGGCCCAGGTGCTCAAGTGGGCCGGCGTGGTGAAGCAGGCCGGCGCCCAGCTCGACTGACCCGCACCGGAGACCGCATGAACGCCTCGTCCCTCCCCCCGCCCGCCGGCGCCCTGGCCGGCATCCGCGTCCTCGACATCTCGCGCATCCTGGGCGGCCCCTATTGCGGCCAGATCCTGGGCGACCACGGTGCCGACGTGCTCAAGGTCGAGCCGCCGCAGGGCGACGACACCCGCACCTGGGGCCCGCCCTTCAAGGACGGCGTCGCTTCCTACTACCACGGGCTCAATCGCAACAAGCGCACCCTGCAGCTCGACCTCGCCCGGCCCGAGGGCCGCGACGCCCTGCTGGCGCTGGTGGCCGAGGCCGATGTGCTGGTCGAGAACTTCAGGACCGGCACCATGGAGCGCTGGGGCATCGGCCCCGAGGTGCTCATGGCGCGCTTTCCGCGGCTGGTGTGGTGCCGCGTCTCGGGCTTCGGATCGGACGGCCCGCTCGGCGGCCTGCCCGGCTACGACGCGGCGGTGCAGGCCATGACCGGCATCATGAGCGTCAATGGCGAGGCCGATGGCGGGCCGCTGCGCGTCGGCCTGCCGGTGGTCGACATGGTGACCGGGCTGAATGCCGTCATCGGCGTGCTGCTGGCCCTGCAGGAACGCCAGCGCAGCGGCCTGGGGCAGTTCGTCGAGGCGGCGCTCTACGACAGCGGCCTGTCGCTGCTGCACCCCCACGCGGCCAACTGGTTCCTCGACGGGCGCACGCCCGGGCGCACCGGCAATGCGCATCCCAACATCTATCCCTACGACGCCCTGGCCACGGGCACCACGCCGGTCTTCGTGGCGGTGGGCAACGACCGCCAGTTCGCGGCGTTCTGCCGCTGCATCGGCGATCCGGCGCTGGCCGACGATCCGCGCTATGCCAGCGCCGGCGCGCGCTCGATCCACCGCGCGGCCCTGAAGGAGGCGCTGGAGGCCGGGACCCGGGACGTCGATGGCGACATGCTGGTCGAGGCCCTGATGGCCGCCGGCGTGCCGGCCGCGCCGGTGCTCTCGGTCGACCAGGCGCTGGACCATCCGCATACCGCCCACCGGGGCATGCGGGTGGAACTGCCGGGCGGCTATCGCGGGATCGGCGCGCCGGTCAAGCTGTCGCGGACGCCCGCGAGCTACCGTCACGCGCCATTGACGCCGGGCGACTCGTTCGACACCGGGGGCTCGAACGCCAGCACCGGCGGCGGCTCGCCCTCGTAGCGCTCGACCTCCACCGTGCCGAGCTGGCCGGCGCAGCCCTGCGCCAGCGACGAGGTGCCGATGTCGCGCGTCAGCACATTGGGGTTGCCATGGGCGCACAGGGCGCGGCCTTGGGCATCCGTCACCGGGGCGTACCAGGCGCCGGTGGGCAGCTGCACCACGTCGGCGCGCCGGTCGGCGTCGAGGTGGGCGCTGGCCAGGCAGGCGCCGACCTCGTTGAAGATCCTCACGATGTCGCCCTCGGCGATGCCGCGCGCCGCCGCGGCGGCGGGATGCAGCGTGCAGACCTCGCGGCCCCGGCGCTTGCTGGCCTGGCTGTGGCCGCCATAGTCGAGCTGGCTGTGCAGCTTGCTGTGCGGCTGGTTGGCGACCAGCCACAGCGGATGCTCCGGCGTGGGGGCGAACCGGGGCGGCAGCCAGGCCGGATGGCCGGGACAGTCGGCATAGCCGAAGGCCGCCACCGTGGGCGAGCTGACCTGCACCCTGCCGCTGGGCGTGGGCAGCGGCGCGCCCGCGGGATCGTCGCGGAAGGCACGCAGGATGCCGCCATCGTCATCGCTCTGCGGCAGGGTGATCTCGCCGCGCCGCCAGAACTCCTCGAACGATGGCGCCTCCAGACCGAGCTTCTCCAGGCCGCCACGGGTGCGTTCGTACAGGTGCGCCAGCCATTGGCGCGTGTCGCGGCCCTCGCTGAAGGCCTCGAGCCCGCCCAGGCGGCGCGCCAGATCGCAGAAGATGTCGTAGTCGTCGCGCGCCAGGCCGTGCGGCTCGGCGATGCGATGCATGGCCACCACCAGCGGATCGGTCGGCGTGGCGCCGATGTCCTCGCGCTCCAGCGTCATGGTGCAGGGCAGCACGATGTCGGCATGCCGGGCGGTGGCGGTCCAGGCGATCTCGTGCACGACGAAGGTGTCGAGCCGGCGGAAGGCCTCGGCCAGACGCTGCAGGTCCTGGTGGTGGTGGAAGGGATTGCCGCCGGCCCAGTAGGCCAGCCGGATGTGCGGGTAGGCGCGACGCACGCCGTTGTAGTCGAAGGGCTGGCCGGGATGGAGCAGCATGTCGCTGATGCGCGCGACCGGGATGAATGCCTTCACGCCGTTGGTGCCCTGCGGCAGCGCGGCGGCGGGCACCGCGTTGTTGCGCTTGCCATAGTGGGCCAGGGTGCCCAGCGCGTAGTTGTAGCCACCCCCCGGCAGGCCGAGCTGGCCGAGCGCCGCCGCCAGCACGGCACCCATCCACACCGGCTGCTCGCCATGCTCGGCGCGCTGCAGCGAATGCGCCACCACCACCAGCACGCGCTTGCCGACCAGCGAGCGCGCCAGCGCCACCAACTGCGCCTCGGGCAGGCCGCACACGGGCGCGGCCCAGGCGCAGCTCTTGGGCACGCCATCGGCGCGGCCCATCAGATAGTCCTCGAAGACCTCCCAGCCGTCGCAGCAGCGGGCGATGAATTCGCGGTCGTGCGCGTCATCGCTCACCAGCTGATGCACCAGCGCCAGCATCAGCGCGGTGTCGGTGCCGGGCACGGGCGCCAGCCACTCGAAGCGGGCCTCGTCGGGCAGGTCGCTGCGGATCGGGCTGATCGACACGAAGCGGCAGCCGCGCGCCGCCGCCCGGCGCATGGCGTCGCGCTCGACGTGGCGGCTGATGCCGCCGGAGGCCACGCGCGAGTTCTTGAGCGCCATGCCGCCGAAGGCCAGCACCACGTCGGTGTGCGCCACCACCTGCTCCCAGGTCACGTTGCGGCGCGCCACCTCCTCCATGCTGCCCAGGACATGCGGCAGCATGGGGCCCGAGGCACCGGCGCTGTAGCTGTTGACCGAGCGCACGTAGCCACCGAGGGTGGTGTTGAGGAACCGGTGCACCTGGCTCTGGGCGTGATGGAAGCGGCCGGCGCTCGACCAGCCATAGGAGCCGCCGAAGACGGCCTCGGCCCCGTGCGCGTCCTTCACGCGCCGCAGCTCGGCCGCCAGCAGGTCCAGCACCTCGTTCCACGACATGGCCACGTACTCGTCGCGCCCGCGGGCCGGATCGGGCCCGGGCCCGCGTTCCAGCCAGCCCCGGCGCACCATCGGCGTGGTGACGCGGACCTTGTGGCGCAGGGCGGCGGGCAGGTTGTCGATCAGCGGATTGGGATCGGGATCGCCCGGATGGGGCTTCACCGCCAGCGTCTGGCCATCCCAGGCGGCCGAGAACACGCCCCAGTGCGAGCTGTGCGGATGGTAGACGGGGGTTTCGGACGTCATGGGCTATTCCGCCTTCAGGTTGCCGCGTTCGACGGCGCGGCGGTAGTTGGCGACGTCCCTGACGATGAAGTCGCGGAAGGCGTCGCCGGTGACCTGCGATTCCTGGGCGCCATCGGCGCGGAACACCTTCAGCAGCTCGGGGTCCTTCATCGATGCCTGCACGGCCCGCGCGATGTGGTCCACCACGTCCTTCGGCGTGCCGGCCGGCGCCGCCAGGCCATACCACTGCGTCATGACGATGTCGATGCCCGATTCCTTCAGGGTCGGCACATCGGGCAGCGACGGGATGCGCTGGGGCGTGCTGACCGCCAGCAGCTTGAGCTTGCCGCCGGTGATCTGGCCCATCAGCGGCGTGTAGGGCGCGAAGAAGCTGGCCACCTGAGCGCCGTAGAGGTCGTTGAGGGCCGGACCGGAGCCCTTGTAGGCGATGTGCAGGATGTCGAGGTCGGCGCGCTGCTTGACCATCTCCATGACGATCTGCGCGGCGCCCCCGGCGCCGGTGGATGCGTAGGTCAGCTCGCCGGGCCTGGCGCGCGCCTGGGCCACGAACTGGCCGATGGTCTTGAAGGGCGAATTGCTGCCCACCATCAGGCCGAAGGGCGTCTCCACCAGTTGCGCGATGGGCACGAAATCCTCGGGCACCTTGTAGGGCAGGTTGGCGCGCAACGCGACCGCGCTGGCGAAGTTGCCGCTCATCGCCAGGATCAGCGTGTAGCCGTCGGGCCGGGCGCGCGCCACGCTCTCGGCGGCGATGTTGCCGCCGGCGCCGGCCTTGTTGTCCACGATCACCGTCTGGCCGATGTGGCGGGACAGCGCATTGGCGATGGTGCGGCCGTAGAGGTCGCCGCCACCGCCCGGCGGAAAGCCCACCACCAGCTTGATCGGCTGGTCGGGATAGGCGGCCTGCGCGGCGCCGGACCACGCCAGCAGTCCGCCCACGACGAGGATGACCGCCCCGACCGAGCGGCGCAGGAAATCGGATGTGCGCATGGATGTCTCCTCGACCTACGCCGCGCCGGTGGCGATGGGCGCGCCGGGCTGGGCGCTCCACTCGCTCCAGGAGCCGGGATAGAGCGCGGCGCCCTTCAGGCCGGCCACCTCCATGGCCAGCAGGTTGTGGCAGGCGGTCACGCCAGAGCCGCACTGGTTGACCAGCTCGTCGGCGGGCCGCCCGCCGGTGATGGCGTCGAACTCGGCACGCAGGCGCGCGGCGGGCTTGAAGCGGCCATCGGCATCGAGGTTGTCCTTGAACAGGCGGTTGCGCGCGCCGGGGATGTGGCCGCCGACCGGATCCATGGTCTCGTTCTCGCCCCGGAAGCGGTCGGGCGCGCGGGCATCGAGCACCAGCCGCCGGGGACTGTCGACATTGGCCTTGACCGCCTCGTAGTCGACGGTGGCGACCAGCGGCTCGCGCAGGCTGAAGTCGCCGGCGGGCGGGGCGTCCGGGCTGTCGGTGGCCACCGGCTGGCCCGCCGCCGTCCAGGCCGCCAGGCCGCCGTCGAGCACCGCCACCGCGCGATGCCCGGCCCAGCGCAGCATCCACCACAGGCGGGCGGCGTACATGCCGCCGGCGTTGTCGTAGGCCACGACCTGCGTGTTGTCGCCCACCCCCAGGGCGGCCATGGTGGCGGCGAAGGTCTCGCGGCTCGGCAGCGGGTGGCGGCCGTTGCGGCCGGTCTTGGCGGCCGACAGCGCCTGGTCCAGGTGCAGGTAGTGGGCGCCCGGCACGTGGCCGGCGTCGTAGGTCCTGCGGCCGGCCTCGGGATCGGTCAACTCGAAGCTGCAGTCGAGCACCCGCGGCGGCGTGCCGGCGCGTTGCGCGGCCGCCAGTTGGTCGGCGGAGATGAGCGTGTCGTAGGTGGTCATGGGAGGGGGTGTGGGATGGGAAGGGGCGGCCGGGGACGGGCTCACTGGGAGATTTCCTTCATCAGCTCCGGCGTGATCGCGGCCTTGTAGCGTGCGATGTCGTCGAGGATGAACTGGCGGAAGGCGTCGCCCGTCAGGTTGCGCTCGATGGCGGCGTCCTTGCGGATGGCGTCGCGGACCTCGGCGCTGGCCAGGGCGCGGCCGAGGTGCTCGGACAGGTGCCGGACCACCGGCGCGGGCGTGCCCGCCGGCGCCGCCAGGCCATACCACTGCACCACGGGCACGCTCACGCCGAGTTCCTTGAAGGTCGGCACGTCGGGCAGCGCCGGACTGCGCCGCTCGCCCGTGATGGCGAGCAGCCGCAGCTGGCCCTGGCGAACCTGTCCGACCAGCGGCGAGGCGGTGGCGAAGAAGCTGTCGACCTGGCCGCCGAGCATGTCGGTGATGGCCGGGCCAGAGCCCTTGTAGGGCACGTGCAGCATGTCGATGCCGGCGGACTGCTTGACCATCTCCATGCCCATGTGCGCGGCGGCGCCGGTGCCGGTGGAGGCGAAGGTCAGCTTCTGCGTCCGGGCGGCCGAGAGCAGCTCCTGCGCGGTCCGGAAGCGCGAGTTGTGGCCCACGAACAGGCCGTGCGGCGCCTCCAGGATCAGGCCGATCGGCGTGAAGTCGTCGGGCACCTTGTAGGGCAGGCCGCGCGCCTTGGTGGCCGGTGCCACCGCCAGATTGCCGCTCATGGCCAGCAGCAGCGTGTAGCCGTCGGGGCTGGCCTTGGCGACCAGGTCGGCCGCGATGTTGCCGCCGGCGCCCGCGCGGTTGTCCACCACCACCGTCTGGCCCAGCGTCCTGCTCATGGCGTTGGCGATCAGGCGGCCGTAGAGGTCTCCGCCGCCGCCGGGCGGAAAGCCCACCACCAGCCTGATCGGCTGCGCCGGATAGGACGACGCCAGCGCGGGCGGCGCGGCCGTCGCGGCCAGGCTCAGCAGGCCGGCCAGCATCAGCGCTGCATGGCGGCGGCGCATCGTGGAACCATCGAACGTGGTCGTCATGTCTTTTGTCTCCTGATGTCGGCGCGCGGCGCCGGGTGGCCTCAGCCGAGCCAGGCCCGCTGCGCCGCCACCACGCGGTCGACCGAGGGACCGCACTCGCCCAGGTAGGCCCCCGGATCGGTCAGGTCGCGGATCTCGTCGTCGTCGAGCAGCGTGCCCAGGCCGTGGTGCTGGCGCATGGCATCGGCGAAGCCGAGCTTGCCGGTGATGCCGAGCATCGACGCCTCGTAGATCCACTCGTGGGCGGTCTGCTTGCCCACGCGCTCGCTGAGCTCCAGCATCACGCGCTCGGACAGCAGGTAGCCGCGCATCTTGTCGAGGTTGGCGGCCATCACGTCGGCATTGACCTTCAGGCCCGCCAGCAGGTTCTTGGCCTGGAACAGCATGGCGCCGGCGATCAGGCAGCACTCGGGCAGGGCCTTCCATTCCATCTTCCAGGCGATGCCGTCGCGCTCGCCTTCCTGGACCATGCCCTCGACCATCATGGCGGCGTTGTAGCGCAGCGGCCGCGACAGGCCGGCCAGGTTCTCGGCCGAGGTCGGATTGCGCTTGTGCGGCATGGTGGAGGAACCCAGCTTGCCTTCGGAGAAGCCCTCCTCCACCTCGCCGAACTCGTTGCGTTGCATGTTGAAGAGCTCGTTGCCGATCTTCGACAGCGTGGCGCCGATCATCGCCAGCAGGCAGGCGTACTCGGTGAAGCGGTCGCGCGCCGGGGCCCAGCTGATGGCCGGCGCGCCCAGGCCGAGCTTGGCGAGCATCAGCGCCTCCAGCTGCACGGCCTTCGGCCCGAGCGAGGCCTGGCTGCCCACGGCACCGGCGAGCATGCCCACCAGCACGCGCGGCGCGGCCTGCGTCAGGCGCTCGTGGTGGCGGCCCAGCTCGTCCAGCCACAGCGCGCACTTGTGGCCGAACGTGATCGGCAGCGCCTGCACGCCATGCGTGCGGCCGACCATCGGCGTGTCGCGGTGGGTCGTGGCCAGGCGCGCCAGCTCCCGGCCCACGGCCTGCATGTCCCGCATCGCGACGGCATGGAATTCCTTCAGCTGCAGGGCCACGCCGGTGTCGACCACGTCCTGGGTGGTGGCACCGTAGTGGACCCACTCGCCGCTCTCCCTGGAGCACGCCGCCTGCAGCTGCTTGAGCGTGGGCACCAGCGAATGCTTGATGCGGCGGATCTCGGCCGACATGGTCGCGATGTCGATGTTGGCGACGCGGGCCTGGGTGGCGATCTCGTCGGCGGCGGCGGCCGGGATGATGCCCAGCTCGGCCTGCGCGGCCGCCAGCGCGGCCTCGAAGTCGAGCCACTTCTGGATGCGGTTCTCCTCGCCGAAGATGGTGCGGAGTTCCTCGGTGCCCCAGAGGTGCTGGAGCGATTGCATGTCGAAAACGGAAACGGGCATGTGGAGTCCTGGAGGTGGGCTTAGGAACGCGGAGGGACGACCAGCGCGCGGGGCAGCACGCGGCCGGGATTGAAGGTGTTGGCGGGATCGAGCGCGCGCTTGATGCGCGCCATCGCGTCGAGCGCGACCGGGCTCTTGTGCTGCAGGAAGGCGGCCTGCTTCTGGCGCCCGATGCCGTGCTCGGCCGAGATCGAGCCCTCCAGCCGGGCCGCGGTGGCGTGCACGATGTCGTGCACCGCCTCCTCGCGGGCGCGGAACTCGGCGGCGGCCATGCCGGCGGGCATGCTCTGGTTGTAGTGCAGGTTGCCGTCTCCCACGTGGCCGAAGCAGACGATGCGGATGCCCGGCATCAGCGC
>Ga0308164_10001232_pt1 | contig 31248 bp, 31 predicted proteins | sample PhyTR2_FD_201031 | JGI IMG/M metagenome (GOLD analysis project Ga0308164, IMG submission 201031) | Phyllosphere microbial communities from UC Gill Tract Community Farm, Albany, California, United States - DLSLT.R2 | ecosystem: Host-associated > Plants > Phyllosphere > Unclassified | place: USA... | reverse complement strand
CCTCGAACGCGGTGACCTTCTGTTCCATCACGGCGGGCACGAACATCTCGAAGACCAGGCGATTGCGGCCGATGCGCATGCCGGGGTTGCGGCGACGTACCTCGCTGAGCAACGGGCTGGCCGACACATCGAGGGCCGACCAATCGTCGTCGCGGCCCAGCAGCTCGGGCACCCCCGCGATAGCCCATTCGGCTCCGGGGCCCCAGGCGGCTGCGTCGATCTGCGTAACGCCCGAGGTGCCCCGCATGCCCTGCGTCAACCGCAGCGAAGCGGCACCGTCGGGCGTGCGCATGGTGAGCCAGACACCGCCAGGGATGCGCCGGAAGCACGGGCCGTCTCCCCCGCGGGCCATGAGCCACACGGCGTCGAGCAGCGCGACTGGTTCGGTCGGCGTGTAGACGGTGCGCACGCAATCGGCGGCGAGGGTGTCGAACATGATGAGGACACCCTACGTCGCTACCACCGACATTCGTCGGGCGTCATCCCGCCGGGCGTCATCCCGCCGAGCGCGCCGACGAGAAACGCAGACCCGTCATGCCGTTCGCAGGCCAGGTCGCGGTCACACCCGTGATCGTCGATTCCGACCCGTCCTCCTCGGCGCGGATCGTGATGCTCACGTTCGTGGTCACCTGAACGCCGCCGCGCGCAAACTGGTCGGGTGTCGCGCATCCCGCCGCATAGCTCGAATCGGGTTGCACGAGCACCACGCAGATCTCACCCTCGATGTCCTTGGCCGCGTAGACACGGCCGGTCCAGTCGGCTATCGATCCGGTCAGCAGCAGGCGGAACGAGTCCGCACGAAAGTGATCATCGCTCACCGAATCGGGCGGCAGATCGCCCGAGAGCTGGTTGCGGCTGAATTCGGCGAGCGCCTGCTGCGAGGCGAGCGCCCGCCAGTCGGCGGCATCGTCGTCGGCCGCGGGTGTAGCGACGCCCGAGGCGTCCGCCGAGGCGCGGATGTCGGCTGCCGCCTGTCCACGCTCGCTCGCCACCTGCGCGCCGATGCCGAAACCGACGCCGGCCGCGACCACGACGACCCCGATGGCCAGGCCGACGGCCAACGGGGTGAGACGCGCGAAGGCATCCCGAAGTCGGCGCGCCCCCGGGAACGTACCCGTCGGCAACCCCTCCCCGACCACATCGTCGCGGCCACCACCGTCCTGGCCATCACCGTCTCGACCGTCGAGGGCCGCGAGGCGGAACACTCCCGCCGTCGACGCGGCCGCCTCCTCGACGCGATGCCTGCGCAGGGTCTCGGAATGGCGGGCCGCAGCCTCGGATCTCTCCGTCCAGGTTGCACGTTTCGCTTCGGCAACCGCCGCCAGCCAGGTGGCGCTGCTCGACGAAGCCGCTGCTGCCGGCTTCGGGTCGCCATCCGCCTCCTCTGAGCGCTGCGGCGGGTGAGCACCGGCGAGCCGCCCGTTAGGGCGGTCATCGAGACGGGCATCGAGACGGCGCAACTCATCGACGGCGTGTGCACGTTCGGTGCCTGTCGCCCGCGCGGCCTCTGAACCGAACACCCGGGCCTGGAGCCGGGCACGTCGAGCCAGCAACTCGGAGCGCACGTCGTCGTCGCTCATCGGTCCGTCCTCCTCCTGCGCATCATTGCGAGGGTGCAGCCGTGCGCGTGGCACGACACGGGCACATACTCACTATGCACCCGCAAACGCGCGGGCAGAACCCCTTGCCGAGCCCCGTCCGGCCACGCCAGACGTCGACGGGCGCCGATTGGTTCTCGTCCCGAAGCCCCTCTATGTGTATGCTCATATTTCATGATGTCGAAATCACGAAAACGATCCGGGAGAACGTGGCGAATCGTCGCGGTCTCGGTCATCCTCGTCCTCGGCGCGGCCGCTGGCTTCGTATGGTTCGGCATCAAAAGCCTGCCACCCGCCTCAGCGGCCGAGCTGGACGCCACCGATCGCGAGGTCTTCGAGAGCCTGACCGAGCAGTATCGAGCATTCGCCGACAATCCGGCCGATCTGTGGACCGTCGACTACCGCTACGACACCGAACCCCTCATCCTGATCCGCGCCGATTCCACCAAGAGCTCGATCTGGCACTACGTGTACGTCATCAACGCGTCAGCGATCACCGATGTCTCGGGCATGCAGAAGATCGATTTTCCGGGCAACCCGCTCCTCGACGATGTCTACGCCACCAAAACGCTGGGTGCGGCCTCGCTCGAATACTGGCAACCGCTCACGTTCACCACGACAACGCTCGGAGACACACCCGTTCTCGCCATGAAATACGCGCCGGGAGAGCTGGACGGTGGGGCCGACAAGACCCTCGCCCTGCCGACGTTCGCTCTCCACGAGGCCTTCCACATCAACGCGCAGCAGGAATGGACCTACGACCGCGGCGAAAACGTCGCCCGCATCCTCGACTTCCCCTCCGACAAGGCACAGATGGACCTGTTGCGCACCGAGTTCAGCATCCTCGACGCCCTGACGGGCACTACCGACCCCGACGTCGTGAGGCCCATCGCCCGCGATCTGCTCGCCGTCCGGGCCGCTCGATACGAACGATGGCCCGCCCTGCGCGAGCAAGACAACACAGAGGCCATCGAAGGAACGGCGCAATACCTCGAACGTCGGGTATCCGAGGTGACAGGCGGCCCCATCGGCATCCTGACGAGTGCCGCGGGCACGCCAGCGACCTTCACCGACGTGCTGAGCTGGATCGAGGAAGACCCCTCACGGCGAGTGTTGCTCGAACGACCCGTCTATTACGAAACGGGTGCACAGCTGGGCTCTGCGCTCGACGTCGTGGCACCGGGTTGGAAGACCGACATCGAGCCACTCCCCGTCGGCAAACGGCACACCCCGCACGCCGCACTCAAAGCAGCCCTCGGCGATCCGGGGTCGCCGTCCGAGGCGCAGCTCGCCGAAATCCAGGCCCGCTATCGCTAGCGACGCGTGAGCGCGCGATGCGTGGGCTACCGCCCCTCGGGCAACATGACGATCGTGGCCTGGGCCGACGCGCACCGGCGTTCGGTCGGCCCAGCGGCAGTAGCGGAGGCAGCAGGGGCAGCGCCGTCCACCCCCTCACCCGTCGAGCTCTCATCGGAGACCTCAGCCGCCGGAGCCGCCGTCGTCGCCGCGAACACGTCGACGTGCACCACGGCCTGACGCCGGGTCGAATCCACGACGTGGGCGCGCGCCACCAGCTTGTCTCCGATGCCGGGCCGTAGGTAGGTGATGGTCAAAGCCGACGTGACGACGCGCGGCCCCAGCACCGTGGCGCCCGCGAACGTGGCCGTGTTGTCGGCGAGATAGGCGATCACGCCACCGTGCACATAGCCGTTCTGCTGCAGGTGGTGCGGCAGGATGTCGATGGCCATCGACGCGTTCCCGTCGCCGAAGTCGGTCATCTCGGCGCCGATGAAGACGCTGAAAGCCTGCGAGGCCAGCACGTCCTCGGCCGGGTTGCGGGAGGAGGTATCAGTCATGGGGTTCCTTCTGTTCAGCGCGGGATCGCCGCGCGTCTTACCTCTTCGACCATACGCTCGGTGCGGGGGTGTGCGTGTTCGGCAGCGCGACATCCGAGCCCCACTGCAGCAGGAATTCGGGCACCTCGAGGCCCGCAGGTGGCTCGCCGATGACCTCGTGCAGTTCCGCGTTCGACACCGTGCCGCCGGACTTCTTCTTCAGCCGCCCGCGCACGAAGGCCTGCGTGTAGATCTCGCCGTCGACCACCACGCGATGCTCGATGAAGATGGCCTTGTGGTCATAGCCGATGACACGCGACTCGATCACGAACGGCTGCCACAACCGCAGCGACCGCCGAAACGTGATGGTCTCGCTCGACACCACCGGATACCACCCGCGTTTCGAGAACTCCGCCCAGAGACCCGACCGCACCAGCAGGTCGTAGCGACCCAGGTCGAAGATCGACAGGTACACGCCGTTGTTCATGTGGCCGATGACGTCGAGATCGGTGGGCAGGGTACGCACGCGCAGGTGCCCCACGTCGTAGTGGCCGATCGTGCGGCCCCGGCGCAGTCCCCGGTGCGACCGCAGGAACGTGAACAGGGTGCGGAAGAAGAGATGCATTCGAGGGATGCTATACCCGCGGCATCCGCGCCTCTGCATGTCTGTGCCCACCCCACAATTCGCCCGAGCGCAAGGCCCCCATGGCTTGAGCGGATGCCACAGAAAGCGCGAGTATTCTGGCCAAGGCACATCGCCACACTCCCCCACCCTGCTCGGCCGGCCGCTCATCGCCAGTGGCTGGGCCCCCGGCTGGCGGGTGACCGTCGACTTAGTGAGGATCCTCATGACGACCACAATCAACGCAATCAAGAAGCCCAACGCCGAGGCTCCCTTCGAATTCGGCACCATCGAACGCCGCGACCCGCTCGAACACGACGTCGTCATCGACATCAAGTTCGCGGGCATCTGCCACAGCGACATCCACCAGGCCCGCGAAGAATGGGGCAAGGCCATCTTCCCGATGGTTCCCGGCCACGAGATCGCCGGCATCGTCACCGAGGTCGGCTCGGGTGTGACCAAATACAAGGTCGGCGACCGCGTGGGCGTCGGATGCTTCGTCGACTCGTGCCGCGAGTGCGAGAACTGCAAGGCCGGCGAAGAGCAGTTCTGCACCAAGGGCAACGTGGCCACCTACAACGGCCGCCAGTACTCGGGCGAAGAGACCTACGGCGGCTACAGCGACACCGTCGTGGTCGACGAGAACTACGTGCTCGGCATTCCCGAGGGCATCGACCTCGACATCGCGGCGCCGCTCTTGTGCGCCGGCATCACCACCTACTCGCCCCTCAAGCACTGGGGAGCCGGCCCCGGCAAGAAGGTCGCCATCGTCGGCATGGGCGGCCTCGGCCACATGGGCGTGAAGATCGCGGCGGCCCTGGGCGCCGAGGTCACCGTGCTCAGCCAGTCGCTCTCGAAAGAGGAAGACGGCAAGGCCTTTGGTGCACACCACTACTACGCCACGAAGGATGCCGAGACCTTCAAGAAACTGCGCGGCGAATTCGACCTCATCATCAACACGGTCTCGGCCGATATCGATGTCGATGCCTACCTCTCCACGCTGGCCCTGAACGGCTCGCTGGTCTTCGTGGGTGCGCCCGAGAAGCCGCAGTCGTTCCGCGCGTTCTCGCTCATCGGCGGGCGCCGCAGCCTGGCCGGCTCCAACATCGGCGGCATCCGCGAGACGCAAGAGATGCTCGACTTCTGCGCCGAGCACGGCATCGGCGCCACGGTCGAGGTCATCTCGGCCGACCAGGTCGACGAGGCCTACGACCGCGTCGTGAAGAGCGATGTGCGCTACCGCTTCGTGATCGACACGGCCACGATCCCCGCCTCGGCCTAGCCACAGCCGCTGAGGCGATCGGCCTCGGTTCTCCCGAATGCCTCGGGCTCGCACATCCGGTGTGGGCTCGAGGCATTCGTGTTGCCGGATGCCTCGAGCTCCCACTTCCTGTGCGGGCCGGGGGCATTCGCGTCGCCGGGTGCGGCGCACCGCTCGCCCTGTCGCGCGCCCGACTCGTTCGCGCAACCCCTTTCCCGCTCCCGCCGCCGAGGAGAAGGATCGACACATGGAATTCCGTTACCTCGGCCGCAGCGGCCTCAAGATCTCTGAAATCATCTATGGAAACTGGCTCACCCACGGGTCGCAGGTCGAAAACGAGACCTCGCTCAAATGCGTGCGGGCCGCTCTCGATGCCGGCATCACCACGTTCGACACCGCGGACACCTACGCCAACGGTGCGGCCGAGACCGTGCTCGGCGAGGCGCTGAAGGACGAGCGCCGAGCATCCCTCGAGATCTTCACCAAGGTGTACTTCCCGACCGGACCCAAGGGCCCCAACGACACGGGCCTGTCGCGCAAGCACATCCTCGAGTCGATCGACGCCTCGCTCGAGCGCCTCGGCACCGACTACGTCGATCTCTACCAGGCGCACCGTTTCGACCACGAGACCCCGCTCGAAGAGACCATGCAGGCATTCGCGGATGTCGTCCGTCAGGGCAAGGCGCTCTACATCGGCGTGTCCGAGTGGAACGCCGAACAGCTGCGCGCCGGCCACGAACTCGCCACCGAACTCGGCATCCAGCTCATCTCGAACCAGCCGCAGTACTCGATGCTGTGGCGTGTGATCGAGGAGGAGGTCGTGCCCACCTCGGCCGAGCTCGGCATCTCGCAGATCGTGTGGTCGCCCATCGCCCAGGGCGTGCTGACGGGCAAGTACAAGCCGGGAGCCGACCTGCCCGAGGGCAGCCGCGCGACCGACGAGAAGGGCGGCGCCGACATGATCAAGCGCTTCCTCAACGACGAGACGCTGACGGCCGTGCAGAAGCTGCAACCCGTGGCGGATGATCTGGGCATCACGATGGCGCAACTCGCCGTGGCGTGGGTGCTCTCGAACGACAACGTCGCCGGAGCCATCGTCGGAGCGTCGCGCCCCGAACAGATCGAGTCGAACGCCGCCGCCTCGGGCGTGAAGCTCGACGCCGACGTGAAGAAGGCCGTCGACGAGGCGCTCGGATCGCTGCCCGAAACCGACCCGTCGCAGACGAAGTCGCCGGAGAAGCGCCTGGTATAAATGCCAAGGATCAGATAATCTGATTTCATGCATATGCTCAGCGCAACCGAGGCCAGTCGGTCATTCGCCGCCGTGCTCGACGATGCCGAGCACGGCGAAACGATCGTCATCACGCGTGGCGGCCGGCGAATCGCCACGATCGGTCCGGCATCCTCCAGTAACGGCGCGGCTTTCCTCGCCCTGCTGAAAGATCACAACGTCGACCCCGATTTCGCCGCCGACGTCGCGTCGGTCGACGAGGTCCTGGCCGAGGAGGGTGACGCATGGCCCGCCGACTGATCATCGATACGGGCGTGCTCGTGCAGGCCGAACGCGACGGCTCGTTCCTCGACGGGGTCGTCACCGACGATGACGACCTCGTCATAGCCGCCGTAACCGTTGCCGAGCTGCTGTTCGGCGTCGAACTCGCGACCGACGAGCGGCGGCCTCGGCGCGAGCGGTTCGTCGAATCGATCATCCGCGAAATCCCCATCGAGGACTACGACGACGATGTGGCCGAAACCCATGCGCAGCTGCTCGCCCATACGCGCCGCGCGGGGAAGAAGCGCTCGGCGCGCCAGATGATGGTCGCGGCCACGGCAGCCTCCACGCGGCGCATCCTGCTCACGGCCGACCGTGCGGCGCACTTCGGGGAGCTGCCCGGCGTGCGCTGCATCGAAGTCGGCTAGTTGCGATGCCGTCATCGCGACGCGCCCCCAGCTAAGGTGCCGTGCCCGTGGCCGTTCCCACAACTGAGCCAAGCTGAACTAGCGCTGTTATTGCTGCCCCCACGATGCCTCCGAAGAGGGAAGTTATCACGAGGCTGACGAGCTGCACATCGCGCGAATGTCGTTCATTCAAAAGCGTCACTACAGATTGCGAGTTGCCGGTGTAGTCGCGGACATCGAACAGCAGTTCTTTCTTCATCAACTTCTCGAAGGGATTCACAAGCCCCTTCGATCGGATGCCATCCCATTCCTGCGCTGCACCGCCCAGCGAACGAGTAGCTTCACTTTCGACCGCGAGTATCTCTAGTAAGAGGTTGTTCGCGGTTCTTCCGCCGCCGAAAAGCCTGCGAAGCCAAGCTTTGAATCCCGTGCTTCGATTCTCCTCCACTAGATCCTGCAGAGTGTGCTCAATGTACGAACGATGCAGCGATAAAAGGTTCCGACGAGATACAAGGTCGTAGTACAGCGATGCTTGCTCCACGAGAGCAGACTTAACCAGCGCGTAGGCCTTATCATCCGTCGCGGCTTCGGGGACCCCTCCTACCGTAAACTCCACCGATTGGTACCCAGGCGGATCCTCGATTTCGACACTGATCGGACTCGCCGCAGCAACTGTTGAGCGCTTCACGAAGAAGTCGGCCCACATCGGACTGGGACCCATACACGTAAAACGAATGCCTCCCATGCTGTCCGTTCGCTGCTCGAACTCCGATGTCAGGAACTCTCGAACTAAGGCCACCGCCATGGACGGTCCCGGGTTTGAGGTAACACAGCGAACGAACGCCACGGGCATTCCATAGGCATAACGAATATCAATTTCGAAAACAGTACCGTCCATCGGCGCCACGTATGGAAACACCTGCGCCTGTGTGTGTTTCGGTATCGTCGCGACGAAGGAGATGCGCCCGTTGACAGGATGCGGCAATAGGTCTCCGCCGCGGTGCCTGGAGTCGTGCGGTAACTCCTTGACCACTTGCTCTACCGTATTCCGCCAAGTAGGTGCGTGGTCCCCCCTGACTGACCTAAAACCCTCGACACGAATCTTGTCCAAACTCGGTATCGACTTGAGCGCACGCTCGACGTCATCGGCCCAATCGTGAACCGAATAAGTACCTTCGCTGTTCTGCATCAAGAGATGGTCGGCTGAGGGCGCCTCAAATGAATAACAACCAATACCGAAACTCATCGGCATCGTCGCCGAACCAGGGTTCACCATGAGCAGAATCATATACAAACTCGGGTTCGCTGAAACGGAAGGTAAATCGTCTGTGGCAACATCCATCAGAGACCGGCCGCAGCGCGGCGATACATACTTGGTCCCACGCTCGGGATGGGAAGCAGCCCTCTGCGGAAACTGGACTCCGAAGGCTAGCCTCGGTAAGTGGAACTATCCAAGACACTCGATAATGGGCAGCGCGTCGCTCTTGTTTCCCTTCATACATCTCCCCTAGCCACTGCAGGATCAGGCGATGCGGGCGGCATGAACGTCTACCTCCGAATGCTGGCCGACGGGCTCGTCGCCAACGGTTTCACGGTAGATGTCTTGACGCGCCGCACCTCCGCAAACCAGACTTTCGTCACAACGCCAGGTGGCGCACGCATACTCTTCATCAAAGCGGGTCCTGCCCGCCCGCTGACGAAAGAAGAGCTGCCAGCGATTGTGGACGAGTTCGCGGAGCGTGCCATCGCCGCAGGACCCTACGATCTCGTGCACTCGCATTACTGGCTCTCAGGCTTAGTTGGCGAGCGCGTTGCCGCCGCGTCCGGCGCACCGCACCTGATTACCATGCACACGCTCGCAGCACTAAAGAACGAGCTCCTGGCCGAAGGTGACACCCCCGAATTCGATGCAAGAGTCACGGCCGAACGCACGCTCCTGGCTGAGGCCAGTGCCGTAATCGCCGTTTCCCAGGCCGAAGCTAACGCGGCCGTTCGCCTGGGCGGGGCAGAACGAGCGCGCGTACGCGTTGTCCTTCCTGGAGTCGACACGGACCTCTTCCGGCCCCTCGCCCAGGGCGAGGCGCGGGAGACGCACATCCGCGGCACTGACCGCGGTGACTTTCGTCCGGACGGCGCGCGCGTCGACGCGAACTCCGGTCGTCCGACTGTCGTCGTTGCGGCGCGCGTTCAGCCGTTGAAAGGGCAGGATCTCGCCATCCGAGCGATCGCGGCACTCCCCCAGGATCGCCGGCCGCAGCTCATCCTTGCCGGCGACGCTACGGCCAGCCATGCCGCCTATGTCGCCGCCTTGCACGAACTCATTGAGGATTCGGGGTTGCACTCAGCGAGTGGCGACGAAGTGCGGGCCCACTTCGGCGCGGCCCGCACGCCCGTCGACGAGCCCGCTGCGGTCGGCTCTGGCCCCGAACCGGATCGGGACGCTGACGTTCTCTTGGTGGGACCGCTCGAGCGCGGGCAACTCGCCGAAACCCTGCGCCGGGCCTCGGCCCTCCTCATCCCCTCGCACTCCGAGACGTTCGGACTCGTGGCGCTCGAGGCGTCGGCCAGCGGCATCCCCGTGATCGCCTCGCGCGTCGGCGGCCTGCCCGAGGCCGTCGGTGACAACGGCATCCTGCTCGACGACCGCAGCGCCGAATCGTGGGCGGCCGCCCTCGACGCGGTTCTCGCCGAGGCGAGCGACGCCGCCGGTCGCGCCCGCCTGCAGGCTCGAGCCCTCGCCCACGCCGCACCCTTCCGTTGGGATGCCGTCGCCCACCGCATCGGCGACATCTACCGCTCGCTCCTCTAACTCGAATACATCCTCAGGTCTATGCGCATGCGCCGCAGGGCCGATGTGCGCTGGCCGCATCCTGACTTGACTGGGAGGATGACCTCCCCCACTCCGCACGTTCCGTCGGTGGCAGCGCCGACCACGGCCCACCCGACCATCGCGCGCGGAAGCCTCCGGTATCAGGCCCTTAGTTCTTCCGCACCGGAATCGACACCGACTCTGACACCGACACCGACATCGACACCCGCACCGACACCAACACAGGCGCGCGACGGCCGACCGGCCGCACCTCGCCCGCTCTCCCGCGCCCTCCTCCTCTCGGCCGTCGCCATCGCGGGCGGCCTCGTGGTCGGGGGCATCACCTCGTTCGGGCAGCTGCTGCCCGGCACGCTCAACTGGCTGGCCAACTCGGTGGCCGGATGGAGCATCCCCCTCATCCTGCTCGTGGCCTGGGCCCGCGGCGGCGTGTTGCGTTCGGCCATCACGGGAGGGCTCACCTTCGTCGCCATGTCCCAGGGCTACGCCCTCGTCTCGACGCTGCGGGGCTATCCCGACCAGGGCATCCGCTGGGCGCTCATCGGCCTCGTCGCCGGGCCGGTGCTGGGCGCCGCGACCGCCCTTCTCCGGCACGAGAGTCGGCGCATCGTGGCGGTTGCCGCGGGTGTGCTCGGCGGGGTCATCCTGGGCGATGCCATGCACGGCTTCATCGCCACACCGGCGGGCTGGGGCTCCTGGGCGATCGTCGCGACCGGCGCCCTCGCCTTCCTCGTGGTCACGGCCATCGTGCTTCTGCGATCCTGGCGCCCGGCGCTCCTCCTCGTCGCTACGGCTGCGGCCGTCACCGCGGCCTACGCCCTGCTGCTCGACCCGCTGCTCGGCCTCGTCTTCCGGTAACGGCGGCGGTGTCTCAGTCGACCTCGGGTAACATCGCCCGGTGACCTCAGAACCCGTCGAGCTGCTCGGCATCCGCCCCACCTGCGTCGCTTTCCTGCACGCCCATCCCGACGACGAGACGCTCGCCACCGGCCACCTGATCGCCTGGCTCACCGACAGCGGATGCGAGGTGCACATCGTCACGGGAAGCCGCGGCGAACGCGGCGAGGTCGTTCCCGGCCCCCTGTCGGCTCTCGAGGGCACGCCCGCCCTGGTCGACGAACGCGAGCGCGAACTCGAACGGGCCCTCACCTCCCTGGCCGGCGACGGCGGCGCCCTGCACCACGTCTATCTCGCCGCCCCCGGAGCTCGCGCCAACGGACTGCCCGCGCGGCGCTACCTCGACTCCGGCATGCGCTGGGGAGCCGACGGTTTCGCCGAAGCCGACGGAACCGCCGACGCCCGCTCCTTGAGCCTCGCGCCCCTCGACGAAGTGACGGCCGACCTCGTCGCCGCTCTCGACCGCATCCGGCCCGATCTCGTGGTCGGCTATGACGAGCGCGGGGGCTACGGTCACCCCGATCATGTGCGGATGCGTGAGGCCGGGTTCGCGGCCGCCCGCCAGCTCGGGCTGCCCTTCGCCGAGGTCGTCGAGAGCCCCGCCGAGGCGGAGGCGTTCCACTTCGACGCGGCGCCTGAGACCGAGACGGACACCCGCCTCTTTCGCCGGGACTTCGCGGCGCAGCATCCGCGCGTCATGGCGGCGCTCGGCGCGCACCAGAGCCAGCTGCGCGTGGACGGCGACGCCGTGGTGCACTCGGGCGGCCAGCGCCAACACGTGCCGAGCGTCGAGACGCTGCGCCTCGTGCGCTGAGCCGCGCATACGATGGCGGCATGGCTTCTACCCCTCACGACGACTCCGCGACAGCCTGCACCGACGCCGCCTCACCCGGGGCGCTGACGCCCGATAGCCGAGGCCGAACGGGACTGCACCTGACGGGCGCCGACCTCGACCGCAACCCCGATGTGCGCGTGCGCAACGTCGAGGTCGTCTCGGATGGCTGGCACGTGCTGCGCCGCACGACGCTCGACTATCGCGGGCGCGACGGAGTGTGGGCCACCCAGCAACGCGAGACCTACGACCGGGGCAATGGCGCCACCATCCTGCTCTATGACCTCGAGGCGCGCACGGTTCTGCTCACGCGGCAGTTCCGATTCCCCGCCTACGTCAACGACCACCCCGACGGCATGCTCATCGAGACGGCCGCCGGGCTGCTCGACGGCGATTCGCCCGAGACGGCGATCCGGCGCGAGGTGGCCGAAGAGCTGGGCGTGACCGTGGGGCCCGTGCGGCCCGTCTTCGAGCTCTACATGAGCCCCGGTTCGGTCACGGAACGCGTGCACTTCTTCGTGGCGCCGTGGACGTCGGCCGATGTGACGGGCCCGGGCGGCGGGGTTGCCGACGAGGGCGAAGAGATCGAGGCCCTCACGATTCCGTTCGACGAGGCGCTGCGCATGACATCCGACGGGCGCATCGCCGACGGCAAGACCGTCATCCTGCTGCAGTGGGCCGCGCTGAACCTCTTCGCCGCGGCCTAGGGCGCAGCGGAGTTATCCACAAGCCCCGTCGTGGGCCCGCCCGCACCCAGCCCATTGTTCTAGAGTGGGAAGTCGGCGACGAAGCCGCATCACAGAACGTTAACGAGAGTTCAGGCCGCGAGTCGGCCGTTTAAGGATCAGAACCACATGGGTATTCGTGTTGCAATCGCCGGCGTCGGAAACTGTGCGAACTCACTCATCCAGGGCGTCACCTATTACGCCAACGCCGCAGACGACGAGACCGTCCCCGGCCTCATGCACGTCCGTTTCGGGCAGTATCACGTGCGCGACCTCGAGTTCGTGGCCGCGTTCGACGTCGACGCCAAGAAGGTCGGCCTCGACCTCGCCGAGGCCATCTGGGCCAGCGAGAACAACACCATGAAGTTCGCGGATGTCGCGACCACGGGTGTCGCCGTCAAACGCGGCCCCACGCTCGACGGCCTGGGCGAGTACTACCGCGAGCTGGTCGACGAGTCCGACGCCGAGCCCGTCGACGTGGTGCAAGAGCTGCGCGACTCGGGTGCCGACGTGCTCGTCTGCTACCTGCCCGTCGGTTCGGAGGAGGCCGCGAAGTTCTACGCGCAGGCCGCCCTCGACGCGGGTGTCGCCTTCGTCAACGCCATCCCCGTGTTCATCGCCAGCGACCCCGCGTGGGCGCAGAAGTTCGTCGATGCGGGCGTGCCCATCGTCGGCGACGACATCAAGAGCCAGCTGGGCGCCACCATCACGCACCGCGTCATGGCCCGCCTGTTCGAGAGCCGCGGCCTGAAGATCGACCGCACCTACCAGCTCAACGTGGGCGGCAACATGGACTTCAAGAACATGCTCGAGCGCCGCCGCCTGCAGTCCAAGAAGATCTCGAAGACGCAGGCCGTGACCTCCAACATCGTCGAGAACCTGCCGGCAAACGATGTGCACATCGGCCCGAGCGACCACGTGCCGTGGCTCGACGACCGCAAGTTCGCCTACGTGCGCATCGAGGGGCGCGGCTTCGGCGACGCGCCCGTGTCGCTCGAGTACAAGCTCGAGGTGTGGGATTCGCCCAACTCGGCGGGCATCATTATCGACGCCGTCCGGGCCGCCAAGCTCGCGCTCGACGCCGGCCAGGGTGGCCCCATTGAGTCGGCATCGGCCTACTTCATGAAGTCGCCGGCCATCCAGCACCCCGACGACGAGGGTCGCGAGCTGCTCGAGGCCTTCATCGCCGAGACGCGCTCCGCCGAATAGCGAGCACAGCACCGAACCCCGTCCCCCGGACGACGGGTCACAATTACGCGGCCGTTTCGACCACCTCCCGGGTGCGTCGGAACGGCCGCGGGTCTATGTTCTGAGGTAGCGGCGAAACCACCGACGGCTTCGCCCGGACCGGTTGGGGGCAGCCGTGGACACCGCACTCTTCATCCTGCAATTGCTCGTGGTGCTCGGCGCCATCGTCATGGGCACGCGATCGTCGGGTGTGGGCCTCGGCCTCTGGGGCGGCGCGGGCGTGGCCGTGCTCGTCTTCGTCTTCCGCCTGCCGCCCGGCTCGCCGCCCGTCGATGCGCTCCTGATCGTCATCTCGGTCGTCGTCGCGTCGTCCGTCATGCAGGTGGCGGGTGGCATCGACTGGATGGTGTCGGTCGCCGCCAAGCTCATCGCGCGCAACCCCAAGCAGATCACGCTCGTCGCTCCGCTCGTGGCCTTCCTGTTTTCGGTGGGCGCCGGCACGTCGAACATCCTCTACCCGCTGCTGCCCGTCATCCAGGACCTGTCCTATCGCAACGGCATCCGCCCCTCGCGCCCGCTCTCGTTGGCGGTCGTCTCGACGGGCGTCGCGCTGGCGTGCAGCCCCGTTTCAGCGGCCATGGCCGCCATGGTGACACTCACGGATGTCGCACCCTACGACTTCGAGCTCATCGACATCCTGAAGGTGACGATCCCCGCCGCCGTCCTCGGCATCGTCGTGTCGAGTTTCGTAGTCGCGCGGCTCGGGAAGAACATCGCCGACGACCCCGAGATCCAGGCGCGCATCGCGGCGGGAACGATCCCCCCGCCCGAGGTCGGCGCGAACCCCGCACCGGCCGCGGGCGAAGGAACGGAAACGGGCACGAGCACGGGCTCTCCTCGAGCGTCGACCGACCACAACCCGCCGACAACAGGCATCGCGGCCGTCGGCGCCCACAGCGTCACACCCGCCGCGGGGCCGTCCGTCGTGCGCGGTCCCGGTTCGGCGCCGCTGCAGCCGGCCGTCACAGTCACACCGGCCGGTCGCAACGCCGCCCTCATCTTCTTCACGGGCGTTCTCGCCATCGTCGCGTTCGGGCTCTTCAAGGGTCTGCGCCCCCTCGATGGCGAGGGTGAACCCGTGTCGATGACGCCCATCATCGAGATCGTCATGTTCGTGGCCGCGACCATCATCCTGCTCGTCTCGCGCCCGCGCGTGTCCGAGGTGCCCACCACGACCGTGTTCCGCGCCGGCATGGTGTCGGCCGTGGCGCTGTTCGGCCTCGCGTGGCTGACCGACACGTTCCTGAGCGCCCACACCGAAGAGATCGCGAACAGCGTCGGATCGCTCGTGCAAGCCGTCCCGGCAATCTTCGCGCTGGGCGTGTTCCTCGTGTGCGTGCTGACGACCAGCCAGTCGACCGCCACCCGCACGATCGTGCCCATCGGGCTGGCGGCCGGCATCCCGCTCGGTCTGCTGTCGGGCATGTGGGCGGGAGCCTTCGCGGGCATCTATCTGCTGCCGACCAACGGTTCGCAGATCGCCGCCGCCAACTTCGACGTGTCGGGCAGCACCCGGCTCGGCACGAAGCTCGTCGACCACGCGTTCTTCCTGCCCACGCTCATCCTCGCGGTCACGACGATCGCCTTCGGGGCCCTGTTCGGCGTGCTGTGGGGCGGATGATGGGCATGCTCAACGACGAGCTCGCGGTCTTCACCGGGCACGATCGGGCCAGCGGCCTCGGGCTAGCGGCCTCGGGCTAGCGGCCTCGGGCCAGCGTCGCCGCCGCGGGCTAGTTCTGCCTGTAGAGGGCCCAGGCGTCGCGACAGGCGTGCGCCAGCCGGTCCACGTGGTCGAGGTCGGGTTCGATCCATCCGACGCCCGGCCGCCGCAGGATCTCGGCGTTGGCGTCGCCGAGCAGATACTCGCGCAAGAACTCGGCCTGCACCGCATCCAATTGGGCGCCCGTGGCTGAGGCGGCGTCGTCGAGCTCGCCGAAACGGGCCCCCGCGCGGATGATCTCCTGGCTGCCGAGATAGGGCTTGTTCAGGGCGACATCGCTCGCCTCCCGCACCCCGAAGGCCGTGCGATGGGCCTCGGCCAGAGCGCGAACGCGGTCGGGATGCATCGTCACACCCATCGAGGCGCCCTCACCGCGCCGCTCCCCCCGCGCGTCGCCCCGGTTCGAGAGCGCCACGACGGCCGGCAAACGATCGCTCTCGGCGCGCGGAACGTTCACCGCACCGTCCCGCGTCGTCGTCGTATTCATGGTGTCGTGGAAGGACAGCGTCGTGAAGCGCGTGCCCGCCTCGATCGCGCGCGCGGCGAAACGTTCGAGCAGGTCGTCGCGGGCGTGCTCATAGACGTCGACACCCCGGGTTCCGGCGTCCTCGAAGGCGCGCGTCAGGCGGTCGATCTCGGCCTCGTCGTCGTCGGCCGAGACCCGCAGCAGAGGAAAGAACGAGAACGTGACGGGGCGGATGGCATCCACGCCCGTGAGATCGACGCGTTCGAACGGTCCCGCGGCGCGCACCCGCGCCAACGCTTCGGCGAGGGCGGCGCGCAGATCGGCGGGGCGCGCACGGTTGGGGTCGCGCACCAGCCGCGGATGCGGATTCTCGACCACCACGATGCTCTCGTCGATCTCGGCCCAGCGGCGCACGACCGGGCTCGTCGACTGGTCGGTGAAATCGAATTGCAGCCGCCGCGTGAGTTCGGGCGCGAGAAACTCTCGCAATTCGCCCGGGATGAGCGAACCGGCGTGCGGCGCGCTGACGAGCACATCCGCGCGCGCGATCGCCTCGTCGAGCGTCGTGCCGGTGCCCTTGCCGGCCCAGCGGACGATGTCGGCGGGCGCGAAACGCGTGCCCGGTTCGAGGAACAGCGGTTCGGCGTCTGACGCGGCCATGATGATGCCGGGCCGAGCCCTAGAGGTGCCGCTCGTCGGGCCCGTTGTACTCCGACAGGGGGCGAATGAGGGCGTTCGACGCGAGTTGCTCGCGAATATGAGCCGTCCACCCGACCACGCGCGCGGCCACGAAGAGCGGCGTGAACGTGCCCGTGTCGAAACCCATCAGGCGATAGGCCGGACCCGAGGGGTAGTCGAGGTTCGGCTTGATGTTCTTGCGTTCCTGCATGGCCATCTCGAGCGTCTCGTAGAGGTCCATCAGGTCGCGCTCCCCCGACGCCTCGACCAATGTCTCGAGTGAGGCCCGCATAGTGGGAACCCGCGAGTCGCCGTTCTTGTAGACGCGGTGGCCGAAGCCCATGATCTTGCGTTTGGCCGCGAGCGCCTCGTCGAGCCAGGCCGGGGCGGATGCCGCCTCCCCGATCTCGTCGAAGACGTGCATGACGGCCTCGTTGGCACCACCGTGCAGCGGGCCCTTGAGCGCGCCGACCGCGGCCGTGACCGCCGAGTAGAGGTCGGCGAGCGTGGATGTGACGACGCGCGCCGTGAACGTCGACGCGTTGAAGGAATGCTCGGCATACAGAATCATCGACACCATGAAGGCGTCGACGATCTCGCGCGACGGCACCTCGCCGAAGGTCATGAAGAGGAAGTTCTCGCTGTAGCCGAGGTCGTCGCGCGGCTCGATCAGCGAGTCGCCCCGCCGGCGGCGCTGGTCATAGGCCACGATGGCGGGCAGCTGAGCGAACAAGCGGATGGCCTGGCGCAACGTGTTGGCGTCGCTCAGGTCTTCGGCGCTCGCGTCTGTCGCCCCGATGGCACTCACGGCCGTGCGCACGACATCCATGGGGTGCGCGCTCGTCGGCAGCAGGTCGATGACGGCCCGCACGCGGTTGTCGAGGGCCCGCTGCGTGCGCTCGCTCTCTTCGAAATCGGCCAGCTGTTCGAGCGAGGGAAGCTCACCGTGCCACAGCAGATAGGCGACCTGCTCGACGCTGCAGGACGCGGCCAGCTCCTGCACGGGATAGCCCCGGTACAGCAGCGAATTCGTCTCGGGATTCACCTTCGAGACGGCGGTGTAGTCGACGACGACCCCCGCCAAACCCTTCTTGATCTCGGGCTCGGCCATGTCTGCTCCCTTGCATTCGACCGGGTGGATGCCCACCCACCCCTGCATGCTACCCGCCGACACCCCGAAGAGGTTGGCGGATGTCGGGCCCCGCGCACCGACCGCACGACGCCCCGGCACGCTAAGGTCACAGTCAGAAAGGGGAATCCATGTCACAGAACGACCCGAACGGCACGCCTTCGAACGAGGGCCACGATTCGCAGCCTCCCGCCTACCCGCAGGGCGGCCAGCAGGGCCAGGGCCAGGGCCAGTACGGCCAGCCCGGCCAGGGGCAGCACGGCGAGCAGTATGGCCAGCAGCCCCAATATGGTCAGCAGCCCGCATACGGCCAGCAGCCGCAGCAGTATGGCGGCCAGCCCAACGCTCCGCAGTACCCGCAGCAGGGCGGCTACCCCGACCCCGGCCAGGCCCAGTCCTCGTCCTACCCGGGCAAGATCCTCGGCATCGTCGGCCTCATCGTCTCGTTCCTCGGCGCGTTCTCGATCATCGGACTGATCCTCAGCATCATCGCCTTCGTGCAGTCCAAGAAGGCGGGCCGCAAGAACGGCGTCGCCCTCGCGGGAATCATCGTGGGTTCGATCGTCACGATCCTCGTGATCATCGGCTTCATCGCGATCGGTGGCGCCATTGCGCACGTCGTCGAATACTGCGCCGAGCACGGTAACGGCACGTTCGTCGAAGATGGCGTGACCTACACCTGCGGCAGCTAGCAGCACCCGCACAACGTCGAAACGCCCGCCCCGAACATCCGGGGGCGGGCGTTTCTGCGTGCGACGGCCAGAGGTGAGGCGGCCGGCTACTTGTCGATGCGGAACGTGTAGACCGAGTTGTCGAAGTGGTTGTAGCCCTCATAGTCGATGAGGTCGTAGAGGTCGGCGCGGTGCTGCATCTGGCCGAGCTGCGACGTCAACGTGCCCACGTCGTTGAGCGTGTCGAGCGCGCGTTCGGCGGCGCCGACGGCCATGCGCAGCAGCGACACGGGCCAGATGACGATGTTGACGCCCACCGACGCGAGCTGCTCGGTCGTGAACAGCTCGCTCTTGCCGAACTCGGTCATGTTGGCGAGGATCGGCACGTCGACGGCCCGGCGCACGGCCTCGAACTCGGCGAGGTCGCGCATGGCCTCGGGGAAGATGGCGTCGGCTCCGGCATCCACCAACGCTTTGGCGCGGTCGATGGCGGCATCGAGACCGTCGACGGCGCGGATGTCGGTGCGCGCCATGATGAGGAAGTTGGGGTCGCGGCGCGCATCGACGGCGGCCCGGATGCGCTTGAGCGCCGTCTGCTCGTCGACCACCTGTTTGCCGTCGAGGTGTCCGCAGCGTTTCGGATTGACCTGGTCTTCGAGGTGCGTACCGGCCAGGCCCGCATCTTCCAACTCTTGGATGGTGCGCGCCACGTTCATGGGCTCGCCGAAACCGGTGTCGGCGTCGACGATGGCGGGCAGCTCGGTCATGCGGGCGATCTGTTTCGAGCGCCCGGCCACCTCGCTCAGCGTCGTGAGCCCGATGTCGGGCAGGCCGAGATCGGCGCTCAGAACCGCGCCCGAGATGTAGACGCCGTCGAAGCCCTTGCGTTCGATCAGGCGTGCCGTGAGCGGGTTGAACGCGCCGGGAAACCGCAGCAACTCACCCGTGGCGAGTCGCTCGCGGAACAGTCGGCGCTTCTCGGCGGGCGATGTGGTGGCGTAGAGCATTGTTCTCCTTCTGGGCCGTCTAGAAGAGGCCGTGCGGCGGTTCGATCGACGCGAGCACGCCGGGGGCGGCCTGGATGGTGAGCTGACCCACCTCGTCGGCCGTGAGTTCGGGCAGCCGCTCGGCGAGCGCGAGGAAGCGCTCGATCTCGCTCTCGTCGAGCACGGGGGCGGCGAGCATCCGGAATTTGGCGATGTAGTCGGCGCGACCGAACGGGCGGGCGCCGAGGGGGTGGGCGTCGGCCACGGCGATCTCGTCGACGATGCGCGTGCCGTCGGTCATCTCGATCTCGACGCGGCCGCCGAAGGCCTTCTCGGCGGGGTCGGTCGAGTGGTAGCGGCGTGTCCATTCGGCGTCTTCGGCCGTGGTGATCTTGTGCCACAGTTCGACGGTGTCGGGGCGCGCGGCGCGGGCCGGCGTGTAGGAGTCGACGTGGTGCCACGCGCCGTCTTGCAGCGCGACGGCGAAGATGTAGGGCACCGAATGGTCGAGCGTCTCGCGAGTTGCCTGGGGGTCGTACTTCTGCGGGTCGCCCGCACCCGACCCGATCACGTTGTGCGTGTGGTGCGAGGTGTGGATGACGATGCGCTCGACGTTGACGGGGTCGGCGAGTTCGGGGTGGCTGCCGTGCAACCGGCGGGCCAGGTCGATGAGCGCCTGCGCCTGGTATTCGGCGGAGTGTTCTTTGGTGTAGCTGTCGAGGATGCTGCGCTTCTGCTCACCCGTGTCGGGCAGCCACACCTCGTAGGATGCCTCGGGCCCGCCCAGCAGCCAGGCGATGACACCGTCTTCGCCCTCGTAGATGGGCACGGGTGACGTCTGCCCGCGCATGGCCCGGTCGACGGCCTCGATGGCCATCTTGCCGGCGAAGGCGGGGGCGTGCGCCTTCCACGTGGAGATCTCGCCCTTGCGCGACTGGCGCGTGGCCGTGGTGGTGTGCAGCGCCTGGCCGACCGCCTGGAAGATCGTCTCGGCGGGCAGGCCGAGCAGCGTGCCGATGCCCGCGGCGGCCGAGGGGCCGAGGTGCGCGACGTGGTCGATCTTGTGGGCGTGTAGGCTGATGGCCCGCACGAGGTCGATCTGGATCTCGTAACCCGTGGCGATGCCGCGCACGAGGTCGCGGCCGGTGGCACCCACGTGTTGCGCGACGGCGACGATGGGCGGGATGTTGTCGCCCGGGTGCGAATACTCGGCCGCCAGGAACGTGTCGTGGTAGTCGAGTTCACGCACCGCGACGCCGTTTGCCCACGCGGCCCACTCGGGCGACACGCGGCGCGAGGCGGCCGGGCCGAATACGGTGGCACCCTGGCCGCCCACCGACACGGGGTGCGCGAGCGCCTGCGACCGGGCCGAGACGACGGGCGAGCGCGTGAGGGATGCCGCAGCCACCGCGGCGTTGTCGATCACACGGTTGATCACCATCTCGGTGACCTCGTCGCTCACCGCCACATCGTCGACGGCGACCTGGGCGATCTTCCAGGCCAGCTGCTCGGAGCGCTCGAGGTTGTCGTCGCTCGGATGGGTGCGAACGGTGGTCGTAGACATCGGGTGAAGCCTTTCGTGGGAGGAGCGGTGCCGCCCGCGGGCGACCGCGGTGTCGACCCATCCAGCCTACCTAGCGCGGCGCCATGCGGATCGCGCCGTCGAGGCGGATGGTCTCACCATTGAGATAGGCGTTATCGGCGATCGCCTCGACGAGTTGCGCGAACTCGTCGGGCAGGCCGAGCCGCTGCGGGTAGGGCACCTGTTCGCCGAGCGACGCCCGGGCACGTTCGGGCAGCCCCATCATGAGCGGCGTCTCGAAGATGCCCGGCGCGATGGTGTTCACGCGGATGCCGTAGCGCGCGAGTTCGCGGGCCAGGGGAAGCGTGAGCGAGTGGATGGCGCCCTTGGATGCAGCGTAGGCCGGTTGGCCGATCTGCCCGTCGAACGCGGCAACGGAGGCCGTGTTGATGATGACGCCGCGGTCGGGGACGGCGTCGTCGCGGGTCGCTGAGGCCGTTCCGGCTCCGGCTCCGGCTCCGCGTGCGGATCCCCGCCCACCCCCGGCGTCTTCGGCCATCGCCTGCGCCGCCAAACGCGTGACGTTCACGGTGCCCAGCACGTTCACGCGCAGAACCCGGTCGAACGCCGCGAGATCGAGTGGCCCATCCTTGCCGAGCAGCTTGGCGGGTGTCGCAATGCCCGCACAGTTGACGACGACGCGGAGCGGCGCGAGCTCGGTGGCGAGGCCCACGGCCGCCGCGACCTGCTTCTCGTCGGTGACGTCGGCGGGCGCGAATTCGATGCGGGGCAGGTGCTTGTCGGTGCGACGGTCGGTGCGGCGACGCGAGGTGCGCGCGGTGGCCTGAGCGGATGCCGCCGGAGAGGCCGAGCCCGCGCCGGAACCGCCCGCCGCGACATCCGCCCCGCCCGCCGCCGAGGCCCCGGGCCGATTCGAGCGCAACTCCTCGGCAACCGCAGCGCCATCGGACGACGGCAGGTCGACGAGCACCACATGCATGCCGGCCGCCGCGAGCCGGGTGGCCGTCGCGCGCCCGAGCCCGGAAGCGGCCCCCGTGACGATGGCCGACATCTTCGCGTACCTCATGCTCACAGCCTTTCGATGATGGTGGCGTTGGCCATGCCGCCGCCCTCGCACATGGTCTGCAGCCCCCAGCGACCGCCCGTGTCTTCGAGCTGGCCGATCAGCGTGGCCAGCAGTTTGGTGCCCGAGGCGCCGAGCGGATGTCCGAGCGCGATGGCCCCACCCTTGGGGTTCAGTCGCTCGTCCGAGGCGCCGAGGTCGCGCTGCCACGCCAGGGGCACGGGGGCGAAGGCCTCGTTCACCTCGAAGGCGTCGATGTCGTCGAGGGACAACCCCGTGCGCTCGAGGATCTGCCGCGTGGCCGGAATGATGCCCGTGAGCATTTCGATGGGATCGCTGCCGACGACGCGCGAGGCGTGGAAGCGGGCGCGCGGCGTGAACCCGTGCCGGGCCGCGGCCTCTTCGCTCATGATGAGCACGGCCGAGGCGCCGTCGGTGAGGGGCGACGCGTTGCCGGCCGTGATGCTCCAGCGGATCTCGGGAAAGCGCGCGCAGAACTGGGCATCGCGAAAGGCGGCGGGCAGTGAGGCCAGGCCGTCGGCGGTGGTCGCGGCGCGCACCGTTTCGTCGCGGTCGACGAGGGGGCCGCCCGGCACCTGCACGGGCACGATCTCGCGGTCGAAACCGCCGGCGTCCCGGGCGCGGGCGGCGCGTTCGTGCGAGCGGGCCGCGTACTCGTCGAGCTGGCGGCGACTGAAACCCCAGCGCGCCGCGACGAGCTCGGCCGAGATGCCCTGGTGCACCAGGCCGTCGGGGTAGCGTTCGTGCAACAGGGGGCCCGAGGCATCCGCCCCGCCCTGCGCCTGGCCGATGGGCGTGGATGACATGGACTCGACGCCGCCCGCGATGACGATGTCGTAGGCCCCCGCGATCACGCCCTGCGCCGCGAAAGCGACGGCCTGCTGGCTCGATCCGCACTGGCGGTCGATCGTGGTGGCAGGCACCTCGACGGGGAAACCCGCGGCCAGTACGGCGTTGCGCGTGACGTTGACCGATTGCCGACCCGACTGCGTGACGCATCCGCCGATGACGTCGTCGACGAGGGCCGGGTCGAGATCGTTGCGCGAGACGAGGGCGCGCAGGGTGCCCGCGAACAGGTCGACGGGGTGCACCTGTGACAGCGCTCCGCCCGGTTTTCCCCGACCGGAGGGGGTGCGCACGGCGTCGACGATGACTGCGTGCGGCATGACTACTCCCCGCTGCCCTGACCGAACGAACCGGTGCCGACCAGGATGGCGCGCGCCAGCGTGTGGAAGTGCAGGTTGAATCCCAACACGGCGGGCGTCGACTCGCGGTCGATGTCGAGTTCGGGCACGTCGACGGCGTGCACGACCACGTAGTAGCGGTGCTCGCCCGTTCCCTCGGGCGGTGCCGCGCCCGCGAAGCTCGTCAGGCGCAGCTCGTTGGGCAGCGTGATGGCGGTTTCAGGCAATGCGTCGCTGTCCGGCGCGCCGGCTCCGCTCGGCAGTTCGGTGACGTCGGCCGGGATGTTGAAGACGGCCCAGTGCCAGAAACCGGAACCCGTCGGGGCATCGGGGTCGTAGACCGTCACGGCGAAGCTCTTGGTCTCGGCGGGGAAGCCGGACCAGCTGAGCTGCGGCGAGACCTCTTCGCCGCCCGAGTCGGCCGCATACTGCGCCAGCGCGAGCGGTTCGCCGTCGGTGACATCGGTCGACGTGAGCGTGAACGAGGGCACTTCGTCGAGCCGGGCGTAGGGATCGTAATCGTACATTGACTACTCCGTTCCAGGGATCGTGCGTCGGTAGAGACACCCTACGCCGCCGCCATCCGTCGACTCCGAGAGTTTGTCGGGGAGCGCAACCCCCGCCCGTTTTCGAGCCGCCACGACACGCGCGGCATAGGCTGGCCGTGACCGGACCAGGATGGCCGACGCCGCACGCCGACGCCACGACGCATGAACGAGGACCCGATGATCCGCAAGAAGACCGTGAAGAGCGCGCAGCCGAGCGTTCCCGTCGCGCCCATTCCGAGCGACCCCAAGCCGGGCCTGCGCACCATGTGGACCGACAACCTCGGTCGCACGGCGACCCGCAGCATCCAGATCATCGCGGTTCTACTGCTCGCCGTTGCCCTGATCTTCGCCCTCATCAACCTGAAGGTCGTCGTCATACCGGTGATCATCGCCCTGATCTTGGCATCGGCGCTGCACCCGCTCATCGCCTTCATGCGCAAGCGTGGCGTGCCCTCGATCGTGGCCACCTGGGTGGCGCTCGTGCTCGCCATCGTCGTGATCGGCGGCGTCATCACGCTCATCGTCTTCGCCGTGCAGAACCAGTGGCCCTCGCTCGTGAAGAGCGCGGAAGACGGCGTCAACCAGGTCCAGAACTGGTTGCAGACCACCAACCTGCCGATCGATCAGGCGCACCTGCAAGACCTGCAGAAGACCGCCACCGACTTCCTCACATCGAGCCAGTTCGGTTCCGGCGCCCTCGCCGGCGTCACGGTCGTGGGCGAGATCGCCACGGCGGTCGCTCTCGGTGTCGTCGTCCTCTTCTTCTTCCTCAAGGACGGCCCCGAGATGTGGGCCTTCCTCATCAAGCCGCTCTCGCCCCACAACCACCAGCGCTTCGAACGCATCGGCAGCCGCTCGGTATCGGTCTTCGGCGGCTATGTGCGCGGCACCGCGATCGTGGCCCTCGTCGACGCCGTCGGCATCGGCATCGTGCTGTCGATCCTGCAGATCCCGCTCGCCATCCCGCTGGCCGTCATCGTCTTCATCGGCGCGTTCATCCCCATCGTGGGTGCGACCGTCGCCGGAATCCTCGCGGCCCTCGTGGCGCTCGTCACCAACGGCCTCTGGGCCGCCGTCTGGGTGGTCGTTGCCGTCGTCGGCGTGAACCAGCTCGAGGGCAACTTCCTGCAGCCCATCGTGATGGGCAAATCGCTCAAGCTGCACCCGCTCGTCATCCTGATCGCTCTGGCCGCCGGCACCATTCTGGGCGGCATCATCGGCGCCATTCTGTCGGTGCCCATCGCGGCCGTGGCGTGGGCGATCATCAAGACGTGGAACGAGAACGACGTTCCCGGTTCGCACCTGCCCGCGATCTCGCGCCGAAAGGATGCCTGAGCTGGCAGCATTCGCTCGGCGGGCTGGGTCTGATCGGCGAGCTGTGTCCGCTCGGCGGGCTGGGTCTGATCGGCAAGCTGTGTCCGCTCGGCAGGCTGTCGCCGCTCGCCGGGCCGCCCGGCCCACGGTCGAGATCGTCGAGGTGTGGGGGCAGTCGATAGCCCTGCGCACGTCGGTGGCCCCCTCGGCCGGACCGCAGCCGCAGCCGCAGCCGCAGCCAGACTCGCACGACTCTCGCGCAAACGCTGTGCCGGCCGCGGATGCGATCGAGGCACCCGTCGCCGTCCTCATCCACGGTCTCGGAGTTTCACACCGGTACTTCCGTCGCCTGCACCGCGAGCTCTCGTCGACGCACACCGTCGTCTCGCTCGACCTTCCCGGCTACGGCGGCCTGCCCCGGCCCCCGCGCGCCCTCTCGGTGGATGATCTCGCGGCGATGCTCATCGACCTGTTCGACCGGCGGATGCTGCGCCCCTCGCTCCTCGTCGGCCACTCCATGGGCACCCAGATCGCCACCGAGATCGCCCGCCGTCGTCCGGACCTCGCCCGCACCCTCGTGCTGATCGGGCCCGTGGTCAACGACCGTCGCCCGACGGTCTGGCACCAGGGGGTCGACCTCGCGCGCGACACCCTGCTCGAGCCTCTCGACGGCAACGCCATCGTCTTCACCGACTACCTGCGGGCCGGCCCGCGTTGGTACGCCATGGAATTGAAAGAAATGCTCGCCTACCCCTTGCGCGATCGACTCGAAGGGGTTTCCGTGCCCGTCCTCGTCCTGCGCGGGGAGCACGACCCGGTCGGCAGAGCCGATTGGTGCAAAAGGCTTCTGACCAGCAATTCTCGCGCCACGCTCGTGCACGTTCGACACGGTCGACACCTCGTTCAACACCGCCGGGCGGCTGCCTGCGCCGACGCCATCCGGTGGCACGAAGCAGCAAATATTAGGGACGAAAAACCCGTCTGTTAAGGGGATTGCCAGACCTCGTCGGCGCCTTCCAGAATCGTCATCACACGTTGCCCTCGACCCCCAGTCGGGGGCCATGCATCAGACGTCACGGAAGGATAACCATGACCGACGTATACACTCCGACGAACCCGCCGGAGGACCAGAACTCCACGAGCGGTGTCACCGACACGGCCAAGAACGTCGCCGGCACGGCCAAGGAACAGGCGAGCCAGGTCGGACACGACGCCGCAGACTCCGCCAAGAACGTGGCCGGCACGGCCAAGGAGGAAGCATCCAAGGTCGCGGGTGAGACCAAGAAGCAGGCGCAGGCGCTCTACGAGGAGGCCCGCACACAGCTGCACGAGCAGGCCGGCGTGCAGCAGGGCCGCGTCGCCGAGGGGCTGCGCAGCATCGGCGCTGAGCTGAACCGCATGGCTCAGGCATCCGATCAGCCCGGTGTCGCCACGGACCTCGTCTCGCAGGTGGCCTCGCGCACGAGCGGCATCGCCTCCTGGCTCGACGAGCGCGACCCGGGTTCGCTGCTCACCGAGGTGAAAAACTACGCCCGCCGCAAGCCCGGCACCTTCATCGCCGTCTCGGCCGTCGCCGGCCTCGTCGCCGGGCGCCTCGTGCGCAGCCTGACGAGCGAAGCGAAGGACGAGAAGGAAGCCGCGGCGTCGAGCGCGTCGAGCACCACCGGCACGTCGAGCACCACCGGCACACCGAGCGCCTCGGCGAGCACCCCCGCGCACGCCGCCCCCGCCGCGCCCGTCACGCCGGTTCCCCCGGTGCCGCCCGTGCCCGCGTCGCCCGACGACGTCTACGGCGAGGCATCCCCCGCTTACACCGACGGCACGCCCACGCTCGACGGCGACTTCCCGCCCGTGTCGGCCCCCGCCTACGACCCGACCACCGACGACGGGCGCCGGCTATGACGGATCCGCAGCACACCCCCTCGGAAGAGAAGGCGGCGAACACCTCGCTCGGCGATCTGCTCGGTGAGGTGTCGCGCGACATCTCGGCACTCATGCGCCAGGAAGTCGACCTCGCCAAGGCCGAACTGAAGCAGTCCGCGACGCGTGCCGGCAAGGGCGCTGGACTGCTCGGAGGCGCCGGCTACGCAGGACTCATGGCCGTGCTGTTCCTCTCCATCGCACTGTGGTGGGGCCTCGGTCACCTGATCGACAACGGATGGTCTGCCGTGGTCGTCGCCCTCATCTGGGCGATCATCGCGGGCATCCTCTACCTCCAGGGCCGCAAGAAGCTCAAGGAAGTACAGGGCATGCCGCAGACCGCCGACTCGCTGAAGAAGATTCCGGACACCCTGAAGAAGAATGAGGAAAACCGATGAGCATGCACTACGACGCCTCTGATCCCGACCAGATTCGGGCCAACATCGAGCGCACCCGTTCCGAACTCGGGAGTGACGTCGACGCTCTCGCCGACAAGGTCACCCCCTCGAAGATCGTCGACCGCGAGAAGGAGAAGCTGCGCGGCCGCGTGGATGGCCTGAAGGACCGCGTGTTCGGTGTCGCATCCGACGCCCGCGACTCGGTCCTCGGCGCCAAGGACTCCGCCGTCGGCTCGGTGTCGGGTGCGGGGGGCAGCCTGTCCGACGCCTCGCACAAGGTCGTCCACAAGGCCGAAGGCAACCCCTTGGCCGTCGGACTGATCGCTTTCGGTGTGGGGTTGCTCGCCGCATCCCTCATCCCAGCGAGCGACAAGGAGAAGGAACTGGCCTCGCAGGCCAAGGATGCCGCGGCACCCGCCCTGCAGGAAGTCCAGGATGTGGCCAAGGGCATCGCCGAGGACCTCAAGGAGCCGGCCCAGGAGGCCGCCCACGCCGTACAGGAGACCGCCCAGGAGGCCGCCCAGAGCGTGAAGGGCACGGCGACCGACGAGGCCGAGAACGTCAAGAGCAGCGCTCAGGACGCTCGCGGCGCGGTGCAGGACGAGGCGAAACCGTAACGGTGACGCTGCCGGACCGAGCTTCTTCGGCCCTGCTCCAGCTCCGGCCTGAGGGGTCGCTCGCTTCGGCGGGCGGCCCCTCTTCCCGCATGCGCGCCCGCCCCGCCGGCGCACGACGCCCCTAGGCTAGACGGGATGTCTTCTCCCGCCTCGCCCAGCGCCACGTCCGCCGTCCCGCCCGAGCCGCGCCCGCGCCCGCACGCCTGGTTGCGCGGATTCGCCCCCACCGCAGGCCTCATCGTCATCGGCTTCGCGCTCCTCCTGCAGGTCGTCATCGTCGTCTCAGGTCTCGACGCGCGCCTCGTTCCCGCCGTCCTGGGCATGGTCGGCGCGCTCCTCATCGCCGCGGGCGCCTATTTTGGCAGCGCCTCCCCGATCGAGCGCGAAGGATCGATCGTCGTCGACTCGCCCGTGCACGGCCGCTGGCAGGCCGTCAACTCTCCCGCTTCGGCCACCCCCAGCCACGGCCTGCACACGCTCGGTCAGACCTGGGCCATCGACCTCATCGGCATCCCCGACGACCGGCACCGCCCCGTCTACGGCCGCACGGTCACGGGCTATTTGCCACCCAGCGATTTCCCGGGCTTCGGCCTGCCGGTGCACGCCGTCGCCGACGCGACCGTCGTCGCGCGGCACGACTCCGAGGTCGACCACAAGACGCGCTACTCGTGGGACGCCATCCTCTATATGACCGTCATCGAGGGTTTGGTGCGCAGCATCGGCGGCCCCCGCAAGATGCTCGGAAATCACGTGGTGCTGCGTCTCGACGACGGCACGTTCTTCACCTATGGCCATCTGCAACGTGGTTCGGTGCGCGTGAACGTGGGCGATCGGATGCGCGCGGGCGATGTGCTCGCGGCGTGCGGCAACAGCGGCAACTCGTCCGAGCCGCATCTGCACCTCCAACGTCAGGACCGCTCGGGCGTCACGCTCGCGACCGGCCTCCCCTGGGCCATCCGTGGCGCCGGCCGGGGCGGGCGCGACGGTTTCCCCCTGAACGGCGAGAACTGGGTGTCGGAGTGACGCCGCCCGACCGCGCGTAAAATCGTCGGGTGGCCCTCTCCAAGATCCTGCTCTACTACGCGTTCACGCCGCTCGCCGACCCCGAAGCGGTGCGCCTGTGGCAGCGCGAGCTGGCCGATCGCTGGGGCGTGCGTGGCCGCATCCTGCTCTCGAAGCACGGCATCAACGGCACGGTGGGCGGCGAGATCGATGCCGTGAAACGCTACCTGCGGGGCACACAAGAGTTCGCGCCGTTCAAGAACCTCGACGTGAAGTGGTCAGACGGCTCGGGTCTCGACGCCGAGGGCCGCAGCCTCGACTTCCCCAAGCTGACCGTGAAGGTTCGCGACGAGATCGTGTCGTTCGGGGCGCCGGACGAGCTGGTCGTCGACGAGGGCGGCGTGGTGGGTGGCGGCATCCATCTGCAGCCCGAAGAGCTGCATGAACTCGTGCAGAGCCGAGACGACGTCGTGTTCTTCGACGGCCGCAACAAGTTCGAGGCCGAGATCGGTCGTTTCAAGGATGCCGTCGTGCCCGACGTCTCGAATACACGCGAGTTCGTCGCCGCCCTCGACTCGGGCGAATACGACCACCTCAAGGGCAAACCCGTCGTCACGTACTGCACGGGTGGCATCCGCTGCGAGGTGTTGTCGAGCCTCATGACGTCGCGCGGGTTCGGCGAGGTCTACCAGCTCGACGGCGGCATCGTGCGCTACGGCGAACAGTTCGGCGACGACGGCCTCTGGCAGGGGTCGCTCTACGTGTTCGACAAGCGCATGTCGCTCGAGTTCAGCGACCACGCGGCCGTCATCGGTGCGTGCGCGGCGTGCGGCGCGGCGACAAAGCGCATGCAGAATTGCGCGGATGCCTCCTGCCGCGAGCAATTGGTCGTGTGCGAGTTGCACGACCCCGCGTCGGTGTTCTGCGGGGCGCACGTGGTGGCGGCCACGGCGACGGTAACAACCGACGCGTGACACCCGTGCCGCCGGATTCGCCCGCACCAGCCGGGAGGTTTCGCCCGCCGGGGGTTCTGCCGACCCATGCGCAGTGAGTACGATCGACGGACGGTCGACCGCTCGGTGGGCGCGAGACGCCGGCCCTGCCGCGCGGGAACGGGGATGCCGGTGGCGAACGATCTGCAGCGGGGAGCGCCCCGGCATCCGCATCGCTTGCGCGTCACCGGAGCAATTCTCATCATCGCGGCCATCGTCACCGTCTGGTCGCTGCGGGTCATGGCCGGTCGGCCCGTCTATGTCAGCGAGCTCGGCGAGACCGGTGCGGCCACGGCCCCCTGGTTCAACGCATCGCTGATCGGCATCGCCCTCGGCGGCACGCTCATCGCGTTGGGAACCCGTTCGGTGCGGTCGACGACCCGCTGGTTGAGCGCCTGGCCCGTCGCCGCCACGCTCGTCTTCGCGTGCGTCATGTTCGCGCTCGCGTCGCAGGTCACGTGCACGCCCGGCTGCCCCGTGCCCTTCACGGCGGGCAGCACCGTGCAAGACCTCGTGCACACGTCGAGTGCCGTGCTCGGTTTCGCGGCCGGAGGCTACGCCTGCATCCAGGTGGCGTTCCTGCGCCACCGCCGCCGCCTGGCCCGCATCTCGGCCGTGGCCGGCATCAGCATGCTCCTCGTGGCGAGCGTGGGCGGCCTGCTCTCGGTGGCTCAACTCGGCACCGATATCGGGGGCCTGCTCGAATTCACGGCCATGACGATCGCGCTGGCCTGGCTCGCCGTCTACGGGCTGACGGCGACCGATGCGGATGCGGCGCCCGCCGCCGAACCGTCGATCGAGGTCGCTGGGCTCGCACCCGAGTCGGTCTAGCCCTGAAGTCGGTGTAGCCCTGGAGTCGGTGTAGCCCTGGAGCCGGGCCCGTCCTGGAGCCGGGCCCGTCCTGGAGCCGGCCCTTCCCGAAGTCCAGCCCGTCCCGAAGTCCAGCCCGTCCTGAAGTCGATCTAGTTCGCGTCGAGGAACTTCTCGTAGCAGAGCGACCACGGCATGGTCTCGCGGTAGGGCTCATAAACGGGAATCGCGCGGTATCCGATGCGCTCGTAGAGTGCGACGGCCTCTGGCTGCTTCGTGCCCGTCTGCAGAATGATGTGCGTCTCGTTCTCGGCACGCGCGACGTCTTCGACCGCCGCCATGAGGGCGCGGCCGAGGCCCTGCCCGCGCTGCCCGCCCGTGACGATGAGGCGTTTGACCTCGAGCACGCCGTTGAGCCAGCGCACGCCGACGTGGCCGATGG